>Ga0073936_10010088_pt1 | contig 11619 bp, 9 predicted proteins | sample AliMusrvi5mmetaG_FD_87041 | JGI IMG/M metagenome (GOLD analysis project Ga0073936, IMG submission 87041) | Freshwater lake bacterial and archeal communities from Alinen Mustajarvi, Finland, to study Microbial Dark Matter (Phase II) - Alinen... | ecosystem: Environmental > Aquatic > Freshwater >... | reverse complement strand
CTGGTGGTGGACTTTACACCGGACCAGGCGGAGGTCTTTATACTGGGCCTGGTGGTGGACTTTACACCGGACCAGGCGGAGGTCTTTATACTGGGCCTGGTGGTGGACTTTACACCGGACCAGATAGCGATGGTTACAGGAATAATTGGCCGCCTAGAGATATTCTTTTAGCTGAACTCAACAAAAGAGGAATGCAAAATATTATAGTATATCTATTAAATCATCGTTTTTAATATTTATTCTTAAATATTAGTTTTTCACTATTTACCACCTCCTCTTGTATTACTAGCGAAACAAAAAGTTGTGACGCTATTGTGACTGAAAAGTGGTAAAATCGTGATATTTCGGATTAAAACTGGTTAATCAAAAAAGTTAAAATATTCTCTAACATTAGTAAATATTTGCTAACATTAAATCATATCTAAAAATCTCGATTTTGTTTTCGAATCCGACCCCGGGAGCCAACACATCTTTTGTGCTGTTGACCGAGATACTTCTCGGAAACAAGCCAAAAGTCAAAGAAACTCAGTTTATGCTGAGTTTTTTTGTTGGCGTCAAATTAATTAAATAGCCTTAAATTATTCAGATTATTTGTTAGAAATCGTATTAAATTCACTAATTTTTACTTTGACTTATCCACATTTTTATGAGATTATAAAGAAAAGATAAATAAAAAATAAAGTTTTAAATTGTTGATTAATTTAAATAATATGGCTAAAGAAGCTAAACTTAAGAAACAAAAAAGTATTGAAGAAACTCTATGGGATTCAGCCAATAAACTTCGGGGCACAGTTGAACCATCTGAATACAAACATGTTGTATTAGGTTTAATATTTTTAAAATTTGCTAGTGATAAATTTGAAGAAAGAAGAAAAGAGCTTATTGCCGATGGTAAAGAGAAATATTTGGAAATGGTTGAATTTTATACTATGAATAATGTTTTTTATCTACCCGAAATTTCCCGTTGGGATTATTTAATTAAAAATGGAAAACAAACAGATATAGCTGTTAAAATTGATACTGCCCTGTTTACGGTGGAAAAGAATAACCCATCTTTAAAAGGGGCTTTACCGGATAATTATTATTCACGCCTTAGCTTAGACGTTACTAAATTAGCTTCGTTGCTAGATACCATTAGTAATATTGATACATTAGCAGATAAGCAAAACGATATAGTCGGTAGAGTTTATGAATATTTTCTAAGTAAATTTGCTTTAGCAGAGGGTAAAGGTAAGGGGGAATTTTACACGCCTAAAAGTATCGTAAATCTTATCGCCGAAATGATTGAACCATATAAAGGTAAGATTTATGATCCTTGCTGTGGTTCTGGTGGTATGTTTGTTCAGTCAATGAAATTTATTGAAAGTCACAATGGAAATAAAAAAGAAGTTGCTATTTTTGGGCAAGAGCAAACTTCCACTACCTATAAACTAGCAAAAATGAATTTGGCTATACGAGGAATATCAGCTAATTTAGGCGATATGCCAGAGGATACATTTTTTAAAGATCAACATAAAGACTTAAAAGCCGATTACGTAATGGCCAATCCTCCATTTAATCAGAAACAGTGGCGGACGGAAGATCAGTTAGTTGATGATCCTCGTTGGAGTGGATATGATGTACCATCAACTGGTAATGCTAATTACGCCTGGATTTTAAATATAGCATCTAAGTTATCAGAAAATGGAGTAGCTGGATTCTTGCTTGCCAATGGCGCTCTGTCTGGCGGCGGCACTGAATATAATATTCGTAAAAAACTTACTGAAAATAATTTGGTTGAGGCGATTATTGTTCTTCCTCAAAATATGTTCTACACAGTTAATATTAGCGTGACTATGTGGATTTTGAATAAAAATAAAAAAGCCAGGACAATTGAAATTAACGGAAAAATAAAAAAATATCGCGATAGACAAAAAGAAATCTTATTTATGGATTTAAGGCAAATGGGCGAACCTTTTGAAAAAAAGTTTATTCAGTTTTCTGAAAGTGATACAAAGAAAATCACAGAAACATATCATGAATGGCAACAGACTGATTTTGAAAAAAATTACAGAAATACGCCAGAATTTTGTCATAGTGCTTGTTTTGATGAAGTTGTAAAAAAAGACTTTTCACTTGTACCTAGTAAATATATAGAATTTATTAATCGCGATGAGAATATTGATTTTGATGAAAAAATGCAAGGCCTGCAAGAGGAGTTTGCTGCTTTGCTAAATGCTGAAAAACAATCAAAAGAAGATTTGCTTAATGTTTTTGAAGAACTAGGATATGAAATCAAACTATAAAATACTTGGTAAATTTATTAGACCAGTTAATATTAGAAATGTGGAGTTAAAGGCTACCACGTTGCTAGGTGTTAATATTGGTAAATTTTTTATGCCGTCTGTTGCGAATATTATTGGAACAGACATGACCGCATATAAAATAATAAAAAAAAGGCAATTTGCTTGTAATCGAATGCATGTTGGTAGGGATTATAGATTGCCAGTAGCCATTTCTACAGCATCGGAAGATTTCCTTGTATCACCAGCTTATGATGTTTTTGAAGTGACTAATACTGAAGAACTATTACCTGAATATTTAATGATGTGGTTGTCCAGAAAAGAATTTGATAGAAACGCATGGTTTTATACAGACGCAGATGTTCGAGGAGGTTTAAATTGGAAGGCGTTTTGTGAAATGGAATTACCAGTACCAAATATTGATAAACAAAAAGAAATAGTAAAAGAGTATAATGTTCTTGTTGATCGAATTGAGCTTAATAATAAAATTATAAAAAAGTTAGAAGAAACTGCTCAAGCCATTTACAGACAGTGGTTTATTGATTTTGAATTCCCAAACAAAGATGGAAAACCTTATAAATCTAGTGGCGGTGAAATGGAATTTAATGAAGAGTTAGAAAAAGATGTTCCAAAAGGATGGCGAGTCGTAAATTTTGATGATATTAGTTTAATACAAAATGGGTATGCTTTTAGGAGCTCTGATTATGTAACTAGTGGATGCAAAATGATTAGAACAACCGACATAGATGATAGAGGATTCATAAATGACACAAACTCAATATTTTTACCTATAGAATTTTATAAACTTGATGTGTACTCAAATTTCAAATTTGAAGAGTTTGATTTTGTTATTGTAATGGTCGGTGCGAGCGTCGGCAAAATTGGTTTAATTACAAAATCAAATCTCCCTTCACTCCAGAATCAGAATATGTGGAGATTAAGGCCTAAAAAAGATTCCTTCCCGAGAAGTTTTATTATCGAAAATGCTAAAATAATAAACGATAATGTTAAATCTCAGGCTTCAGGAAGCGCAAGAGATTTTTATACAAAGGACTTATTTAAAAAATATCGAATTATTTTACCGGATGACAACATCTTAGCTGCTTATAAGTTGATATCAGAAAGCACTTTATCTAATATTGGAAATACTTTTACAGAAAATAGACTTTTGAGTAATTTAGTAAACATATTACTTTCAAAAATTGCAACCATAAATAATTAATATTATGAAATTTACAGAAGAATCATTGGAAAAGGCGGTAATAGAACTTCTTGAAGAAGTAAATATCCCACATTATCATGGTGAAACAATTCATAAGGAAATGAGTGATGTTTTGCTTCATGATGATTTGAAACAATTTCTTCTTAATCAATATAGCAGTGAGGATATTACTCGAAGTGAAATAGACTCTATTATTCGTCAATTAGAACTTTATCCAAGCTCCGCTCTTTATGAAAGTAACAGGGCCATTATGAAATTAATTTCAGATGGCTTTATTTTTAGACGTGAAGATAAAACGAAACAGGACTTGTTTATCAATTTTTTAGATTTTGATGGCATTAAAACTGGCACTGATCAAAATATATATAAAATAGTTAATCAACTAGAAATACAGGGGTTTGAAAAACGAATTCCTGATGGAATCTTATATATTAATGGCTTGCCTCTTGTCGTCTTTGAATTTAAAAGTTCAATTAAAGAACATACTACTATAAAAGACGCCTTTATTCAGCTAACTGTTCGTTATCGTCGTGATATTCCAGAATTATTTAAGTACAACGCTTTCTGTGTTATAAGTGACGGCGTAAATAATAAAGTTGGCTCACTTTTTGCGCCATATGACTTCTTCTATGCTTGGAGAAAAATAAACAATACTGATGAGCCGGCCGAGGGAATTGACTCGCTTTATACTTTGGTTAAGGGTTTGTTTGATAAAGAAAGACTATTAGATGTAATAAGAAACTTTATTTATTTCCCAGACACAACTAGAAATGAAGTTAAAATAATGTGTCGTTATCCTCAGTATTACGCTGCTAATAAACTTTTTGAAAGTATAAAAATAAATCAGCGTCCTCATGGAAACGGTAAAGGAGGAACTTATTTTGGAGCTACTGGTTCTGGAAAAAGTTTTGCCATGTTGTATTTGTCTCGTTTGTTAATGAAGAGTATTCATTTTTCAAACCCTACAATTATTTTAATAACTGATAGAACTGACTTAGATGATCAATTATCAGAACAGTTCACCAATGCTAAAGGTTTTATTGGTGATGATAATATTGTTAGTGTTGAAAGCAGGGCTGAACTTAAAACTTTACTGCAAGGCAAAAAAAGTGGTGGAGTTTTTCTTACTACTATACATAAGTTTACCGAAACAACTGAGTTATTAACCGATAGAGATAATGTTATTTGTATTTCCGATGAAGCTCATCGTTCTCAGATTAATCTTGAGCAGAAATTGAAGGTTACAGATAAAGGGGTAGAGGTAAAATATGGTTTTGCTAAGTATTTACACGATTCATTACCAAACGCCACTTATATTGGAGTTACGGGAACACCAGTTGATGGTACTTTAGAAGTTTTTGGTCCAGTAGTAGATGCCTATACAATGAAAGAATCAGTAGACGATGAAATTACTGTAAGAATTGTTTATGAGGGTAGAGCGGCCAAGGTTTTAATGAACGAAGAGAAGCTCAAGGAGATCGAAGAGTATTATAAAAAATGTGACGAAGAGGGTGCTAATGAATATCAAATAGAAGAAAGTAAAAAAGCCGTAACTCAAATGGAAGTTATTCTAGGTGATCCTAAAAGATTAAAATTATTAGCTGAAGATTTTGTTGAACACTATGAAAAGAGAATTGAGGAGGGCGCAAGCGTTAAGGGTAAAGTTATGTTTGTTTCTTCTAGTCGTTCGATAGCTTACAATCTATATAAAGAAATTATTACTATTCGTCCAGAGTGGGCTGAAATAAAATTATGTGAAGAAGAAGCTTTGTTGTCTGAAAGAGAAAAACAAGAAATTAAGCCGATTGAAAGAATTAAGATGGTGATGACTAGACAAAAAGATGATCCCAAGGAACTCTATGACATGTTAGGAACAAAGGAAGATAGGAAAGAGCTTGATCGTCAGTTTAAAAGCGAGAAATCAAATTTTAAAATCGCCATTGTGGTTGACATGTGGTTAACCGGCTTTGATGTTCCTTTCCTTGAAGCTATTTATATTGATAAACCAGTTCAACAACATTCTTTAATCCAAACCATTTCTAGAGTTAACCGCGTTTATGAAGGAAAAGAAGTCGGCTTAGTAGTAGATTACATTGGTATTAAAAGTAATATGAATGCGGCTTTAGCTAAATATAGTAAGGTGAGAAGCGATGATTTTGAAGATATTGATAAAGCGGTTATTTTAGTTAAAGATCAACTAGATTTACTGAAGAAGTTATTTCATAATTTTGATGATACACTTTATTTCAGCGGTACACCGCTTCAAAAACTGAAAAACTTAAATCAGACGGCTGAATATGCACAATTAACCGATGATCTAGAGAAAAGGTTTATGGTTATAGTAAGAAAATTACGTTCTGCTTACGACTTGTGTTGTTCAAGCGAAGAAATTAATCAAAGTGAACGTGATTATATCCACTTTTATTTCGCAATTAGAGCCATCATTCACAAACTAACTAAAGGTGACGCACCGGACACAGCTCAAATGAACGACAAGGTAAGACAAATGATCCAAGAAGCTTTAATTAGTGATGGGGTGGAAGAAATATTTAAGTTAGATAAGAATGACCCTAAAAATAATGCCGATATATTTAGTGATGAATATATGGCTAAAATAGAAAAAATTCAACTACCTAATACTAAAATAAAACTGTTACAAAAGTTATTAGCCAAGGCTATTAATGAGTTCAAAAAAACAAATAGGATTAAAGGCGTTGATTTTTCTAAAAGATTAAAAAAGATACTTGAAATCTATAATGAAAGAAAAGATTTTGATGTATTTCAGAGTCATGTTCTAGACGATGTCGCTGAACAGTTTTCAAATTTGTTTAAGGATCTGCAAAAAGAACGTAAATCATTTGAAGAATTAGGAATTGATTTCGAAGAAAAGGCTTTTTATGACATTCTAAAAGCTATTGCAGTTAAATATAAGTTTGAATATCCAGAAGATAAATTGATAAAATTATCTCAAGAAGTTAAAAATATTGTTGATGACAAGGCTCGATATACTGACTGGGCACAACGAGATAATATTAAAGCTGAGCTTAAGGTTGGATTAATTTTAGCTTTAGCTGAGAATGGCTATCCGCCAGTTCCTAAAGATGAGATTTTCAAGGAGATTTTTGAGCAAGCTGAGAATTTTAAAAAATATAGCGGGGTATAATTGTTATGAGTAAAGATTATTACAACTTAATAAAAAGTTGGCATATTAAGGCGAATAATGAAGATTATTTTTCTAAGTTTACTTTTGAATATCTTGCTTTTATAGCCTTTATTACAACTAAAAAATATACCGATAATGATATTTCAGCTAAAAAAAGAAACACGAGCAGAATTACAGACAGGGATTATATACAAACATTAAAACAGGATTTAGAGTATAAACAAAAGTTTGTTGATTTTATCCATGAAAATTATAATGGGATCAATGATATTATTACAGAGTTGTACGCATATTTATTAGGACAGCCTCTAATTGTTGATGATAAATGGTGGAATAACAATTCTTATGCATCGTTAGTAAACCAAGATAGTAGTGGCGCATTAAGAGACATTAATGATTATGAAAACACTATAGAATTTATATATATTTTGAGAAATAATTTATTTCACGGCTCAAAGGGTCCTGAGATTGAGAGAGATGAGAAACTTATAAAGTTTGCTTATCTTATTTTATCTTTTTTTGTTGAAAATATACTCATAAAAGATTTTGAAAAAAATAGATTTTATCCTTTTTATGGACATCAATTTCTGGAAAAATTTTATAGAGGTGATGCGGAAATAACTAGTAAACCAGATAGTGGAGGGTATTGGGCTAATATCTATGAAATATTTTTTGCATCAGATAATCTATTTCCGCTTATAATTGAAAAAGACTTTTTTTCAAGAGATGAAATAGCGGGGAAGGTAAGATTTAATTTGCAGAATTTGTATGGAGTTGGGGATGATGGGTTTAATAATTTAATGGAAAAAATTATTTATTTAGCTGATGATATTGATAAACAAAAAATATTAAATAAGTATCTCTCTGATTATTTGTCTGTGTATAAAAAGGAAAAAAAATTATAATTTTGTGACTGCGATCTTCTTATCCTTCATAGTTAATTTAATCATCCCGCATATGAATACATCAAATTTTCTAAGTTTAATTACTATCGTTCCCATCGCAGTAATTTTGTCGATCGTTTTCTTTTTGATTAAATTTTTTGGTAAGGCATATTCCGACCAAGTACCCTTTGCCGATAACAGGTCGTGGCATGAGGAACTTTTTGGCATATCATTTTTTTCTTATTATATATTGTCTCCTGCTATATTAATGTTAATAATATATTCAAGTGGATGGAAATTTTGGTCATTTCCGCCAGAAGATTGGCTGTTACTTGCGATAGGCTTTTTAGCTTTTATATCTTTAACGGTTGCAAGTAACAAAGCTAAGATATTTTTTGAGGATGATAATTTTTATGAAGGAGATTATATTTCTACGCTTAAAAAATCTCTAAACACTAAAAATGATGTAAAGGCGGATAATGGCGATCAGATAGTATTATATAGATTTTTTATTTTTCCAGTGATAACTCTTCTAATTATGTACGGCATGTCGCTACTGTTTAGGCTAGAAGCATATTACTTTCTATTTAGTGCTGTGATTTATTTATTTTTTCATTTAACCTCGTTTGCACTTTTATTGTCCTTAATTAAAAGAAATATATTAAGGGCAAATATTAATTTTGTTGATAATCAAAAAGAAACAATTAAGAATTGCCGTATTATTAAAATAAATAACGATAATGTTAAAATAAAAACAGAAGATAATAGATTCTTCCTGCTAAGCAAGACAATTATCTCCGACATTGAATTTATCAAAAAAAATAATTTAGAGGATAATAAAAATTAATATTATGGCCATTGCTTATAAAAATTTTTGGAGTTTGAATGTAGACGAGGCTGTTGTCGCTGGAATTTTAAGGGATGGGACAACTAAAGACGTCGAGGTTTTAATGCCTCTTAATGCTCAGATGAAAGGCGTCGACTTATGTTTGATAAATGTTAAAACAAAAAAGGTTATTACAATTCAGGTAAAAGGTAGCAGGGCTTATGAGCCAAAAAAGAATGAAGTTAAAAAATACGGCGATGGTTCTGGCGGATGGTTTTTCTTTCTCAAAGAAGTGGTTGCAGATGCTACGGCTGATTATTTTGCTTTTTTGATATATGTAATTGAAGAAAATGGTAAAATAGGAAGAAGAATAATTGAGCCGCATATTATTTTAATTCCTACTGATATTTTAAAGAAAAGAAGTCTGGATTCTAAAAAAACACATGGTGATGGTAGATATAGCTATAAGATTTGGATCAATCCATCAACAAAAAAAGCCTTTGATTTTAGAGATAAGGATATGGATTTAAGTGACTTTTTGGATAAGAAGGGATTTACAATAATTAATAAGGAATTAGTATAAATATACATTTTTAAATTATATTATTCAGTGTTTAATTAAAAAATTAATACTATTTTATGTTAGATGAATCATTTTCTGGCGGAACTTTAGTAGAGGCGAACGAGGGTCAAATCGTTTATAATCATTACCCCGATACTTTGTATATGCATGATTTCTCAAATGGTAAGTTTTTTAGTTTAATTAGTGAGGAGCGTGGTCGTGATTTTGAAATGCAATTTTCCTTAAGAGTAAAATTTCAGGTTTCTTTTATAAATAACAGGGATGATATTAATGGGTTAACTATTAAAAAGTTCAAATACGTAGGAGGTCAATGGGCAGAAGATGAAACTGAAAAAATTACGTTATCTCAATTTAGTTTTCAAAAGCTAATTGATTTTCTGCAATTTTTACACGAAATTGATTTAAAAAGTATTAGTGAAAGACGAATTAGTTTGGTGGATGATACTTTGCAAGAAATTGATGTAAATACAAGACAAAAAATAAAAACACTATTGTTAACAAATAACGGAAAGGATTTAGTTGAGGAATTGTTAAATAATGGATCTATTAATACAAAAGATTTAGTAAATATCGGTTATAGAAAAGATCAACTTCTTGTATTTGAAGGGTTGTTGCAAGGAAGGGTATTTTTTAATAAATACGCGACCGATAACTCTATTAATGTGTCTCAAAAAGAAAAGGTTTGGCAACATTTTTTTCAAGCAAATAAATGGATTTTTGGGTACGGGCTAGATTACAGATTTTTAAACATACTTCAGAGAGAGGCAAGCGTTTCCGGTACGGACGTAGCTGGGAGGGGCGAGGAATTTATCGACTTTTTAACTGGGTGTGAAAATTTTACTGTATTAATAGAAATTAAAAGACCAGATACGAATCTTTTTGGACCAGATACAAATAGGTCTGGTTGCTGGAAATTATCAAATGATTTAGTAAGCGCTGTATCTCAAATATTAGAACAAAAGGCTAGTTGGCAAATTGAATCTGAAGGTGGAAATAATTTTGATATAGATGGAAATCCTATAACACAGAAAGCCTTTGATCCGAAGTCTATATTAATAATTGGTGACACTAATCAGTTTATCGGGGAAGATAGAGATAATAGAATGAAGGCTAAAACATTTGAATTGTTTAGAAGAGATTCAAGAAATATTGATATATTAACTTATGATGAAATATATAAAAGAGCAAAATTTATTGTTGAATCTCAAGATTGATATAAAAAAATTAAAATATATAGACTTTAAAATTAGTAAACTCATATAAACTCATATAAACATTTACAATTAGAAAGGTGCTATATCTTATGCTAGTTGTATGTCCAATTTATTGAATTATTTAGATAAGACATTTAAAAATTTTGCTAATAAATATATTAAAAGAATACCTATATGTCAAAAAAATGTGAAAGCTGTTTAATGCCTTTTAACAAGGATTTAGGCAAACGTGAATCAGAAAAGTATTGTAGTTTTTGTTTTAGTAATGGAAAATTATGTTACGAGGGTAATGATTTAAAAGTATTTCAGCAAAAAAGTTACGAAGGAATGATTGCTCACGGAATGAATAAATATCTAGCAAAATTTTTTGCCTGGACAATTCGTTTTGCTCCTCGTTGGAAAAAATAAGCGATATTATATATATTGTTCGAGTTAAAATATCAAACATAATTTAATATTTTATGACCAATAAAAAAAGTATTTTTGTCCAGAATTTATTAGATTCGGCCGATGTTAAGATTAACGGTAATCGTCCCTGGGATATTCAAGTCCATAATGAGGCGCTTTATGATCGAGTCTTAAAAGAAGGAACACTCGGTTTAGGCGAAAGCTATATGGACGGCTGGTGGGACGCCGAAAAACTTGATGAGTTTTTTTCGCACGTGTTTAAGGCGGATTTAGATAAAAAAGTTAAAAGCAATTGGTCGCTTTTGTTTTTTATTTTAATAAGAATTATCTTTAACCGGCAGAATAAAAAGCGTGCCTTTATAATTGGCCAGCACCATTACGATCTCGGTAACGATCTCTATCAAGCGATGCTTGATCCGCTTATGACCTATACTTGCGCTTATTGGCGTCAGGCGTCTAATCTGGCTGAGGCGCAAGAAGCAAAATTGGATTTGGTTTGTCGAAAGTTAAATTTACAGCCTGGTCAAAGCGTTTTAGATATTGGCGGAGGTTGGGGCAGTTTCGCTAAATTTGCCGCGGAAAAATATTCGGTTAAAGTGACGGTGGTAACGGTTTCGGCGGAACAAATCGCCTTGGGCAAAGAGTTGTGCGCCGGCTTAGCGGTTAATTTTATTTTACAAGATTATCGTGATCTAAAAGGAAAGTTTGATCATATCGTTTCTCTAGGAATGTTTGAGCACGTTGGCCTTAAGAATTATCGGACCTTTATGAAAATTGTGGTTGAATGTTTAGCCGATGATGGGCTTTTTTTACTCCACACTATCGGCGGGGGCTATTCGGTTAAGGCGGGCGAACCTTGGGTTGAAAAATATATTTTTCCCAATGCGATGCTTCCGTCTGTTAAACAATTAGGAGAAGCTTTTGAAGACATCTTCGTCATGGAGGATTGGCAAAACTTTGGCGCGGATTATGATTTAACGCTCATGGCTTGGTTTGAAAATTTTGAGCGCCATTTTCCGGAATTGAAAGGGAAGTAT
>Ga0073936_10010085_pt1 | contig 11621 bp, 9 predicted proteins | sample AliMusrvi5mmetaG_FD_87041 | JGI IMG/M metagenome (GOLD analysis project Ga0073936, IMG submission 87041) | Freshwater lake bacterial and archeal communities from Alinen Mustajarvi, Finland, to study Microbial Dark Matter (Phase II) - Alinen... | ecosystem: Environmental > Aquatic > Freshwater >... | reverse complement strand
GCTGTGGCCCGTGCGCTCTCGGAGGAACGGCACCTTGTCGTGGAAGCCGGGACGGGCGTGGGCAAGTCGCTCGCTTATCTGGTTCCCTCGATCCTCTTTGCGCTGGCGAAGAAGAAAAAGGCGGTGATCTCCACCTACACGATCAATCTCCAGGAGCAGTTGGTTTATAAAGACATCCCCATTTTGCAGAAGATCCTGCCGGTGGAGTTTGAGGTGGCGCTCTGGAAGGGACGGCAGAATTACCTCTGTCCGCGCCGTCTGGAGCGGGCAATGCAGAGCCAGGGCGATCTTTTCACTTCGCCGGAACAGGAGGAGTTGAAGCGGATTTGGGAATGGTCCAAGACGACGCAGGACGGCTCGCTGGCGGATTTTGCAGTGGAACCAGACCCGGCGGTGTGGGCTCAAGTGTGCAGCGAGTCGCATCTTTGCACGGTGAAGGGATGTGGAGGGAAGGAGAGCCGCTGTTTTTATCAGCGGGCGCGCAAACGGCTGCTGGCTGCGGATCTGGTGGTGATGAATCACACGCTCTTCTTCCTCAACGCCGCGTCGGCGGAGGAGGACGAGGTGGGATACATTTTTGCCAACGATTTTGTGATCTTCGACGAGGCGCACACGGTGGAGAGCGTGGCGGCGCGGCAGATCGGGCTCAATATTTCGCAGTTCAGCCTCAAATACGCGCTCCAGCGGCTCTACAACGAGCGGACGAAAAAGGGGCTCTTCACGGCATTACGCAATCCGGACGGCGTGCGCGAGGTCACTGCGTTGCTGGAACTGGTGGACAAGTTTTTCGATGCCGTTGCGGAAAAAGCGCCGTTTAAAAAAGGGCGCGAGGTGCGCATCCGGCAGCCCGATTTGGTACCGGACACGATCACAGGGAAGCTGGCGGAGCTGCAGGCATTGATCGTTACGCTGCTCAAAAATGTCGAAGACGAGACCAGCAAGGCGGAGCTCCAGGAAATGGGCCGCAAGGTCCGGGATGCGCGGCTTGCCATAGCGACGTTTCTTTCCCAGAGCGCGGAGGATCACGTTTACTGGGTGGAGAAGACCGGCAAGCAGGGGCAGTTCTGCGCGCTCAACGCCGCGCCTGTGGACATCGCGAGCCATTTGCGGGCGATGCTTTTTAAAGAGGGCTCCACGTGCGTGATGACGAGCGCGACGCTTTCCGTGGGGAGCGCGGAGATGCACTACTTCCGCAATCGTGTGGGAGCGGAGGAGGTGACGGCAGTACAGGTGGGCAGCCCGTTCGATTACGAGCGGCAGATGCGGCTCTACGTGACGCGCAAGATGCCCGATCCGCGCGATGCGGGCTACGAAGAGGCGCTGGCGGCGCAAGTGGAGAAGTTTGTGGAAATGAGCCAGGGCCGGGCGTTTGTGCTCTTCACCTCCTACAAGACCATGCAGTCGATGGCGGAGCGCCTGACCAAGACGTTCGTTAAAAAGGGGTGGAATCTGCTGGTGCAGGGGCAGGGGACATCGCGGCACCGGCTGGTGGAGGATTTCAAGAAGGACGGCGAGCCGAACGTGCTGTTCGGTACGGACAGTTTCTGGAGCGGTGTGGATGTGCCGGGCGAGGCGCTATCGAATGTGATCATCACGCGGCTGCCCTTCGCGGTGCCCGATCACCCGCTCATCGAGGCCCGCTTGGAGGTGATCCAGGCGCAGGGGGGCGATCCGTTTGCCGAATATTCGCTGCCGGAAGCAATTCTCAAGCTGCGCCAAGGGGTGGGGCGATTGATCCGCACGAAGTCGGACAAAGGCATCGTCGTCATCCTCGATCCGCGCATTTTGACCAAGGGTTATGGGAGCGCATTTTTGAAAGCACTGCCGAAGTGTCCTGTGGAGGTGGTGTAGCGGAAAAATCGGTTGCAAGCGAGTCGTCGCACGCCCTATCCTCACCAGATGTTCCAACGTCTCCATGTCAAACTTCTTGCTGAATGTTACCGGCTTCGTCGCAAGAAGTCGGCCCGTCAACGGTCATTTCCACTCACTCCGCAGCAGATTTTAAGTGACATTAACCAAGAGGAATTGGAGGCGATCCGTTCGCAACATGTGATTCCAAATCCCGGGATTCGCATTGAGAAATACTTGGAGATGGACAAGTGGCTCGGCATCAATGTGCGGCGCATTTTCAATCTCGGACTGGATTTTGAACCGAAGCGTCGGATTCTCGATCTCGGGTGCGGTGCGGGCTACTTTCTGCATATCTCCAAGCGACTCGGGCACGATGTACTCGGATTGGATATCCCCGAGCCAGCATGGTATGGCGATATTACGCGGTTGCTGGGTGTGTCGCGGGTCATTCAGCGGATCGAACGATGCACGGCGCTGCCGGATTTGGGCGAACCCTTCGATTTGGTCACGGGGTTCATGGTTTGCTTTAATGACCACATTGCCGAGACGCCGTGGGGTATCGCGGAATGGCGGTTTTTCCTAGACGATCTCTGGACCCGCCTGCGCCCTGGGGCGGTGGTCTGGTTTGAGCTTAATCCCGGACGCGATGGCACCCATTACACACCCGAACTCAAGAGCTTTTTTGAGGAGCGGGGAGCGATTGTGGATCGCAATCGGCTGGTATGGGGTATGGAAACGAGTCGCTATCTGGCGCTTAAACGGCTGGCCAGCAAGATGGAGGCGTAAGCGCTCCCGGAGAGCGCGAGAGAGGAAGTCGCTTCACCAACGCTTGTGTGGCAACGGCTTGGCGAAAATGGCGAGGTTATTGCCCACCGGGCGCTCCCGTCCATCGGAGGGGTGATTGATCACGCGCAGTTTGTCGCTAGCCGTATCGGCCATGACCAGCGTGGCTGAGCCGCCGCCATCCAGTGCGATCGCATCCGTCGCGCCGAAATCCTGCAACAAGACCTGGGCCACCTCTGCATAGGACATGCCTTTGCTGATCTCGGGTTGCCTGCCGTCGGAGACAAAGAGGATCAATTTATTGTCCCGTGTCAGTCCTATCGCCGTTTGAGGATAGGTTATATCGCCTCCCTGACGGGCGGTGATTTTTCCGGCGGTGAGCAACCGCACATTTCCAGAGAGCGCATTGTAGAGTTCCACTGGCGGGTCCGTGGCAAAGCCGGTGATGTCCGTTGGTGGCTTGGCAATGAATGTCACCGTGTTGTCGCGGCCGATGTTGATGCCGTAGTTGTGATTCTTTTCCGTGGGATGCCAGGGGAACACATGCCGCCCGTTGGATACGCTGAGGGAAATGGCCTGCCCCAGTTGATCGAAGAAGCCGCCGTTGATGCCAATTTGTGCCCCCACGCTCCGGACGAAGTTCCGTGTGGTTTCGCGGCCGGGTTCAGCGCTTTTGTCTCCTGTCACCTCGAAGCGGATGTTTGGATTGCGCAAGTCGATGATGACAATGTTCATGTCGATTCGCCGGGGAAGGTCCACCACGCGATGCACATACCGCACGCCCTCGAAGGGCTCTGTGACGGTGTCGCCGACAGGACAACGTGGTTGCGGGCGCAGATACCACCCCACCGCAATCAATAAAAACCCAAGGAACCAGAGCCAGAGCAGAAAGGAACTCCGGCTATGGGACGGGGATTTTGGTTGTGCTGCGCGCATATTGTTCGTTGAACTTGGAAGACAGAATCAAGCGGAACAATAGCACCTTTCCTGGCGGGGGTTGAGAGGATTCTGGAGGATTGAGGAGGGAAATGTGCGTATGTGCTACAACTCCTTCAACAACCGCGCATGAATCCCATCGAAGCCGCCGTTGCTGAAGACCACAATGATGTCGCCGCTTTGAGCGAGGGGCTTGAGGCGGGCGATGATCTCGCTTACTCCCGGTTCATAGTAGGCCGGTTTGCCGGTGGCGGCGATGTCCGCGATGACGCGCTCAGGGTTGAGCCGTTCGGCTTCGGGGATTTGTTCGAGCCTCGCCACTTTGGCAAAGATGACACCATCGGCTTGCACGAACGCGCTAGGGAGTTGGTGCTGGAAGACGGAGCGCCGGGTGGTGTTGGAGCGCGGCTCAAAGATGGCCCAGAGGCGCGCGCCGGGGTATTGCTGGCGCAGGCCCGCGAGCGTGGCGGCAATGGCTGTGGGGTGGTGGCCAAAGTCGTCGATGATTTTGATGCCGCGCACTTCGCCACGGATTTCTTGTCGGCGCAGGACGCCTTCAAAGCTGGCGACGGCTTGCTGGATGACCGGGAGCGGGATGCCGTAGAAGTGGGCGGCGCTGATGGCCATGGCGGCGTTGCGCACGTTGTATTCGCCGACAAGCTGGAGGGTGAACCGGGTATTGAAGAGGGTGAATTCCGAGCCGCCGGGATGGTGGCTGACGTTCTGGATTTGGTTGGCAGCGTTAGCGGAGAAGCCGACTTCGACAACGGGTGCAGGACAGGTGCATGCAAGATCAAGGCAGTTGGGGTCGTCGGCATTGAGAAGCACCATACCGTTGCCAGGAACGATGTTGAGCATCCGACGGAAACTCAGTTTGATTTCGTCGAGGTCTTTAAAGATGTCGGCGTGGTCGAATTCGATGTTGTTGACGATGACCAGCTCCGGTAGGTAGTGGACGAATTTGCTCCGCTTGTCGAAGAAAGCGGTGTCGTATTCGTCGCCTTCGAGGACGACGTAATGCGAGTCGCGGAACCGCGCCCCTTGGCCGAGGTTTTTGGGGATGCCGCCGATGAGGTAGCTCGGTTCCAGCCCAGCGGTTTCCAGAATCCACGTGAGTAGCGAGGTGGTGGTGGTCTTGCCGTGGGTGCCGGTGACGACGAGGTTGTGGCGGCCTCGCAGGAAGAAAAGTTTGAGGGTTTCTGGCAGGGAGAGATAGTAGAGCTTGCGGTTGAGGACGGCCTCGACCTCCGGGTTGCCGCGTTTGATGGCGTTGCCGATGACGATCAACTGCGCGCTGGGCGGAAGGTTTTCGGCGCGGTAGCCAGCGGTGAGTTTGACGCCTTTTTGCTCAAGGAAAGTGGACATCGGCGGATAGACGTTTTCATCGGAGCCGGTGACGGTGAAGCCACGTTCCTGGAGAGCGGCGGCGACAGAGCCCATGGCGGTGCCGCAGATGCCGAGAAAGTGGATGTGTTGAATGCCGTGGTTCATGGAGTAGATTATCAAAGCGCAGGTTGAGGTGGATCGCTATGGAACTTTTTTAAGCAGCGCGGATTTTTTGGAGTCCTTTGAGGACAGCTCCCGCGACAAGCATTAGGAAAAATCCGGCGAGCAGACAGTTGCGTCCGGTGAAGAGGTGAGCTTGAGGCGGAACGGCGAAGGGGAACGGAAGGGACTGGGCGCACGGTTCTCCCTGTGGATTGAGAGCGGTAATGCGGGCGGTCTCACGAACGCCCGGCGGTATCCCGATAATGAGGGCAGTGATGCGATCCTGCGTGACGGTGTATTGGACTTCAGGGATGGGGATCCAGTGTTGTGCAAGTTTGCCCTCCGGGTCAAAGGAGAGGCGGCGGATGGCGATTTGATAGGTGTTGGCATCCGGCACTTTGGGCGGCGACCATGCGAATTCGGCGAGTCCGGCGGAGGTGGTGCGTACGATGACGATGTTTGGGATGGGAGGCAGGTTGCTGGGCTTGCCAATGGCATTGACGATGGTGGTATTGAGAGCCTCTGGATCGACGTCTGGAGTGATCTCAGGATGAGCCGGAGCCATCCTGCCGGGACTGGGCGTAGGAGAGGAGACAGGCACAACAGGGCGAGGTGTCGGGGTGGTGGCAATGACTGGCTCGGGCGTGGGAACGGGTTCCGAGGCAGGGAGAGCATCGGCGTGGACGTGGACTTGCCGGGAGACGCCGCCGAAGGAAAGCCGAATGTCGCCATCGATCCCAGCGGGATCGTCCGTCCCAAGAGACGGGGTGATGGACTGGGTGCTTTGGGGAGGAAGTACGATTTTATCCGGAAGGTGGAGGCGTGGATTGGCTTCCACTTGCAGGGTCACCGCCGCTGTAGTCCGATTGGTTAGGGTAAAGGAGCCGGAGCGCTCAGTCAGTTCCAGCGTGGCAGGGGTGACTGCGAAGGGGGCGTAGGCGTAGGCGTGTAGAGGGATTTCCACGCCGGAATCCCCCGAAAAATGGAGGTGGCCCCGGTATTCCCGTTCCGCATTGGGCGCGAGGGTGAGCCACAATTGGGTTTGCTCACCCCGGCGCAGTTTGTAGCTCGACGGCTCCAGAGTCCAAGGGGCGTCGGCGGTGGCGCTTCCTTCCAAGGTGCCGCCGCCTTTGTTTGCAATGGTGATGAGGTGTGCAACAGGGAGCCCCGCAGGGATTTCGCCGAATTCGACGGCGGCGGGTGTAGCCAGTTCCGGCAGGTTGTCTGTGATGGTGATGGCTATCTCGGCAGCAGAGGAGGTGCCATTTTTATTTTGGGCTGCAAAGAGGATGCGATCTTGCTGGCTCGGTTCTCCGTTCATGGCAGCAGTGTGCTGGTAGGTGAGGATCCAGACTTCTTGCGCGACGGGTTGCAGGCTGACGATTTTGCCCTGCGTTGGCCCTTTGCGGATGAGAAAGCTGGTGGTCTGCTCCTGCCGTCCATAGATGCGCAGGGGGATTTCAACGGTGCCGCCGCCGCTGACTTGCACGGCAATGGGAACGGCCATGGGAGCTGTCGGCGGTTCCTTCTTTTTATCGGAACTTTTTTCCTTGGGCAGGGGCGGAATGTTAATGGTTCCCAGGCTGGGTAGCGTGAAAACCAGCATGAGACACGCGGCAAAAAGAAGAGGCAGCCGACTACCGTGGCGGATGCGGATTGCAAACAAATGGAGTTTTCGATTGATCGTCAAGCTGCCTGTCATTAAGAAACAACGACCGTTCGCCTGCAATGAGATTCCCGACCCTTCGCAATTTCCGTGGCTTTTCCTTCGCTCTGGTGGTCGGAGTCGTGCTGGCTTGGCCTGGCGGCTCCGTCTGCGGCGCGTCGCTTTTTGGGCTTTTTGGCGTGAAGAAGGCCAGCGAATCACTTCACAAGCAGGATCCTCCAAAAGTTTCGCCCCGGGTGCTGGACCAGGTGACGCCCGACAACGCTCGAGTGCTGATTTCTTTGGGGAAACAGCGGGCTTACTTGCTATTGAATGGCGAGGTCGCCATTGATACGCCGATTTCGTCGGGCAAGGCAGCGGGGATGACGCCCACGGGTAGTTATCAGGTGCAGGAGAAGGACCCGGACCACCGTTCCAATGTGTATGGAAACTTTGTGGATAGCAGGGGACGGATTGTCCGGGCTGGAGTGAGTGCACGGATTGATTCCGCGCCGAGCGGCACGCATTTCGATGGCGCGCCGATGTATTGGTTTATGCGGATTGTGGAAGGAGTCGGGATGCATACAGGCATTTTGCCAGGCTATGCAGCCTCGCACGGTTGCATCCGGATGCCCGCGGAGATAGCTCCGATGTTTTACCAGAAAGTGAAAGTCGGAACGCCGGTGGAAGTGGTGCATTAGACTGGATGCAAAGAGGGTTTCGTCACAAAAATGTGACACGGCTTCTATTTGACGCCGGGTGGACGGGGTGCTATTTTCGCGCATCTTCGACCGGAATATTGCACTCCTCAACCGCCAGGTGTTGGTGTTGAACAGGCTGTGGCAAGCCGTCAATGTCACCACCGTTCGTAGAGCCTTCACGCTCCTCTGCCAAGGCCACGCACAGATTGTCTCTACTGACGGCGCGAACAACTACACGACGCACGACTTTGAAAGCTGGCGCGATTTTTCAACCCGCCAGCCGGAGTCGGAGATGGTGAATACGATCTCCTTCAAAATCCGGATTCCGCGGGTGATCGTGCTGCTCTTCTTCGACCGGACGCTGAAAAAAGAGATCAAGTTCACGCGCAATAACCTCTTCGAGCGCGACAAGAACACGTGCCAGTATTGCAACAAGACGTTGGACCGCAAGGAACTCAACCTCGACCATGTGTTGCCGCGTGATCGAGGTGGTAAGACGACATGGGAAAACATCGTCTGTTCCTGCATTCCGTGTAACAGCCGCAAGGCGAATCGGTTACCCCATGAGGCGGGGATGCGGCTTGTCAAGAAGCCCGAGCGGCCCAAGTGGCGACCATTCCTCCAGTTCAAGTTCAGCGGCAATCCGCACGAGGCCTGGAAGCACTTCCTGGATGTGGCCTACTGGAATGTGGAGCTGGGCGACGAAGGGTAGGTTGTTCTTTTTCGCAGGTTCTTACACTCCCGTCGTTCCACTTTGCGAACGCCGGATGAATGCCAGAATGGAAATCCCGGCGCTTACGATGATAATCGCCAGCCAAAGTATGGACCCTAGGCAGGGAATCAGGCGCAGCAAGACGAGGACAAGCCCTCCGATCACCACAGGGGAAACGGTGGAGGTGGTCTCCCGCTGAAACCGGGCGCACAACATCCGCCCCGTCCATAGAAACACCACGGTGATGCCGAATCCTTTCATCGTCAGGGCCAGCAGCACCAGAAGTCCGATCATCGGAACTCCGATCAGCAGCAGGCAGAGCACCAGACTGATGCCAACCATAAACCCGAAGACGATCCAGAAAAGGAGGCCGATGCCTACCGATTTGAGGGCGTCGTTTCGCAGGTGGCCGAGAGCTTTCTCAAGCGGTGCAGGGATCAAATAGGCCAGCAAAGCCGCCGTTGCGAGCCACAAAGCTCCTGCGGTAAGTTTCAAGGCTAGGATGATGGCATTCCACGCTGCGCAATGATGAGGTTTGCACAGGGAGCCTAGGTTCATGTTGATGTTGGCGTTGTTGCACCATTTGCTTTTCTTACAAAAGCTCGAATTCCAGAATCCGCCAACGGTTGAGGTGTGGCCGGAAATTACAGCTCCCGGTGCTTTCACGATGCTTCCTCCCACGACGGCGGCGTCTCCAGTGATCTCTCCGGCAACGCGCAAATCGCCCCCCACCACGGATACCGGGCCGAAAACTTTGCCCAGAATGGTGGCGTTCCCCCCGACTACCGAGATAGGGCCTTGCGCGGTGCCGAGCAGGAACAAGTCTCCGCGGATGACGCTGGTCGCTCCCTGAATAGTCCCCTTTGCCACTACGGTTTTGTTGAGCCGACTCAATGTTTGGGTGGTGTCGTTGGGTGCGAGGATTTCGGCGTCTTTACGAGTCTCTGCTTCCGCGAGCCATGTAGCCCGCATTTTATCGGGAAGGATTGTACACGCCGACTTGGATTCATTTCGCGATTTTTTTTCGGAAAACACCGTAGCGGAACTCGCCGTGCCATCAGGCAAAGTCTCCACGGAGACGCTCACAGAGGTGCTCACTCCGGGTGACGGTGCGGTTTGCGGGGAACTATTCTGCGCAGACAGGAGTCCAGGGAAAGCAAGGATTGAGAGAAACAGCAGGAGAGGGGTAGTGGTTTTCATAAGCAAATTTTCCGGTTGCTGACGATGAGGAGGGAGCGGGTAGTTTGGTTCACGCCGCTAAGTAACACATTCCATTATGAGCATCGCGCGAAAAGGTTACAGAAAAAGTTTTGGATGGATTGTGGATTTACGGATGTTGCTGGCGAAGGCTACCAAATCTGCCTAATCTGATGGCACATGAACCGTTGGATTTCACCCGAGTTGTTTGCGGCGTTTGAAGCCGAGGGGACGAGCGCGCACCGCTTGTTCACTTCCCCCGATGTCTGGGTGGAGCGGCTGGGGCAGGATGTGCTGATTTCCTTCAAGACGGACTCGGCGCGCGACGCTGCGGCGGACGGGGTGCGCGAATGGGCGGCCCGCACGGGGTTCCAGATCGGTCGCGTCTTCTCGCGGTTTTTGCCCCGGCAGAACGCGGAGCGGGTGGCTCCGGTGTTAATGGAGGGAGATGCCGAGGCGTCGCTGCATGCCGTGGTTACGGAGCGCGGGGTGCGGTATGGGATCGACTTCGGCGCGGGCTATTCGGCGGGGCTCTTCATTGACCAGCGGGCCAACCGGGCGTTTGTGCGGCAGCGCGCGCCGCACCGCCTGCTCAATACCTTTGCCTATACCTGCTCGTTCTCCGTGGTGGCAGCGCTGGCTGGGGCGCAGACGGTGAGCGTCGATCTTTCCAAGAAATCGCTCGACCGAGGGCGGGAGAATTTTGCGTTGAACGGGCTGCCGCTGGAGGGACACCGTTTTTTGGCCGACGACGTCCTCGACGTGCTCCCTCGGCTGGAGCGGCGCGGGGAGAAGTTCGAAGCAATCATCCTCGATCCTCCCACGTTTTCGCGCGGGAACCGGGGGCGGCGCTGGCAGGTGGAGGAGCAGATTGAGGAACTGCTGACGGCAGCGCTGGAACTGGCAGAACAGGCGGCGTCGATCCTGATTTCCACCAACTGCACGAAGCTTGACCGCCGGACGCTGGAGCGGATGGCCCGGTTTGTCCTGAAAACGGCCCGGCGCGGCGGAGATTTCCACAGTGAGCCGCCATTGCCCGACTTCCCGGAAGGGGAGGGGGCTCAGACGCTGTGGCTGCATTTGCGGTGAGGGTAGATTTTCGTTTCCTCTGCTTTCATTCTGCAACGGGTGTGCTAGAAATCAAACCCATGCAAACCCGCGAAATCGCAGCGCACTTGGCTGAAGCCGCCCGGCATTTTCCATGGTTGGGGCCGGTGACAACGGAAGGATTGATGGAATTGATCTGTGTCGAACTCGGTCACGAGGAGGCGCTGGACCGCTTCCTGCCTTACGGCAATCACCAAGCCCGCGCGCTCGGGCCGTGCATGATCCTCCACATCGTCAGCGGCAACACGCCGCACGCCGGAGTGCAAAGTTTGATCCGGGGACTGCTGCTCGGGGCGTTCAACTGGTGCAAGATTCCCAGTAGCGGACTGCCCGAGGTGGCGGCGTTCCGGGAACGGCTGCCGTTCGAACTGGCGCGCCGCATCATCATCGCCGAGGAACTGCGCGGGGACTGGCTCGACCAGGCCGACGCGGTCATTGTGTTCGGGCGCGATGAGACGGTGGAGAATTTCCGCAAGCGGGTCCGCGCGGATCAGCGCTTTCTCCCGCATGCGCACCGGCTCAGTTTCGGCGTGGTCTTCGACGACCCGGAGTTTCGCTCGGTGGCGGATGCCGCCAAGTCCGCCTCGCTTTACAACCAGCAAGGCTGCCTCTCGCCGCACCTGTTTTATGTCGATCCGAAGATCGCCCGCGAATACGCGCAACGGCTGGCCGGGGCGATGGAAGCCTTTGAAAAAGAAAATCCGCGCGGGCCGGTGTCGCTGCCGGAGCAGTCCGAGATCGCCGCGCTGCGCAAGGATTTCGCTTTCCGCGCCGCGATGAATTCCGAGCCGGGCGAGAAGCCCGCGCTGTGGGAGAGCCCGGATTCGACCTCATGGACGGTATTATTCGATCCCGAACCGCAGTTCACTGCCTCCTGCTTGAACCGGGTGATCTATGTCAAGCCGATGCCAGCCGACGGCCTGCCAGCCGCCGTAAGCCGGGTTTACAAGCACCTGAGCACGGTGGGGATTTTCCCCGCGACGCCCGACAACGCCGAGAAACTGGTGCTCACAGGCGCTTCGCGCATCTGCCCCATCGGAGAGATGCAGTTCCTGCCATTGACCTGGCACCACGACGTCCAGCCCGTTCTCGCGCCGCTGGTGAACTGGGTGGATTTTGAAGGGGAGTGATAATTTGCTAAAGGAAAAGGCACCAAGCTTGAATATGAAAGCACTTGCCAAAAACGTCCTTTTCTTTATTT
>Ga0073936_10010084_pt1 | contig 11621 bp, 15 predicted proteins | sample AliMusrvi5mmetaG_FD_87041 | JGI IMG/M metagenome (GOLD analysis project Ga0073936, IMG submission 87041) | Freshwater lake bacterial and archeal communities from Alinen Mustajarvi, Finland, to study Microbial Dark Matter (Phase II) - Alinen... | ecosystem: Environmental > Aquatic > Freshwater >... | reverse complement strand
CAAGGCGCTGTGGCGCACGCTCGAGCTCAGCGGCACCCGCGACGGCCTCAGCCAGGCGCGCAAGCTCGCGACCAGCGACGCCATGGAGGACGCGATCCAGCACCTCGTGGAGGTGCGCGACCTCGTGGACGACGCCGGCTTCGGCGACGCCGTCACTTTCGACTTCGGCCTCTTCCAGGACCTGACGTACTACAGCGGAGTCATCTTCGAGGCCTACGCCCGGGGCGTGGGGCTGCCGCTCGCCTCGGGCGGGCGTTACGACGGGCTGCTGGAGCGTTTCGAGTGGGACGTCCCCGGCGTCGGCTTCGCCATCTCCCTCGACCGCCTGCACGACGCGCTCGAGGAGGCCGGCGCCGCGCCTGCGGCCGCGCCGGTTTGCCTGACGTTCGTCGGCGGCCTCGAGCACCCGCAGCAGGCGATGGAGCTGCGACGCGCCGGGTGGGCGGTCCGCGCTCTGCGCGAGGGCGCCGCCCCTCAGGCGCGGCCGTGGCTGGTGCGCGAGGGCAACTCGTACCGTCTCGAGCTCGCCGAGGGCGCGGCCACCTCCGGCAGCTGGAAGGACATGCTGCGCGCCCTGGAGCGCGCGTGAGGATCGGCGTCGCCACCGGCGGCGCCGGGGTGCCGGCCGCGCTGGCGGACGTCCTCGAGGCGGCCGGGCTGCCCGCCGCCGCGTTGCGCACAGCTTCGGCGGCGGCGCTGATCACCGTGGGAGACACCACGTGGGTGCCGGCGAGCGGCGCCGACGTGCTTGCCGGCTGCGTCCGCGGCGCGTTCGACGCCGGCATCGTCGGCAAGGACCTGCTGCTCGAGGAGGATGCGGACGTCTACGAGCTCCTCGACCTCGGCGTGGGCGCCGACGCGATCGTGTACGCGACGCCGCGCGGCCCCGCGGCGGGCCGCGTCCGCAGCCGGCCGCGCGTGGCCACTCCGTACCCGCGGGTCACGCGCCGCCATTTCGGCGCGACCGGGAGTCAGGTAGAGGTCATCGGCTTCGGCGCCGCGGCGCTCGCCCCGGCACTGGGCATCGCGCCGGGGGTCGTCGACCTGCGCTCGCGCGTCGCCGCCGCGCCGCTCGACCTCGAGGTGCGCGAGGAGATCGCGGCCGTGAGCCTCCGCCTCGTCGCGGGGCGGGCGGCGCACGCGTTGCTCGCAGATGAGCTCGTGGCGCTCCTCGAGCGCCTGCGCCCGTCGCGGGAGGGATGATGAGACAACTGCCCTGGTCGGAAGACGTCGCCGCGACCGTCGCGGAGCTGCGCGCTTTCGCGCCGCCGCCCGCCGCCGTGCGCTCCGCCGTCACCGAGATCGTCGAGGACGTGCGTGCGTGCGGCGACGCGGCGGTGCGCGCGCACAGCCTGCGGCTCGACGGTGTCGATCTGCCGGCGCGGTATCGCGAGCCGCCGGCGCGTCTGCGCGAGCGGCTCGCGGCGCTCGCGCCCGGGTTGCGCGCCGCCCTCGAACTGGCGGCCGCCAATATCCGCGCCTATCACCTCGGCGAAGCCGCTGCCCCCTGGCGCGAGACTCTCGCGCAGGGGCAGGTCGTGGGTCAGGAGATCGTCCCGCTGGCCGTTGCCGGCCTCTACGTGCCGGGCGGGCTCGCCGACTACCCGTCGTCGGTCCTCATGACGGCCATTCCCGCCCAGGTCGCCGGAGTCGGGCGCGTCGTCGTCTGCTCCCCGCCGCGTCAAGGCGGCGGCGCGGCGGGCGGCGTGGCCGCCGCCTGCGCGCTCCTCGGCGTCGACGACCTGTACCCGATCGGCGGCGCCCAGGCCGTGGCGGCGATGGCGTTCGGCACGGAGCAGGTGCCGCGCTGCGACGTCATCGTCGGACCGGGCAACGCCTACGTCACCGAGGCCAAGCGCCAGGTCGTGGGGGAGGTCGCGATCGACGCGCTCGCCGGCCCCAGCGAAGTCCTCATCATCGCCGACGCCGGCGGCGAGCCCGCGTGGCTGGCTGCCGACCTGCTCGCCCAGGCGGAGCACGGCTCCGGGGCGATGGCGTGCCTCGCCGACATCGGCGGCACGCTCGTGGCGCCGGTGGCGGCCGCCGTGGACGAGCTCGCCGAGGAGCTGGGCATCGCGACGGGGAACGTCGCTCTCATCGCCTGTCCGGACCGGGAGTCCGCGGTCAGGCTCAGCAACGCGTTCGCCCCCGAGCACCTGGAGCTGCACTGCGCGGACGCCGCGGCACTGGTGGCGAAGATCCGCAACGCGGGCGCCGTCTTCGTCGGCCCGCACGCCGCGACCGCCTTCGCCGACTACGCCGCCGGAAGCAACCACGTGCTGCCCACCGGCGGCTCGGCGCGCTTCTCCCAGGGGCTCTCGGTGTCCGCCTTCCAGAAGCGCGTGGCCGTGGTTGAGCTCGGCGCCTTCGCCGCAGCGCCCGTTGCGGTCGCGGGCGCGACCATAGCCGAGGAGGAGGGACTGCGCGCGCACCTGCGGTCCGCGCGCCTGCGCGGCGGATGACGGGCTCGCCGCGAGCTCGCCGGGCGCCGGGCTCGCCGGCGGCGACTCGGCCGGCGGTGAAGCCGCCGCAGCCTACACCGGAGACGCTCGTGCTGTCGCCGCGGCGGCCGGAGGGGGTAGGGTGAGTACAGCGTGAACGGGGCCCTGCCCCGCACCAGCGATGGCGTGCCTCGGCGAGCTTGCTTCGGCGGGCGCGACGGTCAGGAGGCACAGCCGGAATGATCGTGTTCCCGGCCATCAGTATCCAGGGCGGCAAGGCGGTGAGCCTGCGCCGCGGCGATTTCGACGACGTCACCGTCTTCAGCAGCGACCCCGTGACGCTGGCGCGCCAGTGGCAGGAGCAGGGCGCGGAGGCGCTGCACGTGATCGACCTCGATGCGGCGCGCACCGGCGAGCTGACCAACTTCGAGATCGTCGAGCGCATGGTCGAGGCCGTGGACGTGCCGGTCCAGTACGGCGGCGGCATCCGCAGCGCCAAGAGCCTGGCTCTCGTGGCCGGGATCGGCGTGCACTGGGTCGTCATGGGCACGGCGGCGGTGACGGCGCTGGACCTGCTCGACGACGCCGTCAACTGGCTCGGGCAGCGCCTCGTGGTCGGCCTGGACTGCACCGATGGCATGTGTACGACGCACGGCTGGCGGGAGCGCTCGCAGATGAGCGCCGTCAAATTCAGCCGGATCATCCAAGAGCACGGCGTGAGCCGCGTCGTCTACACCGACACCGCCCGCGACGGCATGCTCGGCGGGCCCAATCTCATCGGCCTGAACGATCTCGCCCAGGCCACGGCGATGGAGATCGTGGTCTCGGGCGGCATCGCGCTGCTCGACGACCTGCGGCGCGTCAAGAAGCTGGGGGCGCCCAACATCGTCGGCGCGATCGTCGGTCGCGCCCTCTACGAGAAGGCGTTCACGCTCGCCGATGCGCTCACCGTCGTTGGCGGCTGAGCCCTGAGGCGAGGCCGCCCTTTGGCAAGACGCTGCGGCCGCGGCTGCGGGCCGCTCCGGCGGCGCGCGTGAGCACCCGGCGCATCGACCTCGGCGGCGTGCCGGCCGGCGGTGCGGCCGACCTGGCGGGTGCTATCGCCGCCGCCCGCCTCGTGTGCTTCCCAACCGACACGGTGTACGGCATCGGGGGGCTGCTCTCGCCGTCGGTGCGCGACGCGATCGTCGCCGCCAAGGCGCGCGATACGCAGAAGCCGGTGCAGGTGATCTGCCCCAGCGTGCCGTTCCTCATCTCGTGGCTGGCCCTCGGCCCGGCGTTGCGTGAGGCGGTGGAGCGTCTCCTGCCGGGGGCCTACACGCTGCTTCTCCCGCATCCGCCCGGACTGGCATTCCCGCCGCCGGGCGAAGTGTCGCAGCGGCGCCTGGGCATGTTCGGCGGCGTCGTCAACAAGCCGGTGCGCACGATCGGCGTGCGCGTCCCTGCCTGGCCGCAGCCGGCGCAGGCCATGGGGGAGCTGCCGTTCGCGCTGCTCGCCTCGAGCGCCAATCCGAGCGGCGGCGAGGCGCCGCGCGCGGTGGACGAGATCGAGCCCGGCCTGCTGGCCGCCTGCGACCTCGTCCTCGACGCGGGGCCGGTCGCCGGGGTCGCTTCCACGATCCTGGACCTGAGCGCCTTCGCGAGCGAGCGCACCTGGCGTATCCTTCGGCGAGGAAGTGCGGACGTACGTGAGGTCGCCGCCGTGCTCGGCGCCGACGGGGAGGTCTCGGCCGGATCATGAGGACGCTGCCGTTCTACCAGGTCGACGTGTTCACCGACCGGCCGTTCGCGGGCAACCCGCTGGCCGTGTTCCCGGACGCCGACGGCCTCACCGCCGCCCAGATGCAGGCCATCGCCAGCGAGATGAACCTCTCCGAGACCACGTTCGTCACCGCTGCCGAGGGCGACGGCGACGCGCGCGTGCGCATCTTCACGCCCTCACAGGAGCTGCCGTTCGCCGGTCACCCGAGCATCGGCACGGCCTGCCAGCTCGTGCGCCTCGGTCTCGTGCGCGCCGACGAGCCGGTCACGCGCGTGGTGCTCGAGCTCGACGTGGGGCCGACGCTCGTCGAGGTCGACGTCGTGGGCGGCGTGCCCGTCGCGGCGACCGTGCACCAGGGCGCGCCCGTCTTCGGCGACCCCGTGCCCCGCGGTGAGATCGCCGCCGTGCTCTGCCTCGACGAGGGCGAGATCGACCCGGCGTTCGAGCCGAGGCCGGTCGGAACCGGCCTCACCTACACGATCATCCCGCTGGTCTCGCAGCGCGCGCTCGCGCACGTGCAGCTCGACCTCGACTTCCTGCCGGCGTTCGAGCGCGACCACGCCGAGGTCTACCCATGCGCGTTCACGGGGCGCGACGATCCGTGGATCGAGGCGCGCGGCCTGTTCCCGTTCGCCGGCATCCCGGAGGACCCGGCCACCGGCAGCGCGGCCGGGCCGCTCGCCGCCTTCATGGCGCGTCACGGCCGCCTCGTGCCGGGCGAGCGCCGCGTCGTGCTGCAGGGCCAGCACATCGCCCGGCCCAGTCGTCTCGTGGTCTCCGTGGGCGGGACGCGCGACGCCGTCGAGGACGTGCGCGTCGGGGGCTCGGTGCAGCCGGTCCTGCGGGGCGAGATGGATCTTCCGGACTGATAGAATCGGGGACCTGACCGAGGGGGCGCCGGGAGTCGGCGGCCGGGACGCGGTACCTGATCGCGGCCGGCCCGCGCGGCGCCGCCGGCACATGCCGAGCCACAGGGAGCACACTATGAGGATCGCCGCCGGCGCCGATCACGGCGGGTTCGCCGTCAAGCAAGCAGTCGTCCGCCATTTGCGCGCGCAGGGCCACGAGGTCGTCGACATGGGCACGGACTCCGGCGAACTCTCGGTCGACTACCCTGTCTACGGCCACCGCGTCGCCGAGCTGGTCGCCGCGGGCGACGTGGAGCGGGGAGTGCTCGTGTGCGGCACCGGCCTCGGCATCTGCATGGCCGCCAATCGCCACAAGGGCGTGCGCGCCGCAGACTGCACCACGCCGTACCTGGCGGAGATGGCCCGGCGCCACAACGACGCCAACGTGCTCTGCCTGGGCGGCCGCCTGCTGAGCGACGACGAAGCCTGGGCGATCGTGGAGGTGTGGCTGGCGACGCCGTTCGAAGGCGGCCGCCACCAGCAGCGCGTGCAGCTGCTCGACGAAGGCGGCGCTGCTTGAGCCCCGTCGGGCGCGAGTGGCGGCGGGAGCCGCTCTACCATCTCGATCCCGAGCTGAACGAACTGCTGCGCAGCGAGCTCATCCGTCAGCAGGAGACCCTCGAGCTCATCGCCAGCGAGAACTTCGCCAGCCGGGCGGTGCTCGAGGCCACCGGCTCGGTGCTCACCAACAAGTACGCGGAGGGTCTGCCCGGCGCGCGCTACTACGGCGGCTGCGACGTGGTCGACAAGGTCGAGCAGCTCGCCATCGACCGCTGCAAGGAGGTCTTCGGCGCCGAGCACGCCAACGTGCAGCCGCACTCGGGCTCGTCGGCCAACCTGGCGACGCTGTTCGCGCTGCTCGAAGCCGGCGACACGATGATGGCGATGGAGCTCGCGCACGGCGGCCACCTCACGCACGGGCTCGGCATCAACTACTCGGGCCGCACCTACAACGTGGTCCCGTACCACGTGCGCCCGGACACCGAGCTCATCGACTACGACGAGGTGCGCTCCCTGGCGCTGGAGCACAAGCCCAAGCTCATCATCTGCGGCTACAGCTCCTACCCGCGCACCGTCGACTTTGCCGCCTTCCGCGCGATCGCCGACGAGTGCGGGGCGCTGCTCATGGCCGACATCGCCCACATCGCGGGCCTCATCGCCGCCGGCGTGCACCCCAACCCCGTGCCGTACTGCGACGTCGTCACCAGCACCACGCACAAGACGCTCACGGGTCCGCGCGCCGGCCTCATCATGTGCCGCGCGGAGCACGCCGCCGCCATCGACCGCGCCGTGTTCCCCGGCATGCAGGGCGGCCCGCTGATGCACGTCATCGCCGCCAAGGCGGTGTGCCTGCGCATCGCCCAGAGCGAGGAGTTCCACCGCCTGCAGCGGCAGATCGTGAAGAACTGCGCCGTCTTGGCCGAGACGCTCGCCGAAGGCGGCCTGCGTCTCGTCTCCGGCGGCACCGACGTCCACCTGGCGCTCGTCGACCTGCGCAGTACGGGCCTCAGCGGCCTCGAGTGCCAGGACCTCCTGGAGAAGGTCAACATCACGGCCAACCGCAACGTCGTGCCGTTCGAGGATGCGTCCTTCAACGTCGCCAGCGGCCTGCGCGTTGGCTCGCCGGCGGTCACTACGAGGGGCTTCATGGAGTCCGAGATGCGCCAGACCGGCGAGCTCATGCTGCGCGCCATCGCGGCGCGCGACGACGCCGCCGCGCTGGGCGAGATCCGGCACGAAGTGATAGAGCTGCTCGATCGCTTCCCGCTCTACGAGTTCCTGTGAGCGGGGCGCCCGACACGAACGGCGCCGGCTGGTCGCCGGCCCGCCGCCCGACCTGGGACGAGTACTTCCTCCAGCTCGCGCGCCAGGCCGCCACGCGCTCCACGTGCCTGCGGCGCCAGGTCGGGGCCGTGCTGGTGCGCGACAAGCGCATCCTCGCCACCGGCTACAACGGGGCGCCACGCAACACGTCGCACTGCCTCGACGTGGGCTGCCTGCGCGAGCAGCTCGGCATCCCGTCGGGCGAGCGTCACGAGCTGTGCCGCGCCATCCACGCCGAGCAGAACGCGATCATCCAGGCGGCCATCCACGGGGTGGCGATCGAAGGCTCCACGCTCTACACGACGGTCCACCCCTGCATCCTCTGCGCCAAGATGCTCATCAACTGCGGCGTCGCGGAGATCCACTACCTCGAAGGCTATCCCGACGACCTCTCCCGGGAGATGCTGTCGGAGGCCGGCGTGACGGCGCACAGGGAGGAGCTCCCATAGAGCCTCCGCTCCTGCTGTCGAGCCCGCTGAGGACCGCGGTGCTCGGGTTCCTCGTCGCGGCGGCGATCGTGTACCTGCTGACGCCCCTGATGGGCCGCCTCGCGCGCCTCACCGGCGCGGTCGACAACCCGACCGACGACCGCCGCATGCACGTCTCCGCCACGCCCCTTCTCGGAGGCCTCGGCATGTACCTGGGCTGGATGATCCCGGTGATGCTGCTGGTGGAGGTCGACCGCCCGGTCTGGGGCATCATCGGCGGCGCCACGATCGTCGTGGCCGTCGGGCTGTTCGACGACCTCTACGAGCTCGAGCCCATCGTGAAGTTCATGGGGCAGCTGCTCGCCATCGGCGTGGCCATCTACTTCGACATCCACATCGAGCACATGAGCATCCCCTTCACGGGGATCACGTTCCACTTCCCGCTGCCGCTCTCGATCGCGGTCACGGCCTTCTGGATGGCGATGATCGTCAACATGGTGAATTTCATCGACGGCCTCGACGGCCTCGCCGCAGGCGTCTGCGGCATCTCCGCGCTCACCTTCTGCGTGATCTCGCTGAGCACGCACTTCCCGGCGATGGGCGTGCTCGCCGCCATCCTCGCCGGCGCCACCTTCGCCTTCCTGCGCTTCAACTTCCACCCGGCCAGCATCTTCATGGGCGACGCCGGCTCGATGTTGCTCGGCTTCGTGCTCGCCTGTCTCAGCGTCCAGAGCGTGATGAAGGGCACCGCCGCCGTCGCCCTGGTGCTGCCGCTGCTCGTTCTCGGGGTGCCGTTCGTCGATCTGTTCCTGATCGTCTGGCGGCGCTGGCGCCGGGGGGTGGCCTTCTACTCGCCTGGCCAGGACCACGTGCACCACGACCTCGTGCTCGTGCACGGCTTCTCGCAGCGCAAGAGCGTGCTGCTGCTGTACTCGTGGTGCCTCCTGCTGAGCGGGCTCGCGATCGCCATGCAGCGCGGCGACCGGATCGCGACGGTCGTGCTCGGGATCGGCGCCGCCGCCGCGACCGCGTACATGGCTCAGCTCCTCAGCCGGTATCGCTCGCGACGCCGGGGGCTGCCCGATCCGAGCCGCCCCGCGGAGCCGCGCGAAGACGGCTCGCCGCCTCCGCCGGAGGCCGGCGATGCGGGGCGGCAGTGAGCGGGCACGAGGTCAGAACGGCCGCCGCGGCGGCGCGTTGCAGGCTCCCGAAGCGGCAGGTATAGTGTGACGCCACAATCACCCGAGGACAGGCAGGACGACGACAGGCACGGCTCGTCTACTTCGGCGGAGACGGTCGCGTTTCTCCTCCTCGGCGGCGTGGTCACCGGGCTCGGCGTGGGGGCCGGTATAGACTGGGTCGTCAAGACGTTCCCGCTCTTCACCGTGATCGGAGTGTTCGCCGGGTTCGCTTTGGCGTTGTACGCAATCTACCTGGAGACGAAGTGACTCATGCCGGAGGGACGAGACTGATCAGCAAACAGGCGATCGCCCCGGTCGTCCTCTGTCTCGTCGTCGCGGCCAGCGTCGTCGTCGCGGCCGTCATCGGCAAGCCCGTGTGGGCGGCCGCGCTCGGCTCCGTGCTGGCGCTCGTCTACTGGGCGCTCGAGGCCCTCGCCTGGCGTCGCGCCCGGACGCGGCGCGACCTCGCCCTCGGCGTCGCCGTCGGCGGCATGGCGCTGCGCCTCTTCGTCGTGCTCGTGACGCTCGTGCTCGTCGGGGTGCTCGCGCGGCCGGCCTTCGCCACCGCCGCGCTTTCGTTCCTCGCCGGCTTCACCGCGTATCTGGGGCTGCGCCCGCTCACCTTCGCGCCCGCACCGGCGCGCTCGGGGCAGGCGGGCGCCCGATGAAGAAGGGCATGAAGTGGGCGTGGCTCGTCATCGTGCTCGCCGCACTCGTCGGCCTGTTCCTCATCCCGGGCGGCGCCAAGGAGACCCTCAACGTCGCCGGCGAGTTCGACCTGCAGCCGATCCTCAAGCTGCCGTCCATCGGGCCGGTCGACCTCTCGGTCAACAAGGCCGTCATCTACCTGTGGCTGGCGACCGCCGTCATCATCGTCATCGCCATCGTGATCGCGCGCCATCTCAAGCCTGAGCCCGGGCGCTTCCAGGCGGCGATGGAGGGCCTCTACAGCCTGGCGCGCGACGGCATCGCCCGGTCGGTCATGAAGAGCGGCGTCGACGCCTGGTTCCCGTACATCGGCGCCGTCTTCTTCTTCGTGCTCGTCAACAACCTCATCGGCCTCGTGCCGCTGCCGTTCGGCGAGCACCACCAGCTCAGCTTCTACGCGGCGACGGCGAACCTGTACGTCACCATCACGCTGGCACTGTTCACGTTCGTCTTCACGCACTACGCCGGCATCTCCAAGTACGGGGTGCGCAAGTACGTCGGCGGCTGGATGCCTTCGGGCGCGCCGCCGGTGCTGCGCGAGTTCATCTTCGTCATCCACGCGGTGAGCGAGTTCTTCCGCCTCGTCTCACTCTCCGTCCGTCTCTTCGCCAACATGGTGGCCGGCCACGCGATCCTGGCCGTGTTCTTCGCCATGGCGCTCATCTTCCAGAGCTACCTCATCGCCGCCGCCCTCCAGGGCGCCTCGGTGCTCATCTATATGTTCGAGATCTTCGTGGCCGTCATCCAGGCCTTCATCTTCGCCATCCTCTCCGCCGTCTACATCGGCGGGGCGCTGGACTCGGGACACTGAGCCTTTCATGACCACGGTCACCACCCAGGAGGACACTGCATGAACCCCCACGCATACGCGGAACTCGGCGCCGGCCTCGCCATGGGCCTCGGCGCCGTAGGCCCCGGCATCGGCCTCGGCATCCTCATCGGCAAGGCGCTCGAGAGCATCGCCCGCCAGCCTGAGGTCGCGGGCGACATCCGCACCAACATGTTCATCGGCATCGGCGTGACCGAGGCCGTGGCTCTCTACGCGTTCGTCGTGGCGCTGATCCTCGTGTTCGTGGCCAAGTGACGCAGGCCGCGACCGCTCGCAGCGAAGGACGGAGGACGCCGTGCTGAACACGCAGTGGGGCCTGATGGTGTGGACCCTCATCACGTTCACGATCGCCGTCTATATCCTCTGGAAGTTCGCCTTCGGCCCCATCCAGCGCCTGCTCGACGAACGCCGCCAGTCGGTCCAGGACAGCATGAACGCGGCCGAGCAGGCGCGCGAGGAGGCGCACCGGCTCCTGGACGAGTACAAGGAGACGCTCGCCAAGGTGCGGCTCGAGGCGGAGGAGATCCTGGAGCGCTCGCGCACGACCGGCGAGCACGCCAAGGCCGAGCTGATGGCCGAGGCGCGCGCGCAGTCGGACCGCGTGCTGGCGCAGGCGCACGACCAGATCGAACGTGACACGCGCGCCGCGGTGCGCGAGCTCAAGGGCCAGATCGCCGAGCTCACCGCGCTGGCCACCGAGAAGGTCGCCGCCGCCAGCCTAAGTGAGAAGGATCAGGCGCGCCTCATCGACGAGGCGCTGGCCGAGCTCAAGGTCGATCAGCTCGGCATGGAGAACCACGGTTGAGCGAAGAGCAGGTCGCAGCCGTCTACGCCCGCGCGCTCTTTGACGCCGCCAGCGAAGCCGGCGCCGTGGAGCCCGTGCGCCGCGAGCTGGGCGACTTCGTCGCCGCCCTCGCGGCCTCCGCGTCGCTGCGCGACGTGCTCGCCGACCCGCAGGTGGACAGCGCCGCCAAGCGGCGGGTGCTCGCCGAGATCACGCGCGACGGCCAGCCCCTGGTCGGGAACATGCTCCAGCTGTTGCTGGAGCGGGGGCGCTTCGCCATCGCCGGCGAGCTGCACAAGGCCTACGACGGGCTCGCCGCCGTCGCAGCCAGACTGGTCGCGGTGGAAGTGACCACCGCGATGGAGCTCAGCCCCGAGACCCGCAAGAAGATCGCCGCGCGAGTCGCGGAAGCCACCGGACGTGAGGTCGAGCTCGCCGAGCGGGTCGACCCGGCCATCGTCGGTGGCCTCGTCCTGCGCGTCGGCGACGTGATCGTCGACGGCAGCGTGCAAGCGCGCATCCGCCAGCTGCGCCGCCGGCTGGCTACAGCAGAATTGAGAGGTGACGTCGAGTGAAGCTGCGCCCCGAAGAGATCGCCTCGGTCCTCAAGTCGCAGATCGAGAATTATCAAGCCGAAGTCGAGGTCGACGAGGTCGGCACCGTGCTCGAAGTGGGCGACGGCATCGCCCGCATCTACGGGCTGCGCAACTGCATGGCCATGGAGATGCTCGAGCTTCCGCACGGGGTCACCGGACT
>Ga0073936_10010082_pt1 | contig 11622 bp, 7 predicted proteins | sample AliMusrvi5mmetaG_FD_87041 | JGI IMG/M metagenome (GOLD analysis project Ga0073936, IMG submission 87041) | Freshwater lake bacterial and archeal communities from Alinen Mustajarvi, Finland, to study Microbial Dark Matter (Phase II) - Alinen... | ecosystem: Environmental > Aquatic > Freshwater >... | reverse complement strand
ATTTTAAATTTGTCTTAAAAGGTAAAATTAAGATAAAAATCAATCATGTATGGTAAAATTTGTAAAATATTTATTGATTGAGTACAAAGTTGCTACTGCATTTAAAAATCAGCCTAAAATAGACAATCATGCATGCTAATTGTTATTAACTTTACCATCAGTAACATGGGACAGGGAAATAAAAACGTAAGGAAAGTGCAAACTTACCGGGATAATGAAAGACCACCGACAGGTTTAATTGTCTATGGAAAAAGGTAACTGTCAATAAATCAACTATTATGAAAAATTTCATGTTCATCCTGTTCATAGCCATTATGGTTGGTTTCACTTCATATGGCCAGAAATCAGGCACGTTAACTGATCTCTACCAAACTGAATGGCGTAATTTTAAGGATTTTGTCAAAATCAAAAATAAAACCGGAAGTGCTGACACCACGTTCAACGTCAGGTTTTATCATCTGAAAGCGGATGTTTCCCTCAATGCAGGTGCAAAATATATTAAGGGAAACCTGCTTTGCAAATTTGATTCCAGGGTCAATAACTTGTTCAGGATCGTCTTGAGCCTGCAAAGCAGTCTTCAGGTTGACAGTATTACCGGAAGCTGTTCAACTTATACAACAAATGGCGACAGCATCAATATAGTTCTTGACAGAAATTATCCCAGAGGCCAGTCTGCTGAAATTTGTATTTGGTACCAGGGAGTCCCCCAACTGGCAGGAGGTTACAAAGGGCTAAGATACGAAACGCACCACAACGGGGAACCTGTGATTGCAACTTTGTCAACCCCCTACCTTGCCCATTACTGGTATCCCTGTAAAGACGGGCCCGAAGACAAGGCTGATTCTGTTTACCTTGATATTACTGTTCCTGATACTGTAATAAACGGGAACAAGGTTATTGCGGTTTCGAACGGATTGCTTGAAAATGTTTCTTTAGCAAACAATAAAATCACCTATTCTTGGCGGCACAGGTATCCGATTGTGACCTATTACGTCATGATGGCAATCTCAAATTATACGCATTTCCGGCAATCGTTCTCTGGTCAGAACGGGGAATCCTTTCCGATCGATTATTACGTTTTCGCAGAGAACGACTCAATATCCAGGATTGGTGTTGCTGAAATGCCGGATGCAATGCAATTCTATTCTGAAGTATTCGGGAAATATCCTTTTTGGAAGGAAAAATATGCCATGTCGGAAATAGGTTACTACGGGGCCATTGAAAATCAAACCAACACCATTACCAACAATATGTCGTTATCTTGGTTTTATACATCCGTTCACGAACTTTCGCATATGTGGTTTGGTGACATGATTACCTGTGCCGACTGGCACCATGCCTGGATGAATGAAGGTTTTGCAACATATGCGGAAGCTCTGTGGAAAGAACATAAGAGCGGGACGGCCGCTTATCATGCCTATTTGAATTCCACCCCGGGCACGATGGGAGGTACCTTATACCTGCAAAACGACCTGGATACATTTAATATCTTCCAGGAAATAGTCTATTATAAAGGTGCCTGGGTTTTACATATGCTGAGGGGTGTCCTGGGGGACCAGACTTTTTTCAACTGCCTTCGCACCTATGCGTCCAGCCCGGGATTTATGTATAAAAATGCTTCAACGGAAGACTTCCGGCACGTGGTTGAAAATGTCAGCGGGAAGGACCTCACCGCCTTTTTCGATCAGTGGGTTTATGATGCTTACTTCCCGAAGTACTATTATAACTTCAACCAGGATAGCGTAACCAAGGTTTTAACGCTTCATATATTCCAGGCGCAGGCCAGCCTCAGCAACTGGCGTGCAGTGTTCGAAATGCCGCTCCGGATAAAAATAGAGGATATTGACGGGAATGACACCATCATTACCGTGATGAACAATCAGCTAAATCAGGAATACCAGTTTAAGTTAACCGGAAGTGTACCCCACCTGCCTACTTCTGTCGTCATAGATCCTGAGAAGTGGGTGATCCGTATGACCTATTTCAAGCCAAATCTTTCCATCGGCATTCAGGAAAAGCCGGATGAAGAAATGGTTTTTAACTTATACCCTGACCCCGCCACCGACCAGGTCAACATTGGATGCCTGCAACCGATCAAGAATGTTTCATTTGAAATATCCGATCAATGCGGAAAACTTGTTAAAAAAGGGTTCATCCATTCACCTGCAACCGGTATCTCCATCAGCAATTTAAGCAAAGGGTTGTACTTTATAAAAATTGATGCTGGCAAAGATCATCTTTATTATAAAAAGTTCCTGAAAATTTAGGAAAGGGTGCATCAGGCTTGAGGATATCCCGGTGGTTTTTTCCCTGGTCAGTGAATACGGCACCGAGGGATGTGACATTTTTAATATATTGATGATGAATTGATTGTGTAAATTTCTCTTGTTTATATATCCTAAAATCGTACTTTTGCGGCCTGATTTTATTTCAGAAAACAAAATATAACCGTACCTAATTGTAACCAGGTCTATTTTTATGCGATTCCGGATAATAGTTCTTGCAAAGCAGGTGCCCGATACAAGGAATGTCGGCAAGGATGCCATGAAAGCCGATGGCACTGTCAATAGGGCAGCACTGCCTGCCATATTCAACCCCGAAGATCTTCATGCGCTTGAGCAGGCCCTGAGCATCAAAGATAAGATTCCCTATGCTGAAGTAATCCTGCTTACCATGGGCCCCACCCGGGCAGCAGAGATCATACGCGAGGCCATGTACCGTGGGGCAGACCATGGCTATCTTATCACCGACCGCAAATTTGCGGGATCAGACACCCTGGCCACATCCTATGCCTTATCCCTCGCGGTGAAGAAATTAGCCCCATACCACCTGGTGATATCAGGGCGACAGGCAATCGATGGCGATACAGCCCAGGTTGGCCCGCAAACAGCCGAGAAACTCGGCATTCCCCAAATAACCTACGCAGAAGAGATCCTTTCGCTCGATGCCAAGAAGATCATTGTTAAGCGCAGACTTGAAAGGGGAGTGGAAGTGGTGAACTCGACCCTGCCGGCGCTTATCACGGTGCACAGTTCAGCACCTCCCTGCCGCCAGCGTATCGGCAAACTGCTGATGAAATACAAGCACGCCCGTACCGTGACAGAACTGCAGAATGAAACCAAAGACTACACCGAACTCTATAACGAACGGCCTTACCTGCTCATTGAGGAGTGGTCGGCCGAAGAGCTGAAAGCAGATAACGAATGGCTCGGGCTGTCGGGATCGCCCACAAAGGTGAAAAAAATCGAAAATGTGGTATTTCAGCACAAAGAATCGAAAATCCTCAGCAATTCCGACAAGGATATCGAAAAACTGATGCAAACGCTCATCAGCAGCCACATCATCGGGTAGTTAAACAGAGTAGAAACAGAAAATCAGAATCCTGTGAACAATATTTTTGTTTATTGCGAAGTAACCGAAGAACGGTCGATTGCCGATGTAAGCCTTGAGCTGCTGTCGAAAGGCAGGAAATTGGCGGATGATCTTAAAGTCAAACTCGAGGCAGTTGTAATCGGGCACAAAGTCACAAAACTGGAAGCCCTGCTCTACCCGTTTGGCGTGGATGTGATCCATTACGCCGACGATGAAAAATTGTTCCCATATACAACACTTCCGCACACAACTGTCATTATTGAACTATTCAAAAAAGAACATCCTGAAATCGTGCTTTTCGGAGCCACCAGCATTGGCCGCGACCTTGCTCCGCGGGTGGCATCGGCGCTCCGCTGCGGCCTGACAGCCGACTGCACCAGCCTGGAAATAGGGGACCATTTCGATAACAAATCGCAGACCGAATACAGGAACCTGCTTTTCCAGATCAGGCCTGCCTTTGGCGGCAACATCATTGCCACGATCATCAACCCCGAAACAAGGCCTCAGATGGCCACCGTGCGCGAGGGTGTGATGAAGAAGGAACTATACTCAGTGAAATACAAGGGGAAACTCAATAAAATAGATGCCAGGAGCATTCTGAAGGACGAGGACTTCGCCGTTACCATCATCGAACGGCACCTGGAGAAAAGCAGGATAGACATCAAAAATGCACAGGTGATTATATCCGGAGGATACGGGGTAGGTTCGAAGGAGAATTTCCGACTCCTTTTCGAACTGGCCGAAATCCTGGGTGCACAGGTGGGCGCTTCGCGTGCTGCCGTGGACGCAGGGTTTGTGGAACACGGGCGCCAGGTAGGGCAGACCGGAGTCACAGTAAGGCCGAAACTTTACATTGCCTGCGGCATTTCAGGAGCTGTGCAGCATCGCGCAGGCATGGATCAGTCGGCCCAGATCATTTCGATCAATACCGACATCAACGCACCGATCAACCAGATCGCCGATTACACTATCATTGGAAACGTGGCCGATGTAATTCCAAGAATGATTAAATATTACAGGAAAAACTCGAAGTAAAAACCGTCATGGAAAATTTCTATACCGACAATACCCATCTTAAGTTTCACCTTACCCATCCCCTGATGGCCAGGATCGTGAAATTGAAGGAGTCAGATTATACCCAGAAAGATAAATACGATTTTGCACCGCTCGATTACGAAGATGCAATCGACAGCTACGACAAAATAATGGAGATCATCGGAGAGATCAGCGGTGAGATTGTTGCCCCGAATGCCGAATCCGTCGACAAGGAGGGCCCCCTGCTGGTAGACAACGAAGTAAAGTACGCCCGGGGCACACAACAGAACTACGACGCCCTGGTAAAAGCAGGTCTGGTAGGTTTTACACTTCCCCGCGAATACGATGGGTTGAATATGCCTCATGTTCCTTATGTCATGTCGGGTGAAATCGTCTCACGTGCCGATGCAGGTTTTGCAAATATATGGGGGCTGCAGGACTGTGCTGAAACTATCCTCGAGTTTGCTTCAGATGAGCTAAAGGACGAATTCCTGCCTCGTTTCAACAAAGGCGCTACAGCTGCCATGGATTTAACCGAACCTGATGCAGGTTCCGACCTCCAGGCAGTACAACTGAAAGCCACCTATGATACACACAGGCACCGCTGGCTGCTTGACGGAGTAAAACGGTTTATCACCAACGGCGATGCAGATATTTCGCTAGTTCTTGCACGCTCTGAAGAGGGAACCACCGATGCACGCGGGCTGTCGCTGTTCGTTTATGACCGCAAGGATAAAGCGGTCACGGTGAGGCGCATTGAAAATAAACTTGGGATCAAAGGATCTCCAACCTGCGAACTGGTATTCCGCCACGCACCTGCAAAACTCATCGGCGATACCAAGCTCGGACTTATTAAGTACGTCATGTCGCTGATGAACTCAGCCCGCCTCGGTGTCGGTTCACAGTCGGTGGGCCTTGCCGAAGCTGCCTATCGCGAAGCATACAAATATGCTACAGAGCGCGAGCAGTTCGGAAAATCTATCATCAAGTACCCGGCAGTCTACGAGATGCTCACCAACATGAAAGTAAAGATCGACGGGATGCGGTCGCTGCTTTATGAAACAGCACGTTACGTCGACCTTTACAAATGCAGCAATTTTGCTTCCAGGGAGCGCAAACTAGAGACCGACGAACGGCAGGAAGCCAAACATTACCAGAGGCTTGCCGACATGTTCACCCCGCTCCTGAAACTTTATTCAAGTGAGTGCTGCAACCAAATCGCCTACGATGCCATCCAGATCTTCGGAGGTACCGGCTACATGAAAGACTTCCCGATTGAAAGAATATACCGCGATGCGCGTATCACAACGATTTATGAAGGTACCTCGCAGTTGCAGGTAGTGGCGGCCATCCGCTATGTGGGGAATGGAGGTTATCTGTCTGCCATGCGCGAAAGGGCCGAACTTCCAGTGAAACGTGAACTGGAATACCTGAAAAGTTCGCTTGAAAAAATGACCGAGCAGTTCGCCAAAACCGTCGAGAAGATCAGCGAATACAACGATAGCGAATATTTCGATTTCCATTCACGCAGGCTGGTTGAGATGGCGGCAAACATCTTTATAGGATACCTGTTGCTGTACGATGCAAACCGCAGCGATGATTATACCATGAGTGCCGATATCTTTATCCGCAAAGGCCGGGCTGAAAATGTCGCGGCAGTCAGTTTTATCAACAACTGCCACCCGAAAGAGGTGAATGATTACAAGCTTTAGGGGTTAACTGGCAGGGAGATTCCCGGTTAGTAAACAATGGATGCGGATTACCGTTTTTCAAACCTCCCGGTTTTTTCCTCAATTTTTATTCTGTACACGGTAGCTTTTAAATGAAGTGCCTCCAACTTATGCAACGGATCAAGTCCGTGGGTGGGCTGACTGTTTGGGGTGGTCATGAGCGGCATTAATTGACTGATGAGCTTTTTCAGGGCGATTTCTGCTTCATCACCTTCCAGTTCTTCAAACGTGCCCCAGGCGATCACACTCTGCCAGTTGCCCATGTCCTGCATACTGTCCACTTCAAAACAGCACTTTGGATTCTTTTCCAGCATCCTGGTTTTCATCCCCCTTATGGTGTGACCCAAAAGACATCCGTCGTCGTAGAGATAGGCTACCGGCACCATGTAAATTTTTTCATCGGCATAGCAACCTATTCTGCCTATTACATTTTTCGTAAGTACCTGAACAATTTGTTCTTCATTTAATACCCCAAGCATAAGTTTCTTTTTACCATTCATGAATTCAACTGCAAATTTCAGCACAAAAGTATTTTCAATTTTTTTCCGGATTGTTACACAATTACTTCAATAAGTTACATGTTTCACACCTTTTGCAGATTGCAAAAACCGAAATAAATCGGTGAGTTCTTGCCCGGCCCGTGTCACTTTTTTGACGGGACTTGCTGGATTATTTGCCGGGTAAGTTTTTTCCTGATTTCATAAATGGAAAGACAGATGGCGAAGGTTGTTAATGGTAAAATCCAATCTATAACGTTCAAGGGGGCCGTATGAAAATAGAGATTTAAAACGGGCAGATACACAATAAGCAATATACAGGAAATCGAGAATGCAAAAGCCAGCAGAAGATTTCTGTTTGAAAATAGATACTTGCCCACGACATTTCCATACGTTCGTCGTGAAAGGAGATTCGCGTATTGGCCGAAAATGACGGAGACAAAGGTTATGGTGATGGCAGTTTCATATTTGTCAGCGCCATGAGGGTTGGCAAAAAACGAAAAGAGAAAAGCGCCATAGGATACAAGGCCCATGACAATGCCTGAAAATGCAATTCCTTTCATCGTTACTCTGTTAAGAATTTTATCTTTGGGATTTCGGGGCGGATCCTCCATGATGCTTTTTTCAGGTGGGTCATAGGTAAGCATGATTAGAGGAAACATCTCACCAACAATATCGATCAGTAATATCTGCACAGCCAGTATTGGAATTGCCACGCCAAAGAAAGAACCGGCAAATCCGAATAACACACAGGTGAGTTCCGCCATATTGGACGAAAGATTTGTTGTAATTGTTTTTTCGAGGTTTCTGAAAATAGTCCTTCCTTCTTTTACAGCAACAACAATGGTGGAAAAATTATCATTCAATAAAATCATATTCGCGGCTTCCTGGGCCACCCTGGATCCATTTTTTCCCATGGCTATTCCAATATCCGCCCTTTTTAAACTCAAGGTATCATTTACGCCATCACCGGTTACGGCGACAATTTCCCCCTGTTTCATGAGTAAATCCACAATCCGGAATTTATCATCAGGCGATACTCTTGAAAATATCAATGCCCTGTTTTGAAAAACTTTTTTCAGTTGTTTGTCCGACATGGAAGGTAATTCAGCACCCTTGATAACGACCGGGGATGCATCACCCTCATTCATCATTCCGATGTTTTTTGCAATTGCTTTGGCGGTTACATCATTGTCGCCTGTGATCATAAACACCTTCATGTGAGCCTTGAAAACCGATTCAATGGCTGCCTTAATTTCCTTGTGGGGCGGATCCAGCATGGTAACGAATCCGGCAAAGGTCAAATCCTTCTCAGCATCATCAACCGTATAGTCCTTTTTCGTTTCAAGATCTTTATAAGCAATCGCAATAACACGCAGCGCTTTTTCTGAGAATGTGGCCGACAACGACAGGATTTCCTTTCTTTGTGCGCTTGTCAATTTGCTTACTTTTCCAGCGGATATTGTTTTTGTCGAAGCATCGAGAATCGATTCTATCGATCCTTTGACAAAGGAAATGACCTTATGCTTGTGTATTCGGACAATGGTTGCTCTTTTACGGAAAGAATCAAAAGCAAACGATTTCACCAGGGGATATTCTTTTTCAACCGCATCAAGGTTATACCCGGCTTTCATAGCAAGGGTGCTGAAGGAAGTTTCCGTTGGATCGCCGATGGAATACCATGACTTGTGAAATTTATCGGGCGGACTGATTTTCCCGAACGATGAAAGAAATCCGGAAAGAAAAAATATTTTTAAATCGGCCAGCGAATCTTTTTTTAAAATTTTATTCTCTTCATCCGTAATATTTCCAACAGGTGCGTATCCTGATCCCGAGACTGAAAAAGATTTTCCGTTGAAATAACAACCGGTGATGGTCATTTCGTTTTTTGTGATGGTTCCTGTTTTATCAGAAGCAATAACAGTAGCGGAACCCAATGTTTGAGCAGATGCGATTTTCTTGACAATCGCCTTCCTTTTTGACAATCTTCCCACTGCCAGGGCAAGGGCCATCGAAATCTGCGCCGGCAATCCTTCCGGCACCATGGCTGCCGCCACACTCACAGAAAAGACCAGCGCCAGAGCAACTGAATCATGCATAATCAACCGGACAACAAAAAGAATAATGGCAATAACCAGGGTAGCATAGGTCAGTTTTTTTGCCACATCCCTGATCTCAACCTGAACCGGTGCATCGGCTGATTTGATTTTTTCTGATGATGTACTGATTTTACCAATTTCCGTTTGTGTTCCGGTTGCATACACAATACCGGTTGCCTGGCCTGTTGCAACTGTTGTCCCCATGTAAACACAATTGCTCCTTTCAGAAACCGGCAGGGTTTTAACAGTTGAAAACAGATGGTCTTTAACGGCAGGCAACGATTCACCGGTAAGTATAAATTCATTAGCTGAATAACCATTCGATTCGATCAGGCGAATGTCGGCCGGAATTCCATCACCTTCGTTTAAACTCACAATATCACCCGGAACAAGGTTTTCGGCAAGAATTTCAACGGTCTTCCCGTTTCTGATCACATTGCATTTATTTACAATCAGACTTTTAAGTGAAGCAAGAATATTTTCCGATTTCCATTCCTGATAAAAGCCGATCAGGGAATTCAGGATCACGATAATGATAAGGATAGAACCATCACGAAACTGGCCTAAGAAAAATGACACTCCCGAGGCAACGATCAAAATAAAAACAAGCGGGCTGATAAATTGACGGATCAGAATTTTAAAAACACTTACCGGTTTGACTGCTTTCAGCACATTACGTCCATACTTTTGCCCGGCCGACTTTATTTTGCTCTCGTCAAGACCATCCTTGCCATTGCTGTTAAATTCTTTAACAACCGTTTCAACATTTTCCTGGTAAAATTCCATGATCTGGTAACTTGATGAGATAATCAAAAACACACCGATTGTAATGAAACACTCCAATTCTGACGATCCTCTATTCCTGGTTTATGGCAACCTTAGCTGAGTAAATGTCTCCATCGGTGATTACCTTAATTAAAAAACATCCTGAACCTTTGCCGAGGGTAATTTTAGTAACCGGATTAGTACTGAGTTGCCGGCAAATTAACCGCTGGCCGATCATGTTGTACACCATCACTTTACCTTGCAAATCGCCTGATTTATTATCAATATAAACGGTATTGCCCGAAGAATAAATGGAGAGTGACTCTTTCCTTCCTTTTTCCTTCACATTGAATGTGCCTCCAAAATGTATGAGGAAACGGGCTGTATCATCATTTTCACTGGCTGTAAATGTGTACACCGGGTTTAACATGAGATTTTGAATCCTGCCCGTTTGTAAATCTTCGAGGGCAATGTTGATCGTTGATGAAAAAGATTCAAGCTGACTGGCAGTCAAGGTATAATGGCCATCAATGCCTGCGATAAAACTCACCGGAACGGTCATTGGAACAAATTCTCCCCTGAAGTCAATTGAATAATTGCCGGTTGGTTTTACAATATATAAACTCGGGGCTGTTTTATAAAAGCCATACATTTTTTCGTCTCCGCTGATGTCTGTTTGATGTCCGAATTCGATTACAATTTCATCGGAATAGGTATTTCCCGAACCTGAAGCCTTCATGCGGAAAATATTTGGAATTTCATTGGATAATTTAAGGTATTCCTGATTGGAGTGAACCCTTATTCCGTCATTCATGATCAGATTGCCCGGCGAGGCAGCTTTTACCATAAAACCCTGACAAGCGGCAATATATTGTGACACACCGTGGGTGCCGTTTGGATCAAGGTTGGCGCTGTTGTAAACACCGTAATTACCTTCTGCATCATTCCAGATGCTCAGATCAAAACCACCTTCGCTGTTTGCAACCAGTGAAGTCCTTGTCCATCCATCTGCCGCCTTCCAGTCGATGGCAGAAGGATAAGGATTTCCGACCAGGTTATAGGCTGCAAAGCTTCCGGTACCGCTCTTTGAAAGCGTGACAGAAATTGTTCCGTTATTCAGGTTTCCCTGGAATTTTTTGGTATGGTTTGTGCCGGAATATTCAACAAGGTACCCTCTGCCCACTAAAAAATCAGCGCTCCCGTTGGCATAATCCCAGGTTGGGAATACAGTGCTATTTTTGAAATTGACCCAGGTTCTTGCTGGTTCAAACCAGGTAAAAAAGTCGTACGATGTTGACGGGGTGGCAATAAAAGCCGGATCGATGGCCTGGGATGAAACAGGGGAAGAAAGAAAATGCCACGCCCCTGATGATCCGGTTATCAGGCGTTGTACGGTTGCAGTACCTGAAACGGTCAGGCTGCCATTGTCAAGGAGAGAAGCTCCGGAGGCGATTGTAATGTTTTGGCACACTGCCGGGCTTGTAATTGTCGGATAATTTGTCAATCCGGATGGAATGGTAACAGGTGTATTGCTTCCGGGAACGCCATCGCTCCAATTTGTCGGGTTATACCACTCTGCGTTAGCTGAACCATTCCAGGTGGTTGATGCTGTCAGCGGAAATCCTATGGTAACTATATTATTATGCAAGTCAATAGCTCCTGCGGTCGAAAGGGCTCTGCCATAAAGTTCTGAGTCCTGCAATAAGTGGATGGCACCGTTTGCAATTACATTACCTCTGAAAACAGAATAACCTCCGAGGGTGAATGCTCCGTTTATCTGCCAATACACATTGCACAGGGAGGCTGAATTGATCAGTAAAACATTTGTGAAGTTACCTGTCGCAAATGCGCCATTTATTTTGAAAATGAATATGGCGTTGGGATCATTTTGCCCGTCCAGCGTTAAATCTCCATTTAAGGTTGAAGCAGCTCCAAGACAGTATATTTTTGGCGCCAACACCTGGCCGTTTCCTAAGGTAGTTGTAATAACCGAGCCGCATGTGAGAGCGCTAAGCTGGTTGTATGCACTTGCCACATCAATCGCAGCCTGGGCTGTTACAGCGTCTGCCACATGTTTTTGTCCGGTGAGTGTTCCCGGGGGAAATCCAAAGAAAGCACCTGCAT
>Ga0073936_10010080_pt1 | contig 11625 bp, 9 predicted proteins | sample AliMusrvi5mmetaG_FD_87041 | JGI IMG/M metagenome (GOLD analysis project Ga0073936, IMG submission 87041) | Freshwater lake bacterial and archeal communities from Alinen Mustajarvi, Finland, to study Microbial Dark Matter (Phase II) - Alinen... | ecosystem: Environmental > Aquatic > Freshwater >... | reverse complement strand
TAAATCAAAACCTTTGATCTGTTTGGCAAACTCCGGAATCGCTTCCCGTATCGCTGTGATTGCATATTCAGGTAAGGCGGTTTCTAAGTTAGTCAGATGCACGCCTGGGGTATAGGAAGGCGTCACTTGGCCAAACTCGGTAGAAGCTTTATTGGATAAAAAATCACCAATCAATTGCCCTGGAGCTTGGTATGTGCTGCCCCCTAATACATAGGCTTGGCTTTCTAATTTTCGTTGCAATGCGATCCCAGCCAGTGGGTCGCCTGGAAAATCAACTTCAGGCGTAATGCCGACGACGATGCCGGCATTGGCATTTCGTTCATTACGTGAATATTGGCTCATACCGTTGGTGACCACACAACCGGGTTCAGAAGCGGAAGCCACTACCGTGCCACCTGGACACATACAAAAACTATACACACTACGGCCGTTACTGGCGTGATGCACTAGCTTGTAATCTGCAGCACCTAAAATAGGGTGCTGCGCATTAGGTCCGTGGCGTGCCGCGTCTATTAGCGACTGCGGATGCTCAATTCTAAAACCGATAGAGAAAGGTTTAGCTTCAATATAAATACCGCGTTGATGAATCATCTCAAAAGTATCTCGCGCGCTATGGCCGACCGCTAGTACTAAATGATGGGTGGCAATGCGCTCGCCACTAGCAAGGATAACTGCTTGCACTTGGCCGTCCTCAATTTCAATATCGTCAACCTTGCTTTGAAAGCGAATTTCGCCTCCAAGTGCGATAATGGTTTCACGCATTTTTTCCACCATACCCACTAATCTAAATGTACCGATATGTGGGTGGCTTACATACAGAATTTCTTCAGGTGCGCCGGCTTGGACGAATTCGTTTAATACCTTGCGTCCGTAATGTTTGGGATCTTTAATCTGGCTGTAGAGCTTGCCATCAGAGAATGTTCCTGCGCCACCTTCACCATACTGCACATTAGATTCGGCATTAAGCTCACCTTTACGCCAAAAGTTAAAAGTATCTTTGGTGCGCTCGCGTACCGCCTTTCCGCGCTCTAGTATCAATGGTTTAAAGCCTGATTGCGCTAACACCAACGCAGCGAATAGACCGGATGGACCTAGACCGACCACGATAGGTCTGGTTTTTAAATCTGCAGGTGCTTGGGCAACAAAATGATAAGAAGTATCCGGTGCCAGTTTCACATGGGGGTCTTTTTTGAGCTTGGCTAAAACTTTGGTTTCACCATTGACCGTTACATCTAGCGTATAAGCTAGCAAAATGGCATCAGCTTTACGCGCATCCACACCGCGCTTAAAAATTGAGTATTCAACCAAGTCGGTGGCGTTAATGCCCAATTTTTTAATCACAGCCGCAACAATGGCGCTAGGCAGGTGATCAAGTGGCAATTTAATTTCGGTGATTCTAATCATGTTTAATTTATCTAGAAGTGAACTGGTGGTTGGTTTGCTGTCGCAATAATAACCCATCTTGCGCTTAGGGGTTAGCGTAAACCAGTTTTAGGATTTACCGTATTTAGATAACGAAGTTAAATCTCTAAGTTGAGCTGCAGTAACTGTCGTAACATCGGCACAGTGACTGGCTTTTTTGTGGTCAGTGACCATTGATCTAAAGCATTAACGGTGGCGATTAAGGTAGGTAGATCGCGGCGTAAATAACGTAAGCAATAATCAATCACCTCCACTGGCAATCGCATCCCACGTGACTGAGCGTGGCTTAACAGTGCTAAGGCCTTTTCTTCGTCACTAAGTGGCTGCAATTGATAACTTAAACCCCAGGCCAAGCGTGTGGCTAAATCGTCGCGCAGGCCGAGTTGTGTTGGTGCAGCATTGCCCGCTACAATTAAAGTACGCGCTAGCTGATGGTCGTCTAGATGCGCATTACCATCACGTATTTGGTTGTAGATATCAAATAATGCAATTTGCGCCCCGTCGTCTAGCAACTGCACATCATCAACACAGACTACCAGACGATTAGCAGCTTGGCAGGCAGAAATTAAGTGGGATTTTCCGCTACCCGCCCCACCCCATATATAAATGAAATGCTGTTCAGCATCAGGCGATTGAGTGGAGCACACGTTTTGTAACTGGTGTATAGCTTCGGCATTTGAACCGATAACAAAGTTATCGAAGCTAGGTGAAGCAGGGGGCTGTATATCAAGCAGTAATTGTCTCATAGCGCTATTGATACAAATTGCCATCAAAGTATTGACGGCGGAGATGACGCAAGGCTACTGCGATAGCGGCAGAAGCTGGAAGTGCTAGCAATACTCCGGTAAAACCAAATAATTGGCCACCAGCTAATAAGGAAAAAATGACAGTGACAGGATGTAGGCCAATACGGTCTCCCACTAGGTTTGGCGTCAGCCACATGCTTTCTAATAGCTGACCTAAACTAAATACCACCACAACAGGGGTGAACTGGCTGAGTGTGTTAAATTCAAGTAGGCCGGAAATAGTGGCCAGCAATATACCCAACCCTATGCCCAGATATGGCACAAAACCAAGCGCGCCAGCGAGTATGCCTATAGGTAATGCCAAATCTAAACCAGCCAACTTAAGACCTATGGCATAGAACACGCTCATCAGTAACATTACCGTCAATTGCCCGCGTAAAAATGCTGCCAGTACTGCATCAATATCGGTGGCGATTTTTTTAGTGGTAATAAATATTTTGCGTGGCACTAGTTCGCCGATTGAAGCTAGCAATAGGTGCCAATCGCGTAAAAAGTAAAACAGCACCAAGGGCACTAACAGCACATTGAGTAGCCAAGCAATAATGGTCATTCCATGGCTACTCAGTGTGAGTAGCATACTACCCATCAGTCCGCCGGCAGATTTCCAGTTTTCGCTAAGTATGGTTTGTAGTTTTTCGGTATTAAATTCAAGCGCAATACCAAAGTTTTGCATTAGCCAAGGGTCAAGATGAAGCTTTAGGTAGGTTGTATAAATCGGCAACCGCTCTACCACCATCATCAGCTCTTTTTGTAACAAGGGCAGTACGATTAATAGAAGTAATAACACAGTCGTGATTACGATTAATGTCATGATTGAACTGGCATTGGTGCGGCCAAAGCGGAGTTTCCCCAGTGACCAATTTTCGATACTATCAACTATTGGATTGCATATATAAGCAAGAATAGCTGCGGCTAAAAATGGTGCAAGAATAGGGCTTAACAGATAGATGAGCACTAATAGTGTGGCTACAATCAGCCATCCACTAAATTTGCTTGTAAGATTGTCTTGTTTTAGTGCCATTTAAGTTAAAATTACGAATTGAACACAGCAAATTATATTGTAGAAAGCGAGTCCGCATCTTGAATTCTGAAAATTCAGTTAAAAACCTCCCACAAAATGCTATGAGTTATCGCGATGCTGGCGTTGATATTGAGGCCGGCGATGCACTAATTGAGCAAATTAAACCATTTGCAAAACGCACAATGCGCCCAGAAGTATTAGCCGGAATCGGTGGCTTTGGCTCGCTATTTGAAATGCCTAAAAAATTCAAACAGCCAGTGCTAGTGTCTGGCACCGACGGTGTAGGCACTAAGCTTAAGTTGGCTTTTGAGCTCAATAAACATGATACTGTCGGCATTGATTTGGTCGCTATGAGCGTCAATGACATTCTAGTGCAAGGCGCTGAACCTTTGTTTTTCTTAGATTATTTTGCTTGCGGTAAGTTAGAAGTCGGCACTGCAGCATTAGTGATTAAGGGTATTGCTGAGGGTTGTGAGCAATCTGGTTGCGCTTTGGTTGGTGGTGAAACTGCAGAAATGCCTGGCATGTACCCCGCAGGCGAATATGACTTAGCTGGTTTTGCCGTAGGTTGTGTGGATAAAGAACTCATTATAAATGGTACGACAATTGCTACTGGCGATATAGTCTTAGGCTTGGCGTCTAGTGGAGCACACTCTAATGGCTACTCACTTATTCGCAAACTGATTGCACAATCTGGTATTGACTTCGAATCTGATTTTCATGGTCAGCCATTTAAAGATGTGGTGATGGCGCCTACTCGTATTTATGTTAAACCCTTACTAGAACTCATTGCGGCTTTACCAGTGAAGGGCATGGCACATATTACTGGCGGTGGTATTACCGAAAACATTCCACGTGTATTGCCGGCAGGTTTAACGGCTGCTATCAAAAAGGGTGGCTGGACAATGCCGCCTTTATTTACTTGGTTGCAAGCGCAAGGAAATGTAGCTGATCTTGAAATGTATAAAACATTTAACTGCGGTATCGGCATGGCAGTGATTGTGGCCAAAGAGCATGGAGCCGCTGCACAAAAATTGCTACAAGATGCTGGCGAAACCGTATTTGAAATCGGCGTTATCCGCAAGCAACAGGTAGGCGAAGCACCAACGATCGTTGCGTAAACTAATTTAAGTTTTCATGGTGTGCTATCTTACGGAAACTTGGCGCGTTAACGACTGATGTGTTTTTATTGAGGAGTTACCGTGACAAGTTACATTAGAATTTTAAGTTTTATCCTATGCTTATTTTCCGTGAATATTGCAGTAGCGCAACCAATCACGCCTAAGCTTATTCAAGCTAACTATGAGGCTACCCGCAACGGTCTGCCTTTTGCCAAAGTGTATGAGCAGTTAATCATTACAGGCAATACCTACAAAGTGGAGAGTATTACCAAGGGGATTGGCGTCTATGCCTTATTTGGAGAGCGTAAGCTCACTAGTGTTGGTACGGTCACCAGTCTAGGTTTAAAGCCAGATCATTTTGAATTACAGCAAGGCGATAATCCTAAAAAAGCACTGTTAGCAGATTTTGACTGGACTAAAAATAGCTTACAGATGATGGTGAAAGGAGTGGTTAAACAAGAGGCGTTGACCGAAGGTACGCAAGACTTGGCTAGTTACGCCTATCAATTTATGTATTTACCTGCGCCACTTAAAGAGGCTATTACTGTGACACTCACCACAGGTAAAAAGCTGAATCAATATCAATATAAAATCCATGCTGAGTCTGATGTGATTGAATCCAAGGGGGTTTCATACAAAGCCCTACATCTGCAGCAACAGTTGGATCCAGACAAAACGGAAAGTAAAGACTTGTGGTTGGCCAGCGAACATTATTATGTGCCAGTGCGCATTTTGATGGTGGAAGACAGTGGTGCCAAAATCGAACAAACGTTAACAGAGCTCCATGTGGAGTAAGTTTAAACTTTTATGGGAGCGCGCCGGTTACCGTTGGTTAGCGGTCGCACTGTTATTATCGACACTATTACACCTCACTTTAATTGCTCGATTTTATTTTAATTTAAACGATCTTGGTAGTGAGCCACTGGTCATTAAGGCGCAGCTGGTAGCACCACCAGCGAAATCTTCCCCACCTAAACCTGTCGCTAAACCTCAGGCCAAGCGAAAAGCATTAGCAAAACCTGCGCCTTCTGTTCAGCCGCACCTTGCCTCCCAGCCTGAAGCCGCTAGTTTACCCATTGATACGCCAGCAGTAAGCAATGGATTAGAGGAGGTAGCAATAATACAACCTGACGTTGAGGAAGAAGCCATTAATGCTAACGCCTATCACTATGTAGAGGCCAAGTATGATGTGCGGACTGATGTGGCCGCTAAGTTTGATAGTGGCGCCGTAGGTAAAGCCGCAATGGAGTATCAATTACTCCCGGATGGCGCTCACTATAAATTGCGCAGCGTGATTGAGGCCAGCGGTTTAGCCTCATTGTTTATACCTAATTTGCTTCAAACTAGTGATGGTGTGCTTGTTAGAAGTGGCTTACAGCCACAGCACTATTTATATCAATTTGGCAGTAAAAAGAATAAAACCTTTAGCGCCGATTTTGATTGGCCGAATCAAAAACTAAGATTGCATAGCGCCAGTGAAGACAGGCTACTGGACTTGCCGGAGGGCGCGCAGGACTTGCTCAGTTTTATGTATCAGTTTATGTTTGTAGCACCGCTACAAAATATGCAAATCACTGTGACCAATGGTAAGAAGCTTGGGATCTATGATTACAGCTTTGAAGGCGAAGAAATCGTGCCGACCAAAATGGGGAATTTAAACACATTCCATATTTTACGCCGCTCTGCTGAAGGTGATGATAAAACTGAATTGTGGCTGGCCTTAGATTATCAGCATGTACCTGTTAAAATACGCAAAACGGAAAAAGAAGGCAAAGTCTATGAGCTGTTAATTACCAGCTTAAAAACAGAGACGCCAGCTACGCCAACACCATAGACTAATGCTAGTGGGCATCTAAGCGTTTAGATGCCCGACCAAACCAATAAAGAGAAATAACATGACCCCCAATTTAATTCGCCAAGCTTCAGTAATGCTATCTAATCTACTTGAGTTTAATAGCCCAGCAGATGTGAAATTAAGTGAATTTTTTCGCAACAATCGTGATCTAGGTACAAAAGAACGTGCTTTTGTTGCTGAAAGTGTTTACGGCGTATTGCGCCGCTTACGCTTTTTAAGCGCAGTGACCGCCAATGATGATAATGACCCCGATGATGCACGTAAGCTGGTATTGGCATGGATGTTACGTATACAAGGTATGAGCATCCGCGAAATGACGCCAATGTTAAGTGAACAGCAAATAGAGTGGGCACATACGATTAAAGCTAAATCAACCGAAAACTTACCATTAGCAGTGCAAGCCGATGTGCGAGACTGGTTATGGGAGAAATTAGTAGCGCAATACGGTGAGGCAGAGGCATTAACTATTGCCCGCAGTATGCATGAGTCAGCTACGCTAGATCTACGCGTCAATACCATCAAAGGAACGCGCGATGAGGTGCTGGCAAAATTCATTGCTGAGAACACGACGGGTGAATCTAATATTAGCAAAACCCCTTATTCACCAATTGGTTTGCGGATGCCGCTACGTTTAAATATTAGCCGCCATGTGCTTTTCACAGAAGGTAAGGTTGAAGTGCAAGATGAAGGTAGCCAGATTTTGGCGCATTTGGTTGCGGCCAAGCGTGGCATGATGGTGGCAGACTTTTGTGCTGGTGCTGGAGGTAAAACCTTAGCCATAGGTGCGTTGATGCGTAACACGGGACGTCTCTATGCCTTTGATGTGTCAGAAAAGCGTTTACATAGCTTAGGCCAGCGCTTAAAACGCTCAGGGCTAAGCAACCTCAATGCACAAAGCATCAGCAGTGAAAACGACCCTAAATTAAAACGCCTTAACGCTAAATTTGATCGCGTGTTAGTTGATGCGCCGTGCACTGGCTTAGGGACTTTGCGCCGTAATCCAGACCTTAAATGGCGCCAAACGCCACAAGATTTATCTGAACTAACTGAAAAACAGGCGCGAATTTTAGCGCGCGCTGCTAAATTTACTAAGCCAGGTGGCCGTTTAATTTACTCTACTTGTAGCTTATTAAGCGATGAGAATGAACAGATTGCAGAAGGATTTTTGGCTAGCCATCCTGATTTTAAATTACTTAATGCCAGCGAGATATTGAGCCAGCAGCAAATTAATCTGGATACTGGTAAATACCTAAAACTATTGCCACATATTCATCATACCGATGGATTCTTTGCCGCAGTGTTTGAGAAAATAGACCCTTCAGCCCCCCCAGTTAAGCTATCTAAGACTATGGCCGTAGTTGATGTGGAGGTTGAAGTTGAGGGTGCAGAAAAACCTAAAACCAAAAAAACGCCGGCGATAAAGAAAGCAAGTGTTACTAAAGCTGAAATTGCGGAGAGCAAGCCTGTGCAAGCTAAAGCCGTCGCTAAGCCTAAGGCCCCCGCCAAGGTGGTAAAGGAAATAATTCTGAAAGAGATTCCAGCTAAAGCGGTCAAAGTTAAAGAACCAAAAGTGAAAGCTGCTGCGGTTAAAAAAGTTACAAAACCAAAAGTCGTTAAAGCTATCAAAGAGTAAGTAACTGATGAAGCTACCCAGTCTTAATAACCAAATTTTATTAGGTGCATTATTTGGTGTTGCGATTGGGTTTTATTTCCACACGCTTAATGTTGGCAATTTAGGCCAGCATAATCAGCTACTACAAGGCGGCCTTTATTCTGCGAGCATCGTTGGCACGCTTTTTATTGATCTGCTTAAAATGATTTTAATACCGCTGGTGTTCTGCTCTATTGCCGTGGGTATTGCTAATCTGCGCCAACATCAGCAAATGCATCGCGTTTGGGTTGCGACCCTTATTTTCTTTGTCAGTAGTATGGCTATTGCCATCGTGCTGGGTATGTCAGCCAGCCTGTATTTCAAACCGGGAGCGGGTTTAAGTCTTCCTATGTTTGATCATGCCATGCAAAATTTTGAGGCAAAACAACTGCCGATGCCTGAGTTTTTCGCTCAGTTCTTACATGGACTATTTGTTAATCCGTTCGCGGCTTTAGCCCAAGGCGATGTACTAGCTGTGGTCATGTTTGCGCTTATTTTAGGTGTGGCGCTAGTGATGGGCGGAGATCGCTATAAGCATATACTGGCGCTGCTTCAAGAAGCGCTTGATGTCACCATGTTGATTGTGGGCGGGGTAATGCGTTTAGCCCCACTGGGTATTATGGCATTACTGATTAAGTTGGTCGCTGTACAGAATATGGCCATTCTTAGCACGCTAGCTAAGTTTGTGGCAGTAATTGTGGGTACGTTGCTAGTGCATGGCGTACTGATACTGCCATTAATTTTATATCTATTTACCGGCAGAACGCCATTATGGTTTTGGCGCGGTGCACGTGAGGCATTGGTTACAGCTTTTGCTACCAGTTCAAGCTCGGCTACATTACCTGTAACCCTTCGCTGCACAACCCAGCATTTACATGTAAAGCCTGAGATCGCTGGTTTTGTGATTCCGCTAGGCGCTACGGTGAATATGGATGGCACCGCTTTATATGAAGCGGCCGCAGCATTATTTATTGCCAATTTAGCGGGTATAGATCTTAATTTTACCCAGCAACTAATCGTATTTTTTACAGCCATGCTGGCTGCCATTGGTGCACCAGGTATCCCTAGCGCCGGAATGGTCACGATGGTGATGGTATTACAGTCTGTGGGCCTGCCAGCCGAGGCAATTGCGATTTTACTGCCAATCGATCGACTGTTAGATACCCTGCGCACTACGGTGAATGTGCAGGGCGATATGGTGGGCAGTTTAGTGGTACAGAAGATAGTTAATCGCTAAATGTGGCTTAATCGTCATTTCAGGGGCTATTTTTTAGCCACTAGGCCAGCATTCCTAAGTATTAGTATTATGGCCTGTTTTATCGGTTTTGCTATTGCGGCTAAAATCAGCCAGATAAATTGGGGTATCAATATTGTTTGTTTTTTATTGGTGTTGCTAGTGCATGCGGCGGCAAACCTGAGTAACGACTACTTCGACTCTCTTAATGGCAGTGATGCACAAAATACTCAATGCGTTTCCCCATTTACTGGTGGTAGCCGCTTTATTCAGAATAATTTTTTTACTGAAATACAGATTAAGCAACTGAGTTTAAGCATTTATCTTACAACTATCTTTGGTGGGATAATGTTGAGCTGGATGACTAGTTGGCATTTGATTTGGGTAGGTCTTGGCGGTTTAATTTTAGGCTGGTTTTACTCAGCACCGCCGCTTAAATTAATGTGCCGTGGGCTTTGGGGTGAGATAGCGATAGTTTGCGCTTGGACTCTCGTTGTGATTGGTTCAACAATGATCTCGACGAAGGAACTAAATGCCACTAGTTTGATTCTCGGTTTGGCGTATGGTTTGATGGTAGCAAATATACTGTTCGTCAATCAAATCCCAGATATTGAAGCAGACCAACGTGCAGGTAAATTGACTTTAGCGGTGAAAACCCCCAAGCAATATCTATGGTTGTGGACGTTGATCTTAAGCGGTGTGGCCTATGGCCTGTTGCTTGCGTTCGTCGGCCTAGGTTCGTTGCCAAAGGTATACTTGCTCCCCTTGCTCTGTTGGCCATTGAACATCGTTACTGCTTACGAAATAACCGTTGATAATCACCAGTCTAAGGTTGCCAGTATTAAGCAAACCATATTGGCTTCGCATTTGTTCGGCTTGTTACTGCTAGTGAGCACTGTGATTGCCTAGTCACTCAGTTTACTAGGGCTTAGACTCAATTTCCCCCCAATCAAAATAGGGACCAGGGTCTGTTTTGCGTTCTGGAGCAATATCCGAATGTCCTACGATGGCTTGTATCGGATAGCATTGCTTTAGGCTTGCTATCAGAAGCTTAAGTGTTTGATATTGTGCCGATTCAAACGCATCAAAGTCTGAGCCTTCAAGCTCTATTCCAACTGAAAAATCATTACAACGTTCTCGCCCCCTCCAGCTGGAGAGGCCTGCATGCCAGGCGCGATCGAGACATGATACAAATTGTATAAGTTCACCATGACGCCGAATTAAGAAATGTGAGGAGACCTTCTGAGTGTAAATTTCCGCGTAATAGGGATGCTCATTTGGATTTAATTGATTGCTAAATAATTCCACGATGCCGTTGCCGCCATATTGTCCAGGTGGCAGGCTGATATTGTGGATGACAATTAAACAGATGGCTGAGCGGCCGACTAGTGCGGGTCTAGCGTCATAATTAGGAGATGCTAAGAACTCTGCGTTAAGCGCCAAGCCGCTAGCATTAATAGCATAAGATTTCATAGGTACTAATTTTATGCGAAATTTCACTTATAAATAGCAGTATTCCGATAAAATCTAGGCATTAACAAATATTTAATCTGTTTACCTAATTTTAAGGAAAAGCCTTCATGGTGTTTTTTCAATTGTTTATGATGCTGATTGTGATTTTAATTGCGGCTGAGGTTTTTACCAATGCGCTAGAGCACTTAGGTGAGAAACTTGGCATTTCTGAAGGGGTTACCGGTTCCTTATTTGCCGCGGTGGGTACGGCCTTACCTGAAACTATGGTTCCTTTGCTGGCATTGCTGGCTGGTACCAAAAACGCTTCTACCAATGAGGAAATTGGCGTAGGTTCTATATTAGGTGCGCCATTAATGTTGGCTACATTGTCCATCTCGTTAATGGCAATCTCAGTATGGAGACAGCGCGGCATTCAAGGGCACTTACGTCCAGAACGCACCGGCTTAACTCGCGATCTTAATTTCTTTATAGTTGCATTTTCTTTTGCTGCCATTGCCATGTATGTGCCGCATACCTTAGCCGTTGTACGTTATGGCATCAGTGCGGCGATGGTAATGACTTATTTTGTTTACGTACTAATGACGCTAAATGCTTCTAAGGCACTGGTGGCGGACGGCCATGCCACAGAAGCTGGCAGTGATATGTTTTTATGCAGAATAGGTTTGCCGAATAATACTGCAGTGATTTTGTTGCAACTGATCTTAGGTGTGGTCATGCTGATTGCTGGTGCTAAGGGCTTTATCAATGGAGTAGAAGCCGCGGCACAGATTCTTGGCATTTCGGCTTTATTGTTATCTTTGTTGATTATTCCGATTGCGACCGAATTGCCAGAAAAAGTGAACAGTATTTTATGGATACGTAAAGGCAAAGACACTTTAGCTTTTGGTAATATTACTGGTGCTATGGTATTCCAGGGCACTTTATTACCGGCAATCGGAATTATGCTAACTCCTTGGCAGCCGCGTAGCGAAGTAGTATTAGGTATTGCCCTAACTTTGATTGCTGCTATTTGGATACGTTATTTGGCTGGTAAAAGCATTCT
>Ga0073936_10010076_pt1 | contig 11626 bp, 10 predicted proteins | sample AliMusrvi5mmetaG_FD_87041 | JGI IMG/M metagenome (GOLD analysis project Ga0073936, IMG submission 87041) | Freshwater lake bacterial and archeal communities from Alinen Mustajarvi, Finland, to study Microbial Dark Matter (Phase II) - Alinen... | ecosystem: Environmental > Aquatic > Freshwater >... | reverse complement strand
GGAACAGGATCATGTTCTGATGGTGAGCGTGATGGAGGACCTTGAGGGGTCTCGGCAGCGGCTGGAGGAATCGCATGGCGAATTGCAGAAGGCCATCGAACAGTCGCGCAAGTTGGCGGTGGCCGCGGAAGCCGCCAATAAGGCCAAAGGAGAATTCCTGTCAACCATCAGCCACGAACTCCGTACCCCGATGAATGCGGTGATCGGGCTGACCGGTTTGTTGGAGCAGACTCCGTTGACCGCGGAACAAGCCGACTATGTCCGGACAATCGGGACCAGCGGCGACGCCCTGCTGTCTCTGATAAATGAAATCCTCGATTTTTCAAAGATCGAGGCGGGCAAGGTCAGGATCGTCCATGAGGACTTCGATCTGATGCATTTGATTGATGGTGCATTGGATTTACTGGCCAAACAGGCGGAGTCAAAGCATCTTGCGATGGCGTCGCACATTGAAAAGGATGTGCCCCTGATGTTGTGTGGCGATGCGGGACGCTTGCGTCAAGTTTTGATCAACCTGCTGTCGAACGCCGTCAAATTCACCGAGCGGGGCGAGGTGGTTGCCCGGGTCCAGATGGAGCACCAGGAAGAGGACCGGGTCTGGTTGCAGTTTGAGGTCCAGGATACGGGCATCGGGATGTCACCCCAGGTTCAGTCGCGGCTATTTGAAGCCTTCTGGCAGGAAGATGGCTCGGCTTCCCGGAAGCATGGGGGAACGGGGTTGGGGCTTGCCATTTCGCGGCGCCTCGTCGAATTGATGGAAGGCGAGATTTGGGTGCAAAGCGAGGTTGGCAAAGGCTCCTCGTTCCAGTTCCTGCTTCCTTTTGTAAAAAGTCGTGCTCCCCGCGTGCCCGTTCGGGAAAAGACGGCCTCTGCCGTTCAGGAACCAGGCAAGCAGGCGGCACGGATTCTTCTCGTCGAGGACAACGAGGTGAATCGCAAAGTGGCGCTCGCACAACTGCGCAAGCTTGGCTACACCAAGACGGATGCGGTGTGCAATGGCCAGGAAGCCGTGGAGGCGGTGGGCACAAATGAGTATGATATCATTCTGATGGATTGCCAGATGCCCGTAATGGACGGATTTGAAGCGACAGGGCGGATCCGGGAGCAGGAAGGACATCGGGTAGGGGGGAGTAAACGGGTGCCCATCGTTGCGATGACTGCCAATGCCTTGAAAGGCGATCGGGAGAAATGCCTGGACGCGGGAATGGATGACTACATCACCAAACCTATCCGGGTCGAGGTATTGAGGCAAATGCTCGAAACCTGGTCGCCCGGTGATAAATCTTTGAAAAGGAGCGTGTCATGACGTGGTGGAATCCGGATGAATTGGAGTCCCGAACCAGGGAGATGTTTCAGGGAATGATTACCGATCTGGACGCCCGGAGTCGCCCCTATTCCGTGGATTCCTCCGAGGTTGACGAGGAGTTGATGACACTTTTCCAGGAGCATATCCGCGGGATCGTTTCACCGCTCTTGTCGGCAATTTCAGAGCGGAGCGAGATGGATATCCGCCGTGAGGCCCATTCCCTCCTCGGGATGGGGGGGACGATCGGTGTCCCCACGCTGTCTGTGGTTGCGGAAGAATTAAGCGCGGGGGCGAAGCGGGGCGATTACAGCCGTTGTCGGGAGTTGGCGGAGAGGCTTCAGGAGTGGGTGAGGGTGTGCTTCAAACCCTGTGGGACTGAATTATGAACGAGGGAGAGCGTTTAGACGGGACTGTGCTGGTGGTAGACGATGAGCTTCCGAACCGGGAATACTTGCGCAAGCTGCTGACAGCCAGAGGATGCAAGGTGGCGCTCGCGGAAAGCGGTGAACAGGGATTGCGACTGGCCCGCGACAGCGCTCCGGACCTGATCCTTGTGGATGTCATGATGCCCGTGATGACGGGGTATGAGGTCTCCCGGACTCTCAAGTCGGATTCCCGTACCCGTGACATTCCGGTGATCATGGTGACGGCCCGGGCCGACATTGAGGACATCGAAACGGGGTTTGATGCCGGCGCCTTCGATTACATCCGCAAACCGTTTAATCCCCGTGAATTGATTGCCAGAGTCCGAAACGCGCTGGATTTGAAGCGCAGCCATAATGCGTTAAAACAGTGGAAAGAAAAAATGTCACGGGAACTGAAGATGGCTGGCTCGCTGCAGCGGAAATTGCTTTCGACCACACCATTGATCACCCCGGATTTCGAGATACGGATGACGTACCGTCCCAGTATGGCCATCGGGGGCGACGTCTTTGACGCGATCAAGTTGCCTGGAGGGCGGATCTGCGTTTTTGTCGGAGACGTGTCGGGGCATGGGGTGGGGGCGGCGATGGTGGCTTCATTATTGAAGGTGATTATCACCGAGGTGGCGCTGGGTTATGGGGCGCAGGGGATTGACGTGGTGCACCGGAAGATTGAGGAACGATTCCGGAGGAATGTGACCAACCCGGAAATCTATGCCACCCTGTTCCTGGGACTTTACGATCCCGATGCCAGGGCTTGGAAGTGTGTCAATTGCGGGCATCCCGAGCCCTTGGGCTGGAGCGGACAGACCCTTTCGGGAATCAATCCATTGTCCGGAGGTAGAACGTTTCCCATCGGATTCGATATCGCCGGGTCCGGACGGGAGGACGTTCTTGAAGACATGACCGTGCCGGCGACTCCCGGGACATCCTTGCTGCTATACACGGACGGTCTTTCAGAAGCCTGCCGGGAGAGTCGTGACGATTCCTGCGGAGTCGAAGGGGTGATGTCGGGCCTGTTTCGGGTCGTGGGTGAGGATTCTTCCAGGATTACTGACGGCCTGATGGATCAACTTCAACAGGATGGCTTCCATCTGGACCGGGACGACTGTACCGCGATGATCATCCATTGCCTGGATCCCGCCGAAGTCATTCTTGAACGGGCGATTTTTCCAACCAACGCGGAGGTGACAAGCCTCGCCAGGGACAGCGAAACGCAGCTTTTGGCGGACGGCTGGGGGGAATCGGCCGCCCATGCCGTGCGCCTGCTGATTCAGGAATATGGAACCAATGTTGTTATGTATGGGCGCGTTCCCGAGGGTTCGAGAATAGGGTTTCAGTTGCGCCGGAGGGAATCGTCATGCAGGATTTTGTTTTCGGATAACGGGCGGGAATGGGATTCGGAGGGCCAGTTGGCCAGAAAGAATCCTGTCAGTGATAACGATGTGCATGGGCGTGGGTGGGAGATGATCCATGCCATCGCCCGGCGGATAGAGGTCATCCGCCAGCATCAGGAGAACATCGGGGTTTTTGAAGTTGCAAAGAGTTACTCAGCCGGGTAACAATCCCTATGACGTGGATGACCCTATGAACGACAGCATATATACGGCCCGAGCGGCTCTCTTTAAAGAGTTGAATCTACCGACATCCCGATCCAGTGTGGCGATGTTGCGGGCAAGCCAAATTCTCAAAATCGGCTTCTGGGAAGCCGGCTTGAGAAGCGTCTATGCCGTGAAACGGCTGTTGGATGTCATGCTTTCAGGTTTGGCGCTGGCCCTGCTGACCCCCTTATTCTTCGGGGTGGGCCTCGCGATCGTTCTTGAGGACGGATTTCCCGTATTTTTTGCCCAAGACCGGGTCGGGCTGAATGGCCGAGTGTTCCGTTTCTACAAGTTCCGGTCAATGTTTCGCAATGCCGAGCAACTTAAGGATGCGTTGATCAAGCAGAATGAATCCGCCGACGGGGTCATTTTCAAAATGAAAAACGATCCCCGGATTACGAAAGTCGGGAGGTTTATCCGGCGCTATAGCATTGACGAAATGCCCCAGTTCCTCAATGTCTTACTGGGCGACCTGTCCATCGTCGGGCCGCGCCCGCCGGTTCCCCGGGAAGTGGCTCAGTATACCCTTGAGGATCGCAAGCGGCTGCATGTCAAACCGGGACTGACCTGTTTGTGGCAGATCCAGGGCCGTTCCGAGATTCCCTTCAAGGATCAGGTGAGGCTTGACCTCCAATACATTCACAGTCAAAGCATGGTGAGAGATTTTGTCATAATGGTGAAAACAGTGCCGGCCGTTTTGCTTGGGCGCGGCGCCTTTTGAAACAAGGAGACTAGGATGAATGTTCAGTTTGAACAAAGAGGGACGGTCGGGGTGGTGACGCCGCAGGAGGATATGACAGCCGACAGCGTTGATTCATTGAAAAATCAATTCGTCGACTGGTTAAGTAGGGCGGGGGGAGTGAAGAATGTGGTCGTCAACCTTTCCATGGTGGAGTTCATGGACAGTTCCGGATTGGGCACCCTGATCGCACTGCTGAAGCGGGTTTCGGAACGCGGGGGCGATCTCAAGATTGCCTGTTTGCCCAAAAAAGTCAGAATGGTCTTCGAGATTACCCGGGCTTACAAGATTTTTGAAATCACCGACTCAGTCGACGAAGCCGTTCGTATATGCCCGTGAAAGCCGTTCTTCACACCGGATTGATCCAGCCGTGGGCGGCAACCTTGGGAGATATTCCCTGGCCCTTATTGCCGGTCGGAAATCGTCCTTTCCTTGAATATTGGTTTGAAGCATGCATTGACCTGGGAATCAAGGATGTCCGGCTTGTTCTGGGAGAGGGCGCGGAATTTGTGGAAGCCTATGCCGGCGATGGTGAGAAGTGGGGCCTCGCGCTCACCTACAGTTTTCTGAAAGATGGACAGGATCCCGACGCGTTCTTGAGGCGGAATCCAGGGCAATGGGCGGCAGGTTTGTTTTATCTCCGAACCCCCGTTTTTTTCCACCGGTTGTCCGATGGTGGACCACAGGCGGTTGTTCCCAGTGGCGTGTTTGTGGATCGTTCTCTGGATGGTGCGGTGAATTGCCTGTTAAGCGACTCTCCGGATTTTTTGAAAGCCTATATTGAGGATCCCCGGGCTTGCCGTGAGGGGCGTCCATTTGCCGACTTGAATTTCAGGCCGTCCTTGATCAGTTCTGTGAAAGAGTACTACGACCTGAATATGAGCGTTGTGGGAGAGGATGCGTCCCGGTATCTCAACGCGGGCTACTCATTGAAGAGTGATGTCAGCATCGGCTTTAATGTCATTCTGCCGCCCTCTGTGACCGTCACTCCACCGGTGGCAATCGGCAATAACTGTCGCATCGGAGCCATGACCTCGGTGGGGCCGTTGGCGGTGGTCGGCAATCATGCCATTATTGACCGGCAGGCCGACTTGTCCGAGTGTGTGATCCTGGATGGAACCTATGTGGGGCGAGGGTTGGAAATCCATGGAAAAATCGTGGTCGGATCCCGACTCATCGATCCCGAAAGCGGACTCGTTGCCGAAATCAACGATCCCCTGCTCGTCGCCCATGTGCGGCCTATGGTCAAATCGGGGGATGCGATCCGGGCGGTATTCGGATGGGTGTGCGCCGTGTTGATCGTGATTCTTCAGGCCGTGCCGTTTGCCGTGCTTTATCCCGTTGTAAAACTATTCAGGAAAGGGCGTTTTCGGAGGGCGTCTGTCCATTTGACCGGTGGGCGGGTCGGGCCGCTTCTGGAATTTGTTCCGTGTTCAGGGCGGAAGGTAACCGGGTTGGGAAAACTGTTTCAAGCGTTGAATCTGGATCTATTCCCCGGGCTTTGCAAAGTGGTGACGGGGCATCTCTGGTTATGCGGCGCGAGGCCGATATCATCCCCTTGTGAAAATTCGTTCAGGGCCCAGGTGAAAGAGTATTTTCCGGCTGTGCTTACCTATGACTCGGATGACCGGGAGCATGTGGAGCCCGGCGGACATTTGGCGAACACTTTGTATTATGCCCGATTCCGTTCGCTTCTTGGCGATTCCAGGATGATGCTGGCTGTGCTGTTGAACCGCCCCTTGATCGTTCTCAGCGCCGGGGAATAACGATCTACGAATCGAGCCAGTGTTCCAGATTCGCGATACGAAACGCCTGGGCGACGGTGTTTCGAGCGTGACGGATCTTGAGGGCGATGTTCCTTTTGGCGGCCAGATTCCGCCATTCCGCAAATAACCCCAAAGGGCGGCTATCCAGAAATGTCGTGTGTTGGAGATCCACAATCCATGCCGAGAAGGGCGGCGTACGCTCGAATTCCGGCTCGATCAATTCCTTGAATTCTTGCACATTGGCGGCCGTCAACTCACGCGGCGTCTCGATGATCAGTTCGTTGCCGGCCACCTTGGCCGCCCAGCCGCCCTGCGCGAGTTGAACCAGGAAATCGTGAACCTGGGGCTTGGACGCAACCAAATCGATATAGTCCACGAGACGGCATGTTGAAAGCAGACGCTTGACCCGTGTTCCCGTGTTGAACAGAACCAGGCGGTGATGATGGCCGCGACAGGTTTTGGCCAGTTGCAATAACACCCCGAGTTCAGTGCTTGAAAACCAGGAAATCCCCCTGAGGTCGAGGGCGATGGATTGCGTTTCCGCCGCCAGGAACAAGGGCGCCAAATTCCCTTTTGCCGCCTGAGCATAAGAGGCCCAAAGAATTTCCGGGGAATTTATCTCCTGAGGGGTGTGGCCGACGTCGGTTTCCGCCGGGTGATCCGGTGAAAGACGCAATCTCAAAAGGCGCCAACACGTTGCCAGCAGGAAAACCAGATCGGCCCCATACCGTTTTGCCAGCCGCCGGGGAGCCGTCATCATTCTCCAAAGCCATTCCAGGGCCAACCGTTGGATAATCCGGGGCGCCCGGGTCTGTGTTCCCGCCAGGAAATCCAAGGTTCCGCCCACACCGATTGAAACAGGGATGGACCAGTTGCGAACGTTGAAATTGGCGAACTTCTCTTGCTTGGGAGCCCCGAAGGCGATCAGGAGGATATCCGGATTGGCGGCTTTCAGCCGCACCAGAATACCCGGATGATCCATCGTGATGATGTCGGCAAGGGGAGGGGAATACTGTCCGGCAATACGGACTCCGGGGAACCGTTTGCGCAGTGAATCCGCGGCTTTTTCGCCCACTCCCGGTGCCCCGCCAAGAAGATAAAGGCTGTGACCCTTTTCGGCGGCCATCTTCGCCAGCATCGGAACCAGGTCGCTTCCGGTCACCCGTTCCTTGAGGGCGGGCCCGAACAAACGCGATAGCCAGACGATGGGGAAACCATCGGCTACGACCAGATCGGCTTCCAGTAATATACGCTGCAATTCGGGGTCTTCCCAGGCTTGCTTCACGAAATCCAGATTGGCGGTGGCGATGTAGCCTGGAGTTCGGGACAGAATGCGGCGATGTACCCATTCCACAGCTTCCGGAAAGGAGACGTTATGGAAGGGGATTCCCAAAATCACCTGGATGGAAGGATCGTATGAGTTGGTTATGTTCATAGTTATAGTGTTGACGCCGTCCTTTTATTATTGATTCTATTGATAAAGGAAAGAAGAAAGTGAAGGTTGACTCTGAAAAAAATACTATTTGTCCATGAAACCTTCGGGCGCATGGCTGGCGCCGAGCAGAACATCATGGTGACCGCCCCGTATCTTCGGGAGAGTTTCCGGTTGGCGGGGCTGTTCTGGAAACGAAGCGGGCGTGACGAGGAGACTTTCGGGAAATTGTTTGAATCGGCCCGGTTTGTCGAGTTTGATGGGCCTTCTGCTGTTGTGAAAGCGGGGGTGGCTGATGCGGTTCAAAGCGAAAAGCCGGATCTGATCTATGTCCACAAATGTATTTCCGTGCCTGTTCTTGAGGCCTTGGTGGCAAGCGGGATTCCCCTCGTCCGGATGGAACACGACCATGATATTTATTGCATGCGGCGCTACAAATACTCCCCGTGGAACCGGAGGATATGCACAAAGAAAGCGGGCCTGTGCTGTCTTATCCCCTGCATGGCTTTCCTCGCGCGGGATCGCTCCCGGGGCCGGTTCGGCGTCACGTGGGTGAGTTACCGGGAACAACAACACTGCATTCGGGTGAACAAGGATTTCTCGGCTTACTTTGTTGTGACGGAATATATGAAGGAAGAATTGATCAGGCAGGGGTTTGAGTCCGAGCGCATTCATATTTTTCCTCCCATTCCTCTGCCGCGCCCGGCTCCGTTTACGCCCTCTTTTTCAGCCCGAAACCGGGTGATCTTTGCCGGCCAGATCATTAGAGGCAAGGGGCTGGATGTCCTGCTCCGTGCGCTCAAGCAATGCCGCGAACCCTTCGAATTGGTTGTGCTGGGGAGCGGATCCCATCAGGCGTATTGTGAAACCTTGTCCCGTGAACTGGGGTTGTCAGACCGCGTGCGTTTCCCGGGGTTTGTGTCGCAGGAAGAGTTGGCCGGGTTTTATGCGGATGCCACGCTGGTGGTGGTGCCATCCGTGTGGCCCGAACCGATCGCCACGATTGGCCTTGAAGTTTTACGGTACGGGTTGCCGGTGGTTGGATTCGACGCCGGGGGAATACGGGACTGGTTGCGCGATGGCGAAACCGGTTACTTGATTCCCTGGATGGATACCCGCCTGATGGCGGAGCGCCTGGATTATCTCCTCAGCCACAAGGATGTGGCCCGCCGCCTTGGCGAACAGGGCCGCGAGTTTGTCAACCGGGTGTATGATTTCGACGCCTATATCGCCCGGATGAAGGAAACCTTCCACGCCTTGTCGGCCTAAAGAAAATCCTGCAGATGCAGGGCGGCGAAAATATCGATTCCGAGCGCTGATTTCAGGTAGTACAGCGCGAGCAATACCACGGTTCCGGCCACGAGGGCCAGGGCGGCGAAGCCCAGTATGAGCATCAGTCGCCCCTGGAGCGAAACGTGCTCCGGGGCGGCCGGTTGGTTCGGGTGGGAAAGAATGTTCCGAAGCGAATCACGGAGGTCGGCGTTGTCCAGTGCCGCGAGCCGGTTCTGACGCGCGGCGGTATATTCGTTCATGGCGGTCTCCACGGCCTGGTACAGGTCGGGAAGGCTGACCGGTTTCACCAGGTATCGCAGGACATTGCTGCGGTTGATGGCGTTCAGCAGGAGGTCCGGTTCCGTGTGCCCCGTGATCAGGATGCGCTGGATGAGCGGATGGGAGTCGCGAAGCCTTTCCAGAAAAGATAGGCCCTGTTCGCCGCCAAGCTGCTGGTCGCACACAATGACTTGCACGGGCTGCTTGAGCAGAATCGCTTCCGCTTCCTCCGCGCTGCTCGCGCAAATAGTCGTATAAAACCGGCATAATGCGGCACACAACATGTCCCGCACATCGCCATCGTCGTCCACAACAAGAACGGTCCCTTCCATGGCTGTATCCTATAACGCATTTGCGCCCGGCTCACAAGCGCGCAAACGGCGTTGTCTGTGTATAGTTTGACAGGGATTTCAGGGAATGTTACTTAAGTCCCGATGAACGATTGGGTGAAAGCCGTGGTCATTTTCGCCGGGTATTTCATCGTCGCGCCGCTATTGGGACGGGGATTGTCCCGCTCGAGGACGTTCGAACGCGCGGCGTTGTGCCTGTTGGTGTTCATGCCCTCGTGGGCGCCGAACATGCTCACCCTGATGTTGGATTCCGAAGAATGGTATCGCGGCCATACAAAGGGATTTGAAGCGTCGTTGATCGAAATGGTTGCCGTCGCGCTCATGGTATGCGCGGCGTTCCGGCGGGACCATCAGATTCGTTGGTTACCGCCGGGCGCATGGCTCTATCTGGTGTATTGCGGGCTCAGTTGCATGTCCCTCTTTCCGGCGCTGAACACCGTCTTCGCGCTGATGGCGGCGGTGAAATTCACCAAGGTTTTCCTGCTCTTTATCGCCGCATTCCTGGCATTCCGGGATCAGGAGGACTTGCGATGGGTTTTGCGGACCCTGGCGTTCGCGCTCATGCTGCAGGCGCTTGTGGCGCTGAAAATGCGTCTTCTTGACGGGCGCTGGCAGGTGCATGGCTGGTTCGAGCACCAGAACCCGATGGCGATGTGGGCCTACTTCTGCGCATTGCCGCTGTTATCAGTCGCGCTCGCCCCGGCGACGTCGCGGCGCGATACGGGAATTCTGCTGGCCGGTGTCGGGGCGGCCGCGTTGCTGATTCTCCTGACCGTGTCGCGCGCCTCGCTGGCGGCGTTTACCGCCGGGGGGCTGGTTGTCATCGTGCTGGCGGCGTTGCGGGGGGTGACGATGAAACTGGTCAGTATCCTCGCCATTGTCGCCATCGCCGGTCTGGCGGCGGGTATGCTGGCACTCAACTCGCTTCGAGCCCGCGTCCAGGAGGTCTCGGAGCATGACGAGGAACAGGATCTGCGGGCCGTTCTGATCGAACAATCCGGCGCGATGCTGCGTGACCACCCGTTCGGGGTCGGTTGGAATAATTTCGGCATTGCCAACAGTCTTCCGCAGGGGCAGTATGCGCAAATTATGATGGATTGGGATGAGAGCCGCGGGTTTCATATCTACGAGGACAACTATTACGCCAATCCCCTGACCGAAAGTTGGTATTGGCTGGTGCTGGCGGAAACCGGGTATTTCGGGTTCGCCGGGTTGGTGGTGTTTCTTGCGGTGACGCTTCGGTGGGGGGGGCGTACCCTGATCGCGTTTTGGCGGACTCCCACCGGGTATTTTGTCGCGGGTCTGCTTGTGGTTTTGGCTTTGACGTATTTGCACGGGACGGTCGAACGTGTTTTGACGCAGACGAAAAACCTGTCCCTGTGGCTCATCTTTCTGGGCTTTCTTGCCCGTATCGAACTGTGTCGGCGCAGAGGCGCCGACTTGACGGAGGGGTCTTCATGAACGGCTCGGTTTCGGAAAGTGGCGGAGGCGGTGCGAGGCCGAGGGTATTGCTGGTGGCGGAGGCGGCGAATCCGAAATTGTACAGCGTGTCTCTCATCGGGTGGAGTTTCAGTCGCGCCCTTGCGGAAATGGCTGATGTGCATCTGGCCTCCGAACTCCGGAATCGTGACGCCATCCTGGCCGTCGGCACCGGGCCTATGCGGTTTACGCCGATCGATAACCGGCGTTGGCAGGGCCTTGCATGGCGTGTCGGCACCTGGTTGCGCGGGGGCGACTCGCTCGGGTGGGGGACGTATTCGGCGCTGGCGGCGCTGGCCTATCCATTCTTCGAGCGGGAAGTTTGGCGTGTGTTCGAAAAGCGGTTGCGTGCCGGGGAATTCGATGTCGTTCACCGGGTGACGCCGAACTCGCCGGTGACGCCGAGTCTTCTGGCGCGCCGGTGCGCGCGCATCGGTGTTCCCTTTGTATTCGGTCCGATCAACGGCGGGGTACCGTGGCCGGAGGAGTTTAGCGGTCTGCGCCAGGCGGAACGTGAATGGCTCAGCCCGTTTCGCGGCGCCGTCCGGCTCCTGCCGGGGTACTACTCCACGCGACGGAATTCGGCCGCCATTCTTGTGGGCGCCCGGTTTGCGTTGGAGGATATGCCGCGGGCGTATCGCGACAAGTGCGTGTACCTGCCTGAAAATGCCATTGATCCCGCGCGATTTCCTCGCCGGGCATTGCCGCCTACGCGGACGCCGGTCCGCGTGGCGTTCGTCGGTCGGCTGGTGCCGTACAAAGGCGCGGATATGCTGCTCGAGGCCGCCGCCCCGCTCGCGCGCGAGGGTCGCCTGGTTCTGGATCTCATCGGCGACGGCCCCGAAATGCCCCGCCTGCGCAAGCAGTTGGAGGACTTGGGCATCGCCGCGGCGGTTCAGTTACCCGGCTGGGTGGATCACTCGCAAATGGCCGGGCGACTCGGCGGGTCATCCATCTTCGCGTTTCCCAGTGTGCGCGAG
>Ga0073936_10010075_pt1 | contig 11628 bp, 13 predicted proteins | sample AliMusrvi5mmetaG_FD_87041 | JGI IMG/M metagenome (GOLD analysis project Ga0073936, IMG submission 87041) | Freshwater lake bacterial and archeal communities from Alinen Mustajarvi, Finland, to study Microbial Dark Matter (Phase II) - Alinen... | ecosystem: Environmental > Aquatic > Freshwater >... | reverse complement strand
GGTGCAGTTCACGCCCGACCCGGCCATCTTTCTCAAGTACCGTTTCCAGGAAGAGCATGTCCAGCGCCGGCTGCGCATGTACGCCTACCTGAACGCCGGGCTGACGCTGAACTGCAACGGCACGCCGATCGTCTCCGAGAACGGCCTGCTCGACCTGATCCATGACGAGGCCCAGTTCGAGAAGCTCTACCAGCCGTTCCACTGCCGTTCCAAGACCCTTGAGCTAGCCTTTACCCACACCAACCGCTTCAGCGAGGACTACTATTCGTTCGTCAACGGCCAGTTCACCAACGACGGCGGTACGCACCTGAGCGCCTTCAAGGAGGGGCTGGTCAAGGCGGTCAACGAGTTCGCGAAGAACAAGAAGTTCGAGGGCGACGACATTCGCGAGGGGCTGATCGGCGCCGTGGCGATCCGCCTGAAGGACCCGGTCTTCGAGTCGCAGACCAAGAACAAGCTCGGCAACCAGGAGATCCGCTCCGACCTGGTGGCGGAGATCAAGCGCGTGGTGGAGGAGATGCTCCACCGCGAGCCGCAGGAAGCCGCCAAGCTTCTGACCAAGATAGAGGAGACCAGCACGCTGCGCGCCGAGCTTAACTCGGTCAAAAAGCTGGCCCGTGAGCGCTCCAAGGCCGTCAGCGTGCGCGTGCCGCAGCTCAAGGACTGCAAGCGCCACCTGAACAAGCTGCGTGGCGTCGGGCTCGACTCCATGATCTTTATTGTCGAGGGACAGTCCGCCGCCGGCTCGCTGGTGAGCTGCCGCGACGTGGCCACGCAGGCCATCTTCACGCTCAAGGGGAAGCCGCTCAACGTCTGCGATTGCAGGCGCGACCAGCTCTACAAGAACGTTGAGATCTACAACCTGATGTGCAGCCTCGACATCGAGCAGAACGTGGACAACCTCCGCTATCAGAAGGTGATCCTGGCGACCGACGCCGATGTGGACGGCCTGCACATCCGCAACCTGATGATCACCCTCTTCGTGCGCTATTTCGACCGCGTCGTGAAGGAGGGGCACCTCTACATCCTCGAGACGCCGCTTTTCCGCGTGCGCACCAAGAAGGAGACGATTTACTGCTACAGCGAGGCGGAGCGCACCGCCGCCGTCGGCCGCCTCGGTGCTGCCAACGAGATCACGCGCTTCAAGGGGCTGGGCGAGATATCGCCCAAAGAGTTCGAGGACTTTATCGGCGCAAACATACGCCTGACCCCCGTGGACATGGCGCAGGACTACGGCGTGCCGGAGACGATCGAGTTCTACATGGGCCGCAACACCCCGGAGCGGCGGCAGTACATCATGGACAATCTGGTCATCAGCGAGGACGTGCTGGCGTGAGCAAGCCGAACAGGAAAGCCGCCCCGAAATCCGATCTCTCCCTTCCGCCCGTGCAGGTGACGCAGGAGATGCTTTTCGATCTGCCGGCAGATGCGGCCAAAGGCGGCGCGCGGGGCGCGGGGAAACGGAGCGCGGAGCGCGGAGCGTGGAATCCGCAACGGCGAAGCCCGCCGCGGTGCCGCCGAAGCCTCTTCCGCCTCATGCTTCTCCGCCCCCCGAGACACCTGCCAGGCGTCCGAAGGCCACTCCGGCAACGCCGACAATTGCTCTGCCCGTGGTCGCGGACGAGGCGCCGCCGTCAGGGCACTACGTGAACCCCAGCGCGCGCGGCCCGCTCAGCCGGCTGATGGACGGCAACTTTCTGCAGTTTGCATCCTACACCATCTGCCATCGCGCCATCCCTACGGTCGAGGATGGCCTCAAGCCCGTGCAGCGCCGCATCCTGCACTCGCTCTACGAAAAGGACGACGGCCGTTTCATCAAGGTCGCCAGCGTGGTCGGGCACGCCATGCAGTACCACCCGCACGGCGACGCCTCCATCGCCGACGCGCTCGTCAACCTCACCAACAAGCGCTACCTGATCGAGGGGCAGGGGAACTTCGGCAACATCTACACCGGCGACCCAGCCGCAGCTTCGCGCTACATCGAGTGCCGCCTGACGAAGCTGGCGCGTCAGGAGATTTTCAACCCCAAGACCACGCGCTTCATCAAGAGCTACGACGGCCGCAATGACGAACCCCTGCTCCTCCCGTGCAAGCTGCCGCTGCTGCTGATGCTCGGTGCGGACGGCATCGCCGTGGGGCTCTCCACCGCGTTGCTGCCGCACAACTTCATCGAGCTGCTCGAGGCGCAGGTCGCCATCATCCGCAAGGAAGCATTCAAGGTGCTGCCGGACTTCCTGACCGGCGGTCAGATGGATGTGAGCGAATACGACGACGGCACCGGCCGCATCAAGGTGCGCGCCCGCCTCGTGCCGCGCCAGAACAACCGCTTGGCAATCACTGAGCTGCCGTTCGGTCAGACGACCGAGTCGCTGGTGGAATCCATCGAGGAGGCCATCCGCAAGAAGAAGGTGCCGGTCCGGCAGATCAACGACTTTACCGCCGAGAAGGTCGAGATCGAACTGGTGCTCACCCCCGGCGCATCGCAGGAGGCGGCCACCAGGGCGCTCTTTGCGTTCACCAACTGCGAGATGGCGATCAGCAGCCGGCCGGTAGTGCTGTTCGAGAACCGGCCGCGTGAGATGGCGATTTCCGAGATCCTGAAGCGCAACACCGACCAACTCCTTCAACTCCTGAAGCAGGAACTGGAGATCCGGCAGGGCGAACTGCAGGAGGAGATGCACCACAAGACGCTCGAGCAGATTTTTGTCGAGGAGCGCATCTACAAGCGCATCGAGGAGTGCCGGACGCACGAGCTGGTCCAGCAGGCCGTGCAGGACGGGTTCAAGCCGTTCCGCCGGCGCCTGGAGCGCGACGTGACGGGCGACGACATCGAGCGCCTCCTCAGGATCCCGATCCGCCGCATCTCGCTTTACGACATCAACAAGAACCGCGAGGAGATCGGCAACATCAAGGCCGAACTCCTGCAGATCGCCGAGAACCTCAAGGGGCTGCGCGGCTACGCCGTCAAGTATCTGAAGCGCCTGATCAAGGAATACCAGGACCTCTTTCCGCGCCGCACCACGCGCGCCACCTTCGGCGAGATCGAGATCCGCAGCCTTACGGCCACGGAGCTCACCATCAAAATCGACCGCGAAGGCGGTTATATCGGCCACGACATCCGCGGCGGGGAAACGCTCTTCCAGTGCTCTTCGCTCGACAAGATCATAGTCTGCTGGGAGGACGGCCGCTACAAGATGCTGCCGCCGCCGGATAAGTTCTTCGTTGATCAGAACCACATCTACATCGCGCGCTTCGACCGCGACCGGCAGATGACCTGCGTCTACACGCAGAAGGACCACGGCTTCACCTATCTCAAGCGCTTCACGTTCGGCGGCGCCATCCAGAACAAGGAGTACCGCTTGGCGCCGGATAACAGCGAGGTGCGGCTGTTGGTCGAGGGGACGCCCGAGACGCTCTACGTCAGGTACCGGCCGGCCAAGAGCCAGCGCATCCACCACCAGCTCTTTACGCCGTCCGAAGCGATCGTCAAGGGGGTTGCCGCGCGCGGCATCCAGATGACATCCAAGGGGATATCCCGCCTCGACACCCAGAAGCCGAAAGGGTGGGAAGACGATGCAGAGAGCCCCCGGGGCGTGCTGCTGTAGCGACCGTCGGCGGTCATCCCGATGACGAGTGCACAACTACAGGGAATCGGCTTCGGGTTGGGGACGGCAGTCTGCCAGTCCGTGTACTACCTGTTCACGCGGCGATTTGTGCTTTGTTCCGGCCAGACGCCGCTGCAGTTGTTGGTGGTCTCGCACGTGCTCATGGGTTTGTTTTCCGCAGTACTGCTGCTGGTGCTGCGCCCGCTGTGGCTGCCGTCGTGGGGCGACGTTGCCCTGATTCTGGCGGGCTCCATCAGCTATCTGGCGGGTCAGCTTGCGCTGGCCCGGGTGCTGCGGGACGAGTCGTCATCCCGCATTACGCCGCTGCTGGGATCCAAAATCATCGTGCTGGCCCTTTTGAGCGCCCTCTGCCTGCAGCAGCACCTCCTTCCTGCGCAATGGCTGGCGGTCCTGCTCAGCGCCGGCGCGGCCTGGCTGTTGAACGAAAGTGGCGGGCGCATGCCGGCGACCCTGCTGGTGCTGGTGTCGGCTGCGGTTCTCGGCTACTGCCTGTCGGACCTGTCCGTCGGGGTAATCCTGCAACAACTGCCGGCGGACGGGCCTCCGCGGGGGTTGCTGGTTGCGGCAATGTTCTATCTGATGAGCGGTATTGTCGTGCTGCCGTTTGTGTTCCGGCGCGAGGCACACGTGGGCCGGATCTGGGCGCTGGCCTTGCCGTGTGCCCTGACGTGGTTCGCCGCCATGTGCCTGCTCTGCGCCTGCTTTGCGTGCATCGGCGTGGTGTTCGGCAACATCGTGCAGGCCACACGCGGCTTGATCGCCGTTGTTCTTGGTTGGGCTGTTGCCCGCATCGGGTTTACCCATCTCGAGGTGCATGTTTCGCGCCGTGTCTTCTGGCGACGCATCGCGGGTGCCGTGCTGATGCTGCTGGCTGTCGCGCTCTACCTCTGCGCGCGGGCTTGAGCGCCGCGCGCGGGATGGTTATAGTGGCTCCATGCAGCCGCATGCCAGCAATCCCGGGAGCCACGCAGACGGCTGGGGCACGCACGATCCGGCTGCCATCTACCCGGCGGAGTGCCATTTTCGCGTGATCGTGGCAGGGGACTTTGCCGCCGAGGCGGAGTTGCGGCAGGCGCTGGCCGCGAGCGAGGTCACATCGCCGCTGGCGTCCGCACGCCATTCGGCGGGCGGCAGATTCCATTCACTGCAGGTGACGGTGCGCGTGAAGGATCGCGCGGAACTGGTGCGGCTCGACCGCGACCTGCGCGCCGTGGCCGGTGTGCGGATGGTGTTGTAGGGGGAAATTCAGGAGTTCAGGAATCCAGAATGGGAGATGCCGGGTACGGCGGTCGATGATTCTGAATTTCTGTGCCCCACGTTTTTAGCATGCAACCCGAAAACAATAACCTGCGTAGAATCGGCATCCTTGGCGGCACCTTCAACCCGGTTCATATCGGGCACCTGCTGATTGCGCAGACGGTGCGCGAGGTGTGCGGTCTAGAGCGGGTGCTGCTGATGCCCTGCCATACGCAGCCGCACAAGGTGTGCGAGTCGCTGGCGTCGGCGGCGGACCGCCTGGAGATGGTGCGTCTAGCCATCGCGGGCGACCCGGGGTTGGATGCCTGTGCACTGGAGATCGAGCGAGGTGGCGTATCCTACGCCGTGGAGACGATGGCGGCGTTCCGTGAGCAGCGCCCGGACTGCGAGCCGCACTTCATCATCGGCATGGATTCTCTGCGCGAGCTGCACCTCTGGCGTCGCGCGGAGGAGTTGCTGCGGCTCTGTGCGTTCATTACGGTGGAGCGCCCCGGCGTGGATTGCCCCATCTCGCCAGACGGATTGCGGCTGCCGGCCCCATGGGCGCAGCGGCTGCTGGACGGCGTCATCCGCGGGCGGCTGTGCGACGTCTCGTCACGCGAAATCCGCCGCCGGGTTGCCGAAAACCTGCCGATCCGATATCTTGTGCCATCCGCGGTGGAGCAATACATTCTCCGCCGGGGGTTGTATGCTGGCCCTGCCGCGCAAGGAGAACGCTATTAACTCACTGGAACTCGCGATCGAGGCCGCCCGGGCGCTGGACGAACGGCTGGGCAAGGATATCCGCGTGCTGGACATGCGCGGAGTCTCCGGTCTGACCGACTACTGCGTGATTGCCTCGGGCACGTCGGCACCGCATCTCAAGGCGTTGACGAACGAGGTGCAGCACAACATGAAGCAGCGCGGGGTGATGGCGCGGCGCTCCGGGCTGCCCGAGAGCGGCTGGGTTGTGGTGGACTGCCTCGACGCGGTCATCCACATCTTTGCGCCTGAAGCTCGCGCGTATTATGCGATTGAGAGTCTGTGGAAGGGAGCTCTTCTGATTCCGCTGACACCTTCGTCGCCGGGGCAGCCGCTTCGCCCAGCCCTTGCAGATTGAGCAGGCGGCGGGCGCGTTCCTCCCGCTGTGCCCCCGGCGCAATCGTTTCCGGCACGACGGATGCTTCCGCGCAGAGGAACAGCATGTCGTCCATCAGCGTCGCCTGGCGGGCGACCTCTGTGGCTTGGCGCACGCGGAACAGGGTCCAGCCGGACAGCAGGACTAGCAGCGTGGCTGCCGCGGCGATCGCCCACGGTACGAACGGCAGGATGCGCGGCGCACCGGCTTGGCGCGTGGCCGCAGTGCGGATGGCGGCCAGAACGTCGGGCGAGGGGACGCTGTCGCACCCCCGGCGCACGTGCGGCGTCAGGCGGGCGCTTGTCGCTTCCAGCTCGCGAAGAGGATCGGTGTCGTGGTTCATGGTGCGATCCGTGCTCCCGTAGTACTTCATCTTCCGCGTAGTATCGTGTACATCCCGCCCAGTTCCTGCCGCAGTCGCAGGACCGCATAGTGCATGCGCCCCAGCGCCGTGTTCAGTGGTACGTGGCGCAGCCGGGCGATCTCGGCAAAGGTCAGCCCCGCTTGGGTCCGCAGCAGGAAGACGTCCCGCTGATCGGGCGGCAGGCGCGTCACGGCTGCAGCGATTACCCGGCCGATCTCCGCGCCGGCAACCTCGTCTCCGGGGTCCGGTTCGGTCCCCGGGGTCAGTTCCCTGTAGGCGGTCCCCTCTGCGGTCATGTCGTCGAGGCTGATGGCCGGTTTGCGGCGGCGCAGGCGGTCAATCAGCAGGTTCCGGGCAATGCGCCACAGCCAGGCATTGAATGCCCCGCCCCGAAAGCTACCCGGATTGCGGATCACGCGCATCCACGTCTCCTGAAACAGGTCGTCGGCGTCCGCTGCGCTGCCGCTCATGGCCCGCAGGTAGCCGTGCAACGGTCCTTGGTACCGGCCCACCAGAGCGTTCAATGCCATTGCGTCCCCGTTGCGGAACGCGAACAACAAATCGGCATCGGAACGGGTGTCTTCGCCAATACCCATGATCTCTCCGCAGAGAACGCACAGCCCGGGTATTTATTGTGTGCGGTTTGCGGACGGAAGTAAAGGCGTGGCGTTTTGTCTCTCCGGCGGGTTGCCGGATGCCAAACATAACCGGTTGCGTCGGACAGACGGCTTCTGGTGTGCGATTTATACGGTTGCACGCCACAGGTTAATATGATATAAAAAGGATGTCATTTGATGAGGAGGGGGAGACCTTGATCACGCGCGAGGCTGATTATGCGATCCGGGCTCTGCTCGTGCTGGCTACTGCCCCCGGCGGGATGCACACGGCGGAGATGGCGCGTCTGACACAGGCGCCATACCCGTTCCTTCGGCGCGTGTTGCAGCGGCTCGTGGCGGCAGAACTGGTGGCCAGCCGGCGCGGGCGCGGCGGGGGGCTGCGCTTGGGGCGTCCGTCCCGGCAGATCTCTCTGCTCGATGTCGCCTGCGCGATTGACCCTGACGCCGTTATCCTCAACGCGTGCCTGCGGCGCAACGGCGCCTGTTCCCGTCAGCGGCGCTGCCCGGCGCACGCACCTCTGGGGCGCGCCCAGCGGACGCTCTGGCAGGCGCTCGGCGCCGTTACGTTTGACCAGCTGGTTTCTTCCCACGCCCACAAACCCTGCAACAAAAGGAATCGACCATGAGTACGCTGGTTACCCGCGAAGCGCCGGACTTCACTGCCAAAGCCGTGCTGCCGGACAACACGATCGCCGACCTGACCCTTTCCTCCCTTCGGGGCAGGTACGTGGTTTTGTTCTTCTATCCGCTGGACTTTACGTTCGTATGTCCGTCGGAGATCCTTGCGTTCGACCGCAAGATCAAGGAGTTTAAGGCGCGCAACACAGCGGTGGTCGGGATCTCCGTGGACTCAGAATTCACCCACTTTGCCTGGCGCCAGACTCCGGTGGAAAAGGGCGGCATCGGTGCGATCGGCTATCCGCTGGTTGCGGACCTGAACAAGAACATCGCGCGCGCCTATGGCGTGCTGCTGAACGACGCCGTGGCGTTGCGCGGACTGTTCCTGATCGACACGCACGGCGTGGTGCGGCACGCGCTGGTCAACGACCTCCCGCTGGGCCGGAGCGTGGACGAGGCGTTGCGGATGGTGGATGCGCTGCAGTTCCACGAGGAGCATGGCGAGGTCTGCCCCGCGAACTGGAAAACGGGCGAGAAGGGGATGAAGCCCACCGCCGACGGCGTGGCCGACTACCTTTCCAAGAAATACGCCAAGTAATGGCGAGACGAGGGCGTTATGACTATTCGCGTTGAAGTCTGTTCCGAAACCGGCGTCTGCTCCCTGATCCGGCTGGACAACACCAAGACGGACCTCCTGCCGGGCGAGGTGGCCGCGATCGCCGCGTTCGCGGAGCAGCCGGAGGCTGTCCGAGCCGTGATCGGCGCCGCAGATGACGCCTTTGCGGCAAGGTTGACGACAACGGAACTGGAGCAGATCGCCCGGGAACTGCGGTAGTCCGGCTCGCTCCTACGACAGGAGCTTCTCGAGGCGCGGCGTGACGTCCAGCAGCGATGTCGCGCCGCGCCGCATGCTGTCCGCCTCTGGACCGATGGCGATTAGCGGCACCGGGTTGGTTGTGTGGCTGTGCAGGTCCATCCGCTCGATGTTGCCGTGGTCGCTGGTCAGGACCAGGAGAATCTCCTGCTCTGCGGCCATGGCGCGTACGGGCCCCAGAAAGGCGTCGAGCAGCGCGAGGGTCTTGACGGCCTCCGCGAAGTCGCGCGAGTGCCCCGCTAGATCGGTCAGAAAGAACTCGAACAGCGTGAAGTCGTGGGCCAGCGTTATCTGGACCAGATGCTCGGCCGCCTCCTGCGGCAGGACGAGCGGTCCGGTGTAGCCGCGGGTGCGCAGCGAGGCGCGCGTGATGTCGTGGGACACCGCCTGATTGGCGAGCAGGTGCTCGCGCAGGCAGAAGGACTCCGGGCAGGTCAGCGCCGCGGTGGTGGTGACGGAATTGAAGCGGCGGGCGCGGAGCTCCTCGACGCTGTCGGTGAAGTAGCCGTTGGCGAACCGGACGCGCCGTTCCGCCTGGTGTAGATCGAGGAGCAGGTTGCGTTGCGCGATCAGCGCACGCAGCGTCGGGCCGGGGAACCCCTCCACGTGGCGCCCCATGTAGTGCGGCGCGTTGATGCCGGTGAAGAGTGTAGCCTGACCGGTCGCGCTCTGCGGGAGGCCCGGCACGCCCAGGCAGGCGTCGATCGGCGTGGCGTGCGCGGCGAGCAGGTCGCAGAGCGTCGGGCAGACGGCTGGTGTAACCGGGTTGTCCGCAGCCGGTTCGGCCATACCCAGGCCGTCTACGAATATGAGCAGCGCACGCACAACCTGTTTTTAACGCATTGATCCGGGTGGCTCAAGCGGATTAGAGTAAGAAAGCAGTTACGACAAGGTGCACGGCGATTGCCGCGCGGACCGGACAGGTGGCAACACGGCATGGCAAACAGCGTTCTGGATCGTCTGTACGCGCGGCGGCGCTTCGGCATGCGGCCGGGGCTGGCGAGCATGCGCGCACTCCTGGCGCGACTGGACAACCCGGAGGCCGGTCTGGCGGCCGTGCATGTGGCAGGGACGAATGGCAAGGGGTCGGTGACAGCCCTGATGACGGAGGTTCTGTCTGCCGCCGGATTGCGTACGGGGCGCTACACCTCACCGCACCTGCTCCAGTTCTGCGAACGATTCTGGCTCGATGATCGGCCGGCGGACGAAGCCGCACTGGACGCGGCCACGGGCGAGGTCGAGACCGCGGCGCTGGCCGTGGAGCGCGAGAGCGGCGAGGCGCCGACTTTCTTCGAGTGCGCTACGGCCATCGCGTTCCTGCTTTTTCGGCGTGCCGGAATCCGGCTGGCGGTGGTCGAAACCGGCCTGGGTGGCCGGCTCGACGCCACTAACGTGCTGACACCGCTGGTTTCCGTGATCACGCGTATCGGGCTCGACCACTGTGAGCAGCTCGGCAACACCCTCGCGGCGATCGCGGCGGAGAAGGCTGGTATCCTCAAGCCGGGGCGGCCGGTGGTCTGCGGCGCCATGCCGGACGAGGCGCGGGGCGTGGTCCGCCGTATGGCGCAGGATCTGGGGTGCCGGTGGATCGATGCAGCCGAGGAGGTGAACGTCGCTTCCGTGAGTGTGTCGCTGGACGGTCTGACGGCGCGCGTGTCAACCTCGTCGCGCGACCTGGGCAAGGTGCGGTTGCCTCTGGCGGGCGTCTACCAGGCCGAGAACCTGGCCACGGCCGTGGCTGCGCTCGAGGCCACGGCCGAGGAGCTGCACATTTCATTGCCGGACGAAGCCTTCCGTGCCGGATTGGCGCGCGTCTGCTGGCCGGCGCGCTTTCAGCTTGCGGTGCGCGAGCCGCCGGTGATCGTGGATGGTGCGCACAACCCTGACGGCGCCGCGGCGCTACGCGAGGCGCTGCGAAGGCTGAAGGTTCACGGTCCCATGGCACTGGTGGCGGGATTCTGCGACGACAAGGACACCACGGGGTTTCTCCGCGTGCTGGCGTCCGGCATGAGGCGCGCCTGGGCGGTGCCGGTGCCATCGCCGCGCTCGCTGCCGGCGGCTGCCACGGCTGAGCGGATGCGAGCCGCCGGCATTGCGTCTGTCGAGGCCGCCGAAGTCCCAGCCGCGCTGGCAGCCGCGCAGGCGTGGGCGCGGGCGGAAGGCGGGCTAGTGGTAGTTTGTGGCTCGCTTTTCCTGGCTGGCGAGGCGCTGCAGCAGCTGCAGGCCTACCCTTGGTCGCTGGCCGCGGCCGGCCGCGCGCCGGATCCGAACGAGCAGTTGCAGCCAACAAAGGCATGACTGGGCAGAGTGATCTGCGCTAGAGTAGTCGCATGTCGTTGGACCTTGCCAGTTCCTGGTGGTTGCTGGCGCTGCTCGGCGTGGCAGCCGGCGCGTTGAGCGGCAGTCTGGGCATCGGCAGCGGGATCATCGTGGTGCCGGCGCTGGTGCTGCTGCTGGGGTGCCCGCAAAAGTCCGCCCAGGGTATGGCGCTGGCGTTGATGGTCCCCATGGCGGCACTGGGCGTGTGGCAGTACCTCCGCACGCCGGGCGTGCAGATGAATTGGGGGGCTGTGGCGCTGCTGACACTGGGCGCTGCGGTGGGCGTGATGGCCGGCACGCGGCTGATGGCGCGCGTGCCGAACCTCTGGTTGCAGCGGGCCTTTGCAGTGTTTTTGCTGATTGTGGCCGCGCGCATGCTCTTGAGCGACGGCGCACGGCGCGCCGCGCCGGGCGCTTCGTCGGCGGCAGCGGAAAAGCAAACGGACAGGAGCAAATGAACGTGAGTGGACCGCAGTCGATCAAAATTTTCAGTGCCCGGGCGTGTGCGGCGCCTCTGGAGGAGGCCGCGCGCCTGTTTCAGCAGGCGACGGGAACCCCGGTGGAGATCTCCGTGTGCAACCGGCACTGCGCTGCGCCGGTGGCCGAGGAGGCGGCTGCGCAGCAGGGCAACCACGATTTTCTCGTCGAGATTGCGGAGGATGGCATTTATGACCTGGCGAGCAGCGGCGCCGAGTATTGGCTGGACGACGGCGAGGTGCGCGGCATCGTCTGTCGCGGCGAGCGGCGGCTGATCGCCTACCGGCATTCTGCGATCGCAGTGCCGGCCGGCAATCCGAGCCAGATCAAGGGATATGCAGACCTGGCGCGGCTTGGTG
>Ga0073936_10010072_pt1 | contig 11629 bp, 13 predicted proteins | sample AliMusrvi5mmetaG_FD_87041 | JGI IMG/M metagenome (GOLD analysis project Ga0073936, IMG submission 87041) | Freshwater lake bacterial and archeal communities from Alinen Mustajarvi, Finland, to study Microbial Dark Matter (Phase II) - Alinen... | ecosystem: Environmental > Aquatic > Freshwater >... | reverse complement strand
GCCTCTCCATTTACGATGCAAAGTGTGATGCTGATCGTGAGCCGTGCAGAGGTTGTGCCAGAACGTACGCCTTTTGATACGGCCGGATTGGCAGATCCGGCCATTTGTTTTGTTGGATTTGGCGGAGGGCTTTTCGGACCCCTTTTGTTACAGGGCGATTGGAGTGAGTCAGGCTGACTTTTTGAGGTCCTGGTTCGGGTACTTCCGGAGGACGCGCTGTACGGTTGCCGTTGAGACGCGATGCCCTTTGGCTATCTGGCGAAGGCTTTGTCCCTGGCTGCGGTCGTGTTGGATGGCGGCATGGTCCAGCTCCAACGGTTTACGTCCGATGTGCTGACCTTCAAGCCGTGCGCGCCGCATGCTGGCGCGCACCCTCTCGATAATAAGGTTGCGTTCCAGTTCGGCGATGGCGCCGATGATGATAACGATGGCCCGGCCCAGCGGACCACCGGTGTAGATATTCTCCCGGAAGCTGACGTAGTCGACTTCGAGCCGATTCAGCTCGTCGAGGACATCAAGGAAGTGCTTCACCGATCTGGCGATCCGATCTGATGCCCAGACCAGGACAACATCGAACTGACCGCGGCGTGCGTCGGTCATCATCTGATCGAGGCCCGGCCGCTTTGCTTTCGCGCCGCTGATCCTGTCGGTGTACTCGTGGACGATCTCGTAACCGCGCTGGCCGGCCATCTGCCGGAGGTCGAGCAGTTGCGTCTCCGGATGCTGATCGACGGTTGAGACGCGCATGTAAAGGGCGGCGCGCTTCATCCGCGCCGTCCCTTCTTCTGTGGGGTGAAGGACCCATGCTTGGCAACATAGTTCTGGATGAACTCCATCAGGACGGTCGTCATATCGACACCCTGCGCCGCAGTTGCGGCCTTGAAGGCGTTGTGCAAGCTAACTTCAACGTTGATGTTCGCGCGCTTGATTCCTGTTCCTTCCTTCTGCTTGATCCAACTCACCCCCTTCCTACAGAGGTGAGCTTATACGGCTTTGAGTATCCGCCGCCAGTACCCCAGATGGTCCGGGACCGGTGGCAAGGCTTTCACTTTAACCCGGAAGACTATCCCGACATCCACAAGCTGGCCATCCTGGCCGATGTCGCTCCCTACTCGCGCGAGTACAACACCTGGCGCCAGAAGGTCGGCAGCCAGGCCCATGGCCACACCGAGCTTGAGATCGAGTACGAGAAGATCCTCAGGAGGGTGAAGCAGACCCGGGAGTGGTGATCAGGATGAGCGACCGGCACTTCACTGCTCCGGTCGATGAGATCTCCGGCACCGTCGAGGAAGTGGCACGAGGCGGCATCACCCTGGCCGAATATCCTGGCCGGCGCTTCGGGTTTTCTTCCGTCGGCACCAGCGCCGCCGACATGTCCGCCCGCATCCTGGGCGAGAACAACAAGCTGCCCCGCAGCCAGGTGGCCGAGGAAGTAGACCGCCGACGCGGAGCCATGCAGAAATAACCAGGTCCCTCTGTCCCGCCCAACACAAAAACCCTCGCGCGCCCGCGCCCGAAGCCACCGCCCGGATCACCTGCAGCAATCTGCCAGCTTCTTTATATATGGTCGATCAGCCGGCAGTTTCTTCTGCCGGCCAGGATGTTGGATGACGGTCAGCCTGAGTTGCTGGTTCGTCTTATCCGCGCCGCAAGCTACAAGCCCTTTGCAGGATCGGAACGGTCACTGTTACCCTCGCCAGGCCCAAGTTACTTCGGTGATGCCGCTTTCTGAAAATGGCCATTTTCGGCCTCGTGTCGCAGTAGGCGTTTTTGTCACGGAAGGTCCCAATGTATCGATACATTGAATCGAGTCTTGATACTTCACTTCTTGATGGCTCCACAAATCTCGCACCTTCGCAACCGGGCGACCAAGGTGCAAATCGGAAACATGGACCGTAGCCTGCGTCCCTGCAGGGCCAAGATTGACAACGCCTACAGCAGCGCCGCCGTCGGCCAGCGGCTTGATCCAGGTCTCGAGTTCTCCATGCTTGACAGGCGATGCCTGCTCGCCGAGCGGATCCTGATCGACTGCGATAACTTCACTGTTCATCAGGATCGACTTCGTAACGGGCGACATGCTGCGGATGTCATTGCCTGCCAGCAAAGGTGAGGCTGTGAGGGCCCATAGGCTCATATGGGTGCGATACTCATCGTCACTCATGTGTCCATTGCCGATCTCCAGCATGTCGGGACCGTTCCAATGGTCGGGGCCGGCGTAGGGGGCCGTGGGTACCTGCTTTTCAATGTTGGAGATCATGCTGTCCCATGAGTCGCGGATGTCACCAGTGGTGCGCCACAAGTTGCCACCAACATCGGCGCCCCACCTTTCGACGCTGCCCATGCCGTATTCGCACAGGTATAGACAATGGGCCGGCCGGTTTCAACGAGCGCGTCCCCCATCTTCTGGTAGACGGCTTGCAGCGCGTCGTTCTTGTAGATGGCGCGCGCACTGCACCAGTCGTACTTCAAGTAGTCGATGCCCCAGGAAGCCCACATCTTCGCATCCTGCCCCTCGTGTCCATAGCTTGCCGGATAACTTGCGCAGGTGCGCGGCCCAGGCGAAGAACAAATGCCGCGCTTCAGTCTCTTGGAATGAACGTAGTCCGCAAGGGACTTCATGTCGGGAAACTTGTGATTTGACTCCAGGTTGCCTTGCGGGTCACGGACGCCTTCCCAGGTGTCGTCGATGTTGACGTAGATGTAGCCGGCGTCGCGCATGCCGCTCGACACCATTGCGTCGGCCATTGTGCGCACGGTCTGATCGTCGACTTTTTCGGCAAACAGATTCCAACTGTTCCATCCCATAGGCGGCGTCGTTGCCAATCCGTTCGACTTCACCTTGTGCAGCGCGGGCGGATCGATGTAAACCGGGGGGGGATTTCGTCGGCTGCGGTAGCCTTGTGGGCGACAATCAGATTTCCCCGATAGGACGCGTGCAACTCGCCCTTTACCAGATCCCCGACCACGAAAGGCTTGGGATTGTTCGAACCCACACCCCACAGCTCGAAGTGTTCGTCGGTTACCTTGCCGGTCACATCTCTAATAGAGCCAAGCGATTGCAGCGTGCCGCTCAGTTGATCACCGTCCTGCGTGAGATCGAGAATGACCTTTCGCATTTCCCAGTTTGAAAGGGTGCCGCCTGTTGCTGCCCAGCGACCGGCCAAGCTCTGCCCGTAAGCGGGAGCTGCGAGCAAAGCAAGAGAAAGTAACAGCCCAGCAAGGCCATGCAACGACGCTGCAGCACCGACGTTCCGGCATCTCATTTCCTGGTTCATCTTTTTCTCCATCCTCAATTGGAAATGCTCGCTGCTAGAGCCCTATTGAAGGTCGTCGGAACCGGTATCGCGGCGAATCTCAATGGTGCGCATCATTTCGCGGTCGTGCTGCTCCTTCTTGCTCTTGATTTCATCGAAGCGCTTCGATTGCCGATCGCGGCGCTGGTCGCCTGTGCGAGCATAGAGCTGGAGCAATCCGAGGTTAGCCGTATAGTTGTCAGGATCGAGCTGAATGCCGCGCTCAAAGGACGAATCGGCATCGGAATTGTCGCGATTAGCCAAGTAGACCTGTCCCAGCTCCGCCAGTGCATCCGCTGAATCCCCGCGCATTGACAGCGATTGTTTTAGCTCGCGACTTGCCTCATCAAGATGGCCCTCCTGGCGGGCGATCCGTCCCAGATAGAAGTGCGCATCGGCCGCTGTGGCTGCGCTTGAGACAGCTTGCTTGAACCAATTAAGAGCTGAGTCGTAATCCTTGGCGCGAAAGTAGGCTACGCCGAGTGCGAGAATTCCAGTCTCGTCGTGGGGCCGAAGACTGTGAAACTTGTTCAGATACGAGAGCGCTTCACTCGGGTCGTTTCCCAGTGAAGCAATCATTCCCAACTCGTAGTTGTAGGTGGGATTGCCGGGGGCCATATTTACGGCTTCGGTGATCGCTTTGCGGCCCTCTCCATAGAGATCCATCTTGAAGCAGATCACGCCAAACTCGTAGGCCAGGCTTGCATCGTCGGGCTCTAATTCGCGCGCGTGCGCGAGATACCCCAGGGCTCCTTTGTGATCGCTTGCGGCCTCAGCGACCCGGGTCAAATCTACCAGAACGGCCACTGACTTGCTGTTGGCGGCGAACGCGCTCTCAAGCATAGCCAGGGCCGGCTTCAGTTTGCCTTCCGCCTCCATCGCGAGGCCGAGAATGCGAAGACCCGCGGAGGAGAGGGTCTGATGGCCCGCGGCCGAAGCGAAGAGCACTTCTATCAGGTCGGCTCGTCGCGCCTTGCGCAACGCAGGCAGGCACACCATTGCATCCTGTTCCGTGAGGTCAGGGTTTGCTGCCAGGGCAGTTGCGGCCTTTGATGCGCCCTCGCGAAGACCAAGCGCAGCTTCATCTGAACAGCGAAGAGCCTCGGCGCCCACTTGTTCGCGCGCCTGTTGCCCGAGCGTTTCAAGATAGTCGAGAGAACGCCGATAGCTGTGATCCCAGGCCAAGATCGTAGCCAACTGATATTTCGCTTCATCGTTCGACGGATCCAGTTGCAGAACCTTCTCGCTAAGGCGGCGGGCCTCGGCGCGGCGCGAAAGGTCGTCTGACGCGGCTTGCATGTCGATGCGGCTCAGATTCATGACGGCGCTGGCGAGACGCGGGTTATGCTTGATTGCTGTCGAGAAGGCCTGGCGCGCCCTTTCGACATGCCCCTGCTGGATCTCGACGACGCCGAGCAGGTTGTCGAGACCGCCATCGGAGGGATACTTCCTGGCCGCCGCGGCAATCATCGTTCGGGCTCTTTCGAAGTTGTCGGCCTCAATTTGCTGCTGAATGGAAACCACCGTCTGGTGGTAGGCTTGCGCGGCCGTTTGAGAATTCGCAGGCATTGCAGAAAGCAATAAAGCAAACAATACAGGAGCAGGACGGCGGGCGCGCGTGAGGCGCCAACCCCATGTCAGCAGTGAGTGACTCATAGAGTCCCGGTCCGCTATCACATTCCCACTCCGATTCGATAAACTAAGTCCCATCATGTTGAGAAACGGCAAGATGTGTCGCAGCTCGATGATAACCCTGATGCTCTTTGATTTTCTCTTTATGGCCGCGCGAGGGCAAATGGCATCCGACGAGCCTGCACCGGCTTCATCCGAAGTAAGTTCTATTGGGCTCACGCCGGCAGAGGCCTCGCAGTTGAAGACAGCAATCGACGGACGCGATTATATTACGGCGGAGAAACTCTTGCTAGCTGAGATCCAGCGAGACCCTCGTTCGGCCACCGCCGCCCGCCAACTGGCCTTCGTGGGAACTGTCTACTTTCTAAACCAGGACTATATGAACGCGGCCATTGCTTGGAAAAAGTCAGAAGCGATCGCCCCGCTCGATCCGCAACTCGAATTTTCGCTGGCCATGGCCTATATCCGCATGGCCCATCCGGACTGGGCGCGTAAAGTGTTGGAATCTCTGGCCGTGCAGAACGGAAATGAGGCGTTTTATCCCTACTGGCTTGGCCGCCTCGATTATGACGGGCATGAATACAGCCAGGCCGTTCTGAACTTTCAGCGCGCGATTGCGCTTGCCCCAGGCATGGCGCGGGCTTACGACAACCTCGGACTTTGCTACTTCTACCAGAACCAGAATGATTTGGCCGTTGAGAACTACCAAAAGGCTATCGAACTGGATCGCGTCTCGCCGCATCCGTCCGCATGGCCGTATTTGAACCTGGGCATCACGCAGCAGTTTCTGAATCAACTCAGTGACGCCGAAAAGAATCTGCGCGAGGCAATCCGGCTGGATCCAAGTTTCGCAAAGGCACATTTTCAACTGGGGACTGTTTTGGAAAGCTTGCAAAAAGCGGAGGCTGCCCTGGAGGAACTGAAAGAGGCAGCACGTCTCGATCCTGCTTTCGCCGAGCCGCACATGGCGCTGGCACGAATCTATCGCAAGTTGGGGCAGGAATCCTCCGCCCGCCAAGAGGTCAAAACCTACCTGCGCCTCCATCCGCCTTCGACTCCTTGATGCGGCCTGTAAATCGGAAATAGAGTCCACGACTCGCTGGAGGAGCAGCAAGCATGAGATTCAATGTGACCTGGCGGCGAAGTTCTAGATTCAGCGGTAGATTTCAGAGCCGTTTGCGGAATAGATATGGGCCGTTCGTGCTCCCCATGATGCTTGTTTTGGTCGCACTACTGGCCTTGCATCCGCAAGAGCCATCGGCCGGTGGCAACGCATCCCCGAACCCTCCCGAGCGCCCACAGAACGGTGCGCCAACCTCTCATGGAGGGATGGCTAACGCAGGACCTCAGGAGGCCCAATTCGACAGCCAGCATCGCCCGATTACAGCCGGCGGTTTTGTAGCCAGTGGACCGGTGATGTTCCTGGACGTAGCCCAAGCGGCGGGCCTCACTGGCTGGCGCCACAGGGCAGGTACGCCGGAAAAACACCTCATCCTCGAGGCCAAGGGGCCCGGCGTATGCCTGCTGGACTACGACAATGACGGCTGGTTGGACATTTTTCTTGTCAATGGCTCAACCTACAATGCACTTGGGGGCAAGGCCACATCGCCGCACGCGGCTCTTTTTCACAATAACCACGATGGAACATTTACAGAAGTGTCAAAAAGCGCCGGATTAGAAAATGACAGGTGGGGCTTCGGCTGCGCAGTTGGCGATTACGACAACGATGGCTGGCCTGACATTTATGTGACCAACTACGGGAAGAATCGCCTCTACCATAACAACCACGACGGCAGATTTACAGACGTAGCCGAAAAGGCGGGCGTGACGATTGGCGCCTGGTCAGCCGGAGCTACATTTGGCGACTATGATGGCGACGGACTTCTGGATCTCTTTGTAGACGGCTATGCAAAGATGGACTTGGCCGACCCCCCGGTCTCGGGATCGAAGGCGGTCGCCTACGGATCCTGCCAGTTTCGTGGGGTCGAGGTCATGTGCGGCCCGCGCGGCTTGAAGGGTGAGCATGACCATCTGTTTCATAACAATGGAGATGGAACCTTTACCGACGTCAGCAAGAAACTGGGTGTCGACGATCCCAGTGGATACTACGGGCTCGGCACTCTCTTCGTTGATGTTAATGGCGACGGCAAGCCGGACCTGCTGGTGGCCAATGACTCAACGCCAAATTTTCTGTATATGAGCAAGGGCGACGGGACTTTCGAGGACGACAGCTACCTCAGCGGCTTTGCGCTCAATCAGGATGGCAGGGAAGTCGCCAACATGGGCATAGCCGCCGGAGACTACGAGAACAACGGCCACCTGTCCGTGGTGACTACTACTTTTGCCGACGATTACGACATACTCTTTCAGAACGATGGTACAGGGGCTTTCACGGATGTAAGTAATCGGGCCGGAATCGCCAGGTCTTCCATACCCTTTGTGGGCTTCGGTGACGGATTTCTCGACTATGACAACGACGGATGGAAAGATCTGCTGATTGTGAACGGACACGTGTACCCACAAGCTGACCAGCACCCGGAGTGGGGACAAAGCTATGCCCAGCGGCCGTTGCTCTACCACAACCTGAAGAACGGCAAATTCGAGTTGGTTCCCGCAGTAGAAGGAACCGGCTTGGCTGCGGTCACTGTCGGCCGCGGCGCTGCGTTTGGCGACATCTTCAACGACGGCAAGATCGACGTGGTCATCAACAATATGGATGGTGTTCCTGTCCTGCTCCGCAATGTGAACCCCGACCACCATCATTGGGTCGAGCTGAAGCTGATCGGAGGTCAAAAGAGTCCACGTGATGCCGTAGGGGCAACCGCGTATCTCAACGCGGACGGAATCCGCCAACGCGAAGACGTGCTCAGTGGCGGAAGTTATCTCTCCTCGAACGATCTGCGAGTTCATTTTGGGTTGGGTGACGCCATTGATGCAGGCTTGGTCGAGATTCATTGGCCTTCCGGCGCCTCGGAAGCCTTTAAGTTGCCGGCGGTGGACCGAATCTACACGGTGACTGAGGGCAAAGGTATCACCGGAGCGCTGTGCGGGAGTAAGCTCTGCGGGTCGGACGGGCCGGCCGCGAGGCAACCAACCAGATCACATCGATGATAGGATGCGAGTTATGCTTGGCGTTGCGATGTTAGAATTCGTAGGTCATGAGGAGGATTCGATGCGTTCCATTCCGTCCGATTTCCTTGCGAAATGGCTCAACTGACGCGCAGATCTATTGTGTCTGCGTTTGCCGCGACGGCTGCGTCGATGGCTTTGCGAAGTGCCCTGACCCAAGGACTTGCGCACAACCCAGGCTCACTTTGCAGCAGCGCCTTGCTGACTCTCCACAACCGTTAATGCGTGGTCAGCCTTCACGTTCGTCAGCACCTGCTTCACACCGGTGGGCCAGGAGAGTTCTATTCTGTCGATCATCGCAGCCTTGCCTAGCCCGAAGTGGACCCGCTTGTCGCTCGACGAGCCATAGCCGACAGCTGTTGTGGCCTCGTTATACTGCACACCCTCCGAGGTCGTGATCTTGATTTTTGTTCCCAAACCATCCCGGTTGTCTTTGGTTCCCACCAGGTTGAGCAAAATCCAGTGACTTGCATTCGCTGTGCGATTGAGGAATAACTGCGGTTTATCATTCAGCGTAGAGACAACGATATCTATCTTCCCGTCGTTATTGAGGTCTCCGAAGGCGGCACCCCGATGAGACCGCGGATCGATAAAAGCCGCTCCAGCCGTTGAACCGACGTCACCGAACCTGAAGTTGCCCATGTTCCGCAGCATTCCGTTGGGAATCTTTGTGGGCCGGTGAAGCACCTCCATCTCGTTGTCGAGGATCGCGCCTCCCGCCGTGAACAAGTCCTTGAGACCATCGTTATCGAAATCGAATGCTCCGGTGCCCCATGCAGTCATGTGCCGGCTGAACGCTGTGATTCCGGACACCTCTGTCATTTCTTCAAACTGACCGCCGAAGTTTTTGTAAATTGGAAAAGTGTTCCCGTACATCGCTGTATGAAAAATGTCTGGAAGCCCATCGTTATCGAGATCACGAAAATCAGCCCCCATCCCAGCTACCACATTGCCGCTTGTTGTGTAGGCGACCCCGGCTTCCAGGGCAACGTCGCTAAATGTGCCGTCGCCGTTGTTACGCAGAAGAAAGTTCGGAAAGGTGTCATTGGAGACGAATACATCCATAAATCCATCGTTGTCGTAATCGGCAAATGCCAGCGCCATGCCCTTGCCGACGAATTGCGAGATGTGCGATGACTTCGAAACGTCGGTGAACGTCCCATCGCCGTTATTCCGGTAGAGTATGTTCGCGGTCCCCCTAAAGTTCCCTGGGGCGCAATAGGTATTGACGCCACCAATTGAGCAAAGTTTCGCTGTCGGGATACTGTAGTCAAGGTAGTTGATAACTAGCAGATCGAGCAGCCCGTCATTGTTATAGTCGAACCAGCCGGCCGCCACCGCCCACGGCTTGCCCGCTCCGGGAATCTCGCCGCTGACGCCAGCCTTCCCGGTCACATCGGTAAACGTTCCGTCTCCATTGTTGTGGAGCAGTTGGTTGCGGTTCACGCCAGCTACATAGAGGTCAACAAAACCGTCATTGTCGTAGTCTCCTGCGGCCACCCCCATCGAATAGCCCGCCCCCTTTGCGCCAGCCTTCTGTGTAACATCGGTAAAGGTTCCATCACCATTATTGCGATAGAGGCGGTTGTAAAAACTTGGATCCGATTTTTCGAGAGAAGGAATTGTGGCGCCATTTGTGAAGAAGATGTCTGGCAGACCGTCGTTGTCGTAATCGAAGACGGCAACGCCTCCCAGCATTGTCTCGATGTAGTACCTTTGCGGGCTCACGTTGTTTCTCAGCTCGAACTGGATTCCCGAACGATCGATCGTATCTTCAAATCTGATGGGAGCCGGCTGCGAACTCGGAGGCGCATGCGGCACTGCGCGATCACTCACCTGCGGCCGCTGGGATGCGTTCGCGCCTTGAGCTTGCGCAGTCCATTGAGCCAAAGCACAAGAGCCGGCTTCAATAACGGATGCGGCAACGAGTACGACAAGTATGGGTTTGCAACACATTGGATTTTATCCGGGATTTCACCCGACAGCCGGCCACTGATTCGCGCGGAAATGTGGCGTTCAAATTACCTCATCGAATTGGGTCGTGATTGAACCACCGGACGTTAGGCATAATTTAACAGGTTGACCTTGTAGGTTGTTCTGCCGGACTGGTTAGGAACTGGCTCCGCGAGAATTACTAACCCAGACGGAACAACTGTCGAGACCGGATTCCCGACTTGGAGAATTCGGCTTCCGGTCTTCAACTCTTCTGAATGCCAACCCGAAACGTCCATGAGGAATCTCTGCGAGCGGAGTTTTGTGCTGCTATCTCATTCCAGATATCGGCATGAGCATATTCGGTGTAAATACATACAACCAAACGGCTTACTTGATTACCCTGGCCAGAGACTGTTAGAACGACAAGAAATTATGCGGCGGGGATTGCCAATTCAACGTGGACCGAGCTACAAACAATGGACTCCTTCGAGAGCTACTTCCCAGCTCGCGAAATCGGAGTAGCGGACAAAAAGACCAAAGACGCGGGACACAGCGAATGCTCCTTGGGGGCAGGCGCAGTCTAGCCGCGAGCACAGAAAGCCACGCGCTCTCCTGTCCAAGATCCTGAATCTGGGCAGCGAACGCAACCGAGGAGAGTGATAAGAGAATTTCAAAAGGGAGACAAAGGAGACGCTATGCGAAAGAGACTACAGAGAGCAGCCAACTGCCTGCTGTTCGCCCTTCTGGCCATGTACATCTTGACCGCAAGCAAGCTAAGCTACGGACAGGATATTAACGCCTCGCTGAGTGGAACTGTCATGGATTCCAGTGGCGCCGCGATCCCGGAAGCCCAACTCACCCTAACCAACGTAGCAACCTTGTTTAAAGCCGAGGTCGTGTCGGGCGCAACAGGCGACTACACTTTTCGCAATCTGACCCCAGGCAAGTACGACCTTGTCGTATTGGCTAAAGGGTTCAAATCGTCTACGCAGAAAGGCATCGAACTGGCGATCAACCAGGCTGCGCGCGTCGACGTGAACCTGACCGTCGGCAGGACGGATGAGACTGTAACGGTCACCGCCGACACCTCGCTGATCAACTACGAAAATCAGACGCTGGAAGGCGGCGTGAGCCCAGAGGCTCTGTAGGACTTTCCGCTCGTAGTCTCAGGTGCGCCGCGATCATCGGTCGCCGTAGCCACCATGATGCCTGGCGTGACCTCTGCCGGCGGAAATAACGCCTTCAATGCGCGCATTAACGGCGGCATCATCACAGGGGACGAAGCGATCGTCGACGGCGTGACCACTTCGGAAGGATTCATGAACCAGAGCGGCATGGTCGCTCTGCAAACCGACTTCGGTATGTCGCCCGACATCACCAGCGAGGTCAAGATCCTGACCGCCAACTATGACGCGCAATATGGAAACACAACTTCGGGCCAGCTCATTATCCAAACCAAGAGCGGCACCGAGCATTTCCATGGCGGCGGCTACGAGTACATCCGCAACGACGCCTTCAACGCTGCCCAGTACGGCAGCACCAAAGGTCCTGACAAGGAGAACGACTTCGGCGCCTACATCGGCGGGCCTTGGTATGTCCCGGGTTTCCATGGCGACAAGTCGTTCTTCAAGGGCTACTTC
>Ga0073936_10010070_pt1 | contig 11632 bp, 10 predicted proteins | sample AliMusrvi5mmetaG_FD_87041 | JGI IMG/M metagenome (GOLD analysis project Ga0073936, IMG submission 87041) | Freshwater lake bacterial and archeal communities from Alinen Mustajarvi, Finland, to study Microbial Dark Matter (Phase II) - Alinen... | ecosystem: Environmental > Aquatic > Freshwater >... | reverse complement strand
TCGTCGGCCAACCCTCGAATTTGGTGCCCACGCTGGAGACCGTGCGACAGGCGGTCATGGCCGGTGAGTTGGACGACGCCCTCAAAGCCGCCAGCGACGGTCGAAAGCGTGTGAAGAAGGTTGAGAAGGTGGCCACCACTGCAAAGCAACCCTCACCGAAGTTGGTGAAGTGAGCCTCACCCATTGATCCGCCGGTAGCCGAGATACTGGCGGATTATTTTCACCGTTCGATCAATAAAGGAAGACAGCAATGTCTGGAAACCAGAACGATAAGGTCAGAATAATCCGCGACCTCAACGACGCTTTTCGGAAAACCGGCGTAGGTGGTCGGATTATGATGACGATCGGCATCAGAGAACTTGGAGATCGTGCCGTTCACGAGATAGTTGGCAAAATCAGAAGGTTCTCCGACTTTAACGAAAACAACGATCCGCACGGAGAGCATGACTTTGGATTGATAACTCACAATGGCGAGAAGGTTCTTTGGAAATTGGATTACTATGATCGGAATTTGGAATTTGGTTCACCCGATCCGTCAAATGCGTCGATAACAACGAGAGTTATGACGATCATGTGTGCTGACGAATACTAATATGCGCATATATTGTTTATTCGTTGCCTAATCATGCACGGCATGCAGATGAGGCCTATTTGGTTGCCATGGTGGCAAATCACATAGGCCTTGCGTCCGGCTCAAGATTGGTGGCATGAACATGTTCACACGGGTGAACATGGCGAACACCACTAAACGAGTTCATGCCCATGGGTGGACAAAGTTTATTGACATACACCGAAGTTGCAGAGCGTTTTGGCATAACCCGCGATGCTGCACGAATGTTGGCTAAACGCAAGGGGTGGAAGAAAAAACAGCCAAATAGTTCCGGTGGTATGGTTAGAGTGGAAGTGCCAGAGAGCGACACCGCTCCTGAACAGGTTTTCACACGGGCGAACGGGGTGAACGCCGACGAATGTTCACCCTCCCCAGAAAAACTTGTTCACCCAAATTCCGCTGAAATCGTTCACCCATACACTGGCCCGATGGTTCCAATGGCCCTCATGGACCAGAGGCTCGCGGAACAAATAGCCCGCCATGACGCGGAAATGGCCCGCCGGCTGGCTGAACGCGATAGCCTGCACCTTGGGCACATTGAACGACTGATGTCCCTCGCCGCAGCAGAACGGAGCCTCTTCCTTGAGCGTGTGGACGCTGCCGAACTCCGCGCGGAATCCGCCGAAGCACGAGCCGCCGCAGTTGACCAGAAACTGCACGAGATGCTCGAACGGTTGATGGAGCGTCAAACGCTGGCAACACAGGCTCAAGACGGTGTGCCATGGTGGGCTCGATGGTTTGGTGCCACTCGGAAATCTGATTTGCGTCGGTAAATCCAAGTGTGATGGTTCAATCGTTGGGGTTAGGTTATGACCACTTTCGCCGTTCGGAATGAAACAGTTAAAGCAGCCTTGGAAGCGTTTGAAGTTGGTGGTCGAGATGCTGCAAAGCATGTGCTGAGAGCAGATATGCCGGATATGAATGATAGTGATATCGAGGATTTGGTGAGAATGGTGCTCCTTGCGCCGCATGCTTTGAGGAAAAACACGAATGCACAGAAGCCAAGGAAGTCCACCAAATGTTAGTTGCAATCGCAGCAGATATTGTCGCTGTGAGGCGTGCCTACATGGCCGGTCGCGTGATTGCACTGGCCGAGGTCCGCCGCCGTTGGCCGGAGTGTTCTGATCGAGCATTGCCGGAATTGCTTGATCAACTTCTGATCATGCGAATTGAAGAGCCGCCCGTATTCCGGTCTTATGGTGAAGTTAAGAAACGCCTTGCCCGATAAGGCATCATAATGTTTATGATAACAAATGAAGAGATACTTGCCATACATCGTTCATATGAGGCTGGTGGACGTGATGCTGCATTGAACGAAGCGCGTAAACGTTGGTCACTATTTGGAGACAACGTCCTCTCGGACTTGGTTGATCGTGTTTTGGCTATGTCAGCAGAGCCCCCAGCACCGTTCGTCGGGAAGAAGCAGGCCAAGAGAGATGGCCCCGCAAGCCCTCGACGACGCTCGAAGTGAGGGGCTAAAAGCGACATAGCCGTAAAACCGCATAAGAGCCCCGCCTGTGCGTTTTGTGGTTTGCATGCCCCTTTCCCTGTCCCAACCCTGCAAAGCCCCTGTAGCCTGCCCTACGCGCGTGCGTGAGGGTGTTTGGGGCATGGGGCTTATGCTGGCTGCTGTTCGGGTGAGGTGCTGCTTGCACGAGGCGTTGCCCAAAGTGCTTCCATGGTAGCGAAAATCGTTAGTAATAAAAGCATTCCCCATTTTTTCTGCGGCCATTTTTTTGGGGGTTAGGGGGTATGTTCTAGTGTTCCCTTGTTCAAGGAAAAATTTACTAAAAAAATCAATGCCTTATCAAGGCTTAGTGCGAGAAATTGGGCGGCTTAGTGCGAGAAATTGGGCGGCTTAGTGCGAGAAATTGGGCGGCTAATTCACAGGGGCATCAGGCTGCTTGCTGGTGTTTATCGGACAAAAAGGGCGGTTATTTTTAGGCCCTCATGCTGCTCAGTGGGTCTTGTGCGAGAAATTGGGCGGCTATTTTTAGCCACTTCAATGTGTGCTATTTAAGAGTTGACACAGCGAACCTCTCTTAGTAAATCATCGACCATGGACAAGCCTGAAAAACCGCGCAAAGGTTCTCGCGAACCGCGTGGAAACCCATTGGACATGAAAACCAACCCATCGTTTCCGAAGGGAAAGGGTGCAATCCAAGAGGCGCGGGCAGGCGGCCAGTTGAGCGGACAGGAACGCAAGTTGCTCAACATGCTTTTAGCGATTGCCTATCCAAAACTCTTGACCGCTCCAAGCCATACCGTCACCACGGCTGATGTTCGCGCTTATCTCGGATCACATGAAAGCAATGATCGCATAAGGGCAATACTTCGTCGTTTGGGAAAGATTATACCGGACTGCACATTCACTGATACAAATGGCGAAGAGAGGGATACATTTGGCGGCCTCGTATTTGGATCTGTTCCAAAAGGTGATGGAATAATTCGATTTTCTTTTCATCCTGGCCTTCTTCCATTATTGAATAAACCAGCGATTTTTGCCAGAATTAAGTTAGCCATACTTGGTCAGTTTATCTGTAAGTATGCCCCGACTTTATATGAGAACCTTGAATTATATGCGAATAGAGACATATCAAAGACATGGGATGTTTCTGTTGATGAGTTTCGCTCATTGCTTGGTGTTGGAGACAAGATGGGCAACTTTGGTGATTTTCGTCGCTACGTTCTTTCACCTGCAATACAGGAAATAAACGATAAGGCTGACTTCACCGTCGAAGTAGAAGAGGTTAGGGCAACAAAGGGCACTGGTCGCAAGGTGGAACGTCTGATATTTACGGTGGCAATAAAGCCAGAGCGTGAGGCCGAGGAGGCGGAATTAAGGCATAAGATAAACGGTCCTACTGGAGCACCAAAACAGAATAAAAACAGAGACAAGTCTACGGCAGACCTCCTTGATGGTCGAACCGACATTGAACGTGGCGGACCACCTCTTTTACGGAGTGATACAATTGAAAGGGCCAGGGAAATATTTGATGATTGGGGCCGAGACAGACCTGATATGTATTACCTTGAGCGAGAGTGGCGTTCCCATGAGGCTGGCAAGGAACCGCCACGCGATCCTGACAAAGCGTTCATAGGCTGGTGTAAGGGCTATGCCAAAAAGCGACTGATCAAGTAAAGGATAACAACCCGTGATTGCACTGGATTTCTGATGTCCGACAGCGACCTTGTTCTGAACAAAGATGAGCGTGAGTTTATTCGCCGTGAGTATCGAGCCTTCCTGGGTGAAGCCCCAAGTATCACGAAAGGCTTTCAGGTAAAGCGATGGTCAACGGGGCCGCATAAAGGGCAACCCAAATTGTCGGCAGCGGTCCAAGGGCTGCTGGATCGAGGCCTGATTACGCTCGAAGATGTTGGGTTCTGGCCCAAAGCGAAGTTCACCGACAGGGGGTTTATGGCACTGAAGATGATGGCCGCTGACCGCAGAGCCCTTCATCCAGAACGCCACCGCCTTCTGATTGACGAACTGGCCAAAATGCGTGTTTGTGAACCGGAAATCCCCTGTTCATAGACAATCACTCCCGATACAATGCGTGCGCGCATTCACGCGGATGCTGACATGAGCCACGGGGGAAACGATGAACACCGCACTGCTTGGGCTGACCAGCCAGATTGTCGCGGCTTATGTCTCACGCAATGCGGTTCAGGTTTCTGACCTTCCGAACCTGATCAACAACGTCCATCAATCTCTGGTGACCCTGGGCCAGCCGCAGGCACCTGCAGAGACACCGGCGGAATTGAAGCCCGCAGTGCCGATCAAAAAGTCGGTCAACCCCGATTACATCGTCTGCCTTGAGGACGGAAAGAAACTCAAGATGCTCAAGCGGCATCTGCAGTCCTCCTACGGCATCACCCCTGACGAATACCGCGCCAAGTGGGGTCTGCCTTCTGATTATCCGATGGTCGCCCCGAACTATGCGAAACAGCGGTCCGATCTGGCCCTGAAATTGGGCCTGGGTAAACGGGCTGGTTAATGATCTCGCAATAGCGACCCACATTCTCGGTGCCCTGGCAAGCACCAACTCCACAAAACGGGGGGCTGGATAAATGAGCACCGACGATATGTCGCGCTCTTCTGTCTACAAACACAATCAGAAGACCGTCCAACGTCCTGATGTCGGGGTTGAGGCTCAATTCTCGAATAAGAAAAAACCGAAGACATACCGATACGACTCCAGCCTTGCGCCTGAACTATGCTGGGACGAAACACCACAAAGACCATTTGCAGAGTGGCTTCTGAACTTGATTTCAGAGGTGGTAGAAAAGGGTGAGAGCGTTATCTTCACAGAGCCGCAAGTCTGGGCCGGCACCAATGAGAAGTTCTCCTCCTTATCGCAGTGCGTGGCTCGCCTCAAAAGCCTAACCAAACCGTTTCTGAACTGGGCTGGCAAAGCAGAACGTCAGCAGATTTCGGTTCCCACCCTCCCGCTCTTCGTTCACGAGCGTCACTCTACACAAGCGATTTTGGAGACCCTTAAGGCACACAAAGCCAAGGGAACCATGCTTGATCTCTTTGGAGATATTGAACTCGATATTACCGATAAACTCGATGCATATGAACACAAAGGGCCGTGGACAAATCGCCTTATCCTTGGGGACTCCTTGCAGGTTATAAACTCTCTGCTTGAGTATGAGGGTATGGGCGGGCAGGTCCAGATGATATTTTTTGATCCCCCATATGGGGTTAAGTTTGGGTCAAACTTTCAGCCATTTATTAAAAAGCGCGATGTGAAACACGGTGCGGATGACGAGATGATCCGCGAGCCAGAAATGGTGAAAGCGTATCGTGATACGTGGGAACTTGGCCTTCACTCTTACTTATCTTATTTGCGTGACAGGCTGCTGTTGGCTCGTGAACTTCTTACGGATTCTGGGTCCATCTTTGTTCAGATATCGGATGAGAACTTGCACCACGTTCGCGAGTTGATGGAAGAAATTTTTGGATCGGCGAATTCTTGCCCACTTATTGTTTTTCAGAAGACTACTGGAGCGGGAAGTCCAAGCGGGGGAACGGACTTGCCGCCAGTAATAAATGACTATTTACTATGGTATGCAAAAGATCGGACGCGTGTCAAGTATACGCCCGTATTCAGCGACAAGGTCCGCGGTGAAGCCGGAGCCTCACAATATGATATGATCGACCTTAAAGGTATTCGCAGAAAAGCGACATCTGAAGAAAAGGCTGAACCGCCTGAAGGGGCGCGTTTCTTCGCCCACGATAATATAACATCTCAAACTGGTGGAGCAACGACACAATTTGAGGTGTTATATGAGAATAAGACATTTGTTCCGCGTAAAGGCGGGTGGAAGACTAATAAGGAGGGCATGGATCGGCTTTTGACCGCTGGGCGCCTGATGGTGGTTGGCGATAGTCTGCGGTATGTCCGATTTTTTGATGACTTTCCGTGTTCTGTGATAACGAACTTCTGGACGGACACGGTGATATCAGGATTTGGTGATCAGAAAGTTTACGTCGTTCAGACATCAAAAAAGATCGTGGAACGCTGCTTATTGATGGCGACGGCTCCAGGCGATTTAGTTATAGATATAACGTGTGGCTCTGGAACGACTGCTATAGTAGCCGAGCAGTGGGGACGGCGATGGATTACCTGTGATACATCACGCGTCCCTATCGCACTTGCACGACAACGCCTTCTGACTGCAACATTTCCGTGGTATCGTCTTAAAAGTCCATCACAAGGCCCGGCTGGTGGTTTTGTCTACGATCGAAAGCAAAACAGACGTGGCGAGGAGACTGGTGGGTTAGTTCCGAAAACCACTCTTGGTTCAATTGCGAACGGTGACCCTCCTGACCTTATCCCATTGGTTCATCGCCCAGAGACGACAAACTCTATTACCCGCGTTTGTGGCCATTTCACGGTTGAAGCGACTATACAATCTGCCCTCACGTTGATTGATAACGATACACCAGATGATGACGGTTTGCCTATCAGCACAAGCCCCCGGGCCTATCTTGATCGAATGATTGAAGTCCTTCGCCAGAGTAAGACACTTCGGTTGCCTGGGAACACCAGCATTGAGTTGGAGACCGTTCATCCGTTGGCTGACCGTGAGCACCTCCACGCAGAGGCTACAGCAAAGAACGGGGCAGAGCGTATAGCAATCGTTTTCGGACCGGAGGATGGTGCGATCGGCTCCGAGTATGTATACAATGCTTCAATCGAGGCGATGCAACAGGGCTTTCAGCAACTCTTCTTATTTGGGTTTGCAATCCAGGCAAAAGCCCGCGAGATTGTCGATAAGCTAAAAATACGGACAACGTATGTTGCAATGACGCCCGACATTGTGATGTCTGATCTACTCAAAACGAACAGGTCCAGTGAGATATTTTCTATCACGGGCTTGCCGGATGTGACGCTCAGGTCGGCTGGTCACAAACCAGATAAAACACCGCTTCATCAGGTTGAGGTCAAGGGGCTTGATATCTTTCGTCCAGATACAATGGATACCGATCATATTGATGCATCGAACCTTCCATGCTGGATGCTTGATACTAACTACAATGGTATGGTGTTCTGTGCCGCGCAGGTCTTCTTCCCGAAGACATCCGCCTGGGATAACCTCCGAAAGTCTCTGAAGGCTGATTTCAACGATAGCGTCTGGGAGCATTTGGCTGGAACCACCAGCGAGCCCTTTGTCCTTGGTGACAAACGGCGCGTTGCTGTAAAAGTGATTGATGACCGTGGGAATGAGTTGATGGTGGTGAAGAGTGCTGGTGGAGATAAGTGATGGCAACAACCAAGCGATCACCGTCCATTGCGACGCCTGCTGAAGTGGATTCTCCAATCATAAACTCGCCTTTTATCGAGCCCCAATGTCATTGGGTGATTGCAAGAGGTGAACAACCTATCAAGGCTGTCGGTCGCAGACGGGCGAGTTATTTCTATCGTGTTCCTGAACACTCTGGTCGAGGCAAAAAGAGCAAGAGCCAGACAGATTTCTTTGAAGACCCTTCTATTGGTAATGAGGTTGAGCTTACCATAGTCACTCAAATTCGTGGGAGGATTGCGGAGTGGCGCAATGGCACTCGTAGTGCTGGAGTTCCCTATGACGGGGCGTCACCAATAACAAAAGAATTGCTTGATTTATGGCGGAGCCATGATCGTATGCAGAGGCTATTCTTTGCACAGATTGAGGCGGCTGAAACAATAATTTTTTTGATTGAGGCAACTGATGACTACAAGAAGGGATTGACTGAAATACCCATAGATCAACCTGGCCTTGATACCAAAGAGGCGGGCTTCAAAGCCTTCTTACGCTATGCCTGCAAAATGGCCACCGGTTCTGGTAAAACGACCGTTATGGGAATGCTTGCTGCATGGTCGATACTGAACCGTGTTGCCTCACCGACTGATAACCGATTTTCAGATACGATCCTTGTCGTCTGTCCGACCGTGACCATTCGTGGGCGGTTGCAGGAACTCAATCCATCCCTCGGAGACCTGAGCCTATATCGAACGCGCCAACTCGTTCCTCCTCACCGAATGGAGGATCTGCGTAAAGGCGAAGTGATGATAGCGAACTGGCACAGGTTGGCAAAAAAAGAAACTAACACCGTCAATGGCGATGCCGCAAAGGTTGTCAAAACCGGTGAACCCGTCGAGGTGGTCAAGAACGCTGGAAAGGATAACGAGACGACGGAGGTAAAGTATTTCGAATCCGATGCTGCGTGGTTCAAACGGATCAGACAGGAACTCGGAAGTGGGAAGGGCCGTAGTCCACACTGGCTTATTTTTAACGATGAAGCCCATCACGCATACCGGCGCGGCGACGCATCGGGCCCAGAGGAGACGCTCGACGAAGATAAGGACCTTGCCAAGAAGAACGCTCGTGAGGCAACGATATGGATCGAAGGGCTTGACCGTATAAATAAACTTGCCGGCGGCAAGAGACGGAGAGGTATTAGTCATTGCATTGATTTGTCTGCCACTCCGTTCTATATTCAAGGTTCCGGGAATGAAGTCGGTAAGCCATTTCCTTGGATAGTATCCGATTTTAGCCTTCTCGATGCGATAGAGGCAGGTCTTGTAAAGATACCGCAACTTCCATCTCGCGACATATCTGGTGCAGACGACGCAGCCTACTTCAACATATGGCGTTGGGTCCAGACACGGGCTCTTGAGGAGGGATACAGCACAAAACTTACGCCTGAAGTGGTGATGAACTATGCCAGTGCACCGATAAACCTGCTCGCAGCAGAATGGCATAAACGCTTTGAGGAGTGGGAGAGAACATCGAAACAACAGCACAAGCACCCAGTGCCTCCGGTTTTTATTGTTATCTGTAGAGACACCGCCGTTGCAAAGGTAGTCTATGGCTGGGTAGCGAACGGGAATGACGGCTATGGGGCCTCTCCTCCATGGTTCCGAAACGAGCCAGGGCAAGAAGTGACCGTGCGCATCGACTCCAAGGTTGTCGAAGACATCGAAGAAGGAGGCACGAAGGACGAAACTCGACGCCTGCGCTTCATCCTCGATACCGTAGGCAAGGCAGAGTGGCCCGGTCGAAAAATACCAGAAGAGTGGATGGATCTTGTTCGCAAGCATAATGAAAGGGTTGCAAGCGACGATAAAGATGGTTCACTGAAATGGATCGATGAGCGCATACCTCCAGGCCGTGATATTCGATGCATCATTTCTGTGTCTATGCTGACCGAAGGATGGGACGCAAACACGGTCACACATATTGTTGGCCTTCGACCATTTGGTTCCCAATTGCTTTGTGAGCAGGTTGTTGGCCGCGCTCTACGTAGAAAGAGTTATGCTCTCAACGAAGAGACACAGATGTTCGCCGAAGAGAGTGCAAAAGTCTTCGGCGTGCCATTTGAATTAATCCCTTTCAAGGTCTCAAAGGAAGGACCCTCGCAACCAGAGCCAGATCCAAAACATGTGTTTTCTGTTCCTGAAAAATCTGACTTTGAGATTACCTTCCCAGTCGTCACAGGCTATCATGAGACAGGGCAGTTTGATGTATTCGTTGATTGGGACCAGGTCTCGAAGGTCACAATAGACCCACTAAAAATTCCAGAGAGGGTAGAGCTGACCCCGCTAACAACTCCTGACGGTGCTTTGTCCGCATATGGTCCTGGTGACAAGCCAGTTCTGTCGCTGAATGAATGGCGGGAGATGTATCGTGATCAGCAGGTAGCATTTAAACTCGCAAGAGAAGTCTGCGTCCGTTGGCAGAGTGACAATGGTGCTGCAGCCGTTCCTGTTCATGTCCTGTTTCCGAAGGTTGCATTTGCCGCAAAAAGGTTCCTATCCGAAAAGTTGGATAAGAAGGGTGGAAGCCATACATGCGATGTGCTCCTTGTCGGTGAGTATATGCAAGCCTCTATTGGATCTCTGCTTGAAGCAATCAAGAAGGGTTCTACGACAGCCAGTCACGAAGTTGCCGTGATCCCACAGGGTGCTTCTGGGCGAGGGAGCACGCTGTTTGTTGATTTTCACACAACAAAACCGATTTACCCAGTAAACCACTGCCACCTGAATGCAATGGTAGCCGATACCAAAAAATGGGAGCAAAGTGCTGGGTTTGTAATTGATACTCATCCTGGCATTGTAAAGTGGGTTAAGAATGATCGTTTGGGCTTTTTTATCCCATACCGTCACAAGGGCCTACCTTCCCGGTATATCCCCGATTATATTGTAGTGACTGATACTGCTATGAATATTATTGTTGAAGTCAAAGGGCAGGTCACAGATGAGGCCGACGCAAAGGCCAAGGCCGCGCAACGTTGGGTTAATGGCGTTAATCGGCTTGGCGGGCACGGACAATGGCATTACCTCCTCGTCACAGACCCTGGCGCGTTAGGCAAAATCCTCAACGACTTGACATACGCAAAGTGGGAAGATGCGCCGTTTGAGTTAACCTCTACATCGTAATGGCGTGCCTTCATCTCATGAACGTGCGCGACCCGCAGGGTCTGGGTAGTTTTCCATCCGAGTTCCGTTCGGCACTTTTTTGTCGCTATGATTAATAAGATATTCTATTGCATCCATAGTGTCTTTGCTCCATGCAAAGGCGTATACAGCTGACCATATTATTTGCTGCTCTGCTAATGGCATTGGTATATTTTCATAATGTGCGAACGGGGGAGCCATTCCTTCGTTTTGGTTGCCCGGAGAGTTGACAACGAGGTATGTAATCTGCGGGGCGATAATTGGTGTTTTGCCATTTATCAGCTGGTTGTGATAATATCTGTAGATAGCATACTTTATTAGCCCGAGCGGATGCTTTAGTATCAGCTCATTATAATCAACATCTGTCTGTGCGGCGTTTATTATTGGCACGAGGTTCTTAAAGGTAATACGTATTTCGTCATAGACATTGCCGCCGCGCCCATGATCTCTTGTATCAATAGCTCTTTGGACTAGGTGCCTAAATATGAGAACTGCTGGCCCTCTGTGATCCGATGGCATTGCTCACTACCTCCAATAAAAGGTCAGACGCTCCCGCGGCTTTCGGTTGTCACGCTTGATCGAGAGCCTGCTGAACTGCCGCTGGGTTGACCTTGATCATCCAGAGCATGGCTCGGCTTGCGCTATCAGGTTCTGACCGACCTTGCTCCCAGTTTCGCACCGTCCCGACATCAAGCCCATACCACATAGCAAACTCTTCCTGGGACATGCCGTCGCGCTCGCGCAGAGCCTTCACATCCACCCTGCTGGGCGGCTGGTGGAGCACGGCACGGATACCGGCGTCGGCGAGATCGTCAACCAACGCCGCGGTATCCTCAACCATCGGCAACTCGATCATGACGGCGTTTCTATCAACGAGACGGTTCAGCACCATCTCAGCCTTACGCAGGGTCATGTGCCGTTTAGCAAGGCTCAGGGACGCTTTCGGTATATTGGCCTGAAGTAACGAAACGCCCCGATTTGACGCATAAGCGGACAAATAGAGAACGCCTTGGCGAAGCAATCCAGGAAAATCAGCCGGTTGTCCGAGACCGGCTTGCTGGCGACGTTGTGCTGG
>Ga0073936_10010065_pt1 | contig 11635 bp, 10 predicted proteins | sample AliMusrvi5mmetaG_FD_87041 | JGI IMG/M metagenome (GOLD analysis project Ga0073936, IMG submission 87041) | Freshwater lake bacterial and archeal communities from Alinen Mustajarvi, Finland, to study Microbial Dark Matter (Phase II) - Alinen... | ecosystem: Environmental > Aquatic > Freshwater >... | reverse complement strand
TCGTACAGGTCGCCAGCTCCGTCCGCGGCGCCTTCCCCGAGAAATTTAAGAACTAGCGGCCTGACCCCTTAGTTTGGCCTGCAATCCGCGGCCGCCTGTCTCTTCGTACAGGTCGCCAGCTCCGTCCGCGGCGCCTTCCCCGAGAAATTTAAGAACTAGCGGCCTGACCCCTTAGTTTGGCCCGGTTTCGCGTTCTCCGGTGGTGTCCAGGCTGGTTGTTCCGCATCCGCTTGAAACACCCACTTCCCCTTGGGTGGCGGCGGGGTCTTGAGGACTTCGTCCTGCTCCTTACGGAGAATGGCCCAGCGGGAAGCAAGCTTTGGATCAGACGGCGAAATTCCTTTAAGCCAGAATTTCATCCAATCGATCGTGGCTTGCTGGCTGGCAACACGCTCGCGCGGCATTTCAAGGTTATGAGTACCTTTAGGAAATACCAAGTATTCGTATGGTTTTTTATTAAATACGAAGGCGCCCACCATATCCGTTACATATAGTACCGACGATTGCTCATGAATCGCGAACATAGTGGGCGTTCTAACACGATCTACATTGAACGATGGTTCATGCTGTAGCCAAGTCTCCTTCTTCTCCCAGAAACTACCATCGTAATTGTGGGAACCATCAGAGCCACTCCCCGCCATATTGGTTAATATATAACTATAAGTACCCGGAAACGAGTCATCGTTCATTGCTGCCGCTAGGGCTATTTTTCCTGGATGGCTAATTGCATACGATGTATAGTAGCCGCCCCGCGAAAATCCTACTAGCCCCACTTGCTCAGGGTTAACGATTCCTTTTGCTGCCAAGGTCCCGACGGCTGCATCGATCTGCCCAACAAAGTTGGCCAAGTCCTCTACTTCGTGCCCCTTTTTCTTTCCACCAGGGGCTTCCATGTCTACAATCAGTACCGCAATGCCTTCACTGATCAAAGACTGCGAACCGTTTAAAGCGGCGCCGTCAGGATGGAATGTGTCTGGCTTGTAGTCATAAACTTGGATCACTAGCGGGATAGCGCGACCATCCGTATGAGGAGGCAGAATTAAGCCGCCCACGCGTGTTTGGCCGTCTTGTAGGAAGCGCAACGGCTCCTCACGAGAGAAGCTAACGTTTGTCAGCGCCGGGTCTGGTTCGTCAAGGGCAGCACGACGATCTCGGCAATATGCGACCATTAGCGGCGGGGTATTCGCGTCCTGTTCCATCACTACCCGTAGCTCGCTGCCTGCAAGCTCCCCTCCGCGATTTGCAATTGGCGATGGCGCTTGATACTTGATCGGTTCACCAATCCACTTCCCCTGCTGCAATCGGTATACCACCGCTGCCTCCTCTGTCCCCTGTCGATGGCGGACGAGTAGCTCGAGCCCCGGCTTCAGCCAGTCCACTCCTATCACTTGCCGGTTCTTTCCGGTTACACCATCCACGTCCTGAAGTGGTTCGAGGATCTGATACTCACCGGTTTTGATGTCGTAGCCCACAATAAAAGGAATGTGGGCGCGTTCAGGGTGACTATCGTCTATCGGCAATGTCGTATTTACCAGCACCACGTTGCGTCCATTAGCAGCCCAAAGAGCCTTGGGGCGAATATGCAATAGCTGATAACTGCCAATTTTAGTAGCATCACCTGTCGGCGATCCAAGTATCGATCGTTCAGTCCCCTTTTCAGCATCAACTAACTTGAATTCCGTCGGAAAGGGCGGGGACAATATTCCACGGCGCATTGCACCATCGTAGTTATACCAGAATTCAGGAACGAGATCCGTAGGCCTACCCGCCACGCCGACTAGTGTCTTGCCGCTAATATCGGAAGCGGCAACGAGATCAAAATTCCTGGATGCCATTACCCATGGCGCAGCCCCGTCGTAGGAGATATAGGTCAAGTGCGGCTTATAACGCAACCCTCTGTAGAATACTTCCTGTATATCTTCAGCACCCAGCAAATGCATTGGATACTGAAATGACACAGCTTCCCGGGGAGATGGAACGTCACGTGCAACAATCGTCTTCCCGAGATTTTGCAGAGCAAAAGCTGTACCGGTCGGCCACTCTGTGAGTGCAGTCGACACCCCATTGACAACATTTAGGCTGTAAAGCTGTCGCCGGTTTTGTTCGTCTGCCCCTCCATATGTTATGCTAATACCGTCTTCTGACCACCGCGGATTAAAAAAAGCATTTCCAGCATGATCGTAGGTTCGGCGTACTAACTTATGTAAAGGTTGAGGCTTCGTTCCGCCCAACAAAGCAGCCTTTGTATCATCGGAGCTAAACACCTCTAACACGTCTATAACAGAGTCACTTGCTAGTTCTCCATATGAGTATGTATAAAGATAGCGTTCCCTGTTTGGCGAAAATACTGCATCAGTGTAGGTGCGCACCGCCACTGAGTCCGCTGGTTGCCACATGTGTTTTTTTTCGGGTAATGACGCTTGTCCCTCAGCAGCATTGCTAAGTCCAAGTGACGCTGTGGCGAGCAGAACGACGGTGAGACGAATAAGCATATTGGGTTTTGTTGATGTTAGAATCGCTTCTTTAGCGTTAGCTGGAGCCTGCTCAAACGGGGATCGCCGTAGTAGCTATATCCACCCAGCCGAACCGAGATGCCTCCGAGTGGCACGACGATCGGTGGACTCGTATCAAATACGTTCTGCACATTAAGCGTGATCTCCATGTTGCTCAGCGGCCGCGCCCAGGCACGCTTGAAACCTACAAGACGATAGCGGATAAACAAATCATGGTAACTCTGGGAAGGGATCTTGTCGGAACCCTGATTCAACACTGCGGTCGCAATAGCGGAAGCGGTGCTTCCCGCGCTATATACCAGATATGAATTGTAATACTGGACGTTCCATCCGAGAGTGAAGTGACCGACATCAACATTCACGCCTGCGTTTCCCTGCCACTTGAGCGCACCATTCTGATAGCCGGCATAACTGATCTTTGGCTGTCCACTCGTTGCCTGCCGCCAAAATACCCACTCGTGGGTGGCGAGAGCATAGAATCGAACATCGGCGTTACCGAGCTTGCGATTATAATCCAAAGCTAGATCCAAGGCTTCCACCTTACTTGAAGCGATGTTGATCAAAGAAAAATCGAGCGCCGTAATCGCTCCGCCGGTATACCCCAAAGCTGCGTCTGCAGGCGTTAGTGGGGCGCGTGTGACACGGCCCGGTACGATGTCCTCCAGAGCCAGAAGCACGTCAGTTGATGGCGTTATGATCTCGTCTCGTTTTTCGATTTGCGTGTAATCTGCTGAAATCCGGAGACCAGGAATCGCTGGCGGTTCAATGACAATGCCTGCCGATGTGCTCTTCGATTGTTCAGGTCGCAGGTTTGGGTTTCCACCGTTTATCTGCGTGATAGCGTCTGTGAAACCAGAAACATTTCCGCGCTTTGGGTCCACCAATAGCGCAATGGATTGGAAGGGGGATTGAGGCGGAATCTGATTTATACTCGGCGGCAAGAACCCCGTCCCATAGCTTGCGCGGAATGCAAACCAATCAACAGGACGATATCGCAAGCCGGTCGTATACTTCGTTGCGCCTGCGGCGACCTCGTATGAAGTGAAGGTTGGAAGCAACTGCGCGGATCGAGAGGCAAGATTGTTAACGAACGGTGGCGACGCAGAAGTAATAGAGTATCTAACTTGATGACCTTCTCGCCGTTCGCGTTTTCCTCAGTCCTTGGATTTTTGGCCGGGCGAACGCTGTCCTGCGCGATCGCCCGACTGACGTTTGGGTCGAGGTCGGGTTGGAGGTTCGCCTGGCGCGTCACCGCAAAGGATCCGGACTTGGCGTCGCGGTGGGACTTCAGTCCGCTGCCGGCCAGGAGGTGCGTCATCGCCTCGGCCGGGGCGTAGTCGCCCTTCAGCTCCGACGTGACCGCGCCCGCCACCGCGTCTTCCGGGAAGATCACCTGGTTGCCGGACTGCTCCGAGAACTTCTTCAGCGCCGCCGCCGCATCGCCGGCCGGGATATCAAAGCTCTTCGCGGGTTCGTCAGCACGCAGCACGCTGCCAACGCCAAGACACAAGACGACAACAAGGGAGGCCAGAAGCCTCCGGAGGAGGGGTGAGACTGGGGTGGTCATACCCGCGAGACGGACCAAGGGCTGAAAACCCTTATGGGTTTTCAGCCCTTGGTCCGTGGTAGCTAGTTGATGGTAGATAGTTGATGGAAGCGCCGCCTCGGAGGCGGGCGCCGGAGATCGGAGTTCGCAGTTCGGAGTTCGATGGGGCTCGGCTGTGGTGCCTTAATGGAAACCACCAAAGGTCGTCATCCTGAGTGACTGCGACGTGTCCACCGAAGCCTTCGCGCAGGAGGAAGGATCGCTGTTTCCAATGCCCCAGAGCCAACATGGGAATCCTGACACTCAAGCGGTGTGGCCAGAGTGTCGGTACACTCATTGCGGGCCGAGCACAGATAGTAACAGCGATCCTTCACCTTCGCTCAGGATGACGGCTATGTGAGGAGTGGAGGGAGAGCGCGAGCTACCGCGCGCGGCGGAGGGTGATCGTGTCGCCCGAGCGCTCGGCGGTGACGTCGAAGCTGGTCTCGAGGAGGCGGACGAAGGCGTCGGCTTGGTCGGCGCGGAAGTTGCCACCGATGCGCAGCGACGCGAGCGACGGGTCCGCGATCACGATCCGGGGCTGGTCCGGGCCGATGTGCTCGTTCAGCTCCGCCACGATCTCTGACAACGGCGTCTGCCGCAGCTCCAGCACGTGCGGCTGCCAGGCCAGGCGCTGGGCAATGTCGGCGGGGGTGGCGACCGCCACTTGAGGCGTGGGGGCGGCAACGGCGAGGGGGACGACGATGCTTTCGCCAGCACCGAGCGAAAGCGAAGCGCTATCGCCGGTGGATGGGGGACCGTGGACGGTGGACGGTGCGATCCCTGCCCCACTCTCCCTGGTTCCTTCCCCCGCGTCCGGGCGCCTCGCGACTTTGACGCGCCCCTCCGTGACGAGCACCGCCACATCCTGCGGGCCGAGGCGGACGTCGAAGGCGGTGCCGACGGCGCGGACGGAGATGCCCTGCGCGGTGACGATGAACGGGCGCTCGGGATTGTGCGCGACCTGGAAGTGGGCCTCGCCCTGGGACAACTCCACACGGCGCACGGCGGGCGCGAGGTCAACGTCCAGCACCGTGCCGGCGTTGAGGTCCACGACCGAGCCGTCGGGGAGCGTCACGCGCTGGTAGCCGCCGGGCGCGGTGGCGTAGTGCTGGTGCACGGCGGCGGGCGTACCGGTCGGATGGAAAAAGATGACCGCCAGCACGGCGGCCGCGGCGAGGCCGGCGGCGGCGGGCCAGAGCCAGTTGGGCCGCGTCGGGCGGGCGGGCGCGAAGGCGTCGGGATCAGGCCGGGGCGAAAAGTCCGGCGCCAGTTCCGCGATGCGGTCGAAGGCGGCGAGGGTCTGCTCCAACTGGGCGACGGCGGCCTGGTGACTCGGGTGCGCGCGGCGCCAGTGCTCGAAGGCGCGGACCTCCTCGGGGGTGAGGCCGCGGTCCTGCTTCGCGAGCCACGCGCCCGCCTCCCGCATGACCGGTTCCGGGGCGTCGTAGAGGGGACGGGGCGAGTCGGTCTTCATGGGAGCCCCCTCGCCCGCAGGTACGCGGCGCAGAGCCGCATGGCCTTGTTGATCTGCACGTCCACCGTCTTGGGCGAGATCCCCAGCTGCCGGGCGATCTCGGCATGGGGCAGCCCGTAGAGCTTGCGCAGCGTGAACACCTGGCGGCATCGCGTGGGCAGGGAGGTCATGGCATCGCGCAAGATTTGGAGTTCCTGGTCCCGGCTGACGGCTTCGACGACGCCGGTCTCTGACTGCAAGACGTCCACCTCGGCATTATCCTCTAGTGATTCCATCGGAATCACACCGTTGTGACGAACGCGGTCCACGGCGGCGTTGCGGGCGGTGGCGAAGAGGTAGTTCTTGGCGCTCTTGACCTTGCCCAGCTGGTGCGCCCGGAACAGCCGCGCGTAGGCGTCCTGGATGACGTCATCCATGTCCGCCAGCGACGGAAACCGCGCATGGAGCCACCGCCGCAGCAGGGACTCGTGAGGCTGCACCTGCTCCTGGAACCAGCGGTTGTCCGCGCCGGTGCCCGGGGTGGTCGCGCCCGCCGTCTCCGCCATGATGCACGGCCCGTTCGGCATGCTCAGGGCAGGCGGCGCCGATTGGCCGACGCTAGCAGAAATTGAGTGGGGCGGACTCAAGGGAGGGGGCGAACCTTGGGGCGGAAATGTAACCAGAGCGCGAGCCCGAACAAGCGGAGACGTCAAAAAGTGTTACAGAAAAGAAACGGATAGGGGTTTTGGCAGGGCCGCCCGTCTTGGAGCATTTCCGGATGGGGCCACCACGAAACAGACGAAACACACGAAAAAGGAACCTGATGCCGGATCTGCTTTCGTGTGTTTCGTATGTTTCGTGGTGGAAAAGGATCGGAGAAGCTTTGCGCGCTTCGCGGCCTTGGCGGTGAAAACTCCGGGCCGAGCCCCTATTTCTTCACCGGCGCCGTTTCCACCGGGAGGCGGGGGCGCAGGATGTCGTCGAGGCGGTCGGGAGTGCCTTCCGCGCGGACGAGGACCGGCTGGCGCAGGCCCGACGCGTACTTCACCGGCACCGTGCGGTAACTGTCGAGGTCGCGGACGAGCAGCTCGATCGGGCCGCCGTAGTGGGCGGCGCGGACCGCCTGCTTGAGGCGCTCGGCCTTGTAGGCGCGGCCGTTGACCGCCACCACCGTGCACGCGGGCGTGAGGCCGGCGGTGAACGCGGGGCTGGCCCAGACGACGTTCGTGATCTTCCCGGCCGCATCGAGCACGAGCCCGAGCGAGTGGGAGTAATTGGATGACTTGTCGTGCTCGTCGCGCTGCTTCTGGTAGGGCATCGGCTCGTCCTTGTACTCGAGCCGCCAGCCGCCACGCGCCACGCCGTCGAGCGGCGCGCCGGGACCGTGGCCGTCGAGCCGCGTGCGGAGGAACGCGGCCCAGTCGTGGGCCACGACGCCGTTGAGCGTGCGCACGACATCATCGAAGGTGTACGTGAGCGGCGACCAGCGTCCGTCCTCCACGCCGAAGAACGCCCGCGCGAAGTCGTCGAGCGAGCGCTTCCCGCCGGTGAGCTCGCGGATCCTGGTGTCGGCGTCGAGCCAGATGAACGCGCCCTCGCGGTAGTAGTCCTCCGTGCGCTGCCACGACACGAAGGCCTGCGCCGTCCGGCGGTTGATCACGGGCTGGTTGGTCGTGTCCTGCAGCGGACGCCAGCTGCGGCCGGCGCGCTCCTCGTCGAGCTGCGCGCCGTGGAAGGCGAAGAAGCCGCGGGCCGTCTCGGGCGTCCAGAGCCCGGAACGCGCCGCCAGCACCACGCCGTAGTATTCGGTCATGCCCTCGTAGACCCAGAGCAGCGAGTCCTGCATCGGGGTGTTGTAGTCGGGGGTGTAGAGATCGGCCGGACGGCGGAACTTGCCGTTCCAGGAGTGCACGAGCTCGTGCGACATCACCACGCGGGCGTCCTCCGCCTTGTCCCACTCGCGGAAAAAGCCGGGCCGCGCGCTGTCCTCGCTCGAGCGCTGATGCTCCAGGCCGACGCCGCCGAGGTCATCGCTGATCGAGAAGAGAAAATCGTAGTGGTCGAAGTGCCGCGCGCCGAACAGCTGCCGGGCCTCGCGCACGAGCCGGCGGTGCGCCTCCACCTGCGCGGGCGTGGCCGCCAGCTCCTCGGGCGTGTCCGCAAACACGTCGAGGGACACGGGCACCGGCGAGCCGGGGTCGAGGTCGAGCCGCGCGAAGTTGCGGCCGGCGAGCACGGGGGAGTCCATCAGCACCTCGAGCGACACGGGCGCGAAGCGCACCGCGGCGCCCGCGGGCGTGCCGTCGCCGAGGGCCGTCGCGAGCTTCCAGCCGGCGGGCAGCGTGAGCTCCGCCGCGAAGGGGATGCGGCTCACCTCGTAGCCCGCGGGATAAATCAGCAGGTCGGTCCACTGCACGGAGACCATCGCATCCGTCATCACGACGCGCCCGCGCCCGGGCTCCGCCGGCGAGAGGAGGTCGAACTCGGCGTCGAGCTGGGTGGCGCCGGCGGGGACATCCACGTTGAACGCATAGACGTTGCTCGGGTCGCGGCGCCATTCGACCCGATGGCCGCCGGCGGAAAGCTGCAGGCCGGCGAGGGAGTCGATCGGGCCCGTCGGCGCATGGTGGCCGGGGATCCACTTCGGGTAGTAGAGCACGAGGCTGCCGGGCGCGGCGGGAATGGACTCGCGGATGTGGAAGACGCGGTGCGCGAGGTCGGTGGCGTCCACGCTGAGGCGGACCGTGCCCGGGTACGCCCGATCCGGCGCCGCGGGCGCGGCCACGACGCCCGCCATTGCGACCACCAGCCCGGCCAGGATGCGAAAGGAGTTCATCCCCAAATTACGAGCCCGCCCCGCGGCCGAAGACGAACCATTTTTTGTGGACTGACTCGAACTCGGGCCACGGTTTGTTTTCCCGCGGATGAAGCGGATGGACGCGGATCACTCCAAGCCGGTTGGCGGAATTCATCCGCGTCATCCGCGGTGAGTCCGTCTGGTTCGATTTCGTGTGTTTCGTATATTGGCTGATCTCCCTTCGGTCGGTACGTGGTGACCTCCCTCCCGGTGGCTTGAACATTCCGGAAGAACAGGGTTGCCGTCCGGGCCTGGGCGGCCGTCTTTCGCTGGCATGCCCCGTGGTGACCTTTCCACCCTTCGTCAGGTGCGCCGCCAGCCTAGCTCCGCGGCCGCGCGCGATCCGCTCCGCTGGTGGCGCGACGCGCGCTTCGGCCTCTTCATCCATTGGGGGCTCTATGCCCTCCCCGCCGGCATCTGGCGCGGCGAACGCGTGCCCGGCATCGGCGAGTGGCTGATGTATTCGCGGAAGATCCCCGTCGCCGACTACGAGCCGCTCGCCGCGCGCTTCCACCCGCGGCACTTCAACGCCGCGGCGATCGTCCGCCTCGCGAAGGACGCCGGCCAGCGCTACCTCGTCATCACCGCGAAGCACCACGAGGGCTTCGCCATGTACCGCTCGGCGGCGAGCCCGTACAACGTGGTGGACGCGACGCCGTGGCACCACGACCCGCTCGCCGACCTCGCGCGCGAGTGCCGCCGGCAGGGCGTGAAACTCTGCTTCTACTACTCGCAGGACCTCGACTGGCACCACCCGGACGGCGGCTGGAACACGTGGGATTACCCGAAGCCGAAGGACACCGACCGCTACCTGCGCGAGAAGGTCTACCCGCAGCTGCGCGAGCTGCTCACGCAGTACGGGCCCGTCGGGCTGATCTGGTTCGACACGCCCATCACCATCACCGTCGCGCAGGCCGCGGCGATCCGGCGCTTCGTGAAGCGGCTCCAGCCGCGCTGCCTCGTGTCGGGCCGCATCGGGCACGGCCAGGGCGACTACGGCATCCCGCGCGACAACCAGATGCCGCCGGGCCGGCTGCGCGGCGACTGGGAGGTCTGCGCCACGCTGAACCACACGTGGGGCTTCAAGCGCCACGACCACGCGTGGAAGCCCGCGGCGCGGCTCGTGCGCACGCTGGTCGAGTCGGCGAGCAAGAACGCGAACTACCTCCTCAACATCGGGCCCGACGCCGACGGCCGCGTGCCCACCCCGAGCGCGACGCGCCTGCGCGCCGTCGGCCGCTGGCTGCGCGCCAACGGCGAGTCCGTCTACGGCACGACCCCCTCGCCCTTCGGGCATGACTTCCCGTGGGGCCGGATCACGGCCAAGGGCCGCGTGCTCTACCTGCACTTCTTCGCGCGCCCGCCGCGCCGCTTCGAGCTGCGCGGGCTGAGGACGCGTGTCACCGGCGCGGCGCCGCTGCTCGCGCCGCGCACCGCGCTGCCCTGCACGCAGGCGGAGGACGCCGCGACGGGCCTGCCCGTGCTGCGCCTCGACCTCGCGCGCCTGCGCTTCCGCGCGCCCGTGACGGTCGTCGCCCTCCGGCTGGCCGGGGCGCCGGCGGTCACGCCCGGCCCGATCCAGGAGCCCGATGGCACGCTCACGCTGCTCGCGAGCGAGGCGCGCGTCGGACCCCGCGGCGCGAAGCTGCGCCTTTCACCGCTCGGGCTCACCACCGGCTGGACGCGGACGACGGACTGGCTCGAGTGGCAGGGCGCGGTGCTGGCGCCGGGCGAGTTCACCGTCGAGGTCGTGACCACGCACCAGCACCTGGAGCCATGGAGCGGCGGCCACACCGCGCGGGTCGAGGCATGCGGCCAGTCGCTGCGGCACGCGCTCACGCGCGACGCCGAGCTCGAGTACATGCAGGCCGCCTATTTTCCCCGCATTGCCTCGCGGATGGGCCGGCTGCGCGTGGACCGCGCTGGTCCGCTCAAGCTGCGGCTCCACCTCGACAAGATCCTGCCCCCGCCGAAGGAACGGCCGCTCTGGGACGACCTCACGCCGCTGATCGTGGGGGTGAGACTGCGGCCCGTTTGAGACGGGCCGCAGTAAGGGACAAGGAGCAAGGGACAAGGGCCAAGGCGAGCAGCTGCTGAAAGTTGGGAAGCGTCTGGATGGTGTGTGTTCGAATCTCTCCACCAAAGAGCTCGTCATCCTGAGCGGATGCGAAGGATCGCTGTTTTCATTGCCCATGAGCTAACCTCCGATGCCAGACACTCAATCGACGTCGTGGGAGTGTCGTTTCACCAACACTGGCTCTGCAGGAAAATTAACAGCGACCCTCCCCCCTTCGCCAAGGCTTCGGCGGACGCGTCGCATCCGCTCAGGATGACGTTGTAAGAGGCGTGGGCGTCATGCTACGCACACGGCGGCCCTCCGAGCTTGGTTTTCTTCCGTGCCCCCTGCTCCCTTCTCCTTTCTCCCGGCGCACCCTGCGCGCTTCACGCTTGGGGCGCTCCTCGCGCTCGCGTTGTCCGCGGTGGCGGCGGGCGCGGACGGCGACGCGGCGGCCAAGGCTGCACGCGTCCATTTGGTCTCGCCGCGGCTCAGTGCCTACATCGCCGCCAAGCTGCCCCGGTACGACCCGGCGCGGGCGGGGGGCGCGGCGCGGTTGCCGGCCGACGCCGCCCATCCCGGCGTCATGCGGCTGCCCGACTACATCGTGCGCGAGCCGCGGCTGCCGGATGAAACGGAAATCCTGACCGAGCACGGGCGGGATCTTGCCGCCATGAACAAATACCTCGGTCCGTCGGACGGACTCGACCGCGGCTACCTGAACGCGATCACGCTGGGGGACCTCTGGAGGAAAATTCCGGTGCTGAAAATGATCCCCTTCATTCCCTTTGGCTCGGTCTCGCAGGAGGCGCGCGCCCGGGCGCTCTACGACGAGGCCGAGATGCGGGAGAAGCTCGACGACCTGAGGGACATCGAGAGCCTCGCCGCCCGCGCCCAGAAAAAATCCGCCAAGCCCGCGCCCGCGCACTGACCCGGCGCGGCCATCGCCCCACTCAATGCCCGGCATCGGGTTTATCAATTAACGCGGCGACGCGGCTCTCGGTTATGCTGGCGGCGCCATGCTTCCCGCCGTGATCCTGCTCGGCCTGTTGGTCGCGCTCGTCGCCACCGATCCGGTGCCGACGGAGCCCGAGGACGGTGATTCCTCCCGCACCCCGGATCTTCACCCACCCCCGCCGTCGCCATGATCCGCGGACACCTCCTCTGC
>Ga0073936_10010064_pt1 | contig 11636 bp, 11 predicted proteins | sample AliMusrvi5mmetaG_FD_87041 | JGI IMG/M metagenome (GOLD analysis project Ga0073936, IMG submission 87041) | Freshwater lake bacterial and archeal communities from Alinen Mustajarvi, Finland, to study Microbial Dark Matter (Phase II) - Alinen... | ecosystem: Environmental > Aquatic > Freshwater >... | reverse complement strand
GTGTATTGCGAGCGTTTGAGGAGCAGTTTGGTGGGCGTGGTTTCCTTGATGACCGCGCCGCCGGTGATGGTCCAGACAGTTTTCAAATTGCCCGCGCCTTTGGCATTCATGGCCGTGAGGTTGCCGATTTCGGGAACGACCTCGATGGTGTCGCGGCCATTCCAATCGGCGGGCGCCCTAAGGGTGACGACGGGTTCCGGAATATCCTCCTTGATCGTGACGGGAATGTCCTTGGTTTTGACGCCGTTGGCGAACACCGCCTTGAACTGCAGAACCCGCGAGGTGTCCTTGGTCACCCGTCCGGCAGCCAAGGTGTAGGAAAAGCGGTCCACCGCGGCGATGGTATCCACGCCGTCCTGTTTGAGGATCCAATAAAGTTTCCGTGCACCGCCGGCTTTGGCGGCGACGGTGGTGGTTTGACCTTCCGGCAGGATGATCGCGGTTTGGCTGACCGCGAACTCATTGCCTTTTTGCACCACTGGCCCCACCAGGGTTTGCATGGGATTCTGGTTTTGATATTCGAGTTTCAGCCAATCGGCGGAGCGGGCGACGCGTGAGACGCGGACTTCGTCGATGTCGCCGGTGAAGGTGAATGACCGGTGGCCGCCGATATCCATATAGATATCATTCATAAGCGACATCGTGGCTTTCTTGCTTTCGTTGCAACCTTCGAGTTTGCCGTTCACATAGATCCGGCTGGCGCCATGGTCATAAGTGGCGGCGATATGATACCATTGTCCCATTGCGGGGGCGAGATCACCGGCGGAGACACCACCGGGGCCATCGGAATTCCAGGACAGGCATGGCGGCGAGCCGATGTTGATATTGACGAGATTGCCATCGCCGGTATTGCCGTTGAAGCGTTTGGCATATCTTCCCCAACAGAGGATCGGCGACCCGGCCTCCTCGGCGCGGAACCATAATTCGGATGTGAACGGGGCGTCGCCGAACGGATAGGTGGTGATGTTTTTGCCGCAGTTGATGCCCTTGCCTTTCGCAAAATGGCGGGCTTGGCCGATCATGCCGGCGGTCGGGGTGGTGCCGGCGTCCACCGGTGTGACCGAGCCGAGTTCATCCTTGAGGGCGGCGTCCATGTGGATGACGCTGGCGAAGCCGTTGGCCTTGTGGAAAACGGTGGCGGCGGCGGGATCGGCGGGGGCGTCGGCCTTGCCCCAATAGATGCGGATTTCCTGCCGATCATTGCCCTTGATGGCGGGGATGCGCACCCAGATGGCGGCGGTTCCGGCAGCCACGTTCCATTCCTCGATTTGTGACGCGAGGGCAATGCCGGTGGCGAAGCGCAGGTCCTCGCCCATGGGTTTGGCCTGGCTGAAATCAAACCAGTCCTTGTGCAGGCGCACCAACACCGGGAAGTTGGATTCGCATGCCAAGGCCGGCAGGTCCGCACCGTCAGGGGTGGTTAGAATCGTGATGATGCCCGCATGTTTCCAATCGCGGAAATCCGCAGTGGCGGGCGTGGACTGGGCGGAGGCGGCGGTGATGGCGCAGAGGATGGCGAGGAGAAACGAGGAACGGCCTGTCGGGAGCCATGAACGGTGGGCGGCCTGGCTGGATTTCATGGGGCGGATAGGGTCTTGGTGATTTGGCGCGGTTGAAATGTGTGGTTACGCTGCTACTGGAAGCCGCGTGCCAATCTTGCAAGGAAATGGTGCCTATCCATCATCCTACCAGCGTCAAACCGACAACTCCGCCCACCGCGAGCACGCCGCCTAACAAGGTGCGCCAGGTGATTCTATCACCCTCCAGAAAGTGGGCGAAGGGCATGACCACCAGCGGGGTGGTGGCCACGATGGGCAACACGATGCCGGTTGGCGTGGCGGACAGCGCCCACTGGTAGCAGGTCACGCCGAACGCCGGCCCACAGAGGCCGTTGGCGACGATCATCGGCCATGCGCGCGGCCAGTTGGCGGGACGCGCGGCCGGACCGGGCGGACGGAAAAATTTCAGATAGAGCACGAACGCGCCGGTGATGAGCAACCCGCCGAGGAGCCGCTGATAGGCGGCATTGATGCCGCCGCTCACGCCGGTGATGGCGAAACCATGCACCGTCGAAACAGCGTAGGCCTTGCGGCTCAGGACGGCTCCCCATGCCTGGCATAGCGCGGCCAACAGGCCGAACAAGGTGCCTGCCAGCAAGCCGTGCGCGGGTCCGTCCTCGTTCCGGGGTGGCATCAACGCGACGCACACTCCTGATAGAACCACCGCCCCGAACAATGCCTGCCGGGCACTCGGCACCGTGTCAAGCCATGCCCATTCGGTCAGTGCGGCGATGGGCGCGGCGAGGCATTGTACGAGCACCATCGTGCGCCGCGTGCCGATGCGCGGGTAGGCTTGAAACAACGCGAGATCACCAATGCCGAATCCGACACAGCCGCTCACAAACAACAACCCGAAGGCCGGTCCGCTGATCCCGAATCCAAACGAGTGCGCGTAGGTGCCGACGACAAAGGCGGCCACCAGCAAGCGTACCAGATTGGCGAGCGAACCGGAGAGATGGTTGGTCAAGCGCCGGCCGCTCAACGCGGAAAGTGAGAACAACAGGGTGGTCAGGATGGCAGCGAACATTTTTCTTCCGCAGCGAGTGTCGCGATCCCACAGGAGGTGTCACGTTCGGATGTGCGTGGATCTTCGATCCTCAATCTCTTCTCGCGGGGGTCGAGGCTGCCGCCGGCTACAAACCCGCGGGCATGGGATCTTCCGGGGATTCGTTGTTGAGCACGCGGGTCATGCGTCCGTGATCCAGTTCGCCCGTCCATTTCGCAATCACCACGGTTGCCACACCGTTGCCGATCAGGTTGGTCAGTGCGCGCGCCTCGGACATGAAGCGGTCGATGCCCAGAATCAACGCCAGTCCTTCCACCGGCACATGACCGACAGCCGACAAGGATGCCGCCAACACGATGAATCCGCTGCCGGTCACCCCGGCGGCTCCCTTGGACGTCAGCATCAGCACCGCCAGCAGGGTGAGTTGCTGGGTCAAGGTCATGGCCGTGTTGGTCGCCTGGGCAATGAACACGGCCGCCATCGTCAAATAGATCGAGGTGCCGTCCAGATTGAATGAATAACCGGTGGGTATCACCAGTCCGACCACCGGTTTTTTCGCGCCCAGGTTCTCCATTTTGGCGAGCATGCGCGGAATGACGGATTCCGACGACGAGGTGCCCAGCACGATGAGCAGCTCCTCCTTGATATATCTGATGAATTTCCAGATGGAAAACCCGTGCAGGCGCGCGATCAGTCCGAGCGCCACGAAAATGAATACCAGGCAGGTCAGATAGAACGTGCCCATCAACTTGCCCAGCGACATCAGGGACGCCACGCCATAAGTGCCGATCGTGAAGGCCATGGCGCCAAAGGCACCCACCGGTGCCAGCCTCATGATGATGCCTACGATGCCGAACAGGACAAAGGATGATTTTTCTATCAAATCAAACACCGGGGTGCCGCGGCCGCCAAACCGGTGCAACGCGAACCCGAACAGGATGGCGATCAGCAAGACCTGCAAAACCTCCCCCTTGGAGAACGCGTCGATCATCGTCGTCGGAATGATATTGAGCAGGAAATCCGTCGTGGTGGGCATCCCGCCCTGGCCGGCGTATGCGGCGAGACCTTTGGTGTCGAGCGACGCGGGATCGATGTTCATGCCGCCACCCGGCTGGATCAGATTGACGATGGTCAAACCGATCAGCAGCGCCAGCGTGCTGACGACTTCAAAATACACCAACGCGAGGCCGCCGGTTTTGCCCACCTTTTTCATGTCCTCCATGCCGGCGATGCCCACCACCACGGTGCAGAAGATCACCGGGGCAATGACCATCTTGATCAGCTTGATGAATCCGTCGCCCAAGGGTTTCATCGCCGCTGCGGCATGTGGGCAAAAACAACCGAGCAGGATGCCAGCGGCAATGCCCACGATGACTTGAAAATAGAGCGAACGATAAAAAAGCGGCTTTTGTTGCATGATCAAATCACGGAATCACCGGTTGGAAGAAGCGTCATCCGGCGGCAATCAGGGGACACGATTTCCGCCAAACGACACGCCGCCCCAATCGATGAGGCGGCGTGTGTTCAAACTGGTTGCGAAGTCACCGATTCCGGCTGGCTTCAGTACTTGTCCTTCTTGTCCTTGTAACCTTTTGCGGGCGCATCCTGTCTGCCCTTGGGCAGCGTAGCACCACCCTTCTGGCCGGTGAATTGAGAGTTTCCCGTTCCGTGGCCCGAAGTTATCTGTTGGCCCCTGTAGTTGTTGTTCGAATAATTGATCTTATTCGTGTTCGAGTAATTCGTCTTGCCATACGGGTTGTGTCCGGTGGTTTGCAGGTTCTTCTGCCCGTAGTGGTTGTCGCCATGGCCACGATAGTAATGTCCTCCAGAGGGAAGTTGGTGGACATAGACCCGATGCCCGCGATCGACATAGTAATAACGGCCACCGTAGGAGTAGTAATTCATTCCCCCATACACGAAATAGGGTTCGCCGTAAGGACCATAGGAACCGTAACCGGGACCATAGGGATCCACCACACAACTGCTCAGTAGCGCCGCGACGCCAACCAACGATAAGACGATGTATTTTTTCATCACGGCTTGAAAATGGGGTAGGAATCCCCGTTTGTCAACACCCAATGTGGGGGTCTCCGGATTGTTTCTAGCGAGGCTTCGTCCCAGCCCTCAGCCCTCAGCCCAGAGCCCAGAGGTCAGGGGCTAGAGAAGAATTTGCCACTCTTTGCTAGCCCCTAGTCCCTGGGTCCTAGCTCAGGAAGTCTGAACTTTGGACTGCGGCGAGCCATCGGCGCTTTGAACCACGGACAGACCCACCATGCCCGTTACCATCCCAGACCATCCCCGCCTCATGCTTTTGTCAGATGGGTGCGGCTCATATCTCCCGCACGCCGCTTCCCCCAAAGCGGTGAAGCATGCCTCACCGCAGTCCAAAGTCATCTGCGCCGCAGACAAACATTCCGCATCGCATGCAAACGAACCCCATCCAACATTCAATATCCAATTTCTGAGAGGAGCCGTTTTTAGCGACAGATGCGCACGCGAGTGGCTTCCGGCCCGCCGCGCACAACCACCCGCCAACTTCACAACGGAGGCGTTATTTTTTCAGAGACGCCTGTTTGGCCGCCGCCGCCTGCTGCTGTTTTGCCTGAGAGGTGGTGGTGGCCTTGGCCTGTTTTTGTGAGGACTTCTTTTGATTCGCTTTGGGGGATTTGTCGCCCATGGTCTTGGATTGGTTGAGGTGGTTGGGTGAGGTGGTGGCAGGTTGTTTCCCCGCCAACGGTCCTAACATCCATAATCCATCCCCAAAGTCAAGGGCATCTTGAGGCGGCCATCCATCGACGGGTCCAAAGATTCCAATAAATCCGTCTGGACAGGCGGGAAAGACCCACCTAGTTTCCGCGCTCTTCCACCAAAAACATCTATGATCCGCAAATTCATCCCCGGCGCCCTGGCCCTGAGCTTAGCCGCCACCACCACCGCCCAGACCCCGGCCACCAGCCCCGCGAAAGCGGAAGCCGCCACGCCGCCCATCGAAGTGCCTGCCAAGCCGAAACTGGAACCCGCCGTGATCAAGAAGGATTCGTCGTATGCGCTCGGGTTCCGCACCGGAAGCACCTTCAGTCAGCAATTCGGCCGTTTCGGCGTGAGCGCCGATGACATCGACCAAGAGCACTTCATCAACGGTTTCATGACCGCCGTCAAGGGAAGCAAACCCGAATTGGATGACGCGAAACTCCAAGCCGCGATGCAGGCGCTGGGCGATCTGCTGCAAAGCCGGGAAAAGGAAACCGCCAGCGCCAACCTGGAAGCCAGCAAGAAATTCCTTGAGGAGAACGGCAAACGCAAGGAAGTCACCACCACCAAGAGCGGCCTGCAATACGAGGTTCTCACCAAGGGCGGCGAGGAAAAATATGTCGCCCCGAAAGATCCGGCCAAGGACAACAAGCAGTTCATGGTCAACTACAAGGGCACCCTCATCAGCGGCAAACAATTCGACGCGTCCCCCGAAGGGGAACCCGTCCCGATGACCATGCAGGTGGTCGAAGGATTCAAGGAAGCCCTCACCACCATGCCGGTGGGCGCCAAGTGGAAACTGTTCCTGCCGTCCAACCTCGCCTACGGTGCCGAACGCCGTAGCGCCGACATCGGCCCGAACTGTGCTCTCATCTTCGAATTGGAACTGGTGAAAATCCAGGATGCGCCGGCCGCGCCCGAGGGTGGGATGCCGTTCCCGGTGCCCCAGGGCCAACCCGGCGAGTAAGCTTTCGACGCCATTCTGGCGAAACTGCTCGGAACCCATGTGGCGGAGATGGCGGTCAAGCTGGCCTACTAGCCTCCACTCCGACGCCGCGATGGCAACCCGGCGTTGGAGTTCATGCTTCCGGAGGGGAGTGGTTCAGAATGAGGGCTGCACGTCCTGGATCTCGAATTCGCCGCTTTGGATTATTGCGGCGATGCCGATGCGTTGGGAGATCGCGATGGATTCGATGAGTTGCTTAAGTTCGGCAGCGGACATGCCGGATGCCCGCACCCACCCCGTTGTGCTGCCAAGGCGGACGCATGTCGCCGTAATCTTGCTTGCCCCTGTCGGGAGATGAGTTTACCATTCCCGCCATGCCTGATCGGATTGCTCACACTCTGCGCCTGCCACTGGCCGGCTTGGCGTGTTCGTGGGGATTTGGCTGGCGATGCCAGTCTCCACGGCGGCACCCGCACCGCTGCAATCGGCGCAATTCGACCCCTCGGACGTCTATTTCCAAGGATATCTGGCGGTGAGGGCGGCCGACCAGTTCGAGGCGTCCGGTGATTTCATCGGGGCCATGGAAAAACTGACATCCGCGACCAAGGCGTTCGATGCGGTGCATAAGTATTATCCGGCATGGCAAACCGTCATGGTGGATGGCCGGACCGCCAAAACCGCCGAAACGCTGGAACGGGTCCGCCCGCAGGCCGAAGCCCAGATCAACAAAAACCGCAATACCGTGGCCGAGTTGGAAGGCGGCGTCAAAGCCTCCGGCACGCCGATCAACCCTGCGAACAAAGTCGATCCAAGCGCTGGCATCCTGCAAGTGGACCCGCTGGCCACCCACCACCTGGCCGATGCGGAAGCCGAGGTGAAGCGGCTCCGCGACCTGGGTGCCCGGCGGCCCAACGATGCGTCCCGTGACACCTCGCGCCCGCACGATGTGGAGCGCCAGCGCGATCTCCTCCAGGCCCAACTCCGGGCGGCGGAAACCAACGTCGAATCGCTCCGTGCCCGGTTGACCACGGCACCGATGGAAAAGGAATTGAAGACCCTCAACCAGCGAATCGAAACGCTCAACCAGGAACGCGAGGCAATGGCCATGGCCCTCACCCAGAGCCGCAGCGCCCACACCGAGGCCATGGCCAAAATCGCCACCCTCGAGGCGGACCTGAAAGTAATGCAGCAAAAACACGCCGACCTCGACCGCGACCTCAAGACCGAACGCCATACCTCCAACGAGGTGGTCAAGGGCCAACGCCGACAGCTCGAAGCCATGGAAAAACAATTGGCCAAAAAGGATGTTGAACTCGGCAAGGCCAATGAACGGATCAGCGGCCTGATGAACGAATTGAAGGAAAGCCATGACGCCTTCACCCAACTCCACGACGAGCGCGATTCCCTGCTCAAGGAACGCGACCAGATGGCCGCGTTGTTCAAACTCAACGAGGCCGGCCGCATCCAGGATCTGATAGAACAAAACATGGCGCTTGCCAAAAACCTGCGCGAGGCCAACGAAAAGGTGGATCGGCTCAGCCGCGAAAACAACGCCGACCAGGAGGCCACGACCGCCGCACTGCGCGACCTCGCCATCGCCAAATCCCAGATCAACCGGCTCCATCAGGAAAAACGCGAGCAGGACAATCGCCTCGCCGAATTGGAAAGCCGCCTCAAAGACGAGGAACAGGTGCTGGCAAGCGGTCATGGGTCCGCCGATCCCGCAGAGACCGAAGTCCTGCGCAATATCATCAAACGCCAACTCCACGTCCAGGAACGCCGCCGCCAGGCCCGCGATCTGTTAGTCGAGGCGGCCAAGGAAATGGGCGCGCAGAACGAACATTTCTCCAAGGCCGTCGAGTTGTTGGACACCGAGGAAATCGCGCTCACTCCCGAGGAACAAAAACTCATCGCCAACACCCAGGTGGACGGCGAGTTTGTCTCGCCTGTCTCGCCCTACGCCAGGGACCGGGCCAGCGTTGGCAAAGCCACCGAGCAACTCAACCGCGACATCACCGTGTTCGAGCGCACCGCGGAAAAATCGTTCGTCGCCGGCCGCCTGCTGCCAACCCGCGAACTCTATCAGATGATTCTCGAGCAACACCCGAACCACACCCCGTCGCTGTGCAAGCTGGGCGTCGTGGATCTGCGGCTTGAAGACGTGCCCGCTGCGGTGGACACCTTCCGCCGCGCCGTCGAGATGGATGCCAACAACCCTTATGCCTATCGCATGCTCGGCTGGTCGCTCATGAAACTCGGCGATCTGCCGGGCGCGGAACAAGCGGTCCGCCACTCGGTGGATCTCGCGCCCAATGATGCGAAGAGCCAGATGCTGCTCGGCACGCTTTGTTACCGACTCAACCGCTCCGGCGAGGCGGAGTCATACTTCAAGGCGGCCATCACCGCGGATCCCACGTTGAGCGAGCCGTATTACGATTTGGCCCTGATCTGCTCGCGCGCCAAGCGTTATGAGGACGCGCGCAATTTCTACCAACAAGCGCTCCAGCGCGGTGCCGTGCCGGACCCCGCGCTGGAAGCCATCCTCGACAAACAGTGAAATCCTTCATCCAGGTTTTATTTCTGTTAGCCCTGCTGCCGGTTTCCTGCGCCGACAAGAAAACCGCTCCGCCCGAGCAAAAAACCCTGAGCCAGCGGCTCGATCAAAAGAACGGCTACAAGCAGGACGCCCATGGCAACTGGGTGCCTCAGAATGACCAACGCAGCCAGTTCGAGTCAAAGGGCGAGTCACCCTACTTCAAGGGCACATACGATAAGAAGACCTATCAGACCGGGAGTTATGACAAGAAATCCTGGTGGGGCAACAAGGACTTCGGACTCAAGCAGTATGCCAACAACACCGATGGCAGCCGCTTCCAGAAAAACTCGCAGTACACCCGGCAAGGCTCCAGCGAATCCGGCAAACCCGCCGACCTGCCCGGCACCTATCAGACTGGCAGCTACGCCACCGGTGCCGCCCGCGAAGCCAGCCACGCCGGCATCCTCAGGAAATCCGATTCGGTCACCGCCGCCCGCCGCAACGGCTATCAACAACCGGAGGTCATCGACTGGAGGGAACAACGCAGCCTCAGCGTCGAACAATCCAAAGGAATCCTCGGCCACTGATTTCAGCGACACCGGGTGCCCCAATCACGCGTCGGAGTAAAGGCTTTAGCCGATCTTCTGTTCCGGACACCTCCCTCTGGGGCAAACTGAAGTTTGAACTCCGACGCCGGGTTCCCCAATCACGCGTCACAACCGCCCGGCCGCCTTGATGTCGAAATAACACCCGACGAGGGCCAGCGGGAACTCCTTGGCGGTGGCGTCCAGAATCGTGTGATCATGATTGGGGTGCTTGGCACGCTGGATAGCCTCAGTCATCTGAGGTCCTGGTCGGTGAGTTCGGCATCCTTCAGGATTTTACGTAACAGGCCGGGACCCAGTATTTCACCTCGGTGCACGGGCACAACAGTCGCCCTGCCATCATCGGTTTTGAGAAAATGGTGACTGCCTTTGACGCGCTCCACCACGAATCCGAAATTGCGCAATATTCGGATCAACTCCCTTCCTGTAAGCCTGACATTCCTTGGACTCATGCCTCGACCATGACCCGTTGAATGCCCACGAATTCGGTTCCTGCCGCTGGGGTGCCATATTCCTCCACGCACAATGAAATGGCCTCCTGAATCCGTTTCATCAATTTGTCCATGCTGCGGGCCTGGGTGTGACAACCGGGCAATTCAGGCACGCTGGCCACCAGCCATCCGTCCTCATCCCTTTCTATCACCACATTGTAGGTTCTCTTCATGAGTCTTACTCTAGGTCACCGGAGGGGTTTGGCAATCCTGTTTTCAAGACTCACCCCTCACAACCTTCCGGCGGCCTTGATGTCGAAATAACATCCGGCGAGGGCCAGCGGGAACTCCTTGGCGGTGACGTCGAGGGTGAGGACGCCGGACGCGCCGAGGTTGGCGAGGATTTCGCGGCGTTCCTGGACATATCTATCAGCGGCGAGGAAGCGCAGGGCGCCGGCGAAGGAACTGACAGGTTCGTTGAAGGCGTCGCGCACGGCACCCTCGCGCATGCTGGCGAGCAGGACGAGGTGGCGGGAGTTGAGCACCTGCAAGGCGGGCAACAATTCCTTGCCGTCCTCGCCCCGCAGGTTGGTCAGCAGGATCACCAGCGAGCGGCGGCGCTGGCGGGCCATGAGGAGTTCCACGGCCCCGGCGAAATCGCTGGGCGCGGGCGTCGTTTGATAATCGTAGAGGTGGTTGAGCAGGACCGGCATGGCATGACTGCCTTTCATCGGCGGCAGCCAGCGGTCCGAGCCGCCGAATGATTTCACCGCCACCTGGTCACCCTGGCGCAGCGCCACATGCGCGACTAACAGAATCGCGTTGAGCACATGGTCAAACTGCGGCACGCCGCCGTCCATCGCGCGCATTCGGCGGCCGGTATCCAACAAAAACACCACGGCCTGGTTGCGTTGTTCCTGATAGTCGCGGCTGATGAGCATCTGGCGGCGCGAGGAGGCTTTCCAATCGATCTGGGAGAGCGGGTCGCCATCGCGGTAATCGCGGAGTTGGTGGAAATCGCGGCTGGAACCGGCACGCGGGCGGCGGACAATGCCCATCTGGCTTTCGCGGTGTTGCATGGCGAGCAGGGCGAAGCGGATCACCGGTTCGTAATTCGGATAGACCTTGACGGATTCCGGCACGAGGTGGGTGGATTTCCGGGTCCAGAAACCGAACGGCGAAACCCGCCGGACCTGCGCCGGCCCAAACACCGCCGGACCGCGCTCAAGCAGCTTCACCGGATAAAAAACGCGCATCTCGCGCCGGGGTGCGATTTCACCGGACCATGGCAGATCCTCCGCCACCGCCCGCTGCGGAATGCCGTCGAACACCTCGACCCGTGCCACCCTGGCGCCTTCGTTGCGAAGAATCAACCCGACTTCCCCAGCCTCGCCAAACGCGAAACGCGCAGGCAACTGCCGCCGGACCCCCAGTGGCCGGAAACACGCCACCCACACCGCGTCGATCACCACAACCACCAAAGCCGCTCCGCCCAGCCACGCCCACACGACTGCCTGCGACGGCACCAGCGCGATCACCGCGGCCAGCAGCAACCACGCCAACGCCAGCACCAACAATCGGACAGTAGGACTCATGGGGAAGCTTCAATATGATCTAATCCCTGGTCAATCAACCCCGAATTGAGAATCCAGCGGTCGGCAAAGACCACCCGCAAATTCAAAAATTCCCGCATTTCCAGTTTGACACTGCGCTTCCGAACAGCTTAACTACCCCGCAACCCTCACTGCTCAATCTCTCCATCCCCGTGCCCGCCTACGCCCATAAGTGACCCAATAATACGG
>Ga0073936_10010063_pt1 | contig 11636 bp, 8 predicted proteins | sample AliMusrvi5mmetaG_FD_87041 | JGI IMG/M metagenome (GOLD analysis project Ga0073936, IMG submission 87041) | Freshwater lake bacterial and archeal communities from Alinen Mustajarvi, Finland, to study Microbial Dark Matter (Phase II) - Alinen... | ecosystem: Environmental > Aquatic > Freshwater >... | reverse complement strand
CGCCAGACCGTCGACCGGATCGTCCGCCGGGCTCGCATGAAGGTCGCCCGTGCCCTCGTGCTTGGCCATGCGCTCCGGATCATTAAACCCGCAGCCCCGGCCACGCCGGATCGCAAGCCCTCTGCTCACCCGCGCCGCCGCGGTTAATAGCCTGCCTTCGCCCGCCCATTATGTCATCTTGAATGCAGGGCATGCCGTCGCTCAAACGCTGTGCACACATTCACTCCGGTCATGACCACGGAACTTCTCGCCCGCCTCCAGTTCGCGCTCACGATTACGTTCCACTATCTTTACCCGCCGCTCAGTATCGGTCTTGGCGTGCTGCTGGTCGCAATCGAGGCAGCGTGGCTGAAGACCAAAAATCCGCTCTTCCACCAGATGGCGCGATTCTGGACCAAGGTTTTCGCGCTCACGTTCGCCATCGGTGTGGCTACTGGCATTGTGATGGAGTTCGAGTTCGGCACCAATTGGGCGACCTACTCGCGTTACGTCGGCGACGTGTTTGGCAGCGCGCTCGCAGCGGAGGGCATCTTTGCGTTCTTTCTGGAGTCAGGCTTTCTCGCGGTGTTGCTCTTCGGCTGGGACAAGGTCGGTCCGAAATTGCACTTCTTCGCCACCTGCATGGTGGCCCTCGGAGCGCATTTCAGCGCCATTTGGATCGTGGTGGCGAACTCGTGGATGCAAACGCCCGCGGGCTTTCACATCGTCGGCGATGGGCTGCACGCCCGGGCCGAGGTCACGGACTTCTGGGCGATGGTCTTCAACCCGTCCTCGATGGACCGGCTCACGCACACCGTCGTTGGGGCCTGGCAGGCCGGAGCCTGGCTGATGGTGAGCATCGGAGCCTGGTATCTCCTGAAGCAGAAGCACCGCGAGTTTGCGTGCCTCTCAGTGAAGCTCGGGCTCACGCTTTCGTTGATCGCTTCGGTGCTGACGCTTGCCACCGGTGATCGCAGCGCAAGCGGCGTGGCCCGCAACCAGCCCGCCAAATTTGCCGCGCTCGAAGGTCACTGGCAGACTGGCCCGCAGGCACCGCTCCACGTGGTTGGCTGGGTCGACGCCCAAACTGAAACCACCCGCGGGCTCGCTCTCCCCGGCATGCTGAGCTGGCTTGCCTATGGCAGCGCGGCGCATCCCGTCACCGGCCTCCGCGACATTCCGCGCGATGAGCGCCCGCCGGTGAATTTCACGTTCCAGCTTTTCCACCTGATGGTTGGCATCGGCTTCGCCATGATTGGCCTCGCACTCTGGGCGTCATGGGCGCTGTGGCGCAAGACACTGGAAAACTCCCGCACCCTCCTCTGGCTCCTCGTCATTTCGGTGCTTGGGCCGCAGATCGCCAACCAGGCCGGCTGGTGGGTGGCCGAGGTCGGCCGGCAGCCGTGGATTGTTTATAAATTGCTGCGCACCTCGCAGGGTCTTTCCGCGGTGGTACAGGCGAATCAGATTGTCGCATCCATGATCATGTTCACCGGAGTCTATCTGCTGCTTTTCGCCGCCTTCGTGTTTTTGCTCAACGAGAAGATCAAGCACGGCCCGGACGAAACCGACCTGCAACCCACCGGCAAGCTCGCGCTCGGTTTCAAGGGAGGTGCGGCGTGAACTTCGGCGGCCTCGATCTCAACACGGTGTGGTTCGTCCTCGTCGGCGTCCTCTTCACCGGCTACGTCATACTCGACGGCTTCGACCTTGGCGTCGGCGTGCTGCACCTGTTCGTCGCGCGCCGCGACGAGGAGCGACGCGTGTTCCTCAACGCCATCGGCCCCGTCTGGGACGGCAACGAGGTCTGGCTGGTCACCGGCGGCGGTGCACTGTTCGCTGCCTTCCCCGCCGTTTACGCCACCGTCTTCTCCGGTTTCTACCTGGCGTTCATGCTGCTGCTCTGCGCCCTGATCTTCCGGGCAGTGGCCATCGAGTTCCGCAGCAAGCATCCCGCGCAGCAGTGGCGGTGCTTCTGGGACCGCAGTTTCGCGCTCGGCAGCTTCACTTCGACGCTCCTCATCGGCGTCGCGATGGGCAACATCGCCTGGGGTGTCCCGATCGACGCGCGCGGCGAATTCGCCGGCACCTTCCTCGGTCTGCTCCACCCCTACGCGCTGCTGATGGGCGTGACGACCGTCACGCTCTTCGCCATGCACGGCGCGATCTACCTTGCCCTGAAGACTGAGGGCGAACTGCAGGCGCGCGTGCGGGAGCGAATCAACCCGCTCATCATCGCATTCATTCTCAGCTACGTGCTGCTGACGCTCGCCACGCTGCTCTACGTGCCGCACGTCACCGAGGCGTTCCGCCGCGAACCGTGGTTCTTCACGCTCGTTGTGCCCGTCGTGCTCGCGATCGCCAACATTCCGCGCGAGGTGAACCGCGGTCGCGAGTTCTACGCGTTCCTCTCCTCGTGCGCCGCAATGGCCGGCCTCATGGCGATCTTCGGCGTCGGCAACTACCCCTATCTCGTCTACAGCCAGCCGTTTCCGGAGCACAGCCTCACCGCCTTTAACGCCGCGTCCTCGCCGAAGACACTGGGCATCATGCTGACCATTGCCCTCATCGGGCTGCCAGTTGTCCTCGCTTACAGCATCAGCATTTACTGGATTTTCCGCGGCAAAGTGCGGATCGACAAGATGAGCTACTGAGCCACCCGTCCCTCCCCGTTTCTATACCTCCCTATGCAAACTAAGAACCCCTTGCGCCTGGTCATCGTCGGCGGCGTGGCCGCCGGCGCCTCCGCGGCTGCCCGAGCCCGTCGCCTCAGCGAAGCGGCGTCGATCACACTCATCGAGCGTGGTCCCGATGTCTCCTTCGCCAACTGCGGTCTGCCGTATTTCATCGGCGGTGAGATCAAGCAGCGCGACGCCCTTGCCGTGCAGACCCCGCAGACGCTCAAGGCCATGCTTGCGATCGACGTGCGCACCAGCACCGAGGTCACCGGCATTGACCGCGCCACAAAACACGTCCAAGTGCGCAATCTCGCCGCCGGCACCACCGAGTCGCTGCCCTACGACAAGCTGCTCCTCGCTCCCGGTGCCGTGCCGGTCCGTCCGTCGCTACCCGGCATCGACGATCCGCGAATCTGCACGCTGCGTTCGCTGCAGGACATGGACCGCATCAAGGCCGCCGCGGCTGGCGCGCAACACATCGCTGTGATCGGTGCGGGCTTCATCGGACTCGAAATGACCGAGCAGTTTGTGCGCCTCGGCAAACAGGTCTCGCTGGTCGAACTCACTGATCAAGTGCTGCCACCACTTGACGGGCTCATGACGAAGTTGCTCGAGGACGAGTTGCATAAGAATCACGTCAACCTCGTGCTGGGCGACAGCGTCGCAGCCTTTGAGGCGGGCAATGCGCTCATCTGTCGCCTCGCCTCCGGTCGCACCATCACCGCCGACCTCGTTGTCCTCAGCATCGGCGTGCGCCCCGACACCACGCTCGCCCGCAATGCCGGCCTCGCGCTTGGGAAACGCGGCCACATTCGGGTGAACGGTTTCATGCAGACAAACGATCCCGACATCTACGCCGCCGGCGACGCCGTCGAAACCGAGGATTTCATCACCCACGAACCCGTCGCCGTTCCGCTTGGCGGTCCCGCGAACCGCCAGGGCCGCCTCGTCGCCGACCATATCTTCCACCCAACTGAAACCAAGCCCTACACCGGGGCGCTGGGCACCGCGATTGTGCGCGCGTTCGACGTTGCCGCCGGACTCACCGGCTGGACCGAAAAACGCCTCCGCGCCGCCGGTCGCGATTTCCGCACTGTCACCGTCAACGACAATGACCACGCGGGTTACTTTCCGGGGGCCAAGCCGATTCTTCTCAAGCTCGTTTGGGACCCGGCCAACGGCCGGGTGCTCGGCGCTCAAGTCACCGGCCTCGGCGGGGTCGACAAGCGCCTCGACGTGATTGCGACAGCCATTGCCGGGCGCCTCACCATTGACGATTTGGCGCAGCTGGAACTTGCCTATGCTCCGCCTTTTGGCGCCGCGAAAGACATCGTCAATCTGGCCGGATTTACGGCGTGCAACACGCGTGACAGCCTCGTCGTCCCCGTTGATTCGCTTCCGGATGATCCCGCCGCGCAGATCCTCGATGTTCGGCCTCCCCCACTGGTGCAGGCGCACCCACTCCCGCGGGCCGGGGTCATCAACATTCCGTTGGGCCAGCTCCGTGGCCGCCTGGGCGAACTTGATCGGGCGCGCCCAGTGGTCACGGTCTGTGCGCTCGGCAAGACGGCGTATTTCGCAGCGCGGATCCTCGCTCAAAACGGCTTCCGGGTATCGTCCCTTACCGGCGGCATCCGCGCTCATTTTGACCCCCGCAGTCCGGCCAAGTTGCCTACGCCGTGAGTTTCGATTTTCGCACCCTTTGCGGAATTGAACCGGAACGGCCGGCCCATCGTGTCGCGGCGGTGCTCATGCCACTCGGCGCAGTGGCCTCATTGCTGCCCTGGACGCCGCCGTGGGCCGCCTTGCTCGCGGGCGCGGGGCTAGCGCTCACCCTCGGCAATCCGTGTGCCGGTGCCGCTGGCCGGGCCGCGAAGTGGCTGCTGCAAATTGCCGTGGTTGGTCTCGGTGCCGGCGTAAATCTCGCCGTGGTCGCCCGGGTTGGAGGACAGGGCCTCGGCTACACGCTTGCGGGCCTGGTCGCGACCTTCGCGTTCGGCGCCTGGCTCGCCGGCCGGCTTGGTGTCGGCGCCAAGGTAGCGGCACTCGTTTGCGCAGGCACGGGGATCTGCGGGGGCAGCGCCATCGCCGCCGCGGCACCAGCCATCGGCGCCAAACCCGAGGAGACATCCGCCGCACTCGCCGTCGTGTTCCTGCTCAACGGAGTCGCGTTGCTCGCCTTTCCCGTCGTGGGCAGCTGGGCCGGCCTTAATGCCCACCAATTCGGGCTGTGGTGCGCACTGGCGATTCATGACACGAGTTCCGTCACCGGCGCAGCCTTGACGCACGGCCGGGAAGCGCTGGCGATCGCAACCACGGTGAAACTCGCCCGGGCCTTGTGGATCGTGCCGGTCGCACTCGTTCTCGGTGCCTGGTTCCGACGCGGCGCCGGCCATGGGGTTAACCACAGCAGCGTACGCGTGCCGTGGTTCATCGCCGGATTCGTCGCCGTCTCGACTCTGTTCACCTTGGTGCCCGCCCTGCAACCGGCGGCAATGATCGTCGGCGCGATTTCCCGTGCACTGCTCACCCTCACCCTTTTCCTGATCGGCACCGGCCTGAGTCGCGCGGTCGTCCGCACCATCGGCGCCCGCCCGCTGGTCCACGCGTTGCTGCTGTGGATCGCCATCGGCGGAGCCAGTCTCGCCGCCATTCTCGCTGGCCTGATCCACTGACCAGATGAAGACCGCCTGGGACCAACGCTTCGCCGTTCCCGATTACGTTTACGGCACCGATCCGAACGTGTTTGTCGCGGCCCGGGCCGGGATGATTCCCGCCGGCCCGGTGCTCTGCCTCGCCGAGGGCGAGGGCCGCAACGCCGTTTACCTCGCGACGCTCGGCCACGCCGTGGCCGCCGTCGATCAATCGCCTGTCGGCCTTGCCAAGGCTGCCCGGCTAGCAGCGGTGCGTGGCGTGCCGCTCACGACCATCGTGGCCAACCTGGCGAACTTTGTGATCGAGCCGAATGCATGGTCGGGAATTGTCTCCATTTTTGCGCACCTCCCACCGCCGCTCCGCCGCGCCGTTCACGCCCAAGTCGTCGCTGGACTTCGGCCGGGCGGTGTTTTCATCCTCGAAGCCTACACGCCGGCACAACTCGCGCTCGGCACCGGCGGCCCGAAAGCGGCCGAGTTATGCATGACCCTCGCCGGTCTACGCGCCGAACTGGATGGGCTCGAATTCATCATTGCCCGCGAATGCGAGCGCGACGTGCTCGAAGGAACGGGGCACACGGGTCGGGGCGCCGTGGTGCAGGTGGTCGCCCGCCGGCCGGACCCTCCGGCGCATCGAATTCATAGCGCCACGTCTGAAGACGCCAGCCCGTCGACTGAACCGTGACCAGCAGGTGGGCAGCGCTGTTCCTCGTGAAGACTCCGGATGAATCAAGGGGGCAGATCCCGCGATTATCGCACGTGCGAACTGGGTCCATGTTTTGCAATCTTGCGCTGATCGAGTGCTTTCAACCCACCTAGCATCTCTACGAAATTACGGGCCAGCGGCGAGCCCTCGCGGTTTCTCCATACCACAGAAATCTCAAAGACGAGGTCGTCGGTGGTTTCCTGCAGGGGAATCAACCTGATCCGCCCGGCCCCAGAAAGTGTGATGTGCTGCGGCATCAACGACACCCCCTCCCCACCGGCTATCATCGCCAGGAGCGACTCGAAGCCGGCCACGATTGTGATATGCTTGGGCTTGAGGCCGTGTGCGGCAAAGATGCGGCGAACCAGGTCGGCATGGGTTTGCGAATGCTGGCCGGCGAAACAGAGCTGGTTTTCACGCGCCATCTCAACCAGTGACAGGCGCCGAGACCTCGCCAACCGGTGCCCTGGTCCGACGACCGCACGCATGGCTGAATGCAGAACCGTTGTCCTGCACAGATAGGACGGCAGCGTTGGGTTTTTCTCCACCGTGAAAGCGATCTGGATTGAACCAGAGTCGAGCTCGGTGATCTGATCGGCTGGTTCGATTTCCTTCAAAGTCACGGCGACATCCGGATATTGCATGCGGTATTTCGTCAGACAGGCCGGCATGAAGCTGGCCGTGATCGGTCCGACATTGCCGATGGTCAAACACCCTCTGCGGCCGACTGCGGCCTCCCGGGCCAGCTCCGTTGCCCGTTCCACATGCGCCAATATCTGCCGGGCTTCCTCCAGGAAGATGCGCCCCGCATCGGTTAGCTGCACGCGGGTGGTGTCGCGGTCCAACAACCTGACCCGCATTTCCTCCTCCAGGTTCTTGATCTGTTTGCTCAATGCCGGTTGGACGACGTGAAGCCGCTCCGCGGCTCGGCGGAAGTTCAGTTCTGAAGCCACTGCTTCAAAGTAACGCAGGTGCCGGAGTTCCATATAATGCACTGATAGCGGAGAGCTATCAGCACGCAAACATCAAAGTCATTCCGCTACGGGTGCAACGAGCGTAGGATCTATGCAACGAAGCGAAGCAACCCGCCTCACCTTAAGACCACCCAAAGCGAACCCGTGAAAACCAAATGATAACCGCCGCCGCCGTTCTCGCCTCTCTCGTGCTCCTTGTTTTGTGGGATGGAGCTGAAGCCTGAGTCAATGCAGCTTGCCGAAGTTTCCGCGCAGCAGGAGAAAGCCCACTAGGTTTTGCAGCTTGGCTTCTAGCGCACACCGACTGCCTGGCAGAGGAGCCAAGGGGACCAATGACCAGCGCAGTCAAACGAAAATGAGAAGGAAGGAGCAGTGACATCTAAGGGTCAGGCCAGCAGAGACTCGAATGGCAGGGTTACGGAAGGACCGGCGACGCGTGACCTGCCAGTTCTGCATTCGTATACAAATGAAAGCGGACAACTGCTGGTCGTGGTTCTCGCAGGGCAGCGTTTAAATATCTCCTTGGTTTGAACGCAGTTCGTAGACCAGCTCAGCAACTCCAGATGCGATTGGTCTTCGCCGTTTGCGCGTTCCGATAGTCTCAAGCAGCTTGATCGCAGCCAAATTGCCCCAGAGCGTTTGAGCCCGGAACCGTGTGATGCCACGTTGAAGCGCATTATCGGCGAGTGTTCGGACGAGTGCGACCCCAACACCGCGCTTTTGCCAGTCATCCCGGGTCACAAACGCAACGTCAGCTGTCGTCGGCTCACTGGCATCGCGAATCCATCGGGCGACGGCAATCAATGGTCGATTGGCGGCGTCCGGAAGCTCTGCGACCATGGCGCACTGGGAAATGCCATCACAGTTGGTCAAAGTGCGGAGCTCATCTGAGGTGAACACCTTCTTTAAAAAGAAAAATCTGTAGAAACGCGTATTCTCCGACAGGGCATGCAGGCCGGTCACGAGTTTGGGCGCGTCGCTCGGCGCGATCACCCTGATCCAGATCCTGCACCCATTAACGTTTTGTTCAAACAAAGTGCCGGTCTTCTCAGCAGCCTCAGGTGATACTCGCAAGACTGCAATAGGGCTTCAGCTTATCTCTCGTTCGCGAAAATCGCGTTCTACGAGGGAGAATCGACTCGGGTTGATTCCAGATAATTCAGGCAAATCACCTATGCAAATTAGCGAGTCCTCGGCTTGGACGCGGAGCGCCTCCTGCAGCCGGTTCTGTGCTTCCACTCTCGCACCAACCGCGGGCAATGCTCCCGTCAATGCGTTTCCATCATTCGTCCATATATCGGTATTCTGCCATGGGTATTGGACGCATTTCCTGTGACCCATAACACCAATTGGACACACAACAAGAGCTGCGTTATCGGCGCTACAGGAATCGCACTTGTGACCCCACTTGTGTGAAACACGTTCATCAACCTTCACTCCCTCGATTGATGCAGCCACACAGCCGGAAGCGAAAAATTCCGGAGGAAAAATGGTACACAGAATGGTGTACACATTTTGCAGGCGATGAACTGCCGCAGGCCGCGGATAATTTCTTCCGCATCCCGTAACTTGCTCTTAAACTGACCGTTAGGTCGGACACCCGAAACCGGCACTCTCAGAAAAACTCAGGGCCGGGGAGTTTTTTCTCACACGCCTTGCTCCGTAAGTAACTGAATATCATATAAATGGTCGGGCTGGTGAGATTCGAAATCAGCCGGCCTGAGACCTTTCATCAGGAAGGCCAACGTGATGCAAAAGTTGGCCGCCGTGCAACACTCAAAAGCGCGCATCGGATTTTCGGTTGGCCCGCCTGAGGCGGATTTTTCAGACACCGAGTGAAAAATCCGCCGCTCCCGCGCACCTGGTTCACGGTGAGTGAAACCATCGAGACAAATTCGGCAGACACCGACTGCCGAATCTTGGCGCCGGACCATCAGCCGGGCAGTGCAGCACGGCATCGCCTGCGGAAAACTATCGGTCGATGCCCTTGCCGTGCCCGATTTGCTCACTTCCCGTCGTATGGGTCAGCCTGCCCGGTGAAACCTAAATACCAAAAAAAAGAAGCACCGAAAATGTGAGCACTGCGGCCGCCGCTTTTGCGTCGATCCACGCGTGCACAAGCGCCAGCGCTATTGCGCGCGACCGAGCTGCATCAAGGCCAGCCGGGGAGCGGCCCAGAAGAGATGGCTCCGCAAAGCCGAGAACCGGGACCAGTTCAAAGGGAGTGCAAACTTGGTTCGGGTGCAGGATTGGCGGACCATAAACCCCGGTTATTGGCGGAAGAAGACCCGTCTCGGCCGGTATATTCTGCGAGGCAAACTCGCCGAGATGGTGCGGGACTTTGCGTTACAAGATATTTTCCACATGCGCGGTCAAAGTTGACGGCGCACTTCATGGAGCCGGGGGTAGATTTGATCGACGCCAACGCATCGGTCGCGGAGGGCGCGGCCGAGGACGAGCTGCCGGGGCGCAACGTCGCCTTTCGCCGACGGGTCATTGAACTCTATGACTATCAATGCGTCGCTTGCGGTCTCAGGATCTGGTTGCCAGAGCACGAACTCACTTTCGTTGACGCAGCGCATCTCGTTCCGTTTTCCGAGACGCGGAATGACCACCCGACCAACGGGCTGGCCTTGTGCAAGAATCACCATTGGGCCCTCGATCAGGGACTCATTGCGCCAGACTCAACACGAGTCTGGCACGTCTCGCGGCAGGTTGAGCCCCGCCGTTCTCGTGGTGAGGAAGAGCTGGCGCGGCTCGCCGGCCAACCGTTGCTTGCCCCCGTTGAATCAGCCTTCGCACCGGACCGACTTGGTTTGAAATGGCGGTTCGAAAGGCTTTTAAGCTAACAAACTCGCTGCTTTTTACGGGTCCGCTCTGCTCCAGCAGCTCTCGGCGGATCTGACCGCAAGGGTTGGTCGCGGATTCTCCGCCGACAATCTGGAATCCAGGCGACTCTTCTGCCAGGCTTTCCCGCCCGAGCAGATTTCCGAGGCGCTGTCTCGGATTTTAACCCCGGCGGCGCTGGCCGTAGCCTCCGGTCGCTGGTAGGGCGGGTGAAGGCTCAGTTGATGTCATCGCAACATATCAAATATGATTGCTTATCGGCACAAGATTGGATCTAGTGATCATATGTTATCACTTAAAACAGAGTCAGATGTGCTACGTGAGATCGCCGATTCGGTGCGTTCTCATCGGCTGGCTCTGGGCTGGCGCCAGGATGACTTGGCCCAACGCAGCGGGGTGGGCATCGCAACCTTGCGGCGGTTTGAGCGCTCCGGGCAAATCGGATTTCAGGGACTCGCCAAACTGCTGGTCACGCTGGGCCTCGCCGATAATTTCCTGACTGCACTCAAGCGCCCGGCAGACACCCCGAAGAGTATCGCGGCATTTCTCGCCGTGAACGGGCCGGCCAAACCAAGGCGACGGGCACCCGCTGCCATCAAATCCCCTTAACTGATGGCCGCGATCGAACCCAATCTGCTTCAGCTGAAATTTCTCGGCAGCCCGCTGGGCGTTCTCGCCTACCGGCCGGACGGACCCGTGCATGCGCTTGATCTTGACCGTTCTTTCCTGGCCAGCGGCCATGACCTGTCGCCGTTGAGCCTGCCGTTGGATTCGTTTGCGAACGGGCCGCGGCTCTTCCGGCCGGGTGACACTCCCTTTGCGGGTGGACTGCCAGGCCTGATCGCCGATTCCCTGCCCGACGCCTGGGGAGAGCGGATGCTGCGCCATGAGATGCCGGAAGTGCAGACGCTGCTCGGGAAACTTGCGGCCATCGGCCCGCGCGGGCCTGGGGCGATCACCTTTGAACCCGTGCTGGGTGCGGGGGCTGACCAAAATCCGACCGCCATCGATCTCGCCGCATTGGCCCACGATGCCGACCGGCTGCGGGCCACACCCGTACCGCTGACCGAGGAGCATGTGAATGCCGTTCTGGCCAAGGGTGGCAGCACACTGGGCGGGGCTTACCCCAAGGCGTCGGTTCATCTGCGATTGGAAGGGGAATTCATCGAGCGTCACGAGATTCTCATCGGGGGCGCTCCGCCTCCCGCTTATAGCCCCTGCATCCTGAAATTCGCCCGGTCCAGCGATGAAGCCGAGGGCGCGGTGGAATTTGCCTTCTGGCTGATGGCGAAGAACGCCGGCATCCGCCTGCCCCGGGCCTGTCTCGTCTACGACGGCGAGCGCCGGCATTTCGCGGTCGAACGTTTTGACCGTTACCGCCGGGCTGATGAGACCATCGGCCGGCGGCACGTGCATTCCCTCAGCGGCATGATGCACCGCAAGGCCGCCGATGGCGCCATTGATTACGAAGATTTCATGCGCCTCAGCCGCCGGTTGGGCGGAGCACAGGAGGCGGTAGAATGCTACCGGCGCGCGGTATTCAACCTGCTCGCGACGAATCGCGATGACCACGGCCGCAACCATGTTTTTCTCTACGACGAGCACGCGCGGACCTGGGCGCTGGCGCCCGCCTTCGATCTCAATCCCAGTATCTACAATGTCCTGATTGCGCTGCATTGGCTCGGCAGCGCACAGATACCCACCCAATTCGCTTCCCTGCTCCGTTTGCCGGAAATCGGCGGCATCTCCGCCAGGATTGCCCGCGAGATCTACGGACAAGTCGAGGCGGCGCACCTGG
>Ga0073936_10010059_pt1 | contig 11640 bp, 9 predicted proteins | sample AliMusrvi5mmetaG_FD_87041 | JGI IMG/M metagenome (GOLD analysis project Ga0073936, IMG submission 87041) | Freshwater lake bacterial and archeal communities from Alinen Mustajarvi, Finland, to study Microbial Dark Matter (Phase II) - Alinen... | ecosystem: Environmental > Aquatic > Freshwater >... | reverse complement strand
GCACCATAGCTGGTCGGGTTGTTGGAGGCCATGATGGTGTAGCTGAAAGCCGAACCCGTAGTGCCTTTCGTGCTGGCGGCGCTGGTGATGGCCGGAGCCGGAGGATTGATGGTAAGAGCGAAGGTCAGGGAGCCGGTGCCGCCGGCGTTAGCAGCGGTCAGTGTTACCATGGTAACACCGACGTTTGTGGGCGTGCCCGAGATGAGGCCGGTCTTGGTATTGACGGTCAAGCCTGTCGGCAGGCCAGCGGCGCCGTAGCTGGTCGGGTTGTTGGAGGCCGCGATGGCGCAGCTGAAAGCCGAACCCGTCGTTCCCTTCGCGCTGGCAGGGCTGGTGATGACCGGTGTGGGAGGAACAACGGTGAGCGCGAGCGCCAGCAATCCAGTCCCACCGGCGTTCACTGCGTGTAGCGTCACCGTGGAGACGCCGAGGCTTGTAGGCGTCCCCGAGATCAGTCCGCTATTCGTGTTGACGCTCAGGCCCGCAGGCAGACCAGTGGCACCATAGCTGGTCGGATTATTGGAGGCGTTAATGGCGTAACTGAACGCCCGGCCCGCCGTGCCTTTCGCGCTGGCGGCGCTGGAGATGACCGGCGCCGGTGGACGGCTAAAGAGGACATGAAGCTCCTTGCTTCCGGTCCCGCCGGCGTTAGCGGCATAAAGGGTGATGTAGGCGGATCCGACCGCCGTGGGAGACCCGGAGAAAGCGCCGGTCTGCGCGTTGACCGTCAAATTGCCAACGAGGCCGGAGGCGCTGTAGCGGGTCGGGCTGTTGGTGGCGGTGATGGTGTAATCGAAAGGTGTTCCAATGTAGGCTACTGCGTTGGCAAGGCTGGTGATGACGGGGGGAGTCGGATGCACCGCCAGAGCAGCCTGCGCCGCGAGGGCGAGCCCACCGGCCAAAATGATGCCCACCGTCTTCAGAGCCATTTTTTTGATGTTCATAAGTAAAGTCTCCTCGCAGTCCGCCTAGAGGCTGGCCATACCGGCAAGCTTTTTATTGAATATTTTAGAAATCATGAAAATGCGGAATTGCATTTGCAGAATTATATAGGAATCATATTTATACCATAATCCTGTGCACAGCCTTCGCCTATCTTCATTCATGGGACCCTGGCCCTCAATACGATACAACGATTTTTTAGTTTAGAGCCGGAACCGTAGGATGTCAAGTTAAAATTTGGATATGATGTATCATACAGAACAAGCCGTAGCGCATGGAGGTCAATAACATGTCGAATGCTATCGCAGGTCTGCAGCCGCAACTGATTTGGAAATACTTCGCGGAGATATCCCGCATCCCGCGGGGCTCCAAGAACGAGGCCGCGATTTCGAAATACGTCTATGAGACGGCCCGGAAGTTGGGACTCAAGGCCAAGCAGGACCGTCGGGGCAACGTGGTGGTCAAAAAGCCCGCTTCCGCCGGCAAGCGCGAGGCCAGGCCTCTTTGCCTGCAAGGCCACCTCGACATGGTCTGCGAGAAGAACGCCGCCACGCAGCACGATTTCGCGAAGGACCCCATAGACCTCGTGCGCCAGGGCGATGTCATCACGGCGAACGGCACGACTCTGGGCGGCGACAACGGCATCGCCGTGGCCACGAACCTCGCCATCATGGAGGAGACGTCGCTCGAGCACGGCCCGCTGGAACTGCTCTTCACCGTGGACGAGGAGACCGGCCTGACCGGCGCCGCCAACCTCAAGCCGAATTTCCTGGAGAGCAAGCGGCTGTTGAACCTGGACTCGGAGGAGGACTGGGTCCTCACCGTGGGCTGCGCGGGCGGACGCGATACGCGGGGCATCTGGAAGGCCAGGTTCGATGCCGCTCCCGCCGGATCGGCCGCGGTCTCCATCCAGGTCTCGGGCCTGCGCGGCGGACACTCGGGGATGGATATCTCGGCTGGCCGGGGCAACGCCATCAAGCTCGCCAATCGGCTGGTCATGGAGCTGGCGGGCCTGGGCGCGCGCCTGGCCGCGATCAACGGCGGCAGCAAGCGCAACGCCATCCCGCGCGAATGCGAGGCGGTCCTCTTCGTGCCCCAGGACCAGCTGCAGAAGGCGCGGGAGGCCGCGGGCCGTTTCAATGCCACGGCGCGCGCCGAGTTCGCGGCCGTGGAACCGGACCTTGCCGTCAAGCTGACGGAGCCGTCCCGGCCGCCGGAAGCGAAGGTGTTCAAGGCCCCATTGCAGAAGAAACTGTGCCGGACCATCTGCGCCCTGCCCCACGGCGTCATCAAGATGAGCGCGGACATCGCGGGTCTCGTCGAGACCTCCACCAACGTCGCGGTCATCTCCACGACCGAAGCGGCCGTGGAACTGGCCACTAGCCAGCGCAGTTCCGTCGCCTCCGAGATCGAGGAGATAGTCCAGGCCGTGGCGGCGGTCTTCGCCTTGGGCGGCGCGCGCGTCAAGTCCAGCGACGGCTATCCGGGCTGGGCTCCGAACCTGGGCTCGCCCATCCTCAAGCTGGCCAAGGAGACTTATAAGTCTCTCTTCGGCAAAGAGCCCGAGGTCAAGGCGGTGCACGCGGGGCTGGAGTGCGGCATCATCGGAGAGAGATTCCCGGGGATGGATATGGTGTCCTTGGGGCCGACCCTGCACGACGTGCATTCCCCCGACGAGAAGCTCGACATTCCCTCGGTCGAGAAATTCTGGAAGTACCTGTCGGCGATACTGAAAGCCGCGGACTGAGCGAAGCGCCCAGCCCGCGCCCGATATCCTCGGCCGTCACGCCTCGCCGGGCGTGTGCCTCGGGTTTCTGCCGGAAAATTTGTTTAATATATGCCGTGGGGTTCATATAGGAATATGGGAATAATAGGGGATGGAGGGTATGCAGCTTTCCATCCGTGAGGCGGCCCGGCTGCTCAATGTCGAGGAGCGGCAGGTGTATCGCTGGCTGGATGCCGGCGACATCCCGGCCTGCCGGATCGGAGACGAGGCGCGTTTCAACCGCGCCGAACTTCTGGAATGGGCCACTATGCGGAGGCTGCCGCTGTCCTCCGAACTTCTCCAGGAACCCGCCGACGGCTGCCGCTTGAGCCAGGCTCTGGAGGATGGCGGCGTCCGCTACGGCCTGCGCGCCGCGGATCGGGCGCAGGCCTTTTCCGCCATGATCGCGGCCCTCCCGCTCCCGGAGGGGGCGGACCGGGAGACCATCGCAAGCCTGCTGCTGGCGCGCGGAGAACATGCCATGACGCCCGTAGGCGACGGCATCGCCATCCCGCACGTGCGCCAGCCGGCGGTCCTGGAACTGCCGCGGCCGCTCGTGACCTTGCTTTTCTTCCAGGCGCCGGTCGACCTCGGAGCTCCGGACGGGATCGCCGTGGGCACGATGTTCTTTCTTCTGAGCCCCACGGTCAGAGCCCATCTGCAGATCCTGTCGCGGCTGGCGGCGGCGCTGCGGGATCCGGGCCTGAAGGCGGCCTTGGCCCGCCAGGCGCCGGCGGCGGACATCCTGCGCGAGGTCCGGCGCATCGAGGGCATCGGCTGATGGCATGGCTCCTGCTCAGCCTCAGCATCCTGCTGGCCAGCGGCCTGGCCGCGTGGGTTCTGCGCCGGGAATCCATAGGCTTGGCAGGGGCCATCGTCGGTTGCGCCGCGGGCCTGGTTTCCGCGGCCGCGCCCTTGCTGACAGGGCGAAGCTGCGCGCTGTCCTTGCCCTGGTCCGTGCCCTACGGTTCTTTTCACCTTGAGATAGATGCCTTGTCGGCCTTCTTCCTGCTGCCGCTTTTCTTGGTGGGGGCCTTGTCCGCGGTCTACGCCTACGGCTACTTGGCGCCCTATCGGCGGAGCCAGCCGCTGGGCCGGACCTGGTTCTTCTATAACGCTTTGGTGGCCAGCATGGCTTTGGTCGTGACGGCCCGCAACGCGGTCCTGTTCCTTACGGCCTGGGAGGCGATGGCCCTGACTTCGTTCTTCCTGGTCGTCTTCGAATCCGAGCGCAAGGATGCGCGGGAGGCGGGCTGGAGCTACCTGGTGGCCAGCCATCTGGGCACGGCGTTCCTCATCATCCTCTTCGTCTGGCTGGGCAGCCGCGCCGGGAGCCTGGAATTTGAACGGTTCGGCAACCTCGACAGCCGCGCGGCCGGCATGCTCTTCCTCCTGGCTTTGATAGGGTTCGGGACCAAGGCGGGGTTCTTCCCGCTCCACGTCTGGCTGCCCGAGGCGCACCCGGCCGCCCCCAGCCATGTCTCCGCTTTGATGTCCGGGGTCATGATCAAGATGGGCATCTACGGCCTGCTGCGGATCTATATATGCCTGGGGCCGGGCCCGGCCTGGTGGGGCTGGCTCATGGTCGCCGTCGGCGTCGTCTCCGGAGTTCTGGGCGTTCTCTTCGCTTTGGCCCAGAGTGATCTCAAGCGGTTGCTCGCCTACTCCAGCGTGGAGAACATAGGGATCATCGCCCTGGGCCTGGGGCTGGGCATGCTGGGCCGCAGCCTCGGGATCCCGGCTTTGGCCGCTCTGGGCTTCGCCGGAGGGCTGCTGCATCTGCTCAACCACGCCCTGTTCAAGAGCCTGCTCTTTCTGGGCGCGGGCGCCGTGGCCCACTCGGCCGGGACCCGCGATATCGAGCATCTGGGCGGCCTGGCCAAGGCCATGCCCTGGACCGCGGGCTTCTTCCTCTTGGGGGCGGTTGCCATCTGTGGACTGCCCCCGCTCAACGGCTTCGTCGGAGAATTCCTGATCCTGCTTGGCGCTTACCACGGGGCCTGCGCCGTGGGACACCTGGCCGCGGCGGGGGCGGCCGCCATAGCGGCCATCGCTCTCATCGGGGGCTTGGCCGCCGCATGCTTCACCAGAGCTTTCGGCATCGTGTTCCTGGGCCAGCCGCGCAGCCGCCACGCCGAAAGCGCCCACGAGGTCGGGTGGTCCATGCGCATCCCGATGGCGGCGCTCGCCGCGGGCTGCGTCGCCATCGGCCTGGGCGCGCCTTGGCTGCTCGCCTCGGCGGACCGATTCTTGGGCCCCCTGGGAGTCGGCGCGGGATCCTGGGCTGGAAGCGGGGCCCGAGGCTGTCTGCTCGGGCTGACCCTGCTGTGGGCCGGCCTTTTGGCCATCGTTTTGGCGGCGGCTGGTTTTCGGCGCTGGCTTCTCGGCGGCAGGCCTATAGGAGAGGGGGGAACTTGGGACTGCGGTTACGGCCGTCCCTCGGAGCGCATGCAGTACACCGCCTCGTCTTTCGCCCAGCCGCTGATCTCGCTGTTCGCGCCCGTTTTGCGTACCCGCAGGAAGCTGGCCACCCCGACCGGATACTACCCGGGGCCCGCGGACCTGGCCACGACCACGCCGGATATTGCCAGCCGTGGCCTGTTCAGCCCGGCTTATGAGGCCATGCAGGCCTTGCTGGCGAGGTTCCGCTGGCTCCAGCACGGTTATCTCCAGCTCTATGTCCTCCAACTCGCGGTCACGTTGCTGGTGCTGCTGATATGGAAACTGGGTTGATCTTTCCCTCTGCAGGCGGCATCGCCGGCGCGGCCTTGGCCGCCCCGCTGCTGTCCGGTGTCATCAACCGGACCAAGGCCGTCTTCGCGGGCCGCCAGGGACAGCCGCTCCTGCAGGCTTACCACGACATCATCAAGCTTCTGGGCAAGGGCGCGGTCTACAGCAGGACCACGACCTGGGTGTTCCGGGCGGGGCCCATCATCCAATTTTCATGCGCGGCCTTGGCTCTGGCTTTGCTGCCCATGGGATTCCAGCCGGCCCTGCTCGCATTCCCGGGCGATTTCATCTGCCTGGCCGGCCTGCTGGCCTTGATGCGCTTCTTCCTAATGACGGCGGCCTTGGATACGGGATCGAGCTTCGAGGGGATGGGCGCTAGCCGCGAAGCGGCCTTCTCCGCGCTGGCTGAGCCGGTCTTCCTGCTGAGCCTTGCGGTCCTGGCGCGCTTGACGGGCGCGCTGTCCCTTTCCGGGATGGCCTCCCGGCTGGCCTTGCATCCGGCGGAGGGATCCGGGCCGGTCCTGGTCCTTACGACCTTGGCTCTCTTCGTGGTCCTCCTGGCGGAGAACGCCCGGGTGCCCGTGGACGACCCGAACACGCACCTGGAGCTGACCATGATCCACGAGGTCATGGCACTGGACCATGGCGGTCCGGACCTTGCCTTCATCCAATACGCGGCGCAGCTCAAGCTCTGGATCATGGGCATTCTGGTCGTCAACGCCTTGGGGCTGGGAGGACGCGGCGGCTGGGCCTGCGCCGGGGGCATGGCCGCGCTGGCGGTGCTCATCGGGATCGTGGAATCCACGATGGCGCGCCTGCGTCTTCTGAGGGTGCCCCAGCTCATGATCGGAGCGGGCGCGCTCTCGCTGTTGGCCCTCCTGCTGACATTGGTGCGGCCATGAGCGCTTGGAGCGAGCTGATCCTGATCCTGGTCATCCTCACGAACCTGCTGCTGGTCGGCGGCAACCGCCTGACCGGTCTTATAAGATTCGCCGCCGTCCAGGGGTTGCTGGCGGGCTTGCTGCCTTTGCTGGTGCATTCCCATGCTATTACCGCCAGGCTGATCTTCCTCGCCGCGTTGGCGGTCGCGCTCAAAGGCGTGGCGTTCCCTCTGCTGCTGGGCCGGGCCTTGCGCGAAGCCGATATCCGGCGCGAGGTGGAGCCGTTCGTGGGGTCCGAGCTCTCCACTTTTCTGGGGATCTCCTTGCTGGCCTTCTCTTTCTGGCTGAGCGAGTGGCTGGGCATCGCGCAGGCGGGCTGGCTGCGGCTCATGCTGCCGGTCGGGTTCTTCACGATGATGACCGGGCTCTTCCTCATCATCTCCCGCCATAAGGCCTTGACCCAGGTGCTGGGTTACCTGGTCATGGAGAACGGCATCTTCCTGCTCGGCGTGGCGCTGGTGGGAGAAGTCCCCTTCATCGTCGAGCTGGGTGTCCTCCTGGACGCTTTCGTGGCGGTCTTCGTCATGGGCATCGCGATCCACCACATCAACCGCGAGTTCAATCACATGGACGTCCACTTGATGGCGAGGCTCAAGGAATGAACGGACTGCCCCAGCCCGGTTTGGCGGCCTTGGTCCTCCTGCCCTTGGCGGGCTGCGGACTCTGCTGGGTGCTCCGCGCGCCCAAGCGCATCCTCGCCGTGACCTGGCTGGCCAGCCTGCTCAGCGCCTTGGCCGCCGCGCCCGCGGTGTGGGCCTGCCTGCATGGCCGGGCGCTGCAGGAGGCCCAGGGCTGGCTCGCCCTCGACGCTCTTTCCGCCTTCCATCTGGCCGTGATGTACGGCGTCTTCATCCTGAGCTCGGCCTATGCGCAGATCTACTTCGACGGAGGAATCTCTTCCGGAGAGCTTTCCCTGGCCCAGGTCCGGCAATTCGCCTCCCTGTGGCTCGGCTCCTTGGCGGCTTTGACCCTTACCTTGGTATCCAACAACCTCGGGATGATGTGGGTCGGGATGGAGGCGACCACGCTTCTGACGGCATTCCTCATCATCGTGCGCCGCAGCCCCGACGCACTCGAGGCCATGTGGAAGTACCTGCTCATCTGCTCCGTAGGCATCGCCTTCGCCTTCATCGGGACCTTGCTGGTCGCGGCGTCGGCCAAGGGCCTGGTCCAGGATCCCGGCCAGCTCCTGCATTGGTCGCGGCTGATGGCCGCGGCATCCGGCTTGAACCCGAAACTGCTCAAGGCGGGCTTCCTGTTCGTCCTGGTCGGCTACGGCACCAAGGCGGGACTGGCGCCCATGCACAGCTGGCTGCCCGACGCCCACAGCCAGGCCCCGGCGCCCGTCTCCGCCGTCTTTTCCGGCTGCATGCTCAACGCCGGGCTCTACTGCATCCTGCGTTACGGCGCCCTTTGCCACGCCCTGCCGCAGCTGGCGGATTGGAGCGCGGGTCTGCTGCGGCTCCTGGGACTGCTCTCCATCAGCGTGGCCGCCGTCTTCATCCTCTTTCAGAACGACGGCAAGCGCCTGCTGGCCTACAGCAGCGTGGAGCATCTGGGCATCATCGCATTGGGGATGGGACTGGGGACTCCCGGGATATTCGCGGCCCTCTTCCATACCTTGAACCATGCCCTGGGCAAGAGCGTGGGCTTCTTCTGCATGGGCCGGCTGGGCCAAATCTATGGCACCAATGATCTGCGGCGCCTGGCGGGCGCCGCCCGGCGCGAGCCGGTCTGGGGCAACGGGCTGTTGCTGAGTCTCCTGGCCATCCTGGGCGCGGCGCCTTTCGCCGTATTCCTCAGCGAGTTCCTGGTCCTCAAGGCCGCCGTGGAAGCGCATCGCGCTGTGGTGGTGGCCGTGTTCCTGGCGGGCACCTGCATCATCTTCATCAGCGCCTCCCGCCGCGTCATCGCCGCGGCCTGGGGCGAGCCGGCTGCGCCCGCGCGCCTCCCTGGGCCGCGCGCGGGCCTGGCCGCGACCCTGCTCGTGGCGCTGCCTTTGGCGCTGTTGCTCTGCCTCGGCGTCTGGATGCCGGGACCTTTCCGCGGGGCGTTGGAGCGCTGCGCGGCGGTGCTGAACGGCGGCCGATGAAGATGAGAAACGCCCAGTCCGTCCCGCTGTCCGGGATCCCGCGGCTCGCCATAGGTGAGTTCCGCGTCGAGGTCTTGCGGGCGGTCCGGGAGGGGGGACGCCTCTGCGCATTCTTCCATCACGGCGGGCGGCTCTGGGCCGTCTTGGCCTGCGACGAGAGCGGCCTGCTGCGCTTGGTCAGCGGCGAGGTCCAGGATTCTTACGCGGCCTTGACGCCGGAGTGCCCGCAAGCGCACTGGTTCGAGCGCGAGCTCTACGAAGAGTCCGGCGTCCGGCCCGAGGGGCATCCTTGGCTGCGTCCGATTCGCTCCGGTTACGCCGATTTTTATCGCGTCGAGGGAGATGAGGTCCACGAGGTATCCGTGGGCCCGGTGCACGCCGGAGTCATAGAGCCCGGGCATTTCCGTTTCCAGTGCCACGGCGAGGACGTCCTGCATCTGGAGATCGCCCTGGGCTATCAGCGCCGCGGCGCGCAGGCCATGATCCAAGGCGGTCCGGACCGCAGAACGGTCCATGTCATGGAGACCTTGGCCGGAGACACCTCCATCGGACATGTCCTGGCCTACGTCCACGCGGTGGAGTCTCTTTCCGGCACGCGCGTCCCGGCCCGGGCGCTGGCCTGGCGCGGGGTGGCGCTGGAACTGGAGCGGCTCGCCAACCATTGCGGCGATCTGGGGGCCTTGGCCAACGACGTGGGTTATCTGCCCACGGCCTCCTTCTGCGGCCGCCTCCGCGGCGACTTCCTCAACATGACCGCGCTGCTTTGCGGCAGCCGCTTCGGGCGGGGCCTGGTCCGGCCCGGCGGGGTCAGGTTCGACGCCGAGCCCGGCCGGGTCGAGGACCTGCTGCGCCGGTTGGAAGCCGCGGCCAGGGATTCGGCGTCCGCCGTGGGACTGCTTTGGAAATCCAATTCGGTCATGGGGCGCTTCGAGGAGACGGGGAAGCTCTCCCGGGAGGACTGCCTGGCGCTGGGTCTCGTGGGCCCGGCCGCCCGGGCCTGCGGGGTCGAGCGCGACGTGCGCCATGATTTTCCGCACGGGATCTACAGCTATGCCCAGGTGCCGGTCTCGACCGCGCAGACCGGCGACGTGCTGGGCCGCGCTTTCGTCAGATGGCTGGAGATGCAGCGCAGCCTGGCCTTCGCCAAGGAGGCTCTGGAGCATCTGCCCGCGGGGAGCATTGCCGCGGCGCCGGCTCCCTGCGCGCCGGAGAGGATCTGCGTCAGCTTGGTCGAGGGCTGGCGGGGGGAAGTCTGTCACGTCGCCCTGAGCGATGGCGCCGGCCGGTTTGCGCGTTATCAGGTCGTCGATGCCTCCTTCCATAACTGGTTCGGTTTGGCCCATGTCATGCGCGGCCAGCAGATATCGGATTTCCCTCTTTGCAACAAGAGCTTCAATCTTTCCTATTGCGGCCATGATCTCTAGGACTGCCCATGCTTAAAGAATTGATCGCCAGATTCCGGCAGGGGCATAGGACCATCGCCTTCCCCGCCGCGGAGCCCCAGTTGCCGGACCGCTTCAGGGGCCGCCCATCATGGGAGCGCGCCAAATGCGTCGCGGACTGCATGGAATGCGCGAAGGTCTGCCCCACGGGGGCCATCCAAGGAGCCGGGCCTGCCGGCCTGGACCTGGGGCGCTGTCTTTTTTGCGAGGACTGCGCGCGGGCATGCCCTTCCGGAGCCCTGCGCTTCACCCAGGACTTCCGCCTGGCCGCACGGTCCCGGCAGGACCTCATCACTTCCGACGGGACCCTCAAAGAAATGGAAGGGCTCAGCGCGCAATTACGCGGACTCCTGGGCCGTTCGCTGAAGCTGCGCCAAGTCAGCGCCGGAGGCTGCGGCGCCTGCGAAGCCGACATCAACGTCTTGGGCACGGTGGTGTTCGACTTAGGGCGCTTCGGCGTCCAGTTCGTGGCTTCCCCCAGGCATGCCGACGGCCTCCTGATCACGGGGCCGGTGACCAAGAACATGGAACTGGCGCTGCGCAAGACCTACGACGCCGTGCCTGCGCCCAAGATCGTCATCGCCTGCGGCGCCTGCGCCGTCTCAGGCGGCCCATACCTAGGCAGTCCCCAAGTGCTCGACGGCGCGGCCGGCGTAGTGCCTGTGGACCTCTTCATCCCGGGCTGCCCGCCGCATCCCCTCACCATCCTCGACGCGATCTTGCGGCTCTTGGGACCGCGCTAGACGGTCGGCCGCTCGAGCCCCGAGGGGCTCGGCGCCTTTTTATGTAGAATGGCAAAGCCAAGCACCGTTACTGGATATGCCATGACGCTGGAACCTGAACTGCTGCGCCGGATGGACGCGTACTGGCGGGCCGCCAACTACCTTTCGGTCGGCCAGATATATCTATACGATAATCCTCTCCTCAAGAGGCCGCTGCAGTTGTCGGACATAAAGCGCATGCTGCTGGGGCACTGGGGGACGGTCCCCGGGCAGAACTTCGCCTATGTGCACCTCAACAGGGTCATCAAGAAATACGACCTGGACATGATCTTCGTCTCCGGCCCGGGGCACGGCGGTCCGGCCGTCGTGGGCAACACTTACCTCGAAGGCACTTACAGCGAGGTCTATCCCGATATCAGCCGTGATGAGGCCGGCCTGCGCAAGCTCTTCCGGCAGTTCTCCTTCCCGGGGGGAATCCCCAGCCACGCGTCGCCCGAGTGTCCGGGCTCGATCCACGAGGGCGGCGAGCTGGGCTATTCGCTGAGCCATTCCTTCGGGGCCGCGTTCGACAACCCCGGCCTCATCGTGGCTTGCATCGTGGGCGACGGCGAGGCCGAGACCGGCCCGCTGGCCACGGCGTGGCATTCCAATAAGTTCCTGGATCCGGCGGGTGACGGGGCGGTCCTGCCCATCCTGCATCTCAACGGCTACAAGATCAGCAATCCGACGGTGCTGGCCCGCATCCCGCGCGAGGAGCTGGAGCAATTCTTCCTCGGCTGCGGCTGGCAGCCCATCTTTGTGGCGGGCCATGAGCCTGGCCCCATGCACCAGGCCATGGCCGCGGCTCTGGACACGGCGGTAGAACGGATCCAGGAGATTCAGCGGGAAGCCCGCGGCGGAACCCGCGGCGCGCGGCCGCGCTGGCCCATGATCGTCCTCGATTCGCCCAAGGGCTGGCCCGGGCCGTAGGCCGTGGGCGGCCTGAAGTTGGAAGGCGCTTTCCGTT
>Ga0073936_10010057_pt1 | contig 11641 bp, 11 predicted proteins | sample AliMusrvi5mmetaG_FD_87041 | JGI IMG/M metagenome (GOLD analysis project Ga0073936, IMG submission 87041) | Freshwater lake bacterial and archeal communities from Alinen Mustajarvi, Finland, to study Microbial Dark Matter (Phase II) - Alinen... | ecosystem: Environmental > Aquatic > Freshwater >... | reverse complement strand
ATTAAAATGGGCTTAAAAAACTGATTAACGTTATAGATCCCATGCATCGTCGAGACCCCACCTCCGCCTGCCATGACTGACGAGAGCATCCACCGCCACTCCAACTCAGGCGTTTGCAAAATTCCGCTCACGACGGGGGGGAGCCCAGCCGTTCCAATCATGAGCACCATTTGGCCGCCTGGTTTTAGAACCTCTGCTGCGAACTTTCCGAGTTCTGGAACCAAATGAAGGTCAGAAAATTCGTATGGAATATCACTCACGAGGTAGTCGACAGCACCCCGTAAATCAGGACGTAGCTCCAATAATTGACGGAAGTCTGTGTGATACAATTGGCAGACTTTGTCGAAGGCGTTTTGGGTCTCAGTCGTGAACTCCGTCGCAGCTTGCTCAATTTCAGCCACTTTTTTCGCCGCCCAGACATCGCGGCTCGCATGTTTGAAACTTAAGGTTCCATTCTTGACCGCCTCCGCTGCCGCTGGCGATTCCTTGATGAGACGCGTCGCCAGTTTGACCTTCGCGGGGGAGACGTTGAACATTTTCGCCGCCGCGATTGCAGAACGTTCCTTGGGGGTTGCCTGCGGTCCCTTTGCAACTTTGACCTTGCCGTGGCGGGCTGCTGCTGCGGTCTTTGCACGGGCGGTTTTGGACAGCTTTGCCAACTGTTGCTGAATGCTTGCCGCCACCACACATCGTTGGTCGTCACTCAGCATGCGGCGATGCAGATTTGCCGAGATCAAATATTTTAATGGATCTGTTTCCTTGGTCAGACAGACAATCTGAGGCGTTTGTCCAGCCCGACGAATTGCTTCCTGGCGACCCCGACCATCGAGCAACTTCCCGTCTTCAGTAATAACCAATGGCTGCTGTTGGCCATTTGCCATGATATCTTCCGTGAGCTGCCGCAGGCCGGTCTCACTGAGCGGAGGGAAGATTGCCGATAACGGGTGCGGTTCAAACATCACGGGCGCTGTTGCCGCCGTGGGTTCGGTCACCGCCGTTTCGGTCGCTGGAGCCTCGCCAGGGTTGATTGTTGCGGTTTCGGATGTTTCGACCGTTGTTTCTGCCACTACCTGCGTTTCGTTTGTTTCCATAACTTCTCCTTGGTTGTTGTTCGTTTCGATTTCTGCGATTAACTGCGTTTCTGTTGTCTTCATCTCGTGTTCCTTTGTTTGTTTTTGGTTATGTTTCATCCAACACGAGCAATTATAGCTCTTTTTAATTTTATTCCAAGTCATTCAGCTGCAATAAGATACGCTAAGTTAGCACGCCAACTTGCGTAGGTTTGCTGAGGTGGGGAAACGGATGGAACTACGATCCAGCGAGGGGCAAAACAGGAGGGCAGGAACAGCGGGAATCAGATGATACTACGGTAATTTTTGATCCACAGACGGGCACGTTGTAACGATCTATCGTACGAACTTTCAGCAGCACGGGATGAGGGCTCTTCCCCTTTAAGTTTGTGTTTACTTTCAGTGTCACGCAGTTGGGTTCGGTAGAAGTCCTGAACCTGAGCCTTCTTCTCGCCATGCGGCCATTTTTGCTGGTCGAAATCAAATGTCAGCAATGCAGCGGCAGCTTCATTCCACGGAATCCGTTTGAAAACTTGGCCTTCATCAGGCGTCAGTCCGAGTTGTGCTTGTCGCAGCCGTTCCGCCATATAAAGCACCGTAAAATAATCGGAAATCACTTCCTTCGGGGTATCCAGACTGGTGAGCATGGGGTAATTATATCGCTGCAACTTCAAGAATTGACTGACATCAACGGTGCCATCAGGAAGTTGAACATTATTGATCAGCATTACAGGGAACATAATGGGGTGACCGAGACGAAGCCGTGCCAGTGCAAAGGTCTCGATGTTCATCAGCTCATTCCAGATGCCAAAGGCCAACGTGGCATCGACATCCTCTGGTTTCGGAAAGAATGTACCGCTGGTGCAGGTCATGGGCAGGACGCGGTGTTCCCCCAAGAAGTTGGCAACCTGATCCATCAACTCGGTGCGGCTGGCGGCTGGCTCGGCCTTGACGCGGTCGATGATTGCCTTCGCTAGGTTGGTTTTCCCATCAGGTGATATAAAATGTTCCGCCTGCTCCAACGGAATCCCCAAGGTTTCCAAAATGGTTTTGCTGGCGGCCATTAATTCCAGATTGCGGCGAGCAAATTCGTGGCGATAGTGAATGCCCATCAGGATATTATTGAGGGCGGTAATCTGGGTTTTGTCTTCTGGTTGACGGGTAGTGCGTCGCATGATATTTCCAAGAACACCCATGGCAACTGAAACCAACGAGGAAGTCAAGCCAGCGGGTCGTGACAGGCCAGCCGCCGCCAAAGCAAGAAGAGCCTGGCAGCCGAATCTGACCGAGACGGAAAGGGCTATTCTAAAGCTGCTCGAAAAGGGGCCAGCCCTTCATTCAGACATGGTGCAGATTTATGGGGACAAGACCGTCGCCAGGGTGTTCATGGTTTTACTTTCCCAGCCCATTCAGTGGAAGGATAGCAACTGCCAGGTTCAAAAAACCGAACGCAACGGGGTTGTGGGCTATCACTTGGTCTACCTGTCCTTTCCCGAAGATGATCCGAATGACTTTGCCCCCTCTCTGTCACCAGCAAGCCAGACCGATGTTCAGAGCAAAGTCGACCGTGAACCAATTGATCCGCTCGATATCGACTGGAGCAAGAACGACGCTACCATCTCCAGGAAACTCGGCTGTACTCGTGAACGCATCCGTCAACTGCGGCTTGAATACTATCTCTGGTCGCATATCAATTGGGACGACACCGATGAAGAAATTGCCAAGCAGATGGGGATCTTGCTGGCAAATGCACTTGGGAAAAAGAAGAGCATTCGAGGCTGTCACCCAAACCGAGTTTCAATTTTCCGTGGTCGAAAAGACTGGTTGAAGAAGAATCAGAACAACTTTTGTCGGTCGGATGATTTTCACATTCACAACACCGACGCACGGCAGGTACTGGAACACCTCGCCACGGAAACCTTGACCTGGGCGGAGATCGTCAAGGCGGTTGGTCGCAACAAAGAGTGGGTGAAGGCGACCATGGCGGAATTGGGAAAGAGCCCGAAGCCCAAACAATATGCAAGCCGTTGGAATTGGGATAGGGTGAAACCGAAGGACTGGGCGACCCTCACCGCCAATCAGATTCGAGAGCTGGTGACCGACGACGAAGGAAACCACCCGTCGGAGCAGGTTGTAATCGTCTACCGTTTGCGATTGAGAAAATCAGGGAAGATTGATTAGTGCGGTCGACTGCTGCTGGTATTTTCAAGGCCGCAACACCTCCAGCCGATTCCTGTTAGCCTAAGCCCTTGATAGTTTCTGGGCTCCTGCCGTCCGCCGTGTTGTAGATCCGCATTCCCACCAAAGCCTGCCGTCCCAACCGAACCGCCTGGGAACGATGGCACCCCAATCTTTCACAGGATTTTTCGGCTCGAACATTGTGGTGACTTTCTGAACGCCGTTTTCCGCAAAAACCCCAATGAATACGCTGGTTTGTGCAATTCCCATAAAAATAAAGGGAGGTGCCCCTCGGCCTTTGTATAATCAGTTAAGTAAAATCGTCGCCGTAAAAATGACGATGCCGTTCGAGAGGTAAAAATATGAGGAAGCCAATTAAATATCATGCAGTCCCGTTGTGGTGGGTCATCAAGCCCTCGCTTCCTCAACCCTCTCGAACCACGGCGGGACTCTTTTTGTGTGGAATTAAATCGAGAGGTATCTATGAAAAATAATTCAGATGTGGTGAACGAAAATCGAGGGGGCACCATGAACACACCCCATACGCTCAGCGACATGAACGCCCACATCCGTCAACAGGCCGAGAACGAGGAAAATCGCTTCTGTGCCCTGATGCTGAAGGACAAAGCCCGCTTGGCTGAGGCAATCCGTGACGGCATTACCCATCAGCATTTCCAGGATGATCACTGCCGTCAATTCTATGCTTTGCAACGCAGGTACTATGAACAGCACGACGCCCTGCTCACCAGCGAAACCTATTTGGAATTGCTGGAAAAAGGGATGAGCGATGTCAGGGATGTGGCGAAGTATCGGGAGTGCTTCGGAGACATGATTACCCAAATCCGTCGGGTCACCTCGGACGACTATTCGCACCTCAGCAAAAGCATCCTAGCTCGTCACACTCAGATCCAAATGTATGACATCATCAGCAAATATATTGTACCGCTGTCTAAAAACACGGCCAACCCGCTCAAACTAATCCAGAAAATCAAAGATGAAATGGCGGCAATCAACACCAACGTCACGGAGCCATTGCCTGCCGTCAAGAGCCTGGCTGATTTTACCCTGGGAGACGATGATGGGGGGTGCCTGCTGGGAAGACGCTTCCTGTGCCGTGGAGCGGATTGGCTGGTTGCGGCCCCCACTGGCGTCGGCAAATCGTGTTGGACAATGCAGGGTGCCATCTTGTTTTCCCTGGGACTCTCATTTCTGGGAATTAATCCGTCCGCCAAGTTGAAGTCCCTGATCGTCCAAGCCGAGAATGATGATGGCGATTTGTCCTACATTCGGGATCAGGTTTTCAAGTTTCTGGAATTGTCAGACGAACAGTGTAAGGAAGCCTGCCAGAATGTTCGGATTGTTTGTGAAAATGCCGTCACTGGCCAGCGGTTCATTGACTTGCTCGACCGCCTGCTCACCAAATGCCATGCCGAAGGCTTCAAGCCCGACCTGCTCTATATTGACCCGTTGTTCGGCTACCTCGGGGATGATGTCAGTAATCAGGCTGCTGTTTCTGCCTTCGTACGGACGGGCATGAAGCCGCTGATCCAGAAATACAAGGTCGGGCTGATTATGCTGCACCACACCAACAAGCCGCAAAAGGACGGAGCCAAGCCCAGCGGCAGCGATTATGCCTATCTGGGTTCTGGCAGCATGGAATTGGCGAATGCTTTCCGAGCCGTTGCAGGCATGGTTGCGGTTGGCGAGTATGGGGTCTTCAAGTTTGTTGTCGGCAAGCGGGGCAGCCTCAGCGGAATTGTCGATGAGCATAACCAGCCACTGAATGAGTTTTACGTTCGTTGGGCAAATCAGCAGGACGGCATCGGGTTCATTCGGGCCGACGATTGGACGCCCACCAAGAAAGAGGCAACAGGGCATGGGGCAGATGATTTGCTGGCCTTGGTTCCGCTGACCAACGACATTTCCAGCGACAAACTCGATTATGAAGCCAATGACAAAGGATTCAGCCGCCGCCGCTATGATGCCGCATTGAAGATGCTGCTGGCGGATGAGCGACTGACCAAGATTGAGGTACCCCGAGAAGGTCGTCGTCCTGCTATTCACTACCGTCGAACCAATCATTCACAAGAACAGCAAGAGGCGGTTTCGATTGCTACCACCACCGTTAGTACCACCCAAAATGCAGTGGTGACAACAACCTGCGGGGTTAGGGATGCTGTTGCTACCACCACCCCACCCCCTTTAGGGGTGGTGGTAACAGCAACCCAGTCGGGAATATTATCTAATCGGTTAGTACCACCCTTCATTGTGAATGATTTGGTACAACCTCATTCGGATGACAGTTCTGGTGACAGTTCCTCGCTGTTTGGGGATGTCGGATTGGACGGTGGTTCATCCTTCACTGGTTCATCCCGCCATGGTTCCAGCTTGGGTTCTGGTTCGGGTTCTGGTTCGCCGTCCTATGGATATGGAGATGAGCGATGAGATTGAATACAGGCCGCCGCTGGTTATCTGCCCTTCAATTCTGCCAGGCGGGGCACAACAGAAGGCAAATCTGCAAGCCGTCCAACCAAAGCCCACGTGGCCCATTCTGAAGCGATTGTGGCCTATCCTGGCGTGCCGTCTAAAGCCATATCCCGCTCCGCTTACACAGGTTCCATCAATAACGGAAGTTCAAAGGCAGCCCAGTGGCAAAGTGACGTCAATATCAGGAAGCCCTGCCGTAAGGGGAATGGCGGGAGTCTGGCGGTGCAATTAATTCACAATTGACTGTGTGGACAAATCACGCAACACGTACCGCCCATGAGCACCAAACCCAAGTCCACCAAGTCCAAGTCGCCGAAATCCACCGCCAAGCGTCACCTGAAGCCGAAGGCCAAGGCGAAAGCTGAAGCCATGCCTGCCGCCGTCGCTGATCCTAATAATCCCTATCGCCCAAAATCTGCCTACCACGTATTGTTCGCCACCAGCCAGCAATGCCTTACGAAGCCAGCCCTCATCGCAAAAACGGCTGAGGCGACTGGACGCAGTGAAACGCAGATTGGCTACAGTTTTTCTGTACTAAAGGCACGAAATCACAAGAGCAATGGGGGCCGAAGTTGTTTAATCGAAGAGCAGGACGGGACAGTGCGGTTCGTGGCATTGCAGAAGAACCCGACCACGTAATGCGATGGGGTTAAAGCAGGTCAAAATCGAGCACAACGGTTCCCGTGGCGGACGCTGTGCCAGCCGTACGGTCGTAAAACAGTCCGCCAAACGCCATCGTCGAGTTGAAGCAAAACGGGCCGAACGGGAGGCAAAAAACAGCGGTGGTGATGGTCAATAATGATACTTTTTTGATACCGTTTTACCTGCAAACATCCTCCCTCAACGGCATCGCACGGTTTAGTTTGAAAATCTAAGAATACGATTTCTTAGGAATATCGCCGTTTTCACCCAAATCCGCCTCACTAGATGAGTTATGTATTGTATAAATAATGCAGAATAAAGGCACGTTGTACTAAACCCTTTTCCGCCACTACCACCCGCATCCAGTCACCACCTAATCGTCACGAATGCCCCAGTATTTCCGCATATAAACTGTCCCCCTTTTCCGTCCACTACCCCTGGCTCGTAATTGTCGCTCACCCTATGTACAGGCTGTTTTGTGGCTCTCACCGCATGTAACTACGGGATCTGAGGTCACACCGGGCAGGATCTCGCCATGGTCCGGGGCCACTGTAATAAATCTGATAAAAATCTCACAATTCACTTGAGTACAAACGTGAAAGTCGTAGTACACACGGGATGAATACCTACCTTCCGTTCAACCGCTCGATTGGAACCCCGCAATGAGCAAACTCGCCACAACCATCTATGAGTGGTCGGTGCTAGTCGTGAAGTCAGGGGACTGGAAGAACTCGATGGACTACATGGCCAAGCTTGGGAAAATCAAAACAGGATGGCGGCCTGCGGTTGTAGCCATTGTCGCCTTGACGAAGCAGGCACAGGACGAAAAACAGGCCACTGAAGTTTCCAAGCTAATTGCGGAGTGGCTGCCCGCTGATATGCCAACGAAAGCGGTCGCCATGCTCCACGGATACGAAAAGCGGATGTATCACCGCTTGTCCAGTCCGTGGGGGGTTGAACGTTCTTTATTGAGGGAAATTAGTTTATCGCCACACGGTCGGGAATATCTCGCCAGCCTGCGGAAGAGCCCTGTTAAATCAAAGGAAGCCTAAACTGACATATTTTAACGGCCCAAAATCAATCAAATCCCCAATAAAATGAGCCCCTCAAAAAATACCCCCACTCTTAACAGTTCCAAGACCCCCCGAAAGGTTCTCATCTACTCCCGCGTCAGCACCAAGGATCAGGAACTCGAAAACCAGCTTCGTCAATTGCGGGAATACGCCGCCAGCCAGCATTGGATTATCGTTGAAACCGTTTGTGATGTTGCGTCAGGCGGAAAGAACGCCACGGAGCGGCAGGGGCTTGGTCGGGTTCTGCTGATGGCACACCAACGAAAATTTGATGTTCTGCTGTTCTGGTCGCTGGATCGCCTGAGTCGTGAGGGCTGTAGCAAGACCATTGGCTACCTCACCACTTTAGAGCAACATGGGGTCGATTGGCATTCCTACTCGGAACCGTATCTTTCGACCTTGGGACTTTTCAAAGACGCCATCATAGCGGTGATTTCTTGTGTGGCACGCCAAGAGCGTATCCGCATATCAGATCGTACAAAAGCGGGGATGCAACGCTCGGCGGCAATCAACGGAACAACCTATGGCCGTCCCCGCACGTCAACCGCTCGCATTGATGAGGCTCGGCGGCTTCGTTCTGAGGGGTTGTCGTTCGCCAAAATCGGAAAGCACATGAATATCAGTCGGGTTCGGGCGTTCCAGCTTTGCAGCGAGCCCAAAACCTCCGCTGAAACCAACTGCTGATGCCAATGAAGCCAATCCGAACCTCAGCCAATACCCTGGGACACCTTCAGCGGCGGCAGCTCCAAATGTTGAAAGGGGAACTCCGTTCGGTTTTACATTTTCAACAGTGGTGGTGTCGGCGAGAGCGGGACTTGCGACTTGAAATAGCGGCGATTGAGGCACGGCTGGACAAACCCTGATGGGAAATCATCGCCCAATGAATGCCCCCCACGGTCACCAAATCCCGATTAGACGCTTGCTTGGGGCTCACAGCAGTTCCCAAGCAGGCAGTCTGGGGGCAACGGCTGACTTCCCCACTGAATGAACCCTAGCTAATTTCCAATGCGGCCAGTTCCTGGGTCTCATAGTCCACAGTGATGATCAACCAGCGACAGTCATCCGTGTTGTGCATGACGAGGGTACGTGGCTTCCCTTTTGGCACGTCTCGAAAACAAACCGTGTGACAATTCTTTCCACCACAGTTGCACTTATGGACGACAACGAGATGATCCAACTGGTCGAGGTAGGGCTGCGGATCGGTGGGCGGAGCGGGTGGCGGTTTGGTTCCTGTGGCGAGGTCTATTGAGTGGCAGCCGACATATTCACCTGAAGCCAAGGAGTTCAGTCCACGAACCAGCCATTTGCGTTCTTGGGCTGTGATTGGGCGGGGACTCATCTTTCGGTCGGGACGGTGTTTGATTTTTCGCCCGAAGACCTGCTCGATGAGACGCTTGCATTCCTTTTTGGATTCCAACCGCTCTTTTGTCTTTTTCTGAGTCATTTGCTGGTCATTACTGCCGACCAATTTCCTGCAACATCTTGTCCTTCGCTTTTTCGTAATCTTCACGGTCAAATGTTGGCATTCCAGTGACAATTCCCGTTAGCCAAATCAGCTCCTTATCAATCACCTCGACGGCAGCCGTAATATCAGGTTCCCAGCAGGTATCGGGATTAAATGGGCGACCAGATCCACGATGCAATCCCGCCAACCGTTTCGCCAATTGGTCGCCTTTTTCGATTTCAGATTTGTCCAACAATCCCGCTTTTCGCTCCCAGGCCAACAATTGCATTTCGCAGAAGCTCTCGTCAGTCGGGTCGAGGTCGTGCCGATTTCGATCCAGGTAATTCCCGATTACAGCACCCATCAATGTAGCGTCAACCGCGGCCCAACCTGGCAGGACGATTGTTGCCTTTAGCCCCCGCAGAATGACTTCGTACTGGCGGTCGGTTGCGTCACCAGGCTCCGCATTGTCCAGGCTGTTTAACCAACGCAAATCCATAGGTCACTTCTTATTTCCAACCGAACGGAAATATCCCGCCACCACCGCAGCCATCAAATGTCGTCCTCGTAAACATCGTAAAACCACAACCACTTTTGCGACAAACCCTGCGGTGGTTGGCCAGGACGGTGAAATGCTATGACAAAACTCGCCCCGTCCACCATTGCACCCTGAAAGTTGGTTGCGGTGATGGATGCAAAATCAAATCGTGCCTGTTTCAACGATGCCCCAGAAAAGTTTGAGCTGTTCAGCCAAGCGTGACGCAAATCAATGCCATCCAAGACTTGCTGAGAAAAATCTACGTTTTCAAAATCCAGTGATAGACCGATTGGGGCAGGCGGGCCGAACTCAGCATCGCCCATCAGAAAATAATCTTCGTCGTCCCAAAATGCCACCAGGTCGTTCCAGAGCTTGACGCCGCGGGGCAACCGCAGAACAGCTTGGAATATGGCGGCAGGAATCGTGACGTAGATAATTTGTTCGCTAGATTTTTCGCTCAGTTCAAACAAATCGTTCATCCACGACAATGATGACGGCAGGCGGAGGCGTTCACAAAGTGGCGGTTGGGTGTTGCTGGTTGCCCCTGGCTGAAATCGTGGGCTGAAAATGCGGTTTGGGTGTCGCATGGCAAAGTTCAATCGGTGATGTCCCGTTTTGCCTCTTGCGACAGTTTTTTATCTAATTCACGGCGGAGTTTCTTGCTGATGGACTTGGCGACCACCCGAAGGCCGAAAAACCCACTCTTGCGACCCGAACCCTTGTGGCCGCCATGCTCGGTTTTGGTTGAATTACGAAGTGCCATGCATCACCAGATTTTAAGTGTCAGCCAAACCTTATTTGACGATCTTACTGGCCGCCGAAGAGAAGCCTAATGCGATGAGGAAGATGATGAACACCGGAATCATAACAACATAGAAGATTGGCAACGCGACAGGGTATAAAAACCGACCAAACTGGATGCAAATTGCAAGAAATCCTGTTGGTTGGCAAACAACCCCAAAATTGACATCAGGGGCAGAATAATTGTTGATTAGCGAAAGCACAGTAAATGTCAGGCGAACCCCAAAAGCCAGTCCAATCAGATTGCTTCGATAGAGGAATCGGGTCAGGTATCGGATTATTAGAATAAATCCAACAAATCCAAACAAAGTACAAAGATCATCATTTTCTCTTGGGTAATGCCACATATTGGCAATCATGGCGAACCAAACAGCAACTGCCGAAATTGCAGTGCAGGCTCCTGAAAGTATTCTGAAATTATCGAATTTGTCGTCCATTTATTCCTTGCATATCCACTGAAGAATGAATGGTTGCAGATGACGCAGGGCCATTGCCAGAACCCTTATGGCCGCCATGCTCGGTCTTTACTGAATTACGAAGTGCCATTTGCGAAACTTATTTGCCATGACGTTCCTGTAATTCTGTCCTCATCTTTTGATAATATTCCAATTTCTCTTGGGCCATCCGCAGGATCTTTTTTTGACTTATTCCCCATTCCGCACTAAGCACCGCCAAATTTACACATTGTATTTGAGCTTCTTGAATCTGATTCTTGGCACCAAGAAGCATGAATTCCTTCATCGCCGATCCCCAAGCAAGACCTTGTTCTATAGCCTTCATAACTTCTTTGTGTAGCTTGAGTAACGACAATGGAGGCGTAATGATATTCAAGGCTTCATAGGCACAGGTGAATTTATCGTGGGCAACTATAAATTCGGACAGGTTATCGATTAGTAATGATGAAAGATTTGTGGGGTTGGCGGTAACCTGATCCATGATCGACGATGACAAATTCTGTAGATTCGTTTGTGCGATAAGAAAATTATTTAATCCAGTCCCCAGCATTTCGCAGACATATCGGCACTCATCGGCAACGGAAACACTTTGCTGTGCCACTTGTGCAGCCAAAGTCGCCGTCAATTCGTCAATCCGCTTCCATTCATCCGTTCCGACCCGTCGCACCATCGCATCGAAGGGGATTCGGTTCTCGGTTATCCATCGTCGAATGTCAGACAATGGGGCTGGATCATATTGGCGTTCCGCAGTTCGGATGTAATAAGTGTCAACCTGTGCAGATGCTGTTGCGGCGGGCTGTGAGGTGGGTGGTGGTGTTGAAGGCGGGGTTGGCGGTGAAATCTGTCCTGCAAATTCTGGCATTTCAGCAATACGTATCCATTCGTTTGTGCCAGCCCGTTGTGCCTGCGTCTCACCAGAAACCCGCTTCTCGGTGATCCACTGTCGGATGGTT
>Ga0073936_10010054_pt1 | contig 11643 bp, 10 predicted proteins | sample AliMusrvi5mmetaG_FD_87041 | JGI IMG/M metagenome (GOLD analysis project Ga0073936, IMG submission 87041) | Freshwater lake bacterial and archeal communities from Alinen Mustajarvi, Finland, to study Microbial Dark Matter (Phase II) - Alinen... | ecosystem: Environmental > Aquatic > Freshwater >... | reverse complement strand
CGGAACCTTTCCGTTTGTTAAACCAAGAAGATCATTTATCACTAAAACCTGTCCGTCCGTAAAGGGACCAGAGCCAATACCTATGGTAGGTACACAAATACTTTCTGTTATTTTTTTAGCAAGTTCTTCATTAACACATTCCAACACTATCGCAAAAACACCTGCATCCACCAGAGCCTGTGCGTCCTCAAGCATTTCGTCAGCAGAATGTTTTGTGTTACCTTGGGTTTTATATCCGCCAAGTTGTAAATAGCTTTGTGGAGTAAGGCCAAGATGTCCCATAACAGGAACACCAGCATGTTTTAATTCTTTGATCAATTTTATAAAATGCTTTCCACCCTCTATTTTTACACCTTTAGCACTGGTTTCCTGCATAACATGTAGAACGTTCTCTAGGGATTTTTCAAAACCCATTGAAACGCTCATAAAAGGCATATCAACTATAACAATTTTGTTAGGAGCCCCGCGTACCACTGACGATGCATGGCTTATCATGTCGTTAATGGTAACTGCTATAGTGTCCTTATGTCCCAACATCACATTGCCAAGCGAATCTCCAACCAAGATCAGATCTATTTCTGAATCGTTAACAATGCCGGCCATGGAGTAGTCATAAGCTGTTATCATGGAGATCTTTTTTGTTCCCTTACAGGACACAATATTAGATGGATACATCATTTTAAAACCTCCTTTTTTAAGGCAGAGTCAAAATTGTGAGCTTTTTTCTTTATGTATTTAAGAATGTCATCTCGTTTTGTCTTATTAAAATAATTTATGAACTTTTTATTATCTATGTCTGCAAAAGACCTTTTAAAGATATCCTTTAAGGAACCACCGTCCTCTATATCACTAAAAACTTTGTAACCACCACTTGCAGCCACAGGACTTATCGCGTTGTACATCCCTGCAATACCTTTCTCTTTAATCACCTCTAAAATATAAGAAAGCTCGAATAAACATTCTTGCACTGCTATTTCTTCCGATATTCCTTTGGACTTCAATAATTCAAAAGCTTCTATTATCAAAGAGGGAACACCACCGCACATAATTACTTGCTCTGTAAAAAGATCAGATATTGTTTCTTCTTTAAAACTAGATTTTATCATTGGGCCAAAGCCAAGTTTTGCAGAAAGATCCTTAGCCAATGCAGTTTCTTCGTTGCTGCTAGTGCTATAAACAACTGGAGTAGCTGTATGGTCCAAGTAATTATGTCTAATTAATTTTGCTATAGATTTTGGTGCCAACAATATCGTTTTGGCTTTTGTTTTAACATCATCAAATGCAACACTGAATCCATGCGCAAATACAAAAACAAAACTATCATCTATTATTTTTTCGTATTCCTTAAAAAAAGCTTTATGATCTTCGTCTGGTATCATTAAACAAAAAACGCTATTCTTATTTGCCTGTTTTAATCCCTGCTCAATGCTCATAACTTCAAATCCATCATTCACAACAGACTTTATCGATCTGCTACCAAGTCTTAAGAGCACATTAACAGACACTCCAGAATCTCTTAAATTTTTTGCCCAAACGCTACCCTGATTTCCATATCCAATTATGTGAACAACTGTTCTTGCATTATTTCCACTCGGCTTTTTGAAGTCTTTTGATTTTTTGACTTCGATTATTTTTTCAAGCGCATCTTTGCTCCAAACTCTCCAACCTCTTCCATCCCTCATAGGGGGAGGGATAAGACCTTCTTCCTCCCACCTTATTAGAGTATTCTTTGAAACCCCAACCAGGCGAGCAAGTTCATTAGTTTTGTAGTAAGGACCAGACATGTTAAGCCTCTTTTATACGCTTTTTACATCTATGGGTATACCTAACTATACCCATAAGGTTTTACTGTCAAATCTATTTATTTCTAATACTAGCAGAGGCAAAACCCTTTGAATTCATTAAGTTTTCAAAGAGTTCAAGTTGGGAGTGGTCATAACTTGGGATGTTATAGATTGGGTTCTCGGCATCCTTATTAAGGTAACATTGTTGAATGTAGATACGGTCTTCTATATCAAGCATAGGAAGCAACTCTGTTATATTGTTGGAGTCAATAAAGTCAGGATAACAGGTCATACGCAATTCATAATTAATTTCAGAAAGACTTAAGATCTTATAACTTTCGTAAACAAGCGCTCCATCTATTCCTAAATGCTCTTGGTATTTGTTAAAAGAAGTTTTTATATCCATCGCAATATAATCAACCAATTTTTCATCTATGGCTTTTTGCAGAACCTTTGGAAAAGTCCCGTTGGTGTCGAACTTTATTAAAAATCCATAACGCTTTTTTACTTCTCTACAAAAGTCTAAAATATCAGGCTGCAGAGTAGGCTCACCACCACTTATTGAAATTGCATCAATAAATTTTTTTCTCTCGTCCAAGAACTCATAAACAGTTTGAATATCCATTACTGTGGCGTCTGCAAAATCAAAAGATATTTGTTTATTGTGACAATATGGGCACTTCATATTGCAACCTAAAGTGAACAGAGTTGCAGAAACCTTGCCAGGATAATCTATTAAACTGGTTTTTTGTATACCGACTATCTGCACCTAGATCTGACTCATCTTATAAGTTTCTCTACGATCAAATTCTGCCTGTTTACCTTTATTCCACTGCCTTACTGGTCTATAAAAACCAACAACACGCGAAAATACTTCTGTTTGGCAGGTGCCTTCGTTGCTAGGACAAATGTCGTGCCTGCCTGCAAAATATCCATGATTCGAACAAACAGAAAAAGTTGGTGATATTGTAAAATATGGTAAATGGAAATTGGTTGCTATCTTTTTTATAAGATCCTTGCATGACTCAGAAGAGTCTATTGCTTCACCTATAAAACCATGCAACACAGTGCCCCCAGTATATTGTGTTTGTAGATCATCTTGTTGTTTTAACGCTTCAAAAATATCATTAGTAAAATTAACCGGAAGATGTGTTGAATTTGTATAAAAAGGAACTGCCTTACCTTGAGTTATTATTTCTGGGAATTTTTTCCTATCTATTTGAGCAAGTCTATAAGAAGTCCCTTCTGCAGGTGTAGCCTCTAAATTATAAAGATGCCCAGTTTCCACTTGATACTGTTTTATGTGCTCCCTCATCAATATTAAAATATCCTTTGCAAATTTATGTCCGCGTTCAGTAGATATAGGTTCGCCAAAAAGATTTAAACTTGCCTCATTCATTCCAACAAGCCCAATAGTAGAAAAATGATTGGACCAATAACTTTTATTACGCTGATGGATAGAATCCAAATATATTTTAGAAACTGGATAAAGATTTTGGTCCATTAATTTATCTAAGATTTCCCTTTTTACCTCTAAAGAATCCTTTGCCATATCCATTAGTCTTATAAGCCTTTCTTTGAAATCACCTTCGCTGCTAGAAAGGAATCCAATGCGCGGAAGATTTATAGTAACAACACCTATAGAACCGGTCATAGGGTTAGACCCAAAAAGTCCACCGCCTCTTGCTATAAGTTCACGATTATCTAGTCTAAGCCTGCAACACATGGAACGAGCATCTTCTGGTTTCATCTCGCTGTTAACGTAATTAGAAAAATAGGGGATACCGTATTTTTTTGTTATGTCCCAAAGGAACTCGTAATCGGGATTATCCCAATTAAAGTCTTTAGTAATGTTATATGTAGGAATGGGAAAAGAAAAAATCCTGCCAAGAGCGTCGCCTGCCATCATGACTTCGCAAAACGCTTTGTTTATCATTACCATTTCTTTTTCGAAATCCTTATAAGTATCTGTTGGATGTATTTTTCCATTCCAGATCACCGGTTCATCCCTGAGCGTAGATGGCGCCTTAAGGTCCATTGTAATATTAGTGAACGGAGTTTGAAATCCAACTCTTGTTGGAACGTTCATATTGAATATGAATTCTTGCATAGCCTGTTTTACGTCAGTATAACTTAAGTTGTCGTATTTTATAAAAGGCGCAAGATATGTATCAAAATTAGAGAACGCTTGAGCCCCGGCAGATTCTCCCTGTAGGGTGTAAAAGAAATTAACTATTTGCCCCAAAGCAGTACGCAAACGTTTTGCAGGTTTACTTTGCACCTGCCCATAACCACCTCTAAAACCTCTCAACAAAAGGTCTTTTAGGTCCCAACCGCAACAATACGTACTTATTTGCCCAAGATCATGTATGTGCATATCTCCACCAACATGAGCTTCTCTTATTTCACTAGGGTATATCTTATTCAACCAATACAGCGCAGAGATCTTAGAAGAAATATAGTTATTAAGTCCCTGTAGAGAATAGCTCATATTACTATTCTCATTAACACGCCAATCATCTCCACCTATATACTCGTCGATTATTTCGACGGAATCGAACATAAAACTTTTTGTTTCTCTTATCTTTCGTCTTTGCTCTCTATATAGAATGTAAGATTTTGCGGTCTTTGCGTGCCCTAGCTCTATAAGGGTCTTTTCTACTAGGTCCTGTATCTCTTCTACGTTTGGAGTAGAGCCTTTGCCCTCGTGCCTTTGTTCAAGAAGTTTGGTAACGTGGAAAGATACATGTGTTGCAATATCCCTGTCTTTTCCGCCGACAGCCTTTGCAGCTTTAAAAATAACATCTTCTATTTTCTTTGGGTCGAAATCAACAACTGTGCCATCGCGTTTAACAATAGAATTCATTTGATACCCCGTGCAGAAAATCTTACACATCCACAATGCCTTGTGACAACATATTTTTAGAGGATAAACATTCTTTTTTATAACTACATGAAATGATTAATCACAAAAATAATTTTTGAATTATAAATTGGCCTTGACATTTTTTTTGATATAATAATTTGTACAAGAAAGGAGAATAAAATGAAAACAATAGGCATAATCTCAGATACTCATGGAGTAGTTCACCCAAATATTTTTAAAGCCTTTAAAGATGTAGACCTAATAATCCATGCTGGTGATATTGTTGGTGAAGATATTCTAACAGACCTTGGTGCTATCAGCGAGGTTATTGCAGTATCAGGCAATATGGACACCGGACCTTTGGCAAACAAACTTAATAAAGAAATAGATCTGGAAATCGATGGCATAAAAATAAATCTTTCTCATAAAACAGAAATCCCCCTAAAGGGTTACGATGTAGTAATAAGAGGCCACACCCACGAACCTGTCATAAATAGTTTTGGTAAAACTTTATTTATAAATCCTGGAAGCGCCAATAAAGAAAAATCTACGCCCGCAGGAAAACCTTCCGTTGCAATATTAGAAATTGATAAAGAAAAAATGGATGTAAAACTTATCTTTATTTAAGAAAGCTCTTTTTTGCAAACTGTTACACAAGAACTAGACAAAAGTCCCATATCCTTGCCCATATCCAAAAGCTCTTTTAATTCAGAACACTCTAAGGAATTGCAACCACCCAAGGCATGAGCAGCAAGACCTGTAATCGCAGCGTGTTCAAGCTTTTCCAGCTTATTATAGGCAGAATAGATGTCTTTTCCGACCGTAAGGACGCCATGCCTTTTAAGCACCAGAGCGTCAAAATTTACTATATGTTTTTCTATTATCTTAGCATTATCAGGACTAGTTGGGACTGAGTACTCAGTAACCGGTACAGCACCCATAGTCAGCACCATTTCTGGCAATATTTTAGTGGGAAGTTCGACTCCCGCAATAGTATAAGCTACGGTATAAGGCGGATGAGAATGGATTACAGCCTCTATATCTGGCCTAAGGTCATAGGCTTTTAAATGCATCCTCCATTCGGTGGAAGGCTTTAGTTTTTTGTTCCCTGTGATCACTTTTGCGTTCCTATCTATGGTAATAAGGTCAGATGCCTTCATAAAAGCCTTATTTATGCCACTAGGCGTTATAAGGTACCTGTCCTTGCCCACTTTAACGCTAACGTTGCCGTCGGTAGCACAGATGAAACCCTTGCTGTTCATGAGCTTGCAAACTTCTATGATCTGCTTCTTTAAAACATCAATATTTGCCATGAGCCATATTTACCATTTAATTAAGTGGTTGACATCATTTATTCACTTTGTTAGTTATTGCGTCTGGTTACACCGCGTGGGTCGTTAGCTCAGTTGGCAGAGCATCTCCCTTTTAAGGAGAGGGTCAATGGTTCAAGTCCATTACGACTCACCATTTTTTTTATCTACGGCCGTCCCTATCGTCTAGAGGCCTAGGACACCGCCCTTTCACGGCGGCGACGCGGGTTCGACTCCCGCTGGGGACGCCAATCATTTTTTGACTTCATTTCACACAAGACAGCAAACGGAGATTTCAAATCATATCGAACAGTTGTATCGTCGAGAACTGGGTTCGATAGTATCTTGTCCAACATAGTTCTACGAGCCTCTGGAGTTGCCAGCAAATACTGTGCCCTAGCGGTTGTGGCCAGTTCGAGTATAGATTTCGAAGTTTCAAGATAAACTCCGTCGATTGTATCGTTTGCTTGTTCGAGTAAATCAGTATAGTGGTTCCATTCTTCTTTTAATCTTGCTTCCTGTTTTCTGTAAGTTTCCTGGTCAATGGAATTGGTCGTGAATAAATCAAAAAGTTTATCCCTCTTTGTATCGACGTTAGTTAAAGCCTGTCTAAACCCTTCTATCTCCCTTTTACGAGCTTTTTTTACCTTAAGGTGTGTTTCATTCAATGCCTCAGAAATGTCATCAGCCATCTGTTTTGTGATCGTTATAGCGTCAATAGCAGGGTCCAGCTGTTCCCATATTTTGTTTTCTGACACATTCATGCCCTTCTGTGTTGCGTGTACCCTTTTACTATTGGTGCAATGGTAGTATGGAAAGATTTTGGTCTCCCCAGATTCTTTTATCTTCTTCTTTTTAGGATCATAGACGATATTACAGCCACAATTAGGATCGGCACATTTAATCCAACCACTTCCAAATGGGGCATCTTTTCTTATGAATGCAACGACCTTTCTCTTAGGATTATCAGAAACAGTATCGAGTATCTTTTGTGGAATTATGAGTCCGTGTTTCCCTTGATATTCTTCTCCCTGCCAATCGAAATAACCGGCATAGAACTTATTTTTTAGTCTTCTTTCGACGGAAGAAAGGCTATATTGAGTAATCCTATTTATAGGAACAAGACCTTCATCAATACAAGCCTTTCTTATTTTCTCATAAGAAAAGCCCTGTGCTCGTAGTTCAAATTCTCTTTGTACCCATTTAACATTACTGATGTTCGGATCAGGCACGATTATTGAGCCTCTCTTTAACTCTTTACCTTCGCTGTCCTTTGTTTTTTGGAGAGCATAGCCGAGAGGAACGTGATTACTTGGGAACCATCCATTCTTGGCTTTGGTTTTCATAGCGTCCATTGTCTTGGTCCTTAGGTTCCTTATAAAGTTTTTATTTGCTGCAGCATTTATATCTCTCAGAAAGAAATCTGAATCAGAACTGCCAGCATAGAGAACTTTATTGTCGTTGGCGTAGTGTATTACTAATTTTTCCTTTTTAACATATTCTTCATTTTGCTCATTATCCCTAAGGTTACGTGTTTCTCTATCGTACATATAAAAAACAACGTGTCTAATATTGTCTTTTATAGCCTTTTTTATTGCACCTTGATATTTAACTCTTAAATTAGAATCCTTCGCTGACTCGACGATCCTAACCGTCTCTACTATGCTAAGACCATTCTCCTTACAATATTCCTTAATCTTGTTCTCTTGTGTCTCGTGTGAAGTATTACCTTCCTGTCTGCGACCACTGACCCTTAAAATTGCCATGGTTTTATTGTTTTTCCCCATCCATTCATTCATTTTTTTTTGTTATCCTCCTTTGATAATATTTATTCCACAAAAACATGCAAGAACTTTCGGGTTCGAGGGCTTCTACGCAGGCGTCTTATTTCTGTCGCGAATCGCTGCCAGCATGTGATACAGCTCAACCATATTCTTAAATTCCTCCTCTGTTAAAGAGATGGGCTCACCTGTTGGGGTATCGGTATAGACCCTTGGCCATTTCGTTACCTTGCTTATACCGTCGGATGGGGGCGTTTCTGTCGAATACACAGCATCTATTTTTGTGTATTCATCATTACCTAAACCTTTTTCATTATATATTAATGGGTTTACCTGGTTCATGACTCTACCCCCATTAGCCGTCTAATAGAGTCATTAACGCCCAGCCTGAGGGACCTTCCTACCTTCAGACACTTCAGTTTTCCTCTTTTTATGAGTCGATATATCGTTTTTCTCGTAACACCCAATCTGCTCGATAGCTCCGCAGGGGTAACAAACTCTTCTTTTTGTAACACGGCCACCTCCAGTCATTTTGTTCCTACATATATGACTGGGTAGGGGGGCAGGTTTTTTTATGGATTTTTTTTATTAAGTCAGGTCTTTTGTAGAAAGGCCAAACTCATTAAGCACCTTTTCTATTGATTGAGTAACAGATTGCCTTTTTGCACCTTCTTTTGTTGCAATCTGTTGCAGGGAATCACCCTCTAAGAATGAAAATACCCTTGCTACTACATCAACACCCTTTCTGGGTTTGATTTTATCGGTAATAGCTTTTTTTGCTTCCTCAATATCCTTAAAATGGTTTTTGCTGATAAAAATATCCCATCTTGGAAAACTTTCGGTATACGGAATGTCCAAACTTGGGCAGATAAAGGGAGCATCTCCATAATTACAGGTCCCATCTAATACTATACCGTATTCTTCAGCATAGACAGAGGGCTCCGCATCCTTTGGAACAAACTCAGTTTCACTCGTTGAATATGATTCTTGTCTGCGCCATGTCTTTTCATTGTAATTAGATTCAGGCACACTAAGATCATAATATCCCATATACCACTTTAAGAATCCAGTTAGCTCTGGCATAACCTGTGAAAGTGTTTCTTTCTTTCTCAAAAACAGTAACAGCAACATAAACTTTGATAAGTCTATCTTCTTGTATCTTATATAGTTAGGGATGAGTTCTTCTCTAAATGCTTTTAGCGACATCGCTGGAGGCATTTCAAAGCGAGGATTTAACTCAGTGGGATAAGGGATGGAAAAGTGAAGTACCTTAAACAAAAATCTCTCATCCTCAGAGTACTTTAGTGTGTGATTAAGTGATATAAATAGTTTTCTGGCTACAGCGTTATAAAGAACCCCTCTATATATTTTGCCCTGGTTGATAAGTAAGTGTCTGTCCTGTTCTGATATTTTGCTATTAACTATTTCATTGGCTTTTTCTTTGAACTTTTCTTTATATTTATTAATCTCTTCACCCTTTTTGTTCTTTGCTGTTTTTACGGAACTGTCTTGTTGGTATTCATCATTAATACTGCATAGAAAATTTTGATATGTGTCTGCATCAAAAGATAATACGTTCGACACATCTTTTCTCCAATGTATGCCAAAAGAACATTGCATCATAGAGTCCAGTAGTGGCGTTATGTCCTTATACTTACGATTGGAGCCTTCTATAAATAATTTTATGCTATCGTGAATATCTTTATAATCAACGGCGGAGGCATATTCATTAGTTAGCACTCCATTGTCGGTGTCTATTTTTGTTCTTACTTTTCTGTGTGACATTCTTTCTATGAAACCAAAATCGAGGCTTTTATCAAACCCCTCTATGCCTTTATGCTCGACCGTCTCCAGCCAGAGTAAATTTACATATAGGTTGAAGAGGTTTGCCACCGGTATATGAGTTTCTTCTTTCCCCTCTATGCAGTCCAATATAGCGTCGATGGTAAGATTAAAAAGCTGTGGCATTTGATATAGGTTAAACACTATTCTGAACCCAGCTTGGCTATCTGGGTCAAAGGAGAGCCCAGTAGCTTGCGCTTTCCCCGTGATAGGGTTGCTCCAATGTAGGTCTACGTTACTCATATATTAACATTTAACGGTTTAAAACAGCCAGTCAACATAAAAAACCTGCGGGGGCACCCAGTCATATATAGAGAGCTAAAGAACTAAACTCTCTAGGAGGCCCGAACTATATGACGGAATACACTACTGGCGAAAAAGTGAAGGTGCTAAAGAATCTATTTAAGGGAAACTCAATAGCCGTCCCAAAGACTATTACTAAAAAAGACGGAACCACGGCATTTACTCCCGTGTGTGCCAACAGCGGAGTGCCCGGAAGGTGTGCTCACTTACAAAGTAAAACCTGTAGCGAATGTACGAACAAAAATTACAAGCCTTGGAATGATACAATGCGAATGCATCATATTCTCGGCGATGAGAAAGACAGCAAGGGTAATCCCGTAGAGTATGGTGTTTATGCATTATTGGAGGACGGCATAAGCTGTTACTTTGTTGCTTCGGACTTTGACGATCGACCTTTCAGTGACGTTAAGAAGTTGTATGGCAAATTAAAAGAATGGGGCTTTGAACCAACTATCTTCAGGAGCAAAAGCAAAGGCTGGCATGTTTACATCTTTTTTACCGAGCCTGTAGAGGCCAGATACGCAAGGGCAATAATGCGTGAATGTTTTAACCAACTTGGTATGTACCCTGCCAGCGACGGGAAAAAGATGCCGGAAATATTTCCAAAACAAGACGGGACATCTCAGCTTGGTAACTTGATACGAATGCCCATGATGGAGCATCGTATAAAGAATGAAAGATGTTGCCCCGTGGACGAGAACAACATCCCTATAGAAATGGAGGTATCAACAATATGATAAATGTAAATGCAGCGTGGGAATATCTTGAACATAGACCAAAGGCTTCAAAAGAATTTTTGTTATCTGTCATCAAGGAGAAAAAAATAGAGGTTAAAGAATCAGTAAATCCTTCATCTCGTGGATCAAGTAATACCACTATACCTGAATATGAAATCCCAACAAGCGGCGACTTTTATAAGATCGTAGAAAATTGCCCAGCAATACATAAGATCGTTGAAAACCCTTTCAGTGAGGATGTGTCACATGATCAGAGGATGGTGCTCGTCTATATTGCTATTAATTGTCGTAACGGTATAGAAGCGCTTCGTAAAACATTTCCTGCAAAAGATGGTGAATGGATACCAGAGGACGACCACGATGAGCATAGTAAAAAAGGCTCCCGCATTCTAGAAGGTTATATCGCTGAGGCTATACGCAACAACTACAAGCCTGTTACCTGCAAATACATGTTTGAAAATAATTTTTGTGACAAGGGTGAGCATCCCTGTTTTCAAAAGAAAGCACCGACTGAGATGGTTGATGGAAAAACCGTTGAGAACCCACAAAACATTCCCCCGGATCAATGGCCAGAACCCTCACCAATTCGTTTCGCATATATGAACGACAATGATAGCGAAGAAAATCCATCCTCTAAAGCCACAGCAAGCGTAGATATTGGCAGTTCAACTGTTGTTCTTCTTGATGGTAGATATTGTTTAAGGCGATGGAAAAAAGACGAGTGTATTGATGACCCGATTACAAACTTTAAAATAAACCTTCTTGAATGCGTTACGGCGAAAGACTTTGATTTCGTCGGTAACGGAGCAGATGATTCCGTGACAATATTTAAGGCGGAAATTCTAATGTCGGACACTGATGTAGTATATCCAATAGAATATACATCCAAAGACATCTCAATGAATTCAAGGTTCTTTGAACTTGTGATGAATGCAACACATGGCAGCGCAAAGCTTGCAAGCAAGTATACCGATCTAATAGTGTTTATGGCTCACGAATGTAGCACCTATAATGATAAGG
>Ga0073936_10010053_pt1 | contig 11643 bp, 10 predicted proteins | sample AliMusrvi5mmetaG_FD_87041 | JGI IMG/M metagenome (GOLD analysis project Ga0073936, IMG submission 87041) | Freshwater lake bacterial and archeal communities from Alinen Mustajarvi, Finland, to study Microbial Dark Matter (Phase II) - Alinen... | ecosystem: Environmental > Aquatic > Freshwater >... | reverse complement strand
GTCTTCCCCATGGAGAGTGCAAAGCAACCGGTCAGCAAAACAAGGTCGCTGAGGAGGCAGCGGCGTGGGAACGGGTTTCGGTGGAGGTTCCTGAGCCTCCTCTTTGCGAGCCTTGGCTCGGAGAAACAGGAAGCAACCCAATAACCCGAGGGCGGCTCCGGCAGAGTCGATCATCACATCGCCCACGGATGCGCCTCGATTGGGGACGAACATCTGGTGTATTTCGTCGCTTGCCGCATAAATGGTGGACAAAATCCATGCCCATGGAATCCATCTTCGTGTGTCACCCTGCTCAATGGAGAGCGCCTGCAGAAACAGACAAGCCAGAAACGCGAACTCCGCCATGTGAGCTCCTTTGCGCACGACGACGTGGATCATATCGAGCTGCTCTTGGGCAATGTTCGGCATCAACCAGCGGAAAAGCGGTTCGATGAAACGGGAAGAATGCAGCATGGAATTGGAGTCACCCGACCCCGAAAAAATGACAAACATCCAGACCAACGCGGGCACCCAGCGTTTTAACCTCCCCAACCAATGGGTAGTATCGAGTTGAGAAAACATGGCTGTAAGCGTTTATTTAAACAGAAACCCCCGCCTGTTACCAGTGTCCTAATTACGTATTAGGACACCGAGGCGGGGGTTTGAATTTGGCGCGTGTTTAGCGTATTTCCTTACGGCAGGAAGAAACGGGTGCCAGCGCCAGCTCCCTGACGTTTCAAGGCCGTCGGGTTGTTGACAATAAATTTGCGGACGCGCAGCGGATCCTGTCCGACATGCATGGAGATTTCCTTGGCGTTGAGACCGGTGGCGCCAAACTGTGCCATTGCCTTGAGGACTTGCGGTTTCAAATCATCGTCGCTGATGGAGGGGCGACGGGTGCGGCGTACCGTGGTTGTAGTGGTAGCGCCCGATTCAGACGCCGGTTTGCCGGTTAACTCGGACAGTTCGGCTTCGAGCGCAGCTACCGTTTTCCGGGCTTCGACCAGTTTTTCCTTCAACTCGGCCAGCGCTTGATGCTTCAGCTCCAGAATTCTTTTTTCCAATTGTTCAATCTGCTCGGATGCGGTGGGTGTGGACATAGCGTTTGATAAGATAGGGAGAGGAGGTTCAGTTGATAGAGGTTCCCGTTGGGAATAGGTCGTCATCTTTTTTTGAAAAGAGATTGGCGATAAAAACCAAGGAAAGAAAGTGGGTTGGGCGGGACTCGAACCCGCAACCAACGCCTTAAAAGGGCGCTGCTCTACCATTGAGCTACCAACCCGCACCTGCTTCCTTAGCTGCCCGCAAAGGCTCCTTTTCAGGATGCTTCCAAGGGCAAGGGGAGGGACTGTTTATGCCAGTCGAGCCTTGGACGCAAGAAAATCTTGTTTTCCTAGGCGAAAATCAGGTGAAACGCCGTGAGAATCGTGAGAGCCAGCAGGAGGCGTTCAAAAAAGAGTTGGTTCATCCGATGAACGAGAAACCGCCCACCCACAATCCCGAGTGCGACGCATGGCATCAGCGTGGCGTTGAAGGCCAGCGAGGGCAGAGTGATGAACCCCAGATTCATGCTGAAGGGGACCTTGAAAAGGTTTACGATGAGGAAAAAGAGGGCGCTTGTGCCGACGAATTCGAGTTTTGGCAGAGCTACTGCCAGAAAAAAGAGGGTTACGACCGGTCCGGCGGCGTTCGCCAGCATGGTGGTCACTCCCGCGCCGATGCCCATCACCCACACGAACCAAGGGCTGTGCGGCACGTTTTGGAATTTTCCAGGCATCGCCTGCCGCCAAAGATGCAGGGCGGTTAAAAAGAGAACAATCCAGCCGATCAGCGGCTTGAATCCGGTATTGCTCATCCCCCGCATCCAGAAGTAACCAAGGCAAACGCCTATTCCAGCGGGAAGCAGCATCCGGAAAAGAATAGGCCATCGGACGTGGTGGCGAAACGCCTGCGCGGCAAAAACATCTCCGCAGATGAGTAACGGAAGGACTACACCGGTCGATTCTCGTTCATGGCCTCGCATTACGCTGGCCATCAGCACGAGGATCAACATGCCCACCCCGTTAAAGCCACTCTTGGCCAGCCCAACCATGAGCGCTGCCATGCCAGCAATAAACCATTGTTGAAGAGTGAGATGCGAAAAATCCATCGGGAGCAAAGGCCTGAAAAAGATTGAGCCCCCCGCGACCGAATGGTCACGAAGGGCTCATGTTCCCCCCAGAACATCTTTTAAAACTATGGAACGAAAATACCGTTTCCCATGTCGGTTGCAAGAAAAAAGATGGCCTTCGCTGGGAACCCCCTGCCGCTTTGCTATTTCGCGCCCGAGCCGAAGAGAACGGCAGGGATGGTTTTCAGAAGGATTTTAACATCGAGCCAGACGGACCAGTTATCGATGTATTCCAAGTCCAGCTTGACCCATTCCTCGAAGACCTGAACGTTGTTGCGACCACTGATTTGCCACAGACAGGTGAGGCCGGGTTTGACGCTCAAGCGTCGGCGCTGGGCGTCGTTTTCAAAGCCCTCCACCTCATAGAGCGGGAGCGGACGCGGCCCAACCAAACTCATATCCCCACAGATCACATTGATGAGCTGCGGCAACTCGTCGATGCTTGTCCGGCGCAGCCACCGACCAAAAGGGGTGACACGGGGATCGTTTTCCACTTTGAAAACCGGGCCGCTCATTTCGTTCTGGCCCTCCAGTTCATCCCGGAGTTTTTCTGCATTCACATTCATGCTGCGAAATTTATACATCGTGAACGGGCGCCCGTGTTTTCCCCCGCGTTGCTGGCGGAAGAAGATAGGGCCGGGCGAAGTCAGCTTGATGCCAGTGATGGCAAACAGCCAAAGGGGAGTCGAAACGAGGAAAATCAGCGTTGCGCCCACTCGGTCGATAATCCCTTTGACCAACAGTGCCCAGGAAACCGACGGCGTAGTGCGAAAAACCAACATAGGGGTGGAACCGAGAGCGTCAAAAGTCGGCTTGGCGATGGCGGTTTTAATGAAATTGGCCACAAGCCATGCTTCCACGCCCTCGATCTCGCAAGCCGCGATCGCTTGTTGGAGACGGTCCATATGAGAATGACCTCCAGCGAAGATTACACGGTTGACCGAGTGCCTGTGCATGGCAGTGATCAGCTCCGAGATCGGCTGCCGATCAATGTCGTATTCACCCACAATATCTACTTCAAGCAACTGAACTGGTGTGAATGTCTGCCGGAATTTCTTGATGTCATGACTGCTCCCCGCCAATAAAATCGGCTCCCGGTTGCCGCCATTTTTCAAGCGCCGCCGAAAGAAGGAGATGGTTGCGCGTTCGCGGAGCGTCAGGAGCAGTGGCGCGAGCACTCCGAAAATCGGCAATACGGAGCGACTGGGCACCTGCAAACGGAAAAAGATAACAAATACCCCCACGATCAAAGTCAGCCAGAAAGCTGCGCGGGCCATCTGAGATAAAGAAGCGCCGATCTTCTTTTGCAACGGATGGGCGTAGAATCCCTGAAGCTCCAGTAAAATCGGGCAGCACGACATGATGACGAACATCATCCATTGGCTTTCCGTGAAAGGTCCCAGTTGATCCAGAGGAGACCAATGCGCGACCTTTTCCCGCAGGACATAGGCCCCCCAAAAGGCAAAGGCCAACAAGAGGGAGTCCAAAATTTGGTAAATTTGGAGGTTAAATTCTTGTTTTCGACCTGTCATGAGCGTGTCAGAGTATCCAAGGTCTTTCCCACAAATCCACCACGATTTTTTTAAAATGGCTACTCCCTTTTTTCCCGGTTCGGTTGTCGGGACGATTCCCAGCCCACGCGCTTTGGCTGCCGCCCTGAAACTCCGCAGGAATGCGGTGGACTTTCTCGAATTGCGCGTGGATGCCTTCGCCGGAAATACCGATTTGGAAGCGATGGGAAAAAGCCTCCGTTGTCTGCGCGCGCCGCTGATTATTACGGTGAGGCACCCGTTGGAAGGCGGGGCGGGTCGCCTGACGCTCGCGCAACGCAAGGCCTTATTTCTCCGGTTCCTGCCATATGCGAGCTTTGTTGATGTGGAGCTTCGCTCCGTCCTGCCGCTTCGGGAGGTAATTGAGCAAGCCCGGACCCAGAGTGTCGGCGTGATTCTTTCGCACCACGATTTTCGCCGGACGCCCTCCCTTGCCCGTCTCCAAGCTTTGCGGCGCAAAGCGGCAGGTGCGGGGTGCGATGTTTTCAAAGTGGCGGCAGAGGCGCGCACGGCGAAGGATTTGGGCGTTTTGCTCGATTGGCTCACTGGCTCTCCTGCGTCCGTTCCTGCGCTTGCCGTGATGGGCATGGGGGAATTTGGGAAAATTTCCCGGCTGGTTCTGGCCCAAGCCGGTTCCGTGCTCAATTACGGCTATCTGGAAAAACCACAGGTTTCCGGGCAATGGCCTGCGGTTTTGCTAAAGGAACGCCTGCGCGAGATTGCGGGCTCGTAGATCCCGTAAATCTATCTCCCCAGCCTGTTGTTCTCGTCCGATATCCCGGAGGCGTATTCGGGGAAGAGTTTTTTGGCGCAGTCCGGGCAGAGGCTATGGGAACAATCGATTTCCAGATGCGAAGAGAGATAGCTTTCCACGCTTTGCCAGTAGTTCGTATCGTCGCGCACCTGTTTGCAGTTGGCGCAAATGGGCAGCATTTGGCGCAGCAACGAGATTTCCCGGATATCTTCCAGAATCACCACGGCCATGGGGATATTTTCAAATGTCAGAGGTGCCACGGTGATGAGAAAAAGCGCTTCCACGGCTTCTCCCTGCTTTAGCAACAGTTCCATTTTGACCGTTTGCCGAGGCGGCGTTTCGCCCAAGAGCGCACGATTCACCGAATTGCGGATCGGGCATTCGGTGCAGGCCACGGCGTGCCCGCATCCCTCTGGAGTTTCAAGGGAATGGATGCAATGCAGAACGTCGCCAGCTCGCTGACGGAGAACAATTTTACGGTCCTCGTTCAGAATCGCGCTCGCCGCAGTATTGAAATCCAGAATCCGAACATCTTCCTCCACTACAAATACCGGACACGGCATGGCATCCAGGATGGTTCGATGATAGTCCGAACCGAATAGGGCGCTGGTATCTGCTTTCATAAAACTCTCTATAAAACACCCGCCGCAATCATTTGAGTTCCAGACGGGAATTAATTAAACCTCCGAATGGAGCGCTTGAAAAGGGAGAATTCGATCACTCGCCTAATAAATCGTAATCCTGCGCGCCGAGGATTTTGACAACAGCGAACTTGCCCACCGGGAAAGGGCGGGAAAGCAGGACACGGCAATCCACTTCCGGGGCATCGGCGGCGGTGCGGGCGATAAGGGGTTGATCGACCAGCACGCGGAGGGTCTTCCCGACGCAGTTTTTTGCCACTTGCCGCGCGATTTTCTGCTGTAGCTTCATCGCTCTGCGGTAACGGGCCTTCTTGGTGACGGCGGGGACTTGCCCTTCCAGTTTGGCTGCGCGAGAACCCTCTTCCTGCGAGTAGGTGAAGATACCGAGCCGCTCGAACCGCGTCGTTTCGATAAACTCCAGGAGCGCCCGAAAATGTTCCTCTGTCTCGCCGGGGAATCCGACGATGAACGTCGTGCGGATGGCGATGCCGGGAATGCCCGCCCGGATTCGCGCGAGGAGCTTTTCGATGTGCGAGCGGGAGGTCTCACGCTTCATGGCCGCAAGCATGTCCGGGTGGATGTGTTGAAGTGGGATGTCGATGTAGCGGGCCACCTTGTCGTTGCGGGCGATGGCGGCGATCAACTCGTCGCTCCAATGCGCCGGATGGGTGTAGAGGAGACGGATCCAGAAATCGCCCTCGATGGCCTGCAAAGCGTCCAGCAACCCGGCGATGGTGGGGCCGCGCGAGGAATCCACCGGCTGGTTCGCCCTCGGGTGTTGTTCCCAGAGGTCCATGCCGAAATAAGTGGTGTCCTGACTGATCAGGTTGATTTCCCTCACCCCTTGGGCAACGAGACCTCGCACTTCAGCCACGACACTTTCGATGGTGCGGCTGCGGTGGCGTCCGCGCATGGCCGGGATGATGCAAAAAGAGCATGGGTGGTTGCAACCTTCGGCGATTTTAACGAACGCGGTATGAGCCGGGGTCAGGCGGTAACGTGGTGTATCGTAGTCCGGAATATAAACCGGCTTGCGGGAGACGAGGTTGAGCGGCTCCCAAGCGTCATCCGTAAGCGGCGAGGGGGCTGCCAGGATTTGCTCGATGAGCGCTCCTGCGTTGGCGATCTCGTCCACGCCGATAAAGGCGTCCACCTCGGGCATCTCCTTGGCCAAATCCTTGGCAAACCGCTGGGCCATGCATCCCGCGACGATCAGTTTCTGGTGCGCCTTCTTCTTGCGCAAGCCCCGGTGCTGGTGGGCCTCGAAAATCGCCGCGATGGATTCCTCCTTGGCCGAGTCGATGAACGAGCAGGTGTTGACGATGAGTACATCGGCGGCATCGGCATCCGACGTAATCTCCATGCCGCGCTGGAGGATGCCGCCCAGCATCACCTCCGCGTCGGAAAGGTTTTTCGCGCAGCCGAGGCTGATGAGGCCGACTTTGATTTTGGAAGAGGTGGCAGGTTTCACGGAGAAAGGAGGGGAACAGTAACCGCAAATTTTCCAGATTCACGCAGATTTTACGCTCTACCCGCAGTCTTCTTGCGCCGGAGCAAATAATAGAAAGCGGCTAAATTCCAAAGAGCAATGGAAAGCACGACACTCCATTCCAAGATGGCGATGTCCCAAATCACTGGTCGGTGGAAGGTCTGCAAATTAAAACCGGGCCGGTTTAAACCGGACGGGTTGAAAGATCCCGCACGTTGCAAGGAGGCGACCCAACGCATCAAAAATGCCAGAAAAGTGCCGCACGCCGTCATCGCCAAAACTCCCGAAAGCACCAGCGCTGGCGATGCCTTGAAAGAATATTTACGCCAGAACGCCACCGTGAACAGAAACACGGTCAGCAGCCATCCCCAAAAGAACATCATGGCGGCGATCAAATGGGGCTTCAGGAAATCCATCGGCGAAATCCCCACCCCGATCACTCCCAGCATGGAGCAAAACCCCGTCACTAGCGCCACATGACTGAGCTTGGTCTTTATGTGAACGCCCAACGCGCATAACATCGGGAACGTCAGGGGACTGGAGAGGATCAGCGTCCGGTTGAACACCTTGGCCATCATGGAAGAATGCGGCGCGCCTAATTCCGACACAAAGTTGCACAGCAGGGAAAAGCTTGCGGGATGCTGTTGATTGTAGAGGTAGATTGCCCAGGCAATGCCGAACCCCTGGAGTGTCTGTCCGCCCAAAGCGGTCCAGATTGCCAGGCGAGTTACTTTTTCGTTCATACGCGGGGGAGATTGCTGATGGGAGAGTATCTGCAAATTTTCCAGATTCACGCAGATTTTGGTATCGCGGTTACCCCGTTGACCTCGCTCATTTCCGCTAACAAACGGCGAAGTTGACAATTGGCGCGGTGTTTCGCACGATTTAATTTCTTGGATCGCCAAACCTTATTTTACCCTGTTTTCCAATCATGAATAATCCATCGCCTGCATATCAATTTGGGTATCAAGTCGGGCAAATTGTAGGGGCGGCAATGGTCGCCATCATTCTCATTGGCGGGTTGGTCTTCTTTATCCTTGCCGTGGTAAAAGCAATCAAGACGGGTCGGAAATCCTGGATTATCGCAGCCTCGATTTCTGGATTGCCCGTTCTTGCAGTTTTCGGCTTGTTCCTCTACGGCATCTTTTTGGGGATTACCAAGGCTTCGGATCGCTCTCATGAAATTAAGGCAGCCAAACAGGGAGAATCCTCCGCACTTTTGACAGCGGCCATGACCTCCATCCCAGGAAGAGCAGCCGTCCCTTATGCCATCTCCCTGCCATGGGAGGGGGAGTGGAGCAAAAAGAGCAACGTGCCTTATGATTATGTGTTCAGTTACCGTGATCTCTATATTGGTGTCATTGTAGAGGGAATTGGACTCGGTACACCCCAGAAGGCATGCGACTTTGCTCAAAAAAACATGCAGAGCAAATGCGCTCAATGCAGTTTTAAGGAGCCGGTGGAGATCAAAATCGGAGACCTTAACTGGCTTTTCTATGACGCCACGGCAACAACGGTTTCCAATGTGGATATAAAATACCGAGTCTTTCTTTATGCCGACAAAGGACGGACGGCCCAAATCCTTTGCTGGACCGGTCCCGTTCTCTTCGACCGTTATGCTCCGGTGATGGACCGGATTGCCAAGAGCTTTCGGTTTACCGAAACAAAATAAGGCACGTCCTATCCCCGCTTGGTTCCCAGCGGCTTCTTCCCGGTGTGTTTTTTCCCCGCGCTGTATTTCACCGGCTTGCGCCGAGGCTCGATTTTATCAATGCCGACGCCGCTCTTGAGTTCGGCGATCTGGTCGCGCAGCAGCGCCGCCCGCTCGTATTCGAGATTCCCGGCGGCCTCCACCATCTCGGCTTCGAGTTCGCGCAGCAGTTCGCCCACGTCAAAACTCGCGCCAGATTCGCGCACAACGGATTCCTCCAGCTCCCGGCCTTTGAGGATGGTATGCAGGCTTTCCTGCACAGCCCGCTTGATGGTCGTGGGGGTGATGCCGTGCTTTTTGTTGTATTCCATCTGCTTGGCACGGCGGTATTCCGTGACGGCGATGAGCTTGGCCATGCTCTTGGTCACGACATCGGCGAAGAGATACACCTCGCCGTTGACGTGGCGCGCCGCGCGGCCCGCCGTCTGGATGAGCGAGGTCTGGCTGCGCAGGTAGCCCTCCTTGTCGGCATCGAGGATGACCACGAGCGACACTTCCGGCAGGTCGAGCCCTTCACGGAGCAGGTTGATGCCGATCAAAATATCGAACTCCGCCGCGCGCAGCGCCCGCAGGATTTCCACGCGCTCGATGGTGTCGATGTCGCTGTGCAGGTAGCGGACCTTGAGCCCCACATCGCGCAGGTAATCGGCGAGGTCTTCCGCTGTCCGCTTGGTGAGCGTGGTCACTAGCACGCGCTCATCTTTCTCGATCCGCTGGCGGCAAAGCTCGATGGTCTCGTCGATCTGGTGTTTGAGGGGCCGGATGGTGATGTGCGGATCGAGCAGTCCCGTGGGCCGGATGATCTGCTCGGCGATGAGGATCGCGCCGGGCGTGTGGACGTCGAACAATTCCGGCGGCTGGTCCGTGCGCGAAAGGTGAAACTCCCCGGCGAACGCCGCCGGTTCGGGCTGCCCGTTGGCGAGCGCCTCCTTTTTGCCGGGCAGATAGCCCGTGTTCCCCACCACGCTGTTGCGCAACTCGAAATCCGCCGGGGTGGCGCTCACGTAGATGATCTGGTTGGTCATCTCCATGAACTCCTTGAAATTGAGCGGGCGGTTGTCCATCGCGCTCGGCAGGCGGAACCCGTAATCCACCAGCACGCTCTTGCGCGAGCGGTCGCCCTCGAACATTCCGCCCACCTGCGGGACGGTCGCGTGGGATTCGTCAATGATGCAGAGGAAATCGCGCGGGAAAAAGTCGAGCAACGTGAATGGGCGCGAGCCGGGCGGGCGGCCCGAGAGATGGCGTGAGTAGTTTTCGATGCCGCTGCAAAATCCCATCTCCTGCATCATCTCCAGGTCGAACTCCGTGCGCATCTTGATGCGCTGGGCTTCGAGCAGCCGCCCCTGCGCCTCGAACCAGACCACGCGCTTGTCCAGCTCCTCGCGGATCGTCCGCATGGCCGTCTGCAACTTGTCGTAAGGGGTGACGAATTGCTTCGCCGGGTAGAGGATGATCTTTTCGAGTTGCTCAAACGTCTCGCCCGTGAGCGGCTCGAAGCGCGCGATGCGGTCGATCTCGTCGCCGAAGAACTCGATGCGGATCGCCTCCTCGTCGGCGCTGGCGGGATAGACCTCCACCACGTCGCCGCGCACGCGGAATTTCCCGCGCGTGAACGCGATGTCATTGCGCTCGTAGAGCATATCCACCAACTTCGCTAGCACCCCCTCGCGGGTGATCGGCTGGCCCACGTGCCATTCCGCCAGCATGTTCAGGTAATCCTCCGGCGATCCCAACCCGTAGATGCACGAAACGCTGGCGATCACGATCACATCGCGCCGGGAGAGCAACGAACTGGTGGCCGAAAGCCGCAGCCGCTCGATCTCCTCGTTGATGGAGGAATCCTTTTCGATGTAGGTATCCGTGCGCGGGATGTAGGCCTCCGGCTGGTAGTAATCGAAGTAACTGACGAAATATTCGACGGCGTTGTTCGGGAAGAACTGCTTGAACTCGCTGTAAAGCTGGGCCGCGAGCGTCTTGTTGTGGGCGATGACCAGTGTGGGCCGCTCCACCTGCGCGATGACATTGGAAACCGTGAACGTCTTCCCGGAGCCGGTCACGCCCAGCAGCGTCTGGTGCCGATTCCCGGCCTCCACCGACTTGACCAGCTTGGCGATGGCCTGCGCCTGGTCGCCCATCGGCTGGTAGTGAGAGGAAAGTTCAAAGGACATAAACAGGGAAACATACAGGTCTCACGCAAAGACGCAAAGGCGCAAAGGAGATGCCCGAAAGAAGGGAATCTGAAGCTCAGGAAAAAGGGCATTGAAAACGGCACGCCTTTAAACCAGACTTTTCCACTGAAATGAGCAACTCCCAGGAAGACCAAGAAAAGCCTGAAGCAAACGATGAAGAAAATCAGCATGCTCAGATTGCTGGGCACGAACGGAAGGTGGCATCGGAGGGGCGGTTTTGGGGTTATTATTCCAAGCAACGTTTCGTGATTATCACCTCGATCATTTTCACTGGGTGGATTTGTGCTAAGTTTTTTGTAAACATGAGGTCTCCATGGGGAGTATTTCTGAACTTTCTTTACCTTCCAATGTGGTTCCCCGGGCAATTTATTATGGGTCCGCTGGTGTGGATGCATGCCCCATCAATCGTGATGCACGCAAGTGTGATCATCTATGGACTTATCGCATCGTCCCTTCTTGGTATGCTCTTCAGCCGAAGGCGTGAGCCAAAAGGTCGTTTTCTGCCCTATTTTAGGCTGCGTATTCTAATAATGACTTCTGTCATCTTTATAGGATGGATTTACGGCACCTCCACAATGACTACAGCGGGGCCGCCAAATGTTGGTGCAGGCATTCTGCAGTATCTGTGCTTTCCCATGGTGATGGGTTACATGTTGCTTGTTGTGCTCCCTTTTCACTTGGATCACGCTTCATCATCCGTGCTAAATATAACTTCGATCGTCTATGGCTTGATCGCATCCTATCTTGTTGCAAGGCTTTTTTACATTGGACGGCATGGCAAGGGCAGGGATATCATTGTTCCCCAGCCAAAAGCCTTGGATAATCCTCAATCGCCAGAGCACAAGACAAAGGATTGAGCGCCTGTCTCCCTGTCATTCTTTGCGCCTTTGCGGCTTTGCGTGAGGCTAATCCACCTTCTGCAGCACCAAACTCGCGTTGATCCCCCCAAACCCAAACGCATTATTCATCGCGGCCCGCAGCGGTTGGTGCCGACCCTCGTTCGGCACAATATCCAGGTCACACTTCGGGTCAGGCGTCTGGTAATGCAGCGTCGGCGGAAGGTATCCCTCGTCCAGTGCCAGCGCGCAGATCACCGTCTCCATCGCGCCGGTGGCCCCGAGCGGATGCGCCGTGATCGGCTTCGTCCCGCTCACCGC
>Ga0073936_10010049_pt1 | contig 11646 bp, 12 predicted proteins | sample AliMusrvi5mmetaG_FD_87041 | JGI IMG/M metagenome (GOLD analysis project Ga0073936, IMG submission 87041) | Freshwater lake bacterial and archeal communities from Alinen Mustajarvi, Finland, to study Microbial Dark Matter (Phase II) - Alinen... | ecosystem: Environmental > Aquatic > Freshwater >... | reverse complement strand
TCTAGACGCCCGCATCAAAGCGGCGGACGAGCTGATCACCAAGTTTGCCGACACCGAGTTCAAGGCCTACGCGCTTTACCTCGAAGCGGATTCCTACCAGCAGAAGGGCGATAACGACAAGGCGATCGTCTTCGGCGAACAGACGCTCGAGGCGGATCCGAAGAACTACCAGGCGGCCGTGCTGCTTGCGAAGACCTACGCGGGCACCACGCACAATAACGATCTGGACAAGGAAGAAAAGCTCACCAAGGCGACCAAATACGCCAACCAGGCGCTGGAAGCCCTGAAGACGGCGGAGAAACCGAATCCGCAGCTGCCGGACGCCCAGTGGGCCGATGTGAAGAAAGATTTCGAAGGCCAGTGCTATTACGCTACGGCGATCGTCGCCGCGTACCACAACAAGATGGATGAAGTGGCGGCGGATCTCGACAAAGTGGCCACCATGGATACCGACCCGACGGATCTGATCCGCGCCGGCCGCGCTCTGCTCGACGCGAAGAAGTACGCGGAAGCCGTGCCGTGGTTCGACAAGGCGATTGCCTCGCCCAACGCCAACGCGCAGATCAAAGACATCGCGACCAAAGATAAGGCCCGCGCGCAGGCCATGATCCGCAAATAGTGACTGCCTTTGGCCGTTTCTAAATCCGGTGCCGTTTCGAGTCCGGGGGCCCTTGAACAGGCCCTCGGACATGTTTTTTCCGACCGTACATTGCTGGTTCGGGCGCTCACCCACAGTTCCACCGCGAACGAGAGACAGCCGGTCTCGGGGCCTCCCGATAACGAGCGGCTGGAGTTCCTGGGCGATTCGGTGCTGGGGCTGCTGGTCGGGGAGTTGCTCTTTCGCCGTTTTGAGCATTTCACGGAAGGGCAGCTCTCTCTTCTCAAAAACCATCTGGTGAGCGCCACGCATCTGCTCCAGGCGGCGCAGCGTCTGGAACTGGGAAACTACCTGCATCTGGGCCGCGGCGAGGAGTCGGCGGGCGGCCGCACCAAACAGAAAATTCTCGCGAATGCCTTCGAAGCCGTGCTGGCGGCGATTTATCTGGACGCCGGTCCGGATCCCGCTCGCGAACTTGTGGTCCGGTATCTGATTCCGGATGACGACGAGTTGCTGCGGCTGGCGGGCGCCGGTCCGCCGGAGGATTTCCGGGCCGAACTGGAACGTCTCGCCCGGGACCGGGCACTTCCCAAACCGTTCTATGTCCTGTTGTCCGAAGCGGGTCCGGCGCATGCGCGAATCTTCCGGGTGGAAGTCCGGCTCGGCAAAGAGATCGCGCTCTCGGCCGAAGGTTCGTCGAAAAAGGCGGCAGCTCACAACGCGGCTCGGGAAGTCTGCCGGGTGCTGCTGGGCGGGGCGCCGGTTTAATCCACGCGGAAGGGCGCGGAACTTTTCACGGTCTGTTTACCCACGCCGTCCCGCGCGGTGATCTCGACGTTGTACTGCCCTTTGGCCATATCGGGCTGCAGCGTCAGGCTGAAGGAGCCCGGCACCCACGGCTGGGGGTAGAAGGCCTGGCTGCGCTCCGTGGCCGCATCCGGCTGCGAGAACAGGGTCTTACCGGCCGCCGCCATCACCGCCACGTCGTAGGTCACGTCCATGGCATTCTGTTCGCCGTATTTGTAGCCGGTCAGGTCGAAGCGCACCCACACCATATCGCCGGCCCGGTAGGCGGCCACGCGCAGGGGTGTTTCATCGTCGGCGGTGCGATAGAAGTGCAGGCCGCGGACGACGAGGGTCGGGCTGGGGGCCACTTCGAGGCCGGAAACTTCGAAGGTATGGTCGCCGGTTGCTGTTTGCTTCGTTTGATTCTCTTTCGCCTGATTATCTTTCGCCTGATTATCTTTCGCCTGATTATCTTTCCCCTGATTATCGACGGCCTCGAAGCGGATGTGGTACGTGCCCGGCCGGGCGATGGAAGGTATCTGGAACTGAAAGCGCAGCACCGGCTTCCAGCCTTTATCCTCATCGCGCAGGGAAGTGCCGATCACCACTTCGTCGGGCGGCATAATCGGGGTGCCCGCGGCATCCACTGCCTGGGCGTGGCCGGTGATCTGCACACGGCCCGCGTCGCCGATGCGAAAGCCCGCGGCGGTGAACCGAAAGTAGACGGTCTCACCGGGCACCAGTTTCTGGCCGGCGGGAATCGCGGCGCCGTCTTCGAACTGGGAAACGATGGGGCTGGTCACCTGCAGCGTGGGCGCCGGGGCGGGGGACGTTTTCTGCGCCCACAGTGCCGCTGCAAAGAAGGCGGAACAGGCGACCGCCGGCGAAAATTTCCGATTCAACACTCGACTGTATATTACTTCTTTTTGCCGGCTTTTTTCTCGTCGGGCGGCGGGCCGGGCATTTCCGCTCCGGGCGCCACCGGAGTATCCTCATTTCCCATCTGCTCATGCACGAAACTCAGCGGCAGGTCGATGTAGACATCGTCGGGATCGGTTTCGTCGGTCAGCTTGAGTTTGTAGTGGGCGGCTGGCGCGTCGAAGACCACCACGCCGCGTTCGGTCTGTGCGGGAGACACGCGCCGCACCACACCCAGCCAGTGCGGCACGTTGGTGCCGTCGGCGAGTTCCGGGTAGGCTTTGCCGGAGTCGTCCACCAGTTGCATGGCGGGAATCGAAACCTCCGTATTGTTGCCGCTGGAGACGGCCACCTGCACCGTATAGAAACGGTTCTGCGGGATGCGGGGCGTCTCGCCATCCTCACCGAGCCGCGGGTGAATCTGGGTATCGATAACCGTGTAAACGAGTTTGTCCACCTCAGCCTTTTCGCCTGTCTGGTAGACCTTGGTCTGCCGGCTGGAGGAGGAGCAACCGAGGGAAAACAGCGACAAAGAAAGAAGGATAACGAGTATGGATCGACACATATAGAGACGGCTACATTCTCTCACAAAGAAATCCGGAGAGGCCACGCCGGAAGCGTTCAGCGAAGGGGGAGAGGCGCTTCCAGTTTGAATTTCAGATAGGCCCGCCGCTGCAGGTGGACCGTGCGGTGACCCATGCCCTGCGCGGCGTCTTCGTCGAACGTGAGCAGGGAGAGATCTTTCGCGCCGTTCCCGTTTTTGAGCGTCCTTTCTCCTACCTGAATGCGGTTCAGAGCCAGTTGCAGCCGGGTATGAGTCCCGACCCGCTCGGCATCGCGGATGACCAGGAGCGCAATGGAACTTTCCGGAATCGCCACAAGGCCATCGGGTCCGGTCACGGGGTCTCCGACCGTTCCCATGACGAACAGGTTATCGCCCAGCATATCGGAATCCACGACGTCCGTCAGTTCAATGCCGATGATCGTTCCGGCCGCCAGGGAAGTGGCCGCCGACGCCGCCCGGAGCGGAACGGAACCGGCCCGTGCGGAACCGGTCGGGGCGGAATTCTTGCCAAACGCCGAAAACGGCGCGTCGCCGGACGCGGAAGGGGAACCGGATTTACTGCCGCAACCCGCCATGCCGAACAGGCAGAGCAATAAGAATAAAGGAATCTTCAGGCGCAGCATCCTCAACAAGCTTACAGTTTACAGCAGGACTCCCTGAAGTTTTCTGAAAAGAACTCAATTGCCTTAATTAAGCTCAATTCGGGGTCTTTTTGTGTTCGCGCAGCATCCGCTCAAATTTGAGCTTTTGCTCCGGATTGAGGATCTGCAGAATCCGGCTGTTGCCGTCGGCGAGGAGATTGTCGTAGTAATGGGAAAAATCGTCGAGCACGGAGGTCAGCTGGCGCAGCTGGTCGTCGGACAGGGAAAGTTGTTGTTTCCATTCGTCGATCGACATCATCATGGCGACCTGGGAAGGGTGCTGCACCCGCGGATGGATCCAGAAGCTCATCAGGAGCGCGCCGGCCACCGAGCCGCAGAGGAAGACGAGGACCAGAGAGAAGATCGCGACTCGTTCGGCAGGGCGGGGCAGCGTTACCGAGGACATGTACGAGTTATACCCCGTTACTCCCGATAGTTGGCAAGCGCAAAGAGCAGATTGTCGCGGTCGGAACTCTCCGGATGGGACTGCAGGACATCGTGTTGCGCCATGATGCTCACGGCATCGGCTTCCGGTTCGGCCGCTTTACGGGTCACCAGGTAACTGCCCAAACCGGCCAGAAGCAGCAGGGAGGCGAAAGCCACCCGGCGAAAGAACGCGATTCCGGGTGAGAAGAACGACCACGACTGGCTCTGTTCGTCTTCGCGGATCCGGCAGGCGACACGGTTATAGAAGCCGAGCGAGGGAGCAGGAATGGAGTCGGTGTCCGGCCGGAACTCGTGCAGAGCGTTCGTGACCTGCTCGAGTTCGGCAAGTTCCGCGACACAATCCGGACAGACCGCCAGGTGCTCGTAAAGCGCCTGCGAGGCCCGGCCATTCCGGTGATCGTCGAATTGTTCCGCTACGATGTCGTGCATTTCACTTCACTCTTCCCGCGTTCACTACAATATCGGACATCCCGTGCCGGCGTCCGCCCAACCTGCCGCCCGGGAGGGGCTTCACCGTGCCGGAGCTTTATCGAGACGCTGCGAGGCCTTCACCAGTTTCTGGCGGGCGCGGAACAGTTTCACTTTGATGGTGTTCTCGTTCATCCGGAGCATTCCGGCGAGTTCCTCCACCGAATAGCCCTCCACTTCCTTCAGCATGAGCAGATTCTTCTCTTCGTCGGAGACGCGGTCGAGCAACTTCACGATGTAGTCGCGTCGCGCCAGAGTGGTGTCGGCGCGGGTGCCGCGATCCGGGAGCGGTTCGCTGTTTTCCACCCGGCGAACCTCGTCCTCGCTCATGTCGCTCTCGTAAACCAGCTTTCGGACCTTCTTCTTACGAAGGTAGTCGAAGCATTCGTTGACAGTAATCTTGTAGATCCAGGTGATCAGGGAACTCCGGAAATCGAAGTTCCGGATTGAGAAATAGACCTTGGCAAACACCTGCTGGGCGATGTCTTCGACGTCGTTTCGCTGCCGGACAATGCCGTGAATGATCGAGAAGACCTTCGACTGGTAGCGCTCCACGATCTCGCGGAACGCGGATTCATCGCCGCTCTGGGCGCGGCGGACCAGTGCGCCTTCGGGTGTGGTCTCGTAGTCCACTCTCGTCCTGAGTGCGGAATTAGTTCCAAAAGCCGGAAGTGGAAGTGCCCCGCTCAGTGTTTCCATGCATTGGTAGTTACGCGTGCCTCCCGCCGCGGGTTTCAGCCAAAATCCGGCGCAGTACTGACGATAGCAGCCCGGATGCGCGGCGTACGCCGGGAGTTCTCTTTGTCGAATACTCCGGGCCGCCGGTCGCATCATTACAAGAAGAGTTACAATGAAGTTCGTTCACTTCACGGAGAAACAATAAATATATGGTAAACATCACAGGAACCGCCGTCAGCAAAGTGAAGGAGATTCTGGATTCCCAGGAGCCCAAACCGGCCGGGCTGCGGATTTCCGTCGTGGGCGGCGGCTGCTCCGGTTTCAGCTACTCGATGGCGTTCGAGAATGCGCCGAACATGCTCGACAAAACGTACAACTACGACGGCCTTAAAATTTTCGTGGATCAGGCGAGCCTGCTCTACCTGGACGGGGCGGAGGTGGACTACGTCGAGTCTCTCGAAGGCTCCGGGTTCAAGTTCAACAATCCCCAGGTGAAATCGACCTGCGGCTGCGGCAGTTCATTCAGCGTGTAAGCTCCTCTATCTTTCTGAAATCAGGCAAGTTTGATGGCGACCCCTCAAAGGGTCGCCATTTTTGTTAACAAAAGTATGCGGTGGAACTGGTTTTTGTCCCTTTTAGTGTCAAAAAATTCACTCATTCGATACGCAATGTATGGTAGGATCCATTTAAGCGAACCAGCGGGCCGGAGGGCAACTGCTCCCTGGCGAACAAAGTTTAAAACACTAAAAGGACCATGATGAACACAGTTCGGAGAATTCTCGTCGGATCGACGCTCGCGGTTATTGCCGCGGGTCTCGCTTCCGCAGACACCATTTACTCTACAGCCACGCCTATCTCGTCGTCCACGGCGCCCAGCTGGTCACTCACTCTCAACAAATACAGCGGATCGGGTACGCTCACCGGCGTCACCATCTATTTCAAAGCCTCCATCGCTGCCTCGGACCTGTACGTGATGAATACCGGTACAAGTGACCAGACCTGGGACCTCACGGCCAGCAACACGATCGTGAAATCGATGGTGAACAGCGCCTCGTCACTCGACAAATTCAGCAACGAAACGTTCCAGACTGTCGACACGGCCGGAAACGGACTTGCCCTCGGTAACTGCTCGACGGGCGGAACTCCCAGCGTCAGCTGCATCGGAACTCAGACGACGGCAGCCGGCGACAAAACGCACCTCGGCACGATTGCCTACGACAGCACTTCGTTTTCCAGCCTGGGTACGACCGGTACCGGTCTCGGCGGGACCTTCGGATTGAAGAAGGTTGTGGCGGTCGGTGACGTTTCCAAGTACGTGGGCGCCGGAACGTTCACGCTGTCCGGCACCACCAGCGCCAGCACCGCTTTCGATGTCTCGGGAGGAACCCAGACCGTTAGTTTGTTCGGTCTGTCCGATTCTTACGTGGCGGAAGTCGACTACACCTACACGCCTCCTGCCACTCCGGAACCGGCCACCATGGTTCTGTTTGGTTCCGCTCTTCTGGGTCTCGGCCTGGTGGGCAAGCGCAAGGGCCTCTCCAATCGCTAGTTTTTCCGGTTAGACTGTTTTTTTTTGCCGGGGCTGAGTCAAATCAGCCCCGGCATTTTTCCGTTCCAGTACGATTGCCAGGCGTCCGTTCCTCCACGAGCCGGGCCGAAGACCGGGGTCATCTCCCGGCTTCAGAGCCGACCTTGCTCCGCGAATACCCCGGCGTCCCCCAGACCGACCGGTGGCCCTGAAGGTTTCAGCTCTCTCGCGCGAAAGCAATAAACGCAAAGGAGCCGCATGAACACCGTACACAGAATTCTCGTTGGATCCGCACTCGGGATTGCCGCCGCGAGTACGGCGCCTGCCGATACCATCTCCTCCACCGCGACGTTTGGACCCACCACCGGGTCGACCTACACACTCACCCTCGGTAAATTCGACAGCCGCCTCGGAACTCTTTCCTCGGTGCAGCTCTATTTTCAGGCCATTGAAACCTTTTACGTCTTCACCGTGCAAAACAACGGTGAAGACGATCAAACCTGGGATCTCAGCGTGTCAACCAATCTGGTCAGGACCTTCACCAATTCGGCGACCGCCGCCGACAAATACACGGGTGAAAATCTCCAGGTGTTCGATACCAATGAGGGCACGGCGTCAGGAAACTGCACAGCGGCGGGAACCTGCATCGGAACGCAGTCGACGGCGGCCGGGGCGATCTCACCCAACTATGGTCCGTTCAGCGTGGCTAACACCGACGACATGTTCGGTCTTCGGACCGGTGTCGGCCTCGCCGGCGTGACCGGTGTCCGAATGACAGGAACGGCGATCGCGAACTACCAGGCGGCGGGCGGCGGCACCTTCTCGCTGTCGGGCACCACCCGCAACACCGTGGTCTTCGATGTCCCCGGCCAGAGCACGGAAGCGCTCAACCTGATTTACAGTTACTCCTACCTTGCGGAGGTGGATTACATGTACACGGCGGCACCGGCGACCCCGGAACCGGCAGGCCTGGTTGTGTGTGGATTGGGCCTTCTCGCTATCCGGCTGACAGCTTGCCGCCGGTGAGCGGCGGACGCCGGCCAGGTCAGGGAATAGACGGACAACGGGCTTTCAGAGCGGACCGGGCTTCTTCGTAGCCGCCGAGGCGGAACGAGAAAGCAGCGTCTTCTCCCCGTAACCGGGTAAAGGCGACGTGAAGCGTCTCCGTGGTGGCGAGCTTCGCGAATTCGCCGCCCACGTTGGTAAACAGGAACGATTCGTGATCCTGCGATTCGCGTGCCGCCAGCACCCGTTCCGCTTTGGAACCCCTGCCACCCGTGAAGTCGTTCCGAAAGCGGAAACGGACGACCCGGAGATTCCCGTCCGGTACCGTCTGGGCCATGGCATGCGTGGCGATGACGATATCCGGCTTTCCGCCTATGCAGCGCAGCAGCAGTGACGGCTTTTGGGGACCGGTCCGGGTTGCGATCGTATCCTGAGCGTCCAGCGCGCCCACGACGACTTCGGTGCCATCGTCCGGGTTTGGCACGGTTCGGACCTGCCACGCCATGGAAGGTCCAAACTGTGCCGCCGGCACGGGCGGTTCTTCCGTGGGCGCGGGAGGCGGAGCAGCGGCAGGAACGGGGGGATTGGCCGCCGCCGTTTCCGCCGGTTTGGCCACGACCGGTTCGGGCGCGCGGCTGCAGCCCGTCACCGTGAAGAACAGGGCCAAAGTCACCGCGGAACGAAGAAGCATATTACGAAAGTGTACAAAAGGGCAGTATGCCGCCGCTGCTGCCCGATCCTCTATTTGGCGTCCCTCCAGTTCGCGCCCTGTCCCACCTCCACCAGCATCGGCACACGCAGTTCGTACGCGGACTCCATCTCTTTCTTCACCAAAGACTTAACCTCCTCAACCTCGTCCGGCGGCGACTCCAGCACGAGTTCGTCGTGCACCTGCAGCAGCAGCCTGGTCTGCATGCCGCGCAGCGCCTGATCGATGCGGATCATGGCCACTTTGATCAGATCCGCCGCAGTGCCCTGAATCGGTGAGTTCACAGCCGTCCGCTCCGCGAAACCGCGCGAATTTGGATTACGGCTGTTCATATCGGGAATCGGACGCTCGCGGCCAAACAACGTGCGCGCGATGCCGGTCTCGCGGGTGCGGGCGATGGTCTCCGTAATGAAACGCTTTACCCCGGCATAACGCTCGAAATAGGCCTTGATATAACTGTCCGCTTCCTTGCGGGATATTCCCAGATTAGCGGCCAAACCGAACGAACTGATGCCGTAAACGATGCCGAAATTCACCGCCTTGGCGTTGTTGCGCTCCTGTTTCGTCACCAGCATCGGCGGCACGCCCATTACCTCGGCGGCAGTCCGTGTGTGAATATCCTCGCCATTGCGGAAGGCGTCCACCAGCACCTCATCTTCGGACATATGCGCCAGCAGGCGCAGTTCGATCTGGGAGTAGTCCGCCACCACCATTTCCCAGCCCTCGCGGGGGACGAAGGCAGCGCGAATTTCTCGTCCCAATTCGGTTTTGACCGGGATATTCTGCAGATTCGGGTTGGACGACGAGAGACGACCCGTGGCGGCGCCGGTCTGGTTGAAGCTGGTGTGCAGGCGGCCGCTGCCGGTCCGGATCAGTTCCGGCAGGGCGTCCACGTAGGTGCCTTTGAGTTTCGACAGCTGCCGGTACTCCAGCACCTGGCGGACGATGGCGTGTTCGGGCGCGAGAGCCTCCAGAACATCCGCGGCGGTGGAGACGGCCTTGCCTTTGGCCCGGAACGGCGCGGGAAGGCCCATCTCTTCGAACAGAACCTTGCCCAGTTGCTGGGGCGAGGCGATATTGAATTCCCGGCCGGCGTGCGCGTGAATGTCCGCCGTGAGTTGCGCGAGCTGCGTTTCCATCAGGGAGGAGAGCCGCCCGAGTTCCGCGGCATCCACCCGGATGCCGGTCTCCTCCATACGCGCCAGCACGCCGGCGAGAGGGAGGTCGATCTGTTCGTAGAGGGGATACAACTGCCGCCGGATCACCTCGGGGCGGAGTCGCTCATTCAACTCCTGGATGTAGAGAGCGCGCTCGTCGGCGCGGGGACCGGGGCGCAGATCGAGACGGCGCTCCACCATGGTTTCCAGAGAGCAGCCGCCGGGGTCCGCATCGAGCAGGAAAGAGTACAGGGCGACGTCGTCGCGAAACCCGTCGGGGGCGATGCCGAAGCGGTGCAACTCGAGGGAAAGAGTCTTCACGTCCACCGCCGCCTTGGGAATGGCGGGATCTTCCAGAAAGCCTTTCAGCTCGTCGAGGCGCGCGGCCGGCAGCGACCGCGCCTCTCCGGGGCGGCAGGAGAGGCCGAACTCGGCGAGTTCCGGCGAATACGCGAAGGCGAGTGGCGCGCCTTCGGGCGCGGAGGGGACGAATTCCGCCACCGAAGCAGCGTCCGGAAGAGCGGCGAAGTCGCGGGGCCGCGCGTCTTCCGAAGGTCCCAGTTCCTTCAGGTGGGAGAAGAATTCCAGCTCTTTGAAGAGCGGTTTCAGCAGTTCCGCGTCGGGCGCCTGGACGCGGCAGTCTTCGAGTTCGAAGGGCACCGGGACATCGCAGTGGATGGTGGCCAGGCTGCGGCTCATCAGGATCCGCTCGCGATTGTTCTGCAGGCTTTCCCGGTACATTTTCCGCTGGACTTCGGCGGCGCGGTCGAGGGCGGCTTCGACGGTGCCGAACTGTTCCAGCAGATCGCGCGCGCCTTTGTCGCCGATGCCCGGCGCGCCCGGGATGTTGTCGATCGCATCGCCTTTGAGCGCCAGCAGGTCCGCTACCTGACGGGGCTCCACGCCCATGAATTCCTTGACTTTAGCGGGGTCGTACCAGGTGTCGTCTTTCGCCGGATTCAGCATCGACACCTTGTCGGTGACCAGTTGCAGCATGTCTTTGTCGCTGGAGACGATGACGACCTCGCAGCCGGCCTCCGCCGCCTTCCGGCTGAGCGTGCCGATGACATCGTCGGCTTCGAAACCGTCATACTGCACGATGGGAATCCGCAGGCCTTCGATGAGCCGCTGGACGTAGGGAATCTGCTCGATCAGGTCCGGCGGCGTTTCGGCGCGGTTCGCTTTGTACTCCGCGTATTCGGTTTCGCGATGGGTTTTGCCCAGACTCTCGAAGACGGAGACCATGTATTGCGGCTCGAACGTTTTCGAGAGTTTTTTCAGCATGTTGCTGAAAATGAATACGGCTTCCGTGGAGAGTCCGGTGGTGGTGCGCATGGGCGGCGCGCCGGTCCGGGCGCGCGCGTGGTAGGCCCGAAAGATGAATCCGTAGGTGTCGATCAGAAAAAGTCGGGGCGGGGAATGTTTTGGCGGCGCAGGCACTGCCGCCCATGATAGCGAAAAGAGCGGGCCGATACGGCGGGGCGAAGCGGCGGGGCGAAAAGGCCACGCGAGAGCGATGATGGGTGCGGCTCAAATGCCGCAAGGTGTGGCGCATACGCGACGGTCCAATCCGGCTTAGTCGTTCCTCTTCAAACATTTACAAACTGACGCAGGGAAAGATCCGGTAGCATGGAGATTGTGCGGACGGTTTTCGGGGGAATGTGCCATGCGTTTTGAAACGACGATTCAGTCGCCGGTGGAAGTGTCCGGCACGGGCCTGCACCACGGCGTTCCGGTCCACATGCGGATGACCCCCGCGCCGGCCGGAACGGGCATTGTGTTTCGCCGTTCGGACCTCGACTTCTTCCCCATTCCCGCGAGCTGGAAGTATGTTGCGCGGGTGATTTACGCCACCAGCCTGATGCGGCAGGGCGTTCTGATTTCCACCACCGAACATCTGCTCAGTACTCTCTACAGTTTCGGGGTGGATAACGTCTTCATCGAGATCGACAACCTGGAAGTGCCGATCCTGGACGGCAGCGGCAAACCGTTTGTCGAACTGCTGCGGCAGGCGGGGCTGCGTCAGCTGCGCCGGAAACGGCGTTATTTGCGGATTCGCAGGCCGGTCACCGTTGAGGACGGCAAGAAGCGCATTTCGATCCTGCCGCACGACGCTTTCCGGCTGACCTGCGACATCGATTTTCCC
>Ga0073936_10010044_pt1 | contig 11650 bp, 8 predicted proteins | sample AliMusrvi5mmetaG_FD_87041 | JGI IMG/M metagenome (GOLD analysis project Ga0073936, IMG submission 87041) | Freshwater lake bacterial and archeal communities from Alinen Mustajarvi, Finland, to study Microbial Dark Matter (Phase II) - Alinen... | ecosystem: Environmental > Aquatic > Freshwater >... | reverse complement strand
GCCGGGATTGAGTTCGGCATACAACCACTCATCGCACATGATGCTGCCGGTCGCGCACTGTACTGCCCCTTCGGGTTGAATTTCGCCGTCCCCGCCATGGCGCTGGAGCATATCTTTGTTTTTGGAATTCTTGAAGGCGTGGTTACCGCCCTGGTCATCGCGTATTTTCAACGCACCGCTCCCGAGATGCTCTCATCCACCGCGCCTGCCACGCACCAATCACTGCCGCTGGCGCCAAAAATTGCCATCGGGTTAGGCATCCTGGTACTATTGGCGCCGTTAGGCTTGATTATTCCCGCACATTTTCATGCCGGATCAGCCTGGGGTGAATGGAGCAGCGAGGAAATAAAAGCCAAGGTGGCCAAAAACACCGCATCGCACGAGGGCTATGTGCCGCAAGGCTTGCAGCATGCCGAAGAGCATGGGTGGAAAGCACCCATGCCGGATTATAGCCTACCCGGCCAGGAAAATGCGCCGCTCAAATCGCTCAGCCTCTCCTATATTCTCGCCGGCGCCATTGGTGTGATTATGGTCGGCTTTTTGATAATTTTGGGAAAGAAGCTCATCGCGCGAAAGGATGATGGGGATGTCCCTCCCTCCGTGGATGCTCGACCGCACCAGGCCTGATACATCCTCTTCAATCACCGCGGAAGCCTCCGTACCGGAGGCCCAGCACGGACGGGGGCCGCGCAATATCGTGCGCCGTGCGGTGGGAAGTTTCGCCAAGTTGCTGGAAGAACTGTTGGCGAACGACGCTATTGCCGCAGAACCCGGTCTCTTGCAGCAAATCGATCCGCGCGCAAAAGTTATCGGCTTGATTGGCCTGGTCGTCGTCACAACCCTAGTGCATCAGCTCACAACGCTGGCACTCACCTATGGCTTGTGTTTGCTGTTGGCCGCGCTCTCCGCTATTCCACCGCGTCGGATTCTGCGCGTTTGGTTGGCGATCCCCCTCTTTTCCGCCGCCATCATGCTGCCGGCGCTGCTCAATATCGTAACACCGGGTCATCCCGTGCTGACGCTCTGGCACTTTGCGGCACCTAATCTCGGACCTTGGCGCATACCTCCAACGTTGACGATTACGGACAGCGGCATCTTTGTCGCGCTGCGCTTTGTCCTGCGCGCCGCCGTCTGTGTCACGCTGGCGTTGTTGCTCACCACCTCAACCCGGACACACCGGTTATTCCGCGGGTTGCGCGCACTCGGGGTGCCCATGCTCTTCGTGATGCTCTTGAGCATGATGGAACGCTATCTCACCGTCTTCGTGCGCGCCGCGGAAGAAATCCATCTGGCGAAAATCAGTCGTTCCATCGTCGTCACCGGAATCAGCCGGGAGCAAGCCTGGGTCGCTGCCGGCATGGGCGCACTCTTTCGCCGGACACAGTCGCTGGGCCAGGCCGTCTATCTAGCGATGGTCTCGCGCGGTTATACCGGAGAAATCTATACGCTGGATGAACCGCGGTGGAAAGATACCGATTGGGCATTTCTCATGATTGCGGTGGGATTTGCCGTCATAATGCTGATTGTGGGGTAAGGATGTGAGTGTATTCGTTGTAGAGGACGCCAGGTTTGCTTATCCGGGCCGCGAAGCGAGTGTGAATGGCGTGTCCTTTACCGTTGAACCCGGTGAGCGACTGGCGTTATTGGGTGCGAACGGCAGTGGAAAATCCACGTTGCTTCACCTGTTAGATGGCTTGTATTTCCCACAGGCCGGAACGATCACGGCGTTTGGGCAATCCCTGGGAGAAGAGGCGATAGAGCGCGCACCGTTCGGTCCGCAATTCCGAAAGGACGTCGGCTTCCTCTTCCAGAACTCGGACGCCCAGCTTTTCTGTGCCACCGTAGAGGAAGAATTGGCCTTTGCCCCGTTGCAGTTACGCTGGCCAATGGCTGAGATTCACCAGCGCATTGACGACACATTGCAGTTGCTAGAGATTGCGCATCTCCGCGATCGGGCGCCGCAGAATTTAAGCGGCGGCGAGAAGAAGCGCGTGGCGCTCGCGTCGTTGCTGATCGTCCATCCTTCCGTGCTGCTACTTGACGAACCGACGGCCGGTCTCGATCCGCGCAGCCAATCCGTGCTGCTGGAAATTCTGGAACAGTTGCATCAACAGGCCGGGATGACCTTGATCACCGCCACGCACGATCTCACCGTGCTGCCACATATCGCAGATCGCGCGTTGGTGTTGAGTGAGGAGCACCGACTCGTCGCGGATGGGGCCGCGTCGACGATTCTTCAGGATACCGACTTGTTACTGTCCGTCAACTTAATTCATGCTCATGCACATCGCCATGGGGAAACTTTGCACCAGCATCCCCACCTTCACGTCATCGAACATGATCATTCGCACACGCATCAATAGGCGCCCAAATAGATGATTATTCGCTGGTCGGGGGCGAGTGGACATCACGAGCCAGGTTGCAGAAGCTTTTCAATATGCAAACGGTGGTGCTGTTACTGTGAGACTACGACTTTGATCACATTGCCCTTTTGCACTTCGTTGCCGGCAGTGGGTTCGGTGTTCACGACAAAACCGGAGGGTTGCAACTGGGTGGCCTGTTGCACAGCCACCGGGGACAACCCCAAGGACAGCAAGTCTTTTTGCACATCCGCATATTTAAAGCCCGTGTAATTTTTCAGCGTAATCGTTTCTTTTCGCGCCGGGCCTGGAATAGCGACCACCGCATTCACCACCAGGTGAACCAGCGCGCCTTTTTCGATTTTCGTGCCCGGTCGTGGGTCGCATGACAGCACGATACCGTTGATTTGATCGACCTTACTGTCCGTGGTTTCCACCACTTTTATGCCGGCAGTTTCCAGGGTGCGTTTCGCCTTGGCCTCCGTCATCTCTACGACATCGGGGATGGTGACGCGTTCATCACCGGTGGTGATCACCGGCGGCGGCAAATCGGTATTTCCTTGATTCGGTGCCGGTTTCGGCTCCGCCGTCGGACCCACTGCGCCGGATGTGGCGTGACTCCCGGTATCGGCGGTTGGTTTCCCCGCTACTTTTAAGGTTACGGTACCGCCGTCCTGCAATTTGGTACCGGCGGTGGGAGAAACGGCTACCACCATGCCCGCGGGTTTCTTACTGTCCGTTTCAACCTGCTCGACGGCGCGCAACCCAGCCTGGGTGATCGCGGTGCGGGCGTCGTCCACGTTCATTCCCACCACATTCGGCACACTTTTCACCGGGACGCGCGGGTGGTGGAAGACCATGAGGAGAATACTCCCAATGATCACCAGACCGACGGCGGCCAGCACACCGGTGAAGATAGCTTTGGTGCGCGTACCGAGAAGCGGTTGTCTGGTAATCGTGACTTTTGCCGAGTCGGATCCGACGCGCATGCCTTCGACTTGCTGCCGTAGGCTGGCCAGGTCGGCGTTATCCGTGGATAAATCGTATTTACGTACCATCGAAGACTCTCCCGAGGTGCGGACCACCGGGTAGAAAATCGTTTGTGTCCGGGTATCATACAGGCTTGCCGCAACGCGTGGCAAGTGGACCCATAATCATATTCTTCCCCGCAGGATAGGCGCTCACACCAGTCGTATGCAATATGAGATCCGATGAATGACAGAAATACGCATTACTGCCGGTATAGTGCAGGGGCGAATAGTCGGCGCAAATCAGCTCAGGTCTCATGCGCGTCGACCACCGAGAAGCATGGATCGATGAAGAGCATTATGCGTTCGTAGCAAGTTGAATCCCCACCGTGCCGATCAGCGCGCGTCCCGCCGCCAGGAAGGCTTGCACTTTGTCCATGGTGTCGGATTCCGCGTAGATGCGCAGTACCGGCTCGGTGCCAGAGGCGCGCAACAAGAGCCAACTGCCATCTGCCAGCAACATTTTTATCCCGTCGCGTGTACTGATTTCGCGTACCGCTTCTCCGACAATCGTTGCGGGCAAGGCGTCGCGCAACGCCGTGTATTGCGTCCCGGTGACCGGTTGCGTCAACAGCACATCGATACGATCGTAGGCGTGATCGCCGACCCGCTCGCGGAGTTGCGCCAGCAACCCGCCCAGTGTCGTCCCGCGCATGGCCATCATCTCTACCAGCAGCAACGCCGCCAGGGTGGCGTCGCGTTCCGGGATATGCCCGCGTACGCCGATGCCCCCGCTTTCCTCGCCGCCGATGAGGATATCTTGCTCGCGCATGAGTTGACAGATATGCTTGAAACCGATGGGGGTTTCATATAAGGGTAAACCGTAGCGGTCGACCAACTGGTTGATCATGGTCGAGGTCGAGACGGTCTTGACCACCCCGCCGCGCTGGCCCAGGTCCTCGACCAGATGCATGAGCAACAAGGAAAAGACGTGATGGGGAGAGATGTAGACCCCGTCTTCGGTCATCGCTGAAATGCGGTCGCCATCGCCGTCGGAGGCAATGGCGCCGTCCACCGTCATTGTCGCCACGGTGGCCGACAACGCGCGTAGATTCTCTGGGATCGGTTCCGGATGCAGCCCGCTGAAGCTGGGGTTGTACTCCGCATGGATCATCTCGACCTGGCAACCGGCGTCACGCAACGCGCGGTCGAGTACGCCGATTGATGAGCCGAAGAGCGGATCAATGAGCAGCTTACATTTGGCGTTGCGGATCACCTCGATGTTTACAAAACCCAGCACGTGCTGCAGGTACGGCGTCAAAAAATCATCCTGGGTGAGCAACGTCGGGTCCGGTCCCTGGGCGCGCACCGCGGTGATATCCAGGGTCTGCAATAACTGGTTGGAGATCGCTTCAATGGCCTTCGTCGCTTCCGGGGAAGCGGAACCGGCAAACCACGGTTTGAATTTCACTCCATTATATTTTGCCGGGTTGTGGCTCGCGGTGATCATCACCCCGCCCCCCAGCGTTCCGTGCTTGATGAGATAAGACACAAGTGGCGTCGGTACGCTGGTGGGGGACAGGTGAACCCGGATGCCGCGGCGCGTGAGCATCGTGGCCGCCAGCGCCGCGAAGTCGCCCGACGCAAAGCGATTATCATACCCGATAGCCACGCCGCGATCGGCGGTACCCTCGTCACGCAGAAAATCACCTACCGCCGCGCTCACCGCGGCGACGCGCTCGAAGGTAAAATCATCGGCGATCACGCCGCGCCAGCCATCTGTGCCAAAATGGATCGGTTTCACGTCAACCTCCACAAGGACGCCCACACGCAACAGCGTTGTTGCGCGTGGGCGTCATACCGAAAGAGTCGCGTTATACTGAGACGACTTCTGTTACGCCGGGCACTTGCGCTTTGAGCGTGCGCTCGACCAGGGCTTGCAATGTCATCGCCGCCATCGGGCAACCACCACAGGCGCCGGTGAGTTTCACGCTCACCACACCATTGGCATCCACGCCGACGAGTTCGGCATCTCCGCCGTCCGCCTGCAGGTGGGGACGAATCATCGTATCCATAACTTCTCGGACTTGCTCTTCCATCATCGCTCTCCTCATATAGGTGAATCCGCATCGGGATGGTTCGGTAAATTCTACCAATCCTGTCGTATTATGTCCATACCGCACCGGGTTTATTCCGCAATTATCACCTGGCGCCTGCTGCATATTTGTCATTTTTCTGGCACAATAAGGCAAGAGGAGCAAGCACAGATGAACGAACCACCGAAACAGCCGCCACCTCCCCAACGCACATCACCCGAGGACTCCGCGCGACGCATCCTTCGACGCTTGCAGGGGGAAGACGGCTACGATATCTTTGCTGATCATCCAGCCGGCGATGACCGCGAACGCTGGCGTCGGGAGCAGGAAGATAATCGGCCGTAAGACCAGCCCGGATTGGCAGAATCGGCAATATACACGGTCGTCTACCATACAGAGAACCTATTCCAAAGTCCGGCATATTTCATAGCGGCATCTTTTTGTGCTAGGCTTTGTCGCGATTTTTCGTGTGTCTTCTCGCGATACAGTCGACAATCGCTTCGTGCCTGACCCCAAAAATCTGCGCACGATGAATCATCCCGGACTTTGTGACAGGCTCTCGTTACGTATGGTTGAATTTGTGTTCTGGCCTTCCCGACCTTGTAGGATTCTCCACCTCCTCCGCCGAATAGCTTGCTATCCTATTTGAAGGTGGAAATATCATGATGCGTAGGGGAATGCTCATGGCGTTGGTGGTGCTGGCGTGCGGCGCGGTCATGGCGCAGTTGCGGCCGGCCGCGGTGCTGCAGGACAACATGGTGCTGCAGCAGGGAATGCCGGCGCCCGTGTGGGGCACAGCGGCGCCCGGCGCGGGGGTGACGGTGCAGTTCGCCGGCCAGACGGTGAACGCAACCGCCGGTATGGACGGCGCCTGGAAGGCCACGCTGGCGTCGTTAAAAGCCTCGGCAGACCCCGCAGTGTTGACCCTCACGAGCGGCACGCAGACGGTGACGCTGAAGAATATATTGGTAGGCGAAGTGTGGGTGTGCAGCGGCCAGAGCAACATGCAATTCACGGTGAAGGACACGCTGAACGCGAATACGGAGATGGCAGCCGCCAACATCCCCACCATCCGGTCCCTCAACGGGCCGCAGGGGCGTTGGACAGTCTGCACGCCGGCCACCGTGGGCGATTTCACCGCCGTCGGCTTCTTCTTCGCCCGCGATATCAACACCCGCCTGCATGTGCCGGTGGGCATCATCAACTCCTCTATCGGCGGCACACCGATCCAGGCGTGGATGACTCCCGCCAGCGCCCAGGCCTTACCCGGGTTGAAGGACTACTGGACGTCGGTGGCTAAACAAATCGCCGACTACCACGCCGACCCCGCCGCGTATGGGCAGCGGGTGAAAGCGGAACGTGACGGTCAGAACAAGGCGACCGACGCGTGGGAACAGCAGATGCTGGACAGCGACCCCGGCACAAAGCACCGCTGGTTCGACCCCGCCGTCAGCACCGCCGGCTGGCTGTCTGTCAATTTGCCCATGTCTACTGATCAGGGGCTGAACGTGCTGGGCACGGTGTGGTTCCGCCGCACGGTGGACATCCCTCTGGCGTGGGTCGGCAAGCCGCTCATCCTGCATTTGGGCCCCATGGATGACACTGACGTCACCTATGCTAACGCTACCCAGGTGGGACGCACCGGCCGCGACGTGAAGGATTTCTGGCGTGTCCCGCGCACGTATACCGTGCCCGCGGTGGTGAACACTTCCACCCACTTCACCGTGGCCCTGTGCATCGACAACGTATACGGCGTCATGGGCCATTTCGGCACGCCGGAGATGATGTCCGTGGCTCCGGCGGATGACCCCGCCGCCCCGCCGGTATCGCTAGTCGGCACATGGCAGGTGAAGATCGGCGCCGAGGTAGACGTTGCCGGCATGCCCCACGCCATCCTGCCCGACATCCCCACCCCCGACGGTGGGTTTGGCTGGCTGTATAAACCCTGCATCGCGCCGTTGATTCCCTATGCCATCAAGGGCGTGCTCTGGTATCAAGGCGAGAATAACGCGCCGGAGCCGGACCTGTATACCCAACTGGCGCCGGCGATGGTGAGCGGTTGGCGGCAGGCGTGGGGCGAAGGCAATTTCGCCTTCTATTTCGTGCAGTTGGCCGGCTACCAGGGGCGGCAGCGCTGGCCGGTAGAGAGTCATTCGTGGGCGGAGATCCGCGAAGCCCAGGCCGCGGCCCTCACGCTGCCCCACACCGGCATGGCCGTGGCTACCGACGTGGGTGACGCGGGGGATATTCACCCGCGCGATAAGCAGGACGTGGGCCATCGGCTGGCACTGATCGCGGAGTACCACGATTACGGGCAAAAAGTCGAGTTCTGCGGCCCAACCGTCGCCGGGGTGAAGATCAAAGGCGCCCAGTTGGTGGTGAAATTCGCCCACGCCGCAGGCTTACACCTGGAAGGCAACGCCCAGACCGGATTCGCGCTCGCCGGCGCGGATAAGGTGTTTCATCCCGCCACGGTCGTGGTGAAAGGCAACACGGTGACCGTCACGGCCGCCGACGGCCAGGTGCCCCATCCCGTGGCGGTGCGTTACGGCTGGGCCTACTTCCCTGCCTGCTACCTCTACAATGCCGACCACCTGCCCGCCAGCCAATTCCGTACCGATACCTGGCCGCGCGACGAGGTGAAGTCGAGTATCTAAGACACGATCTGAAAAGTGATCGCGTCCCGATCGCGGAGGCTGTTTCGTGGCTGGCGCGGCGGATTTCCGAGACAGTATGGGGGTCATACATGCCAGGAATTCCCACAATGCCAGACGCGAAACAGACTCGCGAGATGGGTACGAGACGTTTTGAGATAGTGCTCATTGCTGGATTGCGTGGGATTTTTCGGGGTGGGCACGGTCCAATAGTCTTCAGGCACATGCTGTAAGTATTGCCAGGTAGCAGCACTGAATGCCATTCCAGTATCCCCACCAGGAACCGTTTAGTTGTCCAGATAGCGAATGATTAAATCGATGACCAGTGCCGACCAGGTATACTGACAGTTGCCCAGCGCCTCGCCGGTGAGTGGGTGGTACCATTCCCAGAGTCGCGGGGAACGGAGGCGCACCCCATGCTCATAACGCGGGCCGACCATTTCCACGGTTTTTTGTGCCAAGGCACGCGCCAGGTCGGCATACCCCTGGCGCGACAACCCCTCGATGACCATCCAATTGATATTCACCCAGGTCGCACCGCGAAACATGTCGATAGGGTCGAATGTCGGGTCGTCGAAGGCCACGCTGCAGAGCGGGAAGGCGCACCAGAATTCGCGCGGGTTGGTCAGGTGCTCCCGCACCATGCGCGCCACCCGTTTCGGACGCGCGTGCCGCGAAAGCAGGGGCATGAAGCTGAAGGGGGTCTTGACCCGGGTCTGCGTATGAGTCTGGGCATCGATGTCGTAGTACAGACCATCTTCTTCATTCCACATCAACTCTTCGACCAGTGCCATCATCCGTTGCGCCCGCTCCCGGTGCGCCGCTGCCGATGGTGCATCACCCAAATCGTCAGCCATGTCGCCCAACACCTCCCAGAGAATCGACATCCAGACGTTGCCGTCAATTGCTTCCGTCGGGCGCAGCGGTCCCATGACCAATGCCGGATTGATTTTGTGCGCGTCCCAGCGTGAAGATTGATCGGTGGCGGAGTCATTCTGGTCGTGATACTCGACCAGACCATCGCCATCGGTGTCGCGTGCCGGCAAATCGTGCCACCGCGCATGCTGGAGGAGCATGTCGTACAGCGGACGCAAGTCTTGCGGCCATCCCGGGCGCTCGCGCAACAATTGCAGGACAAAACCGATGACCGGCGGCTGCATGCTAATCGGCGGCGTGTCGCCTTCCGGTCGCGTGAAACCCAGGTACCCCGGAATCATCCCGTCGCTCCCTTGCGCGCGGCGGAAGTTGGCGAGAAATTCGTAGGGAATGGCTGGATCCCGCAAATAGCGGTACATCAGTCCATTGAACGCTTCGTCCCACCACCATTGCGACCCATAATGCAAGCGCGCCGGACTGGTGAAGGGGTGTGGCAACTGTCCAGATCCTCCCGTACACCGATTGGCCCATAACATTTGCCAGGCGAAGTAGTAGGTATCGCGGAGGAGCGGGTCGCGTGTGGCCAGCGGTGGTACCTGTGTATCAAAAAAGTCCTGCCAACGCCGGCGTTCTGCCTCGCGCAACGCGGCCCCAGTAACCTCAGTGACCTGTGCGTCGGGCCGTATGACCGCAAAACTGACGTCCAGCACCCCCGTGAAGGTTACCCCGATCCAGCACCGATGCAGATAGGGCCACACCCATTGCAGGTGCGCCGGGTTGAGTGGTACATCGTCAAAGCCGGCAAAGCGTCGTCGCAACGGTGCTGGATCATCGCCGGCATCGATGCGCGCCACATCACCACTGAAACGCAGCGTAATCTGAAAGCGCTCTTCCCAGCAGAAGCAGAAACCTTCCGCCAAACGCGTGAGTGCGACATCAAGCCCGGCGCCCGGCACGCACTCCAACAGCAACAACGCCGGAACCGCTGCTGGCGCTTCGAGACGCGCATGCCATACATCCTGCCCAACACTGCGTTGTACGTTGATCTGTTCATTGGCGCCGTCAAATCCCCACGGCGTCCAGTGTTGCCGATCGAGCATCTGCTCGATAATGACCCCTGGCCGTGTGAAGAGATACACCTCGCCCCGAGTGATCGTCAACACTTCCGGGAAACTCACCTGTCCCAGCACGGACTGCGGCGTGGCGTGGTGACTCCACGCTCCCGGTGTGGGGTTCACGTTCGCGACGTAATTATGCAGCAAGGCACTCTGATCAGTGCACGAAAAGATCTTCTCCAGATCAGGATGGCGCGCGGCGCCAGATGGCGTTTCATCCATTGTTGTCCCCTCGAGATCGCTTCGCGTGGTTGTCAAATAGCTTCGGCTAACAGCATTATACATCCGTTCATGACTGATTCGCAGTAGTGCACGGGCGCGCTATCACGCTTCACTATACCGTAATACCTTTTAAAAAGCATCAACTGTAGAAATAGACAGGTAACTTTATTTGCGGACTGCTAGACATAGTAATGAATCCTCATTGACATCTTGTGTGGCGCGACTTATGCTGGACACCGAGGTAGTTGCCATGCCTATCATCCCCCTGATCTTTGAAGATTTTTCCCAGGCGTTCTGGAATCGCGTGCCGGATGAGGAGATCGCGGATACCAATATGTGCATTGGCGCCATGCGGTACCTGAACCTTTTTCGTCAGGCGCAACTACAGACATTGGAAATCCCGTTCGGCTCCTGCCAGCCGCATTTGGTGACGGTAAACGCCTATTCCCGTGAAGGCGGTTGGCGCCCTGTTGTGGAATTGGACTTGCCGCAGCGGGAAGGCCACGGTACGCATGAGATACCGCTACACGGGGTGGCAACACGCCATCTGCAGGTGACTTGTTTTCGCCACTATCCTGTCCCACCGAACAGTAGCAACCAGACCGCGTCGCCCCATAACGTGCCCTACTGGGGATTGAACGACATGCGCCTGCTCGGAGAATACCTGGACGATCCGCTGGCGCCGGAGTCCGACGTCCTCCCCATGATGCCCCATCTGGCGCGCGGACCGCTGGCGCCGGTCGCGCCGGCAGGCATGTGTATCAAGACCGGCGGCAACCAGATACGCTTCTTTGGCGAACGCTTTTCCGCCGGATTTTCCCTGCACCGACCGCTTATTACCCATCTGGGTTGGGATGTACTTGGGCAGCGCGCTGAACAGAACCTGATCCAAAATCGTAGTTTTCCTCTTCACTGGCAGTATCCGGCGCATTCCGTGCGTTTATCCGGTCCACACTGGCGAACGCTCCCCTGGACAGCATGGCCGTCGGTATGGGGCGGTGAAGTGGCCGTTGAAGGAAACCGCGTGAACTACACCGACCTGCATGTCGGTGACGAGGTTATCGTCGATGCCGCCTTCACCGTGCAGCCGGACGGTCTGCGCCTGGAAATCACCCAGCGTGTCGCCACCGACCGCCCGACCCTGGAACTGGAAGCCTGGCGCTTTATTTGGAATTCGCATGCCAGCGCCGTCGCCTCCATGGCCCAACCGTATTGTACGGGGCGCACCGGGGCCGCGGAGTTGCCGGTGATCTGGAGCGCACCCGGGCACGGTTGTCTCTCCGGCGCCGTCCTGGAGAGTACCGGCCCGGGCCGCCTGCAGGTTGACCGCCACCGCGACTTGCACTCCACCTTCGCCGG
>Ga0073936_10010043_pt1 | contig 11650 bp, 5 predicted proteins | sample AliMusrvi5mmetaG_FD_87041 | JGI IMG/M metagenome (GOLD analysis project Ga0073936, IMG submission 87041) | Freshwater lake bacterial and archeal communities from Alinen Mustajarvi, Finland, to study Microbial Dark Matter (Phase II) - Alinen... | ecosystem: Environmental > Aquatic > Freshwater >... | reverse complement strand
CCCGTATCCCGTTTATAATTCATTGATAATATGAAAATAAATTTCTTGCGTAGGGGCGGGTTCCAAACCCGCCCTTATTAATCTTTGCCAAAATGAGAATTGCTGTCAGTTCGCCGGAAACGCCCGCTAGTGCGGGCTTATTCCGGCCTAACGCCGTTACTAATTCAACAGCATTGCCCAGAAATCCCCCTAGCCCCCCTTTTCCATTGCATGACTGTTAGGTGCGCATAGGAAAATCTTGCCCATAATCATTGCCACCGTGCCCACCGTAACCCGACGGGGGCCGCTTCGTCGTTTCTCATGGCATCAAACCTGACAAACGGGTGTTGACCAGTTTGGCGGCCATGCTGGCTTTTTCCCACGGATACCAAAAGAACCCCGCGCCTTGGGTGGCAGCGGTGAGATAATGTTTCCAAGCCGTGGCTGACAGGCCAAATTGCGGGTCAGGCCAGTACGCATCCGGCGGCAGGCTGGCCTGGCCGAAACACTTGCGGACATCGCCGGTACTGGTTCCGACCAAACCGAACACCCCAGGGCAGAGGGTGGCGGCATCCACAATCAGCGTCACTTGCCCGGAAGGGCAAGCCGTAGGCCCACCGTGCCAGGCGATGGTGGTCCCTTGCCGGTCCCACACGGCAGGTGTCTGCCCATTCACCCAAACCGTTTCGGCGGACAAGGCGAAAGTTTGCAATGCGCCGCCGCCGACGGTGCTGACGGCGTACTCGCAGGCTAGGGCAGGGGGCAGCAACGCTTGCCTAATCCATATACCCGGCCCACCAGGCCCGTTCGATGCCAACTCAAACGTGCGGCTGCCCACCGTCAGTTTGCGTCCGGCATAGGCCACAGGGCCAGCTAAGACGCTGCCGTTGAGCGCCACTTGGATATGGCGGCCGCGTTCCGCCGTTTGTGCCACCTCGATGTCCAAGGCATCCGGCGAGTCAGCCGACAGGTAACGGCCCAAAGCTTGGCTGAGATTTTGTGTCCCCGGTTCCGCTTCCAGCGCTATACACCGGTGGCGGGGTGCCGCCACCTCACCATCCGGCCATAGTGCGCCGACCAAGCGTCGCCGTCCAGCGAGGTCCACATCAGTTTTGAAAAAACCGTTCTCGCCACCCTTGGCCTGCCAGTGCAACTCGCCGAGGCGGTAGCTAATGCTGCGCACCCGCGAGCCGTCCAGCCACAGCTTGGCCTTAGGCCCGTCGCCGGTGAGCATTAACAGCTGACCGTCCTTGGTTTGGTAAGCCCCGGCCCAAGGGAACAAATGATGCCGTGCCATCCAATCTTTATCCCCGCGCAAACGCGCCCAGTCCAGCGGGAAGCCTTGGCTTGCCGACCAGTCCCCCAAGGTTTGGCGCGGGTCTTTGCCGCCCGCCGCCAAACGGCGGGAAAACTGGGTCAAAAACGCCTTTTGGTTGAACAAGGCATCCAAAAATGCCCGGTTTTCCGCCGGCGAGTCTCCCAAGCCCTTGGCAGCGACCTGCACCGACCCGGCATCGCGGCGGGCTAGGAAACTGCGCTCCCGTTGGCTCAAACCGCGCCAGGCCGGGGAGTCCAGCGCGGCCTGCGGGTTGCTGGCATATAGCTCGCGCAAGCTGAAATCCTGCCGCAAGGCTATTATAAAGCGGCTGGCAGCGGTATCGTTTTGCCACTGGTATGCCTTGGGTATGCGGAATTTAGAGAAGGACTCGAACGCCTTGCGCTCGCGTGGGCCATAGCGGCCGATTTCCCGCAACGGCCCGTCGGCGGGGCGGACGGTCTGCCCCGGCTTGAGCATCCCCAAACGTTCCAGCATGGACGGGTCGGACTCCGCCGCCAGTTTCGGGGCCAGATAAAAAGTCGAGATGCCGGTGACTTGCACTTGCTTTTTCGGGTCGTGCAGTGCCGACAGTGGCAAGGTGTCAATCATCGGCGGGATGGTCGGGTAGCGCGAGGCGACATAGTTGGTGACGGGGTAATCCTCGCCATAGTGTTGTTGCAAATAATCGATGAACACCGAGAAGTTCTGGTTCAAATAGCCTTGGCGGCGGTAACCCATTTCGCCGATCAGGCCCACCTGCCACAACACCACATGCAGACTGGTGTCCGGTATCCGGCCACGGATCAGCATGTCCGTGGCTTCGTGGGTTTGCATGCCGGGATGGCAGGGGTCCACGCCAAGGTCGGCGCACAGGCAATCCAAGGCACAGACGGCGGGACGCATGACTGCCTTATGCCCTTCCCGGCGGGCGATAAGGATGGCGCGGTGGGTGGCCAGAACAAAAATGCCGGGGTGGCCGTAATAAATGGCGGTGACTTTCTTGCCTTCCCGGACGAAATGCAGCATGGACTCCGCCATTTGCATATAGGTGGTGTAACGCGGCTTACTGTCGTCGTACAACACATACAAATCGTAGGCATCGGGCCGGATGGATTTGACCCACACCACGGTGGACGGGTCGGCGACGCAGAAAAACACCGCGTCGGCGGTGCGGAGCAAGTCCTCATCGCCCAAGGTGAAGCCCACCGACTCAATGCCGGAGCCGATGATGGTCAACTCGCCCACCACCGACGGCGGAATAGTGGGCGCGGTTTCCATCACCTTGCCAGCGCGGGTGGCGATGGCGCGGGCCAAGGACTCCCAGGCTGACGCGTGTTGTTGCGGCGTGGGGAAGTTGGTGTTCGTGTTCATGCTCCCCCCCCGGAAGTCTGGTCAGCCGTGGCGGCTTGGGTGAATGCCACAATCAACGTACCGTTAAATGCTGCCAGCGCGGCTTGTGTGCCTTGGCCTAGCGTGGCCGTGGTGAAGTTCAGCCCGTCGGCACTGGAGGCTAGGGTCAGTGTGCCGCCGTCGATATACAAGGCATTTAGCGTCGCGGTGCCGTTCGCGGCGAGACTGAGGCTGCTGGCCACTTTCTCTCCGCCGAAAAACACGGGGTTGCCGAAAGTACCCATATAGGTGGGACAGATACAAACACTGAAGCCTTCCCCGCTTGCCGCGTTTGTGCAGAAAGCCAGATAGGTGTAGCCATTAAACTGAACAATCCCAGGCGGCAAGGCTTTACCGTCCGCAGAGGTAAGCGGGCTGGTTAGAATCCCATTTTTGCTGATGGCCGAGCTCGGCGGGGGAGGCGCCTTGGCGGTTTGCGTGAGGCACGATATTTCTTGGGGACCGCACCCCTTTAGGCTCCAATACCAGTCGGGGTTTGAATTGTTTGGTTTTTCTTCGTCGGCAATAGCTGTCGAACTGATATGACTATTCCTGACAGTGCCATCCGAACCCGTTACCAGCATATAAAGGAACTGTTCGTTGAAAAGTTGCTTCTCCGCATTGTAACAGGGCCATACGACCACTCCCAGCGACGGGCCGCTGCTACCGGTGATGGCGGCTGGGTCTCTCGGGAACATCGGTACGCTGATCGGTGTGCTGAAAGTGCTGCCATCGGCTGAATAGCACAGGTAGAGCTTTCCGTCCAGCCCTTTGAATGCGAGGAACAATTGGTTGTTGACATACTGGGTGTCGATCACCACTAACGCGGGTGCGCCGACGCTGACATAAGGCAATACGATTTGATTGCTAAATTGGAGCCCGTCGCTGCTGGACCAGAGATTAAGCAATTGGTTAGGCCCGGTGAATGCCATGTACAACAGGCTGTTGTACTCCACCAGCGCCAAGCCACCCGGGTTGGCCACCGACTGGCCTAGCCATACCGGTTCCTTCCATCCCGTGCCAGTGCTGACCATCACATTGATGCTGGCATAGCTAATATTGGGGTTCGGCGTGGGCTGGCTGACAGCGGCCATGGCCTTCAGGGCGACGTTGCAGCCGACTTTGATCGGCAGCGGGTTGCCTTGATAGGTGTAATACGCCAGCACCAGATAGGCTTGGTAATTGGTGGCGGGGCTTTGGAATTGCAGCAGCACCTCAACCAGTGCCTGTTCCGTCGACGACGGCCAAGTCCATGCGCTAGCGGCGGCATCTTCGGTCGGGTCTTGGGTGGTCACGATGCTATTGAGCAGCACCTGCTGGCTTTCCGCCCCAACTTGGAGTTGTCCGATATCCGTGGCGGGGGCTTGGGATTGCTGCACATAATCGGCGAAAGTGGTCCAGCGCGTGGTGATGGAATTGGCCGGGTTCAGCATGTAATTGACCAGCAAACCCAGCCCCGCCGTTTGTTCCGGGGCCAGGTTCTGCATGTCTTGCGCGGCGGCGGAACCCCAAGCCTTCAAGCCTTCTTGCACCGACACAAAAGCACCCATGATGGCCAGGTTTTTCGCCAGCATGGGAAAGCCTTCTTTCATGATCCAGCCGCCCAGCTTCGCCAGCGTGGCTTTGATGCCGCCCGGCTTCAGGTCGATATCGGTGTCAATGTCGGTGTCCGTGACGATATCCGTGTCGGTATCCGTGTCAGTATGCGTGTCGGTGTCCGTGTCGGTGTCCGTGTCGATGTCGGTGTCGATGTCCACATTCACATCCGTGTCGATGACCGCAAGCACATCGTCGTCCACATCGACATCCACATCGGTATCCACATCTTCGTCGGTGTCGGTGACATCCACTGTGTCGGTATCGGTGTCGGTGTCAGTGATATCCACCGTGTCGGTATCGGTGTCGGTGTCTACATCCACATTGATCGTCTCCACGTCCTCGCCGACATCGGCCGCCGGGTCGGCGGAACTGCTCAAGCCGCTGAGTTTGTTATTGATCGACTGCACCCAGCCGTTGATCAAGCCAGGCAACTGGCCTGCCAGTTTGATGGTCCCGCCGAGCAAATCCGAGGCCATTTTCATCACCATGGCCAGTTGCACCACTTTGAAACTCTCATAGGCCATGTCGTAGGCCACCACCCACCACGGCAGCGTGGGTGTTTCATAAGGCTGGCCGATGATGCTCTGGCCAAACAAATCGCCGACAAAACAGAGCTTGATGAGGCTGGGTTGCCCCTCCCAAGACAGGCTGCGGGGAATCGCGGTCAAATACAAGCCTTGGGTGGCACTTGCCCCCGGCCATTGCAAGATGCTGTTGGCAAACAGAAAATCCCCTGTGCCTTGCTGGTTTGGGGCGGTGGGCTGGTAAAACGCCGCGCCGTTGCTGATAGTCAACGTGGCGCAGGACGTTTGCGGCAGCACCAGTTTGCCCGTCGCCGTCGGGGCCAGGTAGCAATAATAGGTTCCGTCCCAGGCATGAAGATCGTTATTGGCCCAATAACTGACGATGTTCCACTGCCCATAATTGCAACCCGGCATGCCATTGTCGGCGAAAAACGTCTGCACTTGCGTCTCCAACTGTCCGGCATCCGTGGCGTTGAGAAATAACTCGCTGAATTGCAGAACCTCCGGCGAATAGGGCTGGCCCATCACCTGTTGGTAGAACAGAAACATCTGTTGGCATTGGTCTACATCGGCTTGGGTGATGGTAGTTAGGGAAAAATCGGATAACAAGGGCGGGATGAACAATTGCAGCGGAAAATTGTCGCTGGCCCGGCAAATCACCAAGCGGCTTAAGGCTTCTGGCGCTTGGAACACCTGCTTGCCCAAGGCTTTGACTTGGCAACAGAGGGTATAGATCGCTTGGTAATCGGCGGCATCGGTGCTGGGTGTGCCGGTGGTTGGCGGGTTGGCCATGGTGGTGTTGAACACCAGCAAGTCGACATCCAATTGGTTGTCGAGGGTAACCAGGCACAGCTTGGCTTCGAGCGTGTCCACGGCCTGCCCGGCCTTAGCCGCCCCCGCTTGCAGGTTCTTGGCGGTGGTGTCTAGTTGGCTTTGCATGGCCGGTGTCAGCCTGCCCTCTGCGTCTTTGCGCAGGTCTTGGGCATCAAGCTTCGGGGCTAGTGCCTCCGCCGCCGGTTTCAGGCTTGCCGCCTCTTGTTCCAGTTTCGTCGCCTCCTGCTCTAGTTTTGGCAGGGTCGTAGCGGGGGTTGGCAGGTGTGCGGACTCTGCGGCAGTTTGCAAACGCAGTTTGGCGGACTCCAAGTCCTGCTCGGTGGGTTTGGTTAAATCGGTCATGGTATGTTAATCCATCGGTTGAATCGACGTTATCGGAAACCTTTCGCATATAAATAACGGTTGTTGGGCCAACGTTCTCCCGGATTACGCCGCAGGCGGCTCCATCCGGGCTACAATGTCTCGTTGACATGCTCTGTGTCATTGCCATTTAGTTAAGCCGTCATTTCGGCATACCTGCCGAAATGATGGCTTTCCCTGGCTTGTGTATAACGACGAGCGCAGGAGCGTGGAAACGATCCAAACGTCGGGCGCAATGCGAAGAGATGCGCCCGACTTGCTGCCCAATCACAAAACGTTACGGACGGGATTACGTTTTATCGGCTTCCCCGAGAATTTCTTCTGGATCGTCCTTAACTTCTTTTGTTGATTTTTCTATATTTTCTTCCTCTGTTTGTTCTTCTTCGAACTGACTTTCAGTTTCTTCGTTTTGTTCCTGTTCTTCGGTGTTCAGTTGCTTCGCATCCTCCTGATTTAATTGATTTATCGATGTCTGGTCGGTTTGAATGCTTTGTTCGTTCTGTTGAATCTGAGTTTGCTTCACATCTTGTGGTTTTTTTGCTTGTTGATCGAGCGTTTTGGATTGTTCTTTCACCGCATTTGCATCAGTTTCTAGTTGTGAAGTGGTTCCGACTTGCGCGTCCTGAGATATTTCCTGTTGCTCTTGGTTGAGTTGACCTTGTTCATCTGAAATTTCATTCTTCTTCGCATCTGTCTCGGCATCCTTACCTTCTGCATTCTCATTTTGTTGCAAGCTGGTCTGGTTTTCGCTCAAGTTTGCGTTAGGGTCAAAATTTTCGTCGCCCGCATTGCTGAGCTGTTTCTGTGTGTCGACAGCATTCTTGTTTTGTATTTCATTATTTTCCTTAACGGCCTCTTCTACCTCCTCTTGCGATTCAGCGTCTTTTTGCTCTGTTGTTTCGTTCTTTTCGGCTTTTTCTTCCTTCTCGCCCGGTTTCTTTGGAGTGCACATTCTCTTGCACAGGTTAAACAAACTGACCATGCCTTCGATGGTGAAGTGCAGCAACATGCCCACGTTCATGATATCCATAAACGTCTTGAAACCGGTCGAGTTGTAAAACTCCTTCATGGCCGAGTCGAATTTTTGCTTGCCAGTAGGGTCAACCGGATAACCCAATACTTGTGTGTTGTAGAGGTTGCCGCTGAGGCTAGGGATGACCGTGCCGTAATCCGATGAGCTTTTGGTATAGGTGGACAAGGGGGTAAAGATGAATTGTAGGCAAATGACCGGGATGTCTTCGGTTAGGCTAGATACCAGTTGGGCGTTGGCAAAATACAGTGGCACCGAATTACTCTGTTCAGCATTGTCAGCATTGTCGCCCTTCGGATTGTAATAAATTAAGTAATGGCTGCCCTTCGCTAAGTTGGCAAGGCCGCTGGTCCAATCTTGCTGAATCAATGTAATCGTACCCATGTTTTCAGGGTCGTCGCCTTGGTGTACCGGTGGGCCCCACAGGTAAAAAGTGATGCTAATCTGAAATTGCGCCCAGGCATCCGGGTAGGTTTTGATGTAGCTGGAAACCCACTCATAGCTCGTCAAGGTGACGTTTTGATAATCAGTGGTGGACTGGAAAAAGCTGCTGACCTGTGCCTCAATGAGATTGACAACGGAAGCCGGGTCAGGTTGGCTTGATGCGTTGGCCGTCTGGGTGGTGGCAATCGCGCCAAATTGCTGGGCCATGCTGCTGCTGGGGTAGGCGGAAATCTGTTGGTAAAAAATCAAGGCGTTGACAGTGGGGCTGGGCTGGGTGGCGGTGTCGGGCCCCATGCCCACTACCGTGAACGGGGCGTATCGGCCAGTCATGAAATCTTTCATCATGCCGACCGTCTGCACTGGGAACAGATTGTTGGCCTGGGCAAACAGTACCGTGTAGATGGAAACCATTTCGCCTTCAAACCAGTCGTCCAATACAATGAGCTTGGTCGTGCCGCTTTGCAACACCAAATGGGTGGAACCCACCGGGCGGTATAGCCAAGCGTCCACGCGCTCGCCAAACAACTGCACCAAAGCCTGCCCCACGTGCAGTCCATTTTCCTGCATGTATTCATCCAATGCTTCGCAAGCCTTGGGCATCGCCACTTGCACGGCGGTCAGCAGTTGTTCTTGTACTGTCGATTTTGTCTCGGCCTCCGCTTTATTGATGTCTAGCTCAAGATTCGCCCACGAATGGATGTCCAATGCGCCTAACAAAGCTTTAAGGCTGGACTCCACTGTCTTTAGGGCCTTTTGCGTTTTCGGCGTGTTGAAAAACGGCTGTTTTTTCAGATAATTCAGAGGCTTCTCCAAGGCTTGCCACAAGCTGGCCTTCTCGGCATCGGGAAGTTTTTGCAGGTACTCGGCGAGTAATTTGAAAACCTCAGCCAGCGATCTTGCCTTTGAAGTCCCTTTCAGGTTGGTCAAAAATGCTTGTATGGCAGAATAGGCATTGGTCAAATCTTCATTCTGCTGGTTTTCGCCCAGGTTTTTCCAACGACTGGTCAGTTGGTCGAGCAATTGATCCAGTTGCGCTCCCTTGCTTGCCATCAGTTCATCCAGGCTGCCGAGAAAATACTGCCGTATGTCCACACCATCCTTAGAAACACGCGATTGCGGGTTCGTGACCTCCCCAAGCAAGTTCGTTTCCATTTCCGTGATTTCGGTTTCATCATAAAATGGCAAGGCCTGCAAGGTCTGTGCTTGGTAGCCGATATTCAGGCTGGTATCGGATGTCGTGGCGGTTTTCAGCGAAGAGGCGCTAATCGCGACGATGCCGAGAGTCCAGTCTACGTTCACTGGCGACGGATAGTTGGGAATAGTGCATTGGTTGGTGATGGCGCAGCAATTTTTCGGCATCTGTTTGGTATCCGCCTCAAGCTGTTTGAGGGCGATTGAAGGCGCAGACTTAATGTCTGCGGCAATCTGTAGAGACTCCTGTTTGACATCCGCTGCCGCATTGCTAATGCCTGTCCTAATCTGGGTGGGCGTTGGGGTGGATTTGGGGTTCTTGCTGGTGGTCATAATCTTGTCTTCTCGTTGGTATGTTAAGCCGCGCTCCGGGGAATCTTCGTTAGGATGCCCCGGTATGCATCCAGATAGCTGATTTTGGCCTGACCTGTTCCGCTGTCCGCGTCATGGGGCTGAGGTAGGGGGGTTGGTCAGGCATTGCGGGTTCTAGCCTAAACCTGTCGGGTTGGTCTTGTATATCGGAAAAAATCTGATTTTTTGGTTTTTTTTGCTACGGATTTCGGCGCAGTCGGACGGGATTTGTAATCACGTCCGTCAGGTTTTGTCGTTTGGCAAGGCTTGGTTGCACACTCGAAACGTAAGCGAAGGCAGCAATTCTCATTTTGAACAAAACCGGGCGGGTTTGGAACCCGCCCCTACGAATCGACATGCCGCATCCTATTTATAATGCATTGATAATTCGAAATTAAATTCCATGCGTAGGGGCGGGTTCCAAACCCGCCCTTATTAATCTTTGCCAAAATGAAAATTGCTGAAGCGAAGGGGTCGCAAACCCCTTCGCGCTTCGCGAATGCTGTCGACCGACCCAAAACATTCGGCGGAACCCGTCCTTAGGTTCCGCCATTGGACCTATTATTCCGTTTGATTAATGGTTTCCTCATATTTCTTTGCCTGATCATCCTTATTTTGTTCCTCCTCGATGGTCTGGTTATCTGCTTCCAAATTTTTTTGCACGGCGTTGGAAAAATTCTGGGCGTTGTCCTGGTCAAGCTTATCCAGTTGGGCTTGGGTTGTCTCGACATTCTTAGCGATAGTTGCCAATTGCGTGGCGGCATCCTTTGTGGAGGGGTCGATTTTGTCCATTTCTTTGAGGTTATTGTTGGTTTGCCTGGCGCATTGCTCCAATTCTGAGTTTGTCCCCAATATTTTCGCCATGTCGGTTTCTTGGTCTTGCTGGGCTTGGAGTTGCTGTGTGATGGCATCCATTTGCCGCTGGTTTTCCAATGCCAGGGTTTGGTCCGTAGAGTCTTGCTGAAATTGTCTAATTGCTGGAATGCTGTCGGATATCGGTTTTTTGATTAGGTTCTCGGTGTTTTCTGTTGCTGCTATGATATTCTGATCAAACTGCTGTGAACTCTCGAAAGCTTCTAGTTTCTCTTCGGGTTTAAAACCGTATTTTACAACGTAATTGTCGATATTCATTTCCAATAAATCTAGTTTGTTCTTAGCGTAAGCCAAAGCATCATCGACCGCCTTATTATCATAATAATCGACATCGCGTAATTTGTTTATAATGTTGTTAAGGATCAAGTTGATCCCATCAACATCAGCACCTCCAAGTTCAGATTTACATTTTTTATATAACGTACTCCCAAAATCCTTAAATTTGTTTTCTGCTTTTATCATCACCTCTGCTCTTATAGATGCATCACGGTTTATTGGATTATTTAAAAACCGACTAAACGCCAATTTGTCTGGTTCGGATTGTAAGCCGTTTAAACGATTTTTGATAATCTCTATTGCAGCAGGTTTAGAATCATTTCGATAACCTGATTGTTCAAGCCCGTGGCTGCGGAACAAGGTGTTTTTCTCTTCGTTTGTGAGTTTCTCGAGGTTGTCCTCAATTGTGATTTTGTTTATAGGTTGTTGCTGTTTGGAGTTCGGATTTATTCTTGTTGCATCTAGCTTCTCCAGAGTCCATTTCCCTCCATGTTGTTCATCGATCATTTTTGATGATTTGTCAAACTTTTCCGCTAGCTTATCTTTTGGTGAATCCTGTTTTTGGTCTTCAGGGTTATTTTCCTGCAATAATTTCTGACCCTCCAAAGCGGCTCGCCTCTGCTGCTCGCGTAACCGCTGCCTTGTCGCTTGAACTCTGTATGCAGAAACCACCACATAGACGCAATATACCAAGCTGACGATAACCATGATGCCAGCTAACGTCACTCCGATGATGTCTGACAACTGCCAGGAAGGCGCGGGGTTTTGCCCGTCGCCGTCGTTTTGCGCGGACAAGGCCAGGGACTGCTGCCCATGCACGGTTCCGCACAACACCGACACCGGTGTTTCGGCATCGTCTGGGTTGCCGGTGAATAAACCGAGTGCGGCAAAGCTGGTTTGCAGGCGCATCGCCGGGTTGTCTGCGGTCAAATCATCGACCAACTGGGCCGCTTGGTAGTACAGCGGGGTTTTGCTGCCGTCCAAGGCAAGATAGGAGACGCTGTAAGCCTCATCCTCGCCCCCGGCTTGGTTGAACACCACTTTGCCCACGTCTTGCGCCCCGTTTGCCCCGGCGACCTTCAGGTGGTAGGTGTAGTGCTGGGCAAAACCGGCCCAGGCTGGCAGGGTGGTGAATAGCCACTCGGCCATTTCGAGAAAACTGTCTAGGCTGACCGCCGAGTAGATGCCGGTATTGCGGAAGAAGCTGTCGATTTCGGCGGTTGCCGCCGCTTCGGTAGCCTGCGATTGCGCGGCGGCGATGGCGTTGACAAATTGGGTTGCCAGTGCCGATGCCGGGTTGGCGTTGATGTAGCGGTAGAATTGATAGGTTTGCTTGAAGCTGGGCGTGTCGTATGCTTGGGTTGTCATGTTGCTGGCTCCTATGGGGTTGGTTTAGGCTTGGCCTGTTCCGATGCCCACGCCACGCGGCTGAGGTGGGGGGGGTCGGTCAGGCATTGCGGGTTCTAGCCTAAACCGGCCGGG
>Ga0073936_10010037_pt1 | contig 11655 bp, 3 predicted proteins | sample AliMusrvi5mmetaG_FD_87041 | JGI IMG/M metagenome (GOLD analysis project Ga0073936, IMG submission 87041) | Freshwater lake bacterial and archeal communities from Alinen Mustajarvi, Finland, to study Microbial Dark Matter (Phase II) - Alinen... | ecosystem: Environmental > Aquatic > Freshwater >... | reverse complement strand
TGACATTCAGCCCGGCATGTTAGACGCCGTCAAGTCCTTCACCTTTGACATCACCGGCATCACGGTGACGGGCGATGACGCGGCGGTCACCGGAACGGCCAGGTTCACGTTCACCGATGGCGGTGCTGACCAGATCTGGCTGGAACCGGGTGCCAACGCCCAGTCGCGCGGCATCGGTTGGTTAAGGAATTCGCCGGATGGCTGGCGTGTCAGCGGCGACCAGCAGCGCCCCAACGTGAGCGAGTAAGTGAGGTGCAACTTGCCCGTCACGGGGTATAGGCGGAGTCTGCGATCACAACCTTGAGGCGCATGAAGCGGTGGGACTCGGAACTCGTCGGCACGGCGTCGCGCACGGTGATCGACCAGTAGTCACCCTTGTCCACGCGGGTGGATTCCACGACTCCGATGGAACTCCATTTCCCTCCCGCGATGTCGCCACAGGCTTCAACCATATATAAAAGATCGGTGGCCTGTTTGTTATGGCGGTAGGTCAACGTGAGGTAACCGCTTTGCACCTCTGCCGTGGGCAACCCGCTAGTGTCGGTGGTTCCGGGTAACAAGCCGAGGCCGTATTCCAACAGGTTCGGGATACCATCATGGTCGGGATCCCCATTCTCGCCGCTGATGGCGGGATCGGCCAGGTCGGCGGGATTGGTGAAATAGTTCCGTTTCCAGGTTTCGTAGGCTGAGAGAACAACCGGCGATCCGCTGATTGTCAGGGTGAATTGTTGTTCGGCGAAGCGCCCGAGGGTATCGGTGGCGCGGGCGGTGAAGGTGGCGGTCTTGGAGCTGACGGGAGTGCCGGTGATGCCGCCGCTCACGCCTAGGTTCAGCCCGTCTGGCAGGTTGCCATTCGGGATGCTCCAATTATAGGGTAGTGAACCGCCGCTTGCGGTTAGATAACCGGTATAAGGCACGGAAGTCAATCCGGCAGGCAGAGTGCTGATTGATGTGATGATGACGGGGCTGCCTTGTTCATCGGCCATCAAGCGGGCGATGTTTTGGCGTGGTTGTCCGCCGAGCATCGTGAAGGATCCGCCAACGACAATCTGACCTTCGGGTTGCAAGGCGAAGCAAGATACATAGCAGTCACTGAATCCGTTGGAGATTCCGGGATTAAAGGTGGTGTCAGCCGTTCCGTTGGCATTGAGTCTGCCGAGGTTTTGGCGTGCCTGGCCGCTGAGCGTGGTGAACTTGCCGCCCACCAGGATTTTCCCGTCCGCTTGCGGCATGAGCGCGATCACCCCATAATCATATGACGATTCGGTGCTCACTCCTGCGGCAAAAGATGAATCCTCGGATCCATCGCTGTTCAAGCGTTCAATGCGATAGTTCTGATTGTTGGAGAGCCATCCGATCAGGATTTTGCCATCTGTCTGCAAAGCCAAACACCTTACCCAAGCGTATGAACTCAAACTATGCTTCTGAAACTCCGTGTCCAAACTGCCATCCGTATTGAGGCGGTAGAGCGTGGTGTCTCCGAGCACCAGAATTTTCCCGTCCGCTTGCAGTGCCAGCGCACTTACTTGTCCCTCATAGGGGGGGGAAGTTGTGAAGGTGATGTCAAGTAGACCATTTGGATTCAAACGGCCGAGCCCGGCGCAGGATTCACCGTTCAGCGTCTGGAACGATCCGCCGATAAGGATCTTGCCGTCGGGTTGGATTGCCAGTGAGTTTACACGGCCGTCGGTCACCGGGGTAAAGGACGAGTCCAGCGAGCCATCAGCATTGAGGCGTCCGAGATAAGCCCGTGCTTGCCCTGCCAGCGAGGTAAACTCACCGCTGACCAGGATATTGCCATCCGCTTGCACTGCCAGAGCGAATACCTGATCGCCTTGGGCGGTGCTGATTCCGGGATTGAACGTGGCATCGAGGGTGCCATTGGAGTTGAGTCGACCGATGTGGTTTCGCGGCAGCCCGCCAAGAGTCGTGAAGTTTCCACCGGCGAGGATTTTGCCGTCCGCTTGCACGGTCATGGTGTTTACCCGCCACCTGGACCGATCACCGCCCTCGAGTCCTGGATTGAAGCCGTCACAGATGATGCCATGCGTACGCGTGGCGATGAGGGTGTAGGTCCTGGTGCTGGCGTCGGCAGCCGTAACCCGGACATCGATCACGTTATCCCCCATTGCCAAGGCAATCTGGCGGTACATTTCATCGGTTCCCAACGACTCATAGGTGCCGCCATTGATCCGCAGCGCCAGCGTCGCCGAGTTATCCTCGGCCCATGCGAGGAGTTCGGTGTAGTCATTCGGCAAACCCGTCCGATAGGCGTTTGTCTCAGGGTTGAACGTCGGCGTGACTTCCCCATTGGACACCCAGAAATCCACCAGTTTGGTGCTCACGGTGCGGGTGACTGCCAAGGTATAGGTTTTGCTTGTGACTCCATCGCTGGCGGTCACCTTCAAGTCGAGGGTGTTGCTGCCAATGTTCAAGGGGAAAGCGTGTCCATATATATTCCAATCTGCATCCCACATCTCATAGGTTCCGCCATTCAAGCGCACTTGCATGGTCGCGTCGGGGGTGGCCAGTGTCGCACCGAAGTTAAACTGGCTCCCGACCCAATTGACGCTGTAGCGGGTCGTGGCCGGATCAAACGTCGGAACGAGCGGAACAACACACCGCAGGTCCTGCAGGTCGGATCCAGTGAGAACCGCGATGCTGAATTCCTGCTGCCCCCAGATGCCGTCCCGATCGACAACCCGCACGGTGAAGGTATAGGTTCCAAGTGCCAGGGGCGTGCCGGTAATGTGACCGTCCCCACTCATGAGCAGGCCTGCCGGCAGTCTGCCTGAGGCAATCGTCCATGTATAGGGCGCGGCACCACGGGAAACAGACAGGGATTGGTCATAGGCTCTACCGACAAATCCCCATGGCACGGGTGAGGGGTTATCCCAGAACCACAATTCGCCGGTGGTGAGGACGAACTCCTTGGTAGAGGACCAACCGTTGATGTCCGTAACCCCGACGGTGAAGATAGATCCGCCGCCACCATACGTAGGGGTGCCGCTGATGACGCCGTCCGCTCTGAGTTCCAGACCTTCTGGCAGGTTGCCGTTGGCGATCGACCAGAGGTAGGGTGCGGTGCCGCCGGATGCGGTAAGGGGTTGTGAGTATTCGCAGCCGACGGTTCCCGCTGGCAAGGGGTTGGCGGTGGTGATGCGGACCAGAGCACCCTGGTTGTCGGCCACCAAGCGGCCGAGGTTGAGTCGTGGCTGACCACCGAGCATGGTGAATGAACCACCGACCACGATCCGACCGTCAGGCACCAAAGCGAAGCAAGACACATACGGATCGAATCCATAGTTATCGGAATTGGCACCCGGAATGAAGGTCGGGTCAATCGTCCCGTCAGAATTGAGCCTGCCGAGATTCTGGCGCGGTTGGCCGCACAGCATGGTAAATCCGCCGCCCACCAGGATTTTGCCATTCGCTTGTTGCATCAACGAGAGCAGGCCATAACTGGCATAGTCGATATCTGCAAAAAACGCGGGGTCTTGAGTGCCGTCGCTATTCAAGCGGATGATGCCCATGCGCTGCTCCGCGGCCATATATCCTCCGACCAGGATCTTGCCGTCTGCCTGCAAGGCCATGCACATTACCCATCCGGAATAGTAGGGGTCAAAATCGGGCGGCTGAAACTCCCTATCCAAGGAGCCATCCGCATTGAGGCGTTAGATCCCATAAGCATCCTGGACCAAGACCCTGCCGTTCGCTTGCAGCGCCAATGATAATATATTTCCGCCGATTTCCGCCACGAATGTGTCGTCTGGACTGCCATCCGGATTCAAGCGCTCGGGTCCGCCCCAACCGGCGATAAGGATCTTGTTATCGGGCTGAACGGCCATGAGTTCGACGGCATAGTTGAGCATTGGGGCGAAGGATGTGTCCGGCGAGCCATCGCCATTGAGCCGCGCGAGGCAGGTTTGCGCCTGTCCGGCCAAGGTGGTGAAATATCCGCCCACCAGGATTTTCCCATCCTTCTGGACAGCCAGAGCACAGACTTCCCCGTCGATTGCGGCATCAAACCCGCTATCGAGGGTGCCATTGGGGTTGAGTCGGCCAAGGTGGTTGAGCGGTTGCCCGGCAAGGGATGTGAACGCTCCGCCGACGAGGACCTTGCCATCGGCTTGCACCGCCAGGGTGCTGACTTTACCTGGCCGGTAATCGGATTCACTCACATCAGCCGTGGCCTGCGGGTTGAAACTGTCACAGATCGTGCCATGCACGGTGACCTCGAGCGAGTAAGTCATGGTGCTCGCGTCGGTGGCGGTGACCCGGATGTCGATCACATTGTTTCCCGTAAGCAAGGCGCACTGCGGGTTCCAGTAGAGCGGTTCATACGGTCCGCCATTGACCCGCAACTCGACCGATGCGCTGGAATCCTCGGGATTGGCCGTGATGGTGGTGTAATTGATCGGGATGCTCATCGCGTATGCGATCTCCGTCGGGTCGAATGTTGGCGAGAGCGTGCCTTCGGTTGTTTCCAACGAACACAGCCGGGGACTCACCACGCGGGTGATCGTCAGGGTATAGATCTTGCTTGTAAGTCCATCGGCGCTGGTTACCTTGATGTCGAGGGTATGGGTGCCAACGTCCAAAAACAAGTAGTAGCCGGACGAATAGTCTGCAGATTGCCCGCCATTGCACCAAATCCGCACCGTTGCGTCAGGGTCAGCCGCCAGCGCGCCGACATCGATGCAATCGGACAGCACCGTGATGTTGTAGGTGGTCGTGGCCGGGTCGAACGATGGGGCTAGAATGCCGGGACTAACCGCCAACTCGCTCAGACTGGCGTTGGGCAGAACCGGGAGGTGGAATACCTGTTGGGCCGCCGCGCCGCGCGCATCGACAACCCGCACGGTGAAGGTGGTGTCACCAAGCTCCGTGGGCGCGCCGGTGATGATGCCGTCCGCGCTGAGGACCAGGCCAAGCGGCAATGTGCCGGAGGGCTTCGTCCACGTGTAGGGAGCTGTGCCGCCAATTGCCGTGAGTGACTGGGAGTAGTCCGCGCCAAGCCTGCCGCTTGGCAATGGGCTGGTGCTCGAAATGGCCGGTGGCCCCAGGGTGCTGAAGGTGGCATCAACTCCAGCACTTGTACCCGCGCTGTTGGTGGCGCTCACGCGGTAGTGATAGGTCCTGCCTGTCAGCAAGCCACTGATGCTTGCGCTGAGTGCCTGCATTTCCACGCCATCCTGCGGGGCAAGCGTCACGCTGGTCGTGCTACCATAGGCGGTGGTAAGGCCATATTCCATGCGTGCGGTGCTAGCCAATCCATGCGGATTCACCCTGCCATGAAGGATTGCCGAGGAGGAGGTGATCGCGCTTGCTGCTCCGGTAATAACCTTCGGTCTTTGGTTGGTGGGGACGAAAATCACCTGGTCCAAAAAACCCGCATCATATGACTCGCTGTTTGAATCATCCTTCACATAACGCCACTTTGCGGTGTGTGTTCCCGCGGAAATATTATAAGCCATTAATTCCGGGGACACCAGGCCGGAAATTTTGTTTTTGAGCACGCCATCCAGATAGAACTCAAGAAAATCGAAATCGGATTCCGAGATCACCGACCATTGGAAAGAAAGCGTTCCCGCTTCGGTCAGGGTGGCTTGAATCCAGCTTTCCTGGCTGTCGGTGATGAAACCGCTGCGTGCTAATGTGCCATCAACACCATCAAAAACTATCCATGGGAGCTCCCCTCCCGTGGTCCATACCAGATCCGAATCAAACAATGAGTCAAACGGGTCCTCGACAGTCAGTGTGGCGATTGTGCTTGACACATCATCGATGGCATTGGCCACGACCACGGAATAGTCGCCGGCGTCCGTCATCTGCACATGGGTGAGGGTCAGGGTGGGAGTGGTAGCACCGGAAATGTTGCCGCCATTGACCAGGTTGGTGCCGTTGCGGCGCCATTGGTAAGTCAGCGGCGGAGCCCCCTTGGCCGTGACCCTGAAGGTGGCGGTGTAGCCGATATGATCTGACCAGTTGACGGGTTGGCTGATGATCTCCGGCGGACCCGTCACCATGGTGGCATCAGTTCCAATGCTTGTTCCCGCGCTGTTGGTGGCGGTGAGGCGGTAGTGATAGATCGTGCCAGCCAGCAAGCCTCTGATGTTCGCGCTGACGGCTTGTGCCGTTAATCCGTTGCTGAGGGAAATGATCGCACTGGCCGTGCTGCCATAATCCATTGTCAGACCATATTCGAACTGTGCTGTGGTGATTAATCCGTGAGGATTTGCCGTGCCGTTGAGCGTTGCCGAGGTGGCTTTGAAGTTGCTGGCACCACCGGTGATGATCGACGGCCTGCCGTCGGAATAAAGCACCAGATTATCGATGATGATGGTCTTGTTTTGATTGATGTAATTCCAAGAGATGGCATTTGTGTAAACTTCCAGTTTCAGTTCATGGTTGCCGCTGCGGGGCAGGGCCATGTCAACGTGATACCATTGGTTCGCGCCGGCGCCGCCGAGGCACATCCGTCCTGAGCCGTCCACCCGCAGCGAAATGCCACTATCGCAATTGTGGTTGATGTCAAATGAGACCCTGGCCACGTCGCTCACGTTGAGTGAAAAGCCGTCGCCTGTCGAGACGGCGAGTTGCAAGGCTTTGGTGGAATTGTGGGCGTTGGTGGTGATCGACCAGTCTCCCGCCACCGTCATGTTAGGTGCCAGCGCGCCATTTTCGAACCCGTGCTGCGCGACTTGAGCCAGACCCAGCTTGTGGGCGGTGGTCTTTGTCTCGCCCAACACCACATAAGAATTGGTGTTGCCAAAGTTATCGCCAAATCCGATCGTTAGATTGGTCGATTTCACCCATGGTGCGAGGGTGCCGGTGGCCTGGTTTTTGCTGGTGACCGCCGTGCCACCCGCGTCGATGTAGTTGCCGGTGCAGGTCGTGGCCGACCAGTTGGTGTCGCCGGTGAATTGAAACCTGGTGAAATACCAGATGTCTGATGCCAGAACCGTCGATCCTCCCTGCGATTGATAGGTCGAAAAATCACCTGCCGAGATGCCAAGCGGTTCGATTCCGACCGAGATGCTCATAAAGGTGGCGTTGCCATGGGGCTTCCACTTGATATAGACAGCCGCTCCTGTCAGGTCATAGACATCTTTGGTGCTGATGGCATTGCCAAGGTGCGTGCCTGAGCCGTTGAATTGCAATCCTGCCGCCGTTTCGGTCCATGCTCCGTTGGATGTCCGGTTCCAATTGGTGAATGTCGGCGCAATGGTGGTGAGTTGACCTGCTGCCGTGCTAACTGCCACGGCGCTGGCTAGCATGAAGGTCAACATAGACCACTTTGCGGGCGCGAATTTCGTGGTGGGCTGCAGAACTGACGGAGGGAAATCGTTGGATTCATCCAGCGTGCCCGGATTGCGGCCGGAAAGACTCGTTGTCATGGCTGTATGGGGAATGTGGAAGAGGCATTGGTGGGCTTGATTGCCTGACGACATTAGGTTGACAGGCGGGGAAAAACCCTAAACCCGCCAACCTGACAATCGTCAGGCAGCTAACAAGCTGTACCGTTGCGGAAACCTGCGAGACACGCAAGCCCGGAATGCACACGGCGACGTGAATGGATCATGGCGGCGGATGGAAACATGCCCAACCGGACGCTCCCCCCAACCCGTTCCCAAGGCATCTAGACAGACAACACCCTTGCATGCCATTTCAGGATAAGTAATAAAAGTCTCGCCATCGCAGGCTGCCTCAGATTTCATGTGGTTATGGCTGCCGTATTTCTTTCACGCTCAAGCTCCAAGTCCGCCATGAACAAAGCACCATCCCGCCGTCCGTGCGGATTTTTCGTGATAATCCTTAGTGCGATTTTTATTTTACCGGTCATCCGTCAGTCGCGTCCCGAGAGAGCGGCGATCCGGCCGGTTGCCCATCCCGTATGCGAGACGGGCGCAACACCGCATGCTCTGCCCGCTACGGACAACCAGGCCCCTGCCCCGCCCGCCGCCGACGTCTTCACAAAATCCGCGCCGGCCACTTTCACGGGGAATGCGGCGCAAGCCGAATTGTGCGGGATCGGCCAGGATGGATCACTCGGCAAGGCGTTTGCAGCCGCCCGGCACGCGGTTGACAAGATCGATCCTGCCGGGGCGAACTCGCGCGGTGCCTGTTACTTTGCCGCCAATCCCAAACAGCAATTGCGGGCGTGGCTTTCCACTGACGGGGTCGAACTTGCCAGCGGCCTCCCGACACCCGACGACGAGGAACCGTGGAGCATTGCCCTTCGCCTGCGTGCCGTCGGCAGGGATGGCGATCTAACAAACGTTGCCGGCGGCGGCGCGACAAGCGCGGGCAGTCGGGTGGAACTCAAACATACGGGGGCAGCCATCACCCAATGGTTCGAGAACCGGACTGAAGGGATCGAGCAGGGATTCACGGTGACTGAGGTGCCGGCGGGGAATGGTTTGTTAGAGATTCTCATGACGGTCGAAGGTTCGACATTTCCCGCAGCGTTTTCCGATCCCAGGCATGCGAGTTCCGGAATTCGTTTCACCAAATCTAATGGGGACTCGGTCATGGAATACACGGAACTCAAGGCCTGGGATCGCACCGGACGGTCGTTGGAGGCGCGGATGGAAGTGCGCGGGACGCAACTCGCGCTCCTGGTGGACGATGCCAACGCGCAGTATCCCGTGACGATCGACCCGCTCTTTGTATCACCCGAGGCGCGTCTCACCGGGGATTCGGCAATCATCGATTCCTACTTCGGCTATTCCGTGGCCATCAGCGGCAATGTGGTGATCGCCGGATCCCGTCAGGAAGATACTCCGGCTGGGGTCAATGCGGGTGCCGCCTATATCTTTGTTAGAAATGGGGCCGACTGGTCACTCCAAAGCAAAATCGTGGCCAGCGATGGCAGGAGTGGCGACGAATTCGGAGCGACAACCGCACTTGACGGCACCTATGCCGTGGTGGGGGCGCCACTGGCCGATACGGCGGCGGGAATTGACGCTGGCAGTGCCTACGTATTCGCACAATCCGGGGGCGCGTGGATGGAACAGGCCAATCTGCCAGTCGCGGATGCCGGTCCGGGAGATAACTTCGGCCGATCCGTGGCCATAAGCGGAACGACGGTTGTCGTCGGGGCCGCGCGCGATGACACCGCCGCCGGGTTGGATGCCGGCAGCGCCTATGTTTTCCTCCGCAGCGGCACTACCTGGAGTCACCAGACCAAGATCCCATCCACTGCTGCGGGAGAGGAATTCGGTTGTTCTGTTTCAATCGATGCGGATACATTGGTGGTGGGGCCCACTATTCCCTTGTTTGGACAGGGAATCATGCCGGTAGTGCCTATGTTTATGTGCGGTCCGGTACTATCTGGAGCCTTCAAAAAAGACTGACCGCAACCATTCCATACATCGAAGGTGAATTCGGGGCCTGTGTGGCGATCAATGGACAGACAGTCCTGATAGGAAGTCTGGGGGCTGATCGAGCATACGCATACCTGCGAAGCGGGATCAAGTGGACCTTACAGTCTGAATTTGCGCAGGACGCAGAATTTTTTGGACGAGCCGTCGCCCTGGATGGAGATACTGCGGTCATTGGCGCGGATTATGCCGATACTGCGGCAGGAATCAACGCGGGCAGCGCATTCGTTTATGTGCGCAGCGGGAGCACCTGGACACCACAGGCTACGCTTCTTCCCCAGGATCCGTCGGCCTTTGATTTGTTCGGTTACGCCGTCGCCATCTCAGGCGAAACCATTGTCGTTGGCGCACCATACGACGATACTTCCGCAGGTATTAATGCCGGCAGCGCCTATTTGTTCCTGCGCAGCGGTACCACATGGACGCAACAGAAAAAGATCACCTCCAACGCGACCGCGACAACGGGAATTCTCGGGTATTCGCTCACGTTCTCCGGGGATACCGTGGTGGCTGGGGCCGCCCTGGAAGACACCGCTGCCGGGAGCGATGCCGGGGCGGCATATGTGTTTGTCAGGGAGGAATCCGTTTGGCGGCAGCAGGCCAAACTGATGGTTAGCGACGGTGCGGTTGGAGATCACTTTGGCAATGCGGTGGCGCTCAGTGGCAACCTGCTAGTGGTCGGTGCGGTGGACGATGATACGGAGAACGGGCAGGATGTAGGCAGCGTGTACGTTTTCGCCCGCGCGGGAACCCATTGGACGGAGGTGCAGAAGCTGTCGGGAGGGGCGGCTTCTGAACAGTTCGGGAATGCCCTGGCTGTGGACGGAAGCACGGTGATTATCGGCGCGCCGCATGTTAACATGTCATTGCCTACGCCCGATGAGACCAATTTGGAACTGCTGGTGGGATGTGTTTATGTTTATGTTTGGAACGGAACCGCTCTCACTCTGCAACAAACGCTTCTGCCTGATGAACTCAGAGGTGAGGCCTTTTATGGGTATTCCGTGGCGATCAGTGGCGACACCGTCTTGGTGGGTGCCCCATATGCCGATACTGCATTTGCCGCCAGTGCGGGAGCTGGCTATGTTTTTTTGCACGATGGCACAACATGGAGTGAGCAAGCGGCTCTAACCGCCACCGATGGCAAAATCTTCGACTTTTTTGGTGGTGCCGTGGCGCTTGATGCCGATATCAGTCTGATCGGCGCTTCGCAGGATGATACGATTGCGGGTGTTGATTCCGGGAGTGCTTATGTGTTTGTACGTAACGCCAGTTTGTGGACCCAACAGGCAAAGCTCTCGCCAATCGCCAGTTCGGCTGAGGACTATTTTGGTGTTTCCGTGGCATTAAGCGGGGGCACGGCAGTCGTCGGCGCTCCATCGACGAATACCGCGACCGGGCAGGATGTGGGGAACGTGTCTGTCTTTCAGAAAGACGGCACGCGCTGGAACCTGCAGGCAACGCTATCCGCAGGACTTACCGCCGCCAGCACCTCGTTCTTTGGTGGTGCCGTAGCGATCCAGGGTGACACGGTCATCGTGGGTGCGCCTGGCGAGGATTCTGCGGCGGGTGAGGCGTCGGGAGCCATCTATGTGTTTCGCATAGGCGAGCTTCCCGTCATTACCGGACAGCCCACCTCACGGACGGTGATCCCGATGGTGCCGGTGACTTTTCACATTACGGCCACGGGATATGCTCCTCTGCGGTATCAATGGCGGAAGGATGGTCTCGATATCGCCGGAGCGCACGATGCCAGTTATACCATACCCTCCGCCCAGGTCACGGACCAAGGCAACTATGACTGTGTGGTTTCCAACATTGGTGGGGTAACGACCAGCGCGGCGGCAACGCTGACGGTGAACGCGCTATCACAGTTTGCCCAATCGTTTCCCACGGTCCCGCCGGACGCGCTGGGATATGTGTTTGTGAATCTAACACCGTACGGGATCGGCGGTTGGCGCTTCGCGGGGGAACAACAATGGCGGTCGTCCGGCGTGCCGGTGGGCGGCCTGGCCACCGCCGACCGGGTGATCGAGTTCCGTCCGGTGCCGGGGTATCTGCAGCCACCGGCGGAAACTGTGGGCGTGGTCAGCGGCGGCGCGGCCACCGTCGTCGAGCAGGTCTATTATGAAACACCGGTCAGCGGCAGCGGAAGCATCACCGTCACGCTCAAGCCGGAGGCGCTGACCGATGCGGGCGTGCCACAGGCGCAGCGCGCACAGTGGCGTCTGTTATGCGAGGACGACAGCCATTGGCGTGACTCCAACGC
>Ga0073936_10010029_pt1 | contig 11660 bp, 8 predicted proteins | sample AliMusrvi5mmetaG_FD_87041 | JGI IMG/M metagenome (GOLD analysis project Ga0073936, IMG submission 87041) | Freshwater lake bacterial and archeal communities from Alinen Mustajarvi, Finland, to study Microbial Dark Matter (Phase II) - Alinen... | ecosystem: Environmental > Aquatic > Freshwater >... | reverse complement strand
TCCTTGATCACTTCTTCCGGCGACCACGAGCCGAGCACCCGGCTCAGCGCGCGGTAACCGTCGCGGGCGATGAAATCCTCGATCCGGGTCGGGTCGATCAAGCCGCAGTTGCCCAGCGCGATGCGGACCTGCTTGCCGGTGAACGGCAAGTCGCGGAATTGCGGCAGATTCTGAATCGCCTGCACTTCGTCGTCCGGGACATCGCCGTCGGCCATGCGGCAAATCAGCCACTCGCGCACCGGTTGTTGGTTGACGAGATGTTCTTCTATCAGCCTGGGAACCATCTCGGGTTGGATGTTGGAATAAAGTACGTGCGAGCCGCCGTTGAGTTGGATGTCCACCAACGGTTCCTTGGCGCACATGCCGATGCAGCCGACACTGACAATTTGCGCGGGGATCTGGCGGTTCGCGATTTCCCGCTCGATGGCCTGCAGCGTTTCACGCGCACCTGCGGCGATGCCGCAGGTGCCCATGCCAACGTAAATCACCGGCCCACTGCGGGCGCGGGCGGCAAGCGCTTGCTGAATGGACTCGCGCAACGGTGGCAGGTCCTGGATGGATTGGAGTCGGTTCATGGCGCGGTTTTCGTTGAATCAGCCGAGTGCCTTCACCCGCTGCACCAACGCGTCCGCGTTGAGCCGGGCACACACCTTGTCGTTGACCAGCGCCACCGGCGCGATGCCACACGACCCAAGACAATACACCACCTCCAGCGTCAGCGCGTAATCCAGCGTGGTCTCGCCCGGCGCGATCCCGACGGCATGCTCGAGCGCATCGAGATTCTTGCCCGAGCCGCGCACATGGCAGGCCGTGCCATCACAAACCCGCACCAGATTGCGCCCCCGCCGCGTCAGATGGAATTGCGCGTAAAACGTCGCCACCCCGTGAATCCGGCTCAGCGGAATGCGGGTGTGTTTGGCGATGAACACGATCGCCTCCTTCGGCAAATATCCATAAAGATCCTGCGTCCGCTGCAGAATCGGAATGAGCGCTCCCTTCTTCCCCTTGAACTGTTCGAGAACCCGGGTCAGGCGGGTCAAATCAATGCTTGGTGGCGCAGCCGCTGGAATCTGGCTTGCTTGGCTCGGTGTCACTGGTGATTCCATAATCGGAGTTTTCAATCCTTGCTTGCGAGCATATCCAAGCCCATCCCCTTGCCAAGGATTCTTTTCCATCAATTTACAAAATCCGCCAAAATCCGCCCGCCACCACAGAGGATGAGATAAAGGTATGCATTTCCCGCGTTCCCCACGCGCCTTGATGTGATACACCGCGCCCGGATACTGGAATCTCAACTGCCTCGCCTTGCCCGACCTTCCATCCCACACCCAAAGCTGTCAACCCAATAATTGTAACTTTGAAGGACTGACCCCAAACTGGCGCGTGGGTTCATTGCTTGAAACAATTGCAAACCGTTCATCGTGACGGGCACCGCTTGATTCGGCTTTGCAGCAGGGCCGGGGTGCGGTAGGTTCGCCGCGATGCGAATTCCACTCATGGGTCCCCTATCGCTGATCGCGATCACCTGGTTTGCGTGCGGCAGTTTGTTTTCCCAGGCCGCTGTGAAGCCGCCGGCCGCCCCGACCAAGCTGGCCGTTCCGGCAGTTCCGGCAGTTCCGGCTGCTCCGTCCAGAATCGAGCCGGGACTCGAAGTTGCGGTGAATTGGAAATGGTGGGTCGCGCCGCCGCAGAAGCCGGAGTGGGGCATGCCACTGCCGGAGTCGCTGGTGCCGAAGACGCCGGCCACGACCGCGTCAGGCACCACCGGGTCCGGGGCGGTCAAGCATGCTGCGGAACGTCCGGATACCTACGAAGTGAGGAAAGGCGACGCGCTTGCCAAGATTGCGAGGAAGTTCGACATGACCGCCGAGCAGTTGATGCAGTTCAACGAGCTGAAGGACGACCGCATTGGGATCGGTTTGGTGTTGCGCATTCCCACGTCGGAGCAGTTGCAGTCGATGACACCGCCGCCACCGAAACCGCCAAAGGTGAAGGAAGTCGCCGGGAAAAAGAAATCCGACAAGTCGGGGAAAGTGCCGGTGCCGGAGACCGACCCGGAACCCAGCGGCGAGGCGCAGCGTCAACTCGATAACGTGCGGCTGCAGGTGTTTCTTGATCGGGAAATGTTTTCGCCGGGGGTGATCGACGGCAAGTCCGGGCTGACGTTCCAGAGGATGCGCCTGGTCTATCAGAACTCGCATGCGGACGCCGCGACCCCCGGCCTGCTGCAAGCGAAAGCCGAGGCCGCGCTGACGGAGCCCTACACGCGCTACACCCTGCGTGCGGATGATTTCAAATTCATCAAGGTTCCCAAGGACGAGCCGGTGGCGGCCCGCAGTGGCGGGTCATCAGCGGCCAGGAAAAAGAGTTCCAAGGCCGGTGCCGCCGCAGTCACACCGCCGCATGTCATGATCGACGAACTGGTGGCGGCGGACTTCCTCGGTTACAAGAGCGCGTGGGAATTCGTTGCGGAGCGCTTTCATTGTGACGAGGCGTTGCTGCATCACCTCAATCAAAAACTGAAGGGATCGCCCGCCGTCGGCACCGAGTTCCAGGTGCCAAACGTCATTCCGTTTGAAATCGACAAGGCGCTCGACCCGCCGCTGCAGCCGGTTGCCAATCCGCGGAAGCCTGTCACCGCCGCCGTGGTGGTGGTGTCCCGCCTGGAAATCTCGTGTGAAGGGAAGCTCATTGCCGCCATGCCGTTGGTTGCGGCGCGTCCGGGCCTTCATGGCCGCGGCTCATGGACCGTGCTCGATGCCATCGCCCAGCCGCGCATGGCCACCAAGCGCGAACCGCGTGAGACCCCGAAGGAAACTCCCGCGTCCGCGGGCGAGGACAAGCCGGGCGAGAAACCCGCGACCGCGCCTCCGCTGGAGAAAGAGCAATACCTCGCGCCCGGCCCTAACAATCCCGTCGGCATCATTTGGCTCAATCTTGCCAAGGCCGGCAGCAAGGATCCCTTGCCCTACGGATTGCACGGCACCAGCATCCCCGCGCAGATGGGCACCCTCCAAGGAATCGGCGGACTGCGCCTCACCAACTGGGACATCGCCCGCGCCGTACGCCTGCTACCCGCCGGCACGGCGTTGCAGTGGAAGGCGAAGTAGCAGGTCGGCGGCGGCGGGTTAGGAGCCGTAAATCAACAAACATGGCGTTAGAAGTCTAAGCATTCAGAAATTAGGTAAAATAATGAAGGGTAAAATGATGGAAGGAAAAGATCAGAATTCCCGGGAACAGAAGCACAGTTCCGGTTCTTCATCATTTTACCAAATACATTCAAAGCAAATATGGGGATTTTGTGAGGTTTAATTCTTTACGGGTCCTTAGCCCTTGGCGCAAGTTTCGTAGAGGTAGCCGGCGATCGCGCGGGCGATCACCGGAAATGTTTCGCGGCGGTGTTGGAGCAATTGCCGGTCCACCTCGGGGCGGTCGATGAACTCGACTTCCAGCAAACATTTCGGCACGGTCTTGAGCGATGGATGGAGGGCCAATTGATAGAAAAAGTTCGCTCCCGAGCCGAAGTGCAGGTGGTTGTCGGAAATCGGCTCGCTGGCTTGCGAACCGGCCACAAAGCGCGCGACCGCGCCATGGGTCGCCTGAATCAGCCCGCTCGAGAACGCCCGGTCCGCCTGATAATTCGGGTTGGTGCTCTGGTGCGGAATGACTGCCAGTGATCCGAGGCTGTCGTGGTTGGTTGAAGCGTTGAAGTGGATGCTGACGATGGCGGCCGGCGCAGGTTTGGCGGCGGCGCAGGTAGCGGCGCGTTGGGCGAAATCCGGGTTACTGTCGCCGGTGCGGGTCAGGACGCACTCGATGCGGGTGCCGCGGTGCGAGGATGCCATCACTGCCAGTTGTTTTCTGATTTCCAGCGACAGTTCGAGGGTGAGGTCCTTTTCCTGCGATCCGGCGGGCGAGGTGGCGTTGTTGGAAGCCGACAGCGTGCGCCCGGCCTTGGATCCCACGTCGTGATTTCCGCCATGACCGGGGTCGATCACCACCAGGTGGGAACCGCCCCAGGCCGGCAAGCACCCGGCTAACAGAATCAACAGCGCCGGTTTCATCTGTGCGGAAAATCGTTGGCGCTGCGGCACGCAACGGCCATGAGGATGTTCAGGATGGTCGGTTGCGGTGGCATTTCCCTTTGAATCATAACCCGGCACGACATCCCGACAAGGAAACTCTCGGCGGGAGTTGCGCAAGCGCCCGGCAGGTGATTAGGATTCCGCCCGTGGCGGAATTTTCCATGACTCTGCTAGGCACGGGCACCTCGGTGGGCGTGCCCGTGATCGGTTGTTCGTGTCCGGTGTGCGTGTCGGCGGACCCGCGCAACAAGCGCCTGCGGTCCTCGGCGCTGGTGCGGGCCGGCGAGGTGGCGGTATTGGTGGATTCCGGACCGGACTTGCGGCAGCAGGCGTTGCGCGAGGGTTTCCGCGAGCTCGACGCGGTGGTGTACAGTCACGCACATTTGGACCACGTTGCGGGCTTTGACGAGCTGCGGGCGTTCTGTTGGAGAAAAGACGGCCCACTGCCGTTGCATGCGACCCAACAATGCATGGCGACCTTGAAATCGATGTTCGGCTGGGCGTTTGCGCCGGAAAACGACTACAAAGGATACGTCCAACCGGATGCCCGCCCGATCGCCGGGCCGTTCGGTTACGGCGATTTGGAAATCACCCCGCTGCCTGTCGAGCACGCGGGAGTGGAAACGGTCGGGTTTCTGTTTCAATACCCGGGTGCCCGGAGCATCGCCTATCTGCCGGACGTGAAACGCATCCCGGATAAGACGATGCACCTGCTCCGCGGCGTGGACGTGTTGGTCGTGGACGCGCTAAGGCCCCAGGAACACCCCACCCATTTTTCGCTGGGTGATTCGCTCGCCGCCATTCGACAGGCGGCAATCAAGGAAGCGTGGCTCACCCACCTCGGCCACGAAAACGACCACGCCACCCTGGAAGCCGGCTTGCCGCCGGGTGTGCGGGTCGCCTGGGACGGCCTGCGGATCGAACTCTGAGTGGGGAACAACCCGGACGGAACGGGGGAACAAGAGCGGGAATAAGGAAATCCTTTATTCTGGCTACGCGATTTCGCTTAGCCGGGTATTCTGATCGTCTCCTGGGCCGGGGCATGCAAAACGCTTGCGATCCGCCCTGCTGACTGTTAATTGATGGACTCGGATACAACCTATGAAACCGAACTCGATAATGAAGGCGGCGGATGTCAGCGACCACAACCGATGGTTCATTTTCCGCGACATATCCAAACGCAATCGGACCGAGCAGACGTTGCGGACGATCGAATTGAAGAAAGAAATCAACACGTTGTGCGCCGCGATCCGCCAATCGCCGCGCCATGCGCTGGACTTCGCGGAGGGTCCTGCATGAATGCATTCCGGGACAAGGGCGGCCTGATGTCGGGATTCCAGCAAAACATAGTGACGGGATGGATTGCGCGCTATGGTTTGGCGTTTGTCTGCGTGGCGGTGGCCATGGGCTTGCGGCTGTCATTGGAGATGTGGGTCGGCCCTGGCCTGCCCACCTATATCACGTTCTATCCGGCGGTGATGGTGGTGGCGTTGTTGGCCGGTTTCAGACCCGGTTTAGTGGCGACCGTGCTGGTCTGCGGTCTGGTGGCAATCTGGATTGTGCCGCCGATCGGCGAGTTCGCCATCGCCTCGCCCGTGGACCGTCTGGGCTTGGTGATTTTCGTGACCTCGGGTTGGCTCATGTGTTGGGTGGCCGAACTCTACCGGCGCAACCGCGACAAGGTCATCGCCTTCGAACGCGAGGCAACCATGCGCGAAAACCGGGAAATCCTCCGCCGCCAGGTGGAATTGGTGGACCCCGTCCGGGCGGATGTCATCGCCCGCGAAATGCAGCGTGTCGTCCGGGAGCGCGGCGGCACGGCGACAGCACCGCAGGTGCCGTCGGGCGCGATCCTGCGGCGCGTGCCCGACATGGCGGGTTTGGTGGTGGCTGGTGTGGGCCTGATGGTGCTGATAGGCTGGTGGTGCGGGTTGGAACCGCTCAAGCGCGTTCTATCAGGATTGCCGGCGATGAAGGCCAATACCGCGCTGTGTTTCCTGCTTGCGGGGGTGGCGCTGTGGTTGCGGGAAAGGCGTGCGGTGAGGTGGCTTGGCGCGGGGTTGATCGGCGCGGTGGCCGGACTGACGTTAGCCGAATACCTCACCGCCAGGGATTTTATCCTGGATCATTTGCTATTCACCGACGTGCGCGATGCCTCCACGATGCATCCCGGTCGCATGACCGAGGCCACCGTGCTCGGTTTCATTCTCACATGCGCATCGCTTTTTCTGTTAGGAGAGCGGTCGCGAGCCGCATTGTGGAAACAACAGGTGCTGGCATTGGGTGTGTCCCTCATCGCCCTGATCGCGTTGTTCGGCTTCGGCTACGATGTCCAGTTGTTTTATCGTTTGGCCGGTGACGCGAGCATGGCATTGCATACCGCTCTGGCGTTTCTCGTGTTGGCGGCCGGCCTGTTGATCGCCCGGCCGGACGGGGTGGCCGCCCTGTTTGTCGGACCGGGTCCGGGTGCCCAAATGATGCGACGGTTGTTGCCGGTGGTGTTGGTGGTGCCGATGGTGTTGGGCGGTCTGATCGAATTCGGGGTGCGGATGAATTGGCTTAGCCATGACAAGGACGTCACGCTGTTTGCGGTGATCGTGGTTGTGGCGCTGGCAGCGCTGGTGGGGTGGACCGCACGGACCCTCAATCGCGCGGACGTCACACGGCACGCGAGCGAGGAGCAACTGTCCAACCTGACCGCAGTGATGGACCACGCCCACGAACCGTTGATCGTGCGGGAATTGGACGGCACCATCCGCGCTTGGAACCGCGGCGCCGAACTCCTCTATGGCTGGACTGCCGCCGAGGCACTCGGCCAACACAAGCGGGCGTTGCTTCACACGGCGGGGCTCCGGGTGGAGGAAATCGATAGATCGCTCACAAGCGCAGGCCACTGGGAGGGTGAGTTGCTGCAAACCGCGCGCGACGGTCGGCAGATCACCGTGGAGAGCCGCCAGACCGCCAGGCCAACCGGGGATGGGCGGATCTTCATTCTGGAAAGCAATCTGGATATCACCGAACGCGTGCGGGCTGAAAACGAGTTGCGCCGCAGTGAGGCATTGCTGCGCACCATCATCGATAACAGCGCGGATCCTATTTTCCTGAAAGATCGCGCCGGTCGCATGCTGGTGGCCAATCCGGCCACGCTGGTTGTCTTGCACAAATCCGCCGCCGAGGTGCTGGGCAAAACCGACGAGGAATTCTATGATGACCCGACCGTGGGCCGCCAACAAATGGCCAACGACCGGCGAGTGATGGAATCCGGCCAGACCGAAACGGTGGAGGAATCGATCCCGGGTCCGAACGGGCCGCGCACGTTTCAGTCGATCAAGATGCCGTACCGCGACACGACCGGCAACGTGATCGGCGTGATCGGGATCTCGCGCGACATCACCGAGCGCAAGCGGGCGGAGGCGGAGGCGCACCAGCGGTCAGAAGAGGCGTTGCGCATGAGCGAACAGGAATTCCATTCGTTGGCGGAGGCCATGCCGCAGATCGTCTGGGCCACCAGGGCCGATGGCTGGAATATCTATTTCAACCGGCGCTGGGTCGATTACACCGGCCTCACCCTCGAGGAAAGTTATGGCCGGGGCTGGAACACTCCTTTCCATCCCGACGACAGGCAACCGGCCTTGGATGCCTGGAACCATGCGACCGCTACCGGCGACACCTATCAGATCGAGTGCCGCCTGCGGCGGGCCGATGGCAGCTATCACTGGTTCATCACCCGCGGCGTGCCCTTCCGTGACAGCGAGGGCCGCATCCTCAAGTGGTTCGGCACCTGCACCGATATTGACGACATGAAGCGGGCCGAAACGGAAATCCGGAGTTATGCCGCCGAGCTCCAGCGCAGCAACCGGGAGTTGGAACACTTCGCCTACGTCGCTTCCCACGACCTCCAGGAACCACTGCGCGCCGTGGGCAGTTTCTCCGAATTGTTAGCCAAACGCTACCGTGGCAAGCTGGACAACGACGCGGACGAATTCATCACCTTCATCGTCGATGGTGCCAAACGCATGCAAAACCTGATCAACGACCTGCTCACGTTTTCGCGGGTCGGCACGCACGGCCAACCCTTCACGCGGGTCAAGAGCGATGAAATTCTCCAGACTGCGCTGGAAAACCTCAATGTGTCCATCGCCGAAAGCGGTGCGATCATCACCCACGACCCGCTGCCCGTGCTGGTGGCCGATCCGGGGCAATTGACGCAGTTGTTGCAGAACCTGCTCGGCAACGCCATCAAGTTCCACCGGCCGGGGGTGGCACCCCGCATCCATGTTTCCGCCACCCACCAGGATGACGCCTGGCAACTCAGCGTGCGCGACAACGGCATCGGCATCCTCCCGGAGTACTTCGACCGCATTTTCATCTTGTTCCAACGCCTGCACGGACGCGACACATTCCCCGGTACGGGCATCGGCCTTGCGATCTGCATGAAAATCGCGGAACGTCACGGCGGTCGGCTGTGGGTGGAATCCGAACCCGAATCAGGCTCCACCTTCCATTTCACCATTCCCGATCACAACCAAACCTCATGACTCCCACCGATAAATCAGTTAGACCCATCAACATCCTGCTCATTGAGGACAACCCGGCGGACGTGCGTCTGACGCGCGAAGCGCTCTCGGAAGCCAAAGTCCTCAATGCCCTGCACGTCGCGGCGGACGGCGTGGCAGCCCTGGCCTTCCTGCGGCGGGAAGGCCGCCATGCCGACAGCCCGCGCCCCGACTTGATCCTGCTGGATCTCAACCTGCCGAAAAAGGACGGCCGGGAGGTGCTCGCCGAAATCAAAATGGACGACGAATTGAAACTGATTCCGGTGGTGGTCCTCACCACCTCGAGTGCCGAGGAGGATGTTGTGCGCACCTACAACCTGCACGCCAACGCCTACGTCACCAAACCCGTGGACTTCAAACAATTCCTCCGTGTCATCCGTGCCATCGAGCAATTTTGGCTCGCCGTGGTGACGCTGCCCCCAACCGCAAACCCAATGCCTGCCACCAGTAAGCGACCATGAAACTGCTACTCGTCGAAGACAACCCGCTGGACGCCCGCCTGCTGCGCGAGATCCTGAAGGATACACCGCACGCGTCGTGCCAGCTTGAGCATGTGACCCGCCTGGACATGGCGCTGGAGGGCTTGCGCCAGCAAGCGTTCGACTTGGTGCTGCTCGATCTCGGCCTGCCGGATTCCCAGGGCGCGGAATCCGTGAGACGCATCAACCAAGCCTTCCCCGCCCTGCCGATCATCGTGCTCACCGGGCTGGCAAACCCGGAAGTCGCGCTCGAAGCCGTGCAGACCGGAGCGCAAGACTACCTGGTCAAGGGACACTTCAACGCCGAACTGCTCAGCCGCACCATCCGTTACTCCATCGAGCGCAAACGGGCCTCGGAAGAACTCCGCCAGCTCAATGCCGTGTTGGAACGGCGCGTGGAGGAACGCACGACGGAGTTCAGCGAAAGCGAAGAACGCTTGGCTCTCGCCATCGCTGGCACGCACTTGGGCATGTTCGACCTGACTCTCGCCACCGGCGAGGCCGTCGCCACGAATCAACATCTCCGGCTGTTAGGACTCCGGCCCCCCACCTCAACCGCGCCGGTCACATCGACGGCGCTTTCCCAAGCGCATCATTATCGGCAATGGGCCGAGCGTGTCCATCCTGAGGACCTGCCGCGCCTCACAGCCGAACGCAACCGCTGTATGGCGGCGCATCTGCCCTATGAGACGGAATACCGCGTCGTCTGGCCGGATGGCAGCGTGCACTGGCTTGGAATGCGAGCCATGTTCCAATATGATGCGCGGGACCAACCGCAACGTTTGTTAGGCGTGTGCATGGACATCACCGAGCGCAAGCGTACCGAGGAATTGCTCCGGTTTCTCGGCCAGCGCAGTGTCACCGGAGACGGCACGGATTTCTTCCAGGCGCTGGCGCGCTATCTGGCCAACTGCCTGCCGATGGACTTCGTCTGCATCGACCTTCTGGAGGAGGGACATCAAACGGCGCGGACCCTCGCCATGTTCGATCAGGGCCAGTTTCAGGATAACATCTCCTACACGTTGAAGGACACGCCCTGCGGCAATGTCGTGGGCAAGATAATTTGTTGTTTCCCGCAAGACGTCCGCCGGTTGTTCCCCCACGATGCCGTCCTGCAGCGGATGGCGGCCGAGAGTTACCTCGGCGTGACTCTCTGGAGTTCGCAATGTCAGCCCATCGGCCTCATTGCCGTCATTGGCCGCCAGCCACTAACCGACACCCGCAACGCCGAGTCGATCATGCACCTCGTCGCGGTGCGTGCCGCAGTCGAAATAGAACGGATGCTGGCCGAGCAAACCTTGCGCCAGTCGCGCGAAAGCGCCCTCAACTTGATGCAGGATGCCATCATCGCCCGCCAACAAGCCGAGGTCGCCAAGGAGGAACTCCGCACCCTCAACGAGGAACTCGAATCCCGCGTGCTCGAACGCACGGCCTTGTTGAAGGATACCGTTGTCGCACTCGAATTGGAAATTTTCACCCGCCAACGCCTGGAACGCGAAATCCTCGAAATCAGCGAACGCGAACAATGCCGCCTCGGCCAGGACTTGCACGACGGCCTCGGCCAGGAATTGGCCGGCACCGCCATGCTCGGCGAGGTGCTCGCCAAAAAACTCCAGGCCGAATCCCATCCAACGGCGGAAGCCGCCGACAAGCTCACCACCTACATCCGCAACACCATCGAGTCCACGCGGCGGATCGCCAAGGGACTCTATCCGGTTGATCTGACCCACTGCGGACTGCTCGTTGCGCTCAAGGATCTGGCCAACCAAACGACCCAGCGGTCCGGCATCCACTGCGAGCTGCAGGGAAACGACGATCTGCCGCAGTTGGACCAAGCCGTTGAAATCCATATCTATCGGATCGTCCAGGAAGCCATCGGCAATGCCATCAAACACGGCAAGCCGCGCAAAATTCTGATAGGATCGCGGGCGGAAAACGGCAGCCATCTTTTCAGCGTCACCGATGATGGTGTCGGCTTCGTGAAGTCGGCGGGTGCCACCGGCATGGGCCTGCATCTGATGCATTACCGTGCCCGGGTGATCGGCGCGCGGATTTCCATCGAACGGCCGGAACAAGGCGGCTGCCAGGTCATTTGCCTGCTCGGCGGATGATCCCGTTCATCTTCGGTCCCAATGGGACAAAATGTATCCGCGTGCAACAACATTCCCGGAATCCGCCGCTTGATCGTCAACAGCGTGACTGTGACATTTCGGGCGATTCTTGAAAAATTTCCGCTGCGGGTTGGTTTTCCGGCGGTTTCTGACAATACTGCTTTGAAGACCATGCCAGCCACCGAATCCAACACCAGATTGGGGGGAGATAATCCCTCACAGTTGGAGTTTACCCGCTTGTTTGTCGCCAGCCAGGCGGCATTCCAAGGGTTCCTGCTGACATTGGTGCACGACCGGCATGCGGCCGACGATCTGGTGCAGGAACTGGCGTGCCGGTTGTGGTTGAAATTCGGCGATTACGAGCGGTCCCGCCCGTTTGTCGCGTGGGGGCTTGGGTTTGCCCGCTTGCTCGCGTTCGAGTGGCGGCGT
>Ga0073936_10010026_pt1 | contig 11662 bp, 7 predicted proteins | sample AliMusrvi5mmetaG_FD_87041 | JGI IMG/M metagenome (GOLD analysis project Ga0073936, IMG submission 87041) | Freshwater lake bacterial and archeal communities from Alinen Mustajarvi, Finland, to study Microbial Dark Matter (Phase II) - Alinen... | ecosystem: Environmental > Aquatic > Freshwater >... | reverse complement strand
GCTTCACCGCGTCCTGCATCGCCAGCAGTTCTTCCCGGGAAAGGACCTGCGGCGTGCTCTCGCCGTGGCGCGTTTCGGGCTGCCGGATGATCTCGCGCTCGCTTGCCAGATCCGGGTAGCCGATCCGCAAACGCATCAGAAAACGGTCGAGTTGGGATTCCGGCAGGGGATACGTTCCGTGGTGTTCCGCCGGATTCTGCGTGGCGATGACCATGAACGGATCGGGAAGCGGCAGCGTTCTTCCTTCCACCGAAATCTGCTGTTCGTTCATGGCCTCGAGCAGGGCGGATTGTGTCTTGGGCGTGGTGCGGTTAATTTCGTCCGCCAACAGGAAGTTGGTGAAGATGGGGCCGGGCTTGAAGTCGAACTGCTCGGAATGCGCGTTGTAGATGGTGACGCCCAGCACGTCGGAAGGGAGCATGTCGCTGGTGAACTGCAGGCGGTGGAAGTTCCCGTCCACGCTGCGCGCGAGCGCCTGCGCCAGCGTCGTCTTGCCGACGCCGGGCACGTCCTCGATCAGCAAATGGCCGCGGGCGAGCAGGCAAACCAGAGCCATGCGCACGGCTTCGTTTTTGCCGCGGATGCTGGTTTCAATGGCGTGTTCGATTTGCCGGAGCTTTCCCCGCGAGATCGGCGTGGCGAACGCGGCCGGGTGTGTCGGCATTCAACTTCAAGAATACAACGCATTTACCCGGCAACGTTTCAGACGTTCAGTCCGACGGCCCGCATCAGATCGAGGGCATTGCTTCGCGAAACCACGCCGGGGCGCATCCGGTAATCGAAGACGAGCCGTCCGCCTTCCAGCCGGTCTTCAAAATGCACGTTGATTGCCGCCGCGCCGAGTTGATCCGCCACTCTTGCCAGGGAAAGGTCATGCGTGGTGGTGATTCCGATCGCGCCGCGTTCCAGCAGTCCGTGAATCAGGCCTTCGGCCCCGATGGCCCGGTCGTGAGAATTCGTCCCGCCCAACAGTTCGTCGAGAAGGAACAGCGCGGGCGCGGGCAGTTCCAGAATCTGTTTCAGCCGGAGGATCTCGGCCATGAAGCGGGAGTGACCCTCTTCGAGCGAATCCATGGTGCGGATGGAAGCGCCAACGGAGAGCAGTGAGATTCGCAGCCGCTTCGCGCGCACCGGAGCGCCGGCCAGCGCCAGCACCGCGTTAATGCCCACGGCGCGGAGCAACGTGCTTTTGCCCGACATGTTGGATCCGCTGACCACCATGAGCCGCAGCGGGTCGCCAAGCGTCACGCTGTTGCGCACACAGCGCTCATCGGCGAGCAGGGGATGTCCGAGTTCTTCGCCTTCGAGTGAGCGGGCTTCCGCAAGTATCGGCCAGGGATCGGCCGGGTGTTCCCATGCGTAATTGGCAAGCGAGGAGAGCGCTTCGATTTCGCTTACCGCATCCAGCCAGCCCCGCACCAAAGGCCCTTGCGCGGCCCGCCAGTTTTCCACCGCCATCGCAATCTGCGTGCCCCAGAGCAGCGGAGGGCCGAAGATGCGGACGAATACATTGTCACGGGAATCGAGCAGTTCCATCCAGCGACGCAGCCTGGCGATGTTGGCCGATGCGGGCTTGCCCTGGACGCCAATCGCTTCGCGAAGTTTTGCCAGACGCCCGGAGCGAAAGTTCTGCTTCTCAAGAACCGCCAGAATCTGCGACAGCAAATCGAGATCGTGCGAGGCGTCGTGGACCGAATGCAGAACCGCGAGGATTCGGTCGCGAAAGCGCAGCGTGAAGGCGCCCTCGAGCAGGCCCACCACAAGTACGCCGATTTCCGCCTGAAGGCCAACAAACTGCGTTGCGAACCACCAGACGAGGAACACCGCCTGAATGACCGAGAGCGCGAAAGCCATCCGTCGCTCGCCCCGCGTGAACGGCTGTGCGCTGGTTTCCGCCCACGCAATCAGGTGATCCGGATGCACGCCGGTTCGGTAGTCGTCGCCGAGCACGGCGATCTGTTCGCGCAGATCGAGCAGAGGCCGCAGTTCGTCCACCGCCTCCTGCCGCAGCCGAAGGTCCGCCAGCGAAGCCGGAGCGCTGAGCCAGGCCGCGAGTTTCGCCTCGCCGCCTCGCGTGCGCGCCGTGGAGAGCAGTTCGAAGAGGCTGCCGCGACCGAAGATATCCAGATCGGCCGCGTACGGATGATGTGCGTCGAGAAACCGTTCGCCGGTTTCACCGAGGCCCTGCCAGCGATTCCCGATGCGGGCCAGCCCTTGTTCGTAAAACCGGATGCCGCGCCGCGCGAATTTTGCCTGCCGCTCGAGGCGGGACTGCTGCGCCACCAGCGCCGCAAAACCCAGCAGAGGAAACAGGATCCACCAGACGGAGGCGCGCCCCTGCCAGGCCAACCAGGCGGCCGCTCCGATTCCCAGGGACACCAGCAGCCGCAAATTACCCAGGCGCAGCCGCCGCAGTTCCAGACTTTCGAGGGTTGCCTGCCGCTTCGCCAGGCGCTCTGTGTAGACTTCGCGCGGATCCGCGCCCTGAGCCATCAAATGCCAGCTTACCGAAGTCCGCGGTCCCCTCTCAGAATACGATTTTGGCCGCCAGCTGAATGATGCGCGGGTCGAAGGTGGTCTGCGTCGCCAGGAAGTTCGTGGTGGGCCTGTAGAAGCCAACGCCTCCGACGGTGCTGAACGTGTACCGCGTGGTCTGTATGCCGTTGAAGTTGGCGCGGTTGGTGAGGTTGAAGAACTCGCCCATCAAGCGGAGTTTGACGCGCTCCCGCAGCAACGGAATGTCTTTGCTGATGCGCGCATCCACCGTAATAAATTCCGGCCCGCGCAGCGTGTTGCGGCCCACGCCCGGGCTGCGGTCGTTCGCCGTATTGCTGTCGTTCCCGGGGTCCCCGGTGGCGATGTCGCTGAATGCCCGGCCGGACTGCGCCTGGGTGATCATCCCGAGTTGCCAGTTGTTCAGCAGACCGCGCCAACGGGCTGCCTTTGGCATAGCTGATGTCCCAGGTTCCCGAAATCACCAGACGGTGGCGGATGTCCGAATTGCCCGGGCCGCGGTCGAGGTTCGGCAGAAGGGTATCCTGCGCGACTTTCGCGTCGTCGCCCGCATTTCCCGGCACCACGGATGTGCCGTCCGGCGTCGTATCGATCACGTGCGACCACGTGTAAGAAGCCTGCGCGTTGAAATGGTTGGCGAAACGGCGCTGGTAGTGAAGGAACAGACCGTCATAGAGAGAGTTGCCGCCGCTGTCGAAAAGCGAGATCCTTCCAAAGGCGGGATTCGGGCGCAAGGGGCCGCCCGCTCCCGGGTGCCGGTAGTATGTGGTCGGCGTGCCGTCCGCGGCGGTGCAGGCCGCGGACGTGGGGCATATATAGCCCGGCGTGGCGACCGACGGAAACAGATTGATATCGCGCGTCCTGGTCAGATGAGTGCCGTTGACGCCCAGATAGCCGATTGTGACGCTCGATTGTTTCCCCACCGCCACTTCGACCTGGGCGCTGAACTGCTGTGTGCGGCCCGTGCTGAAATTCGGGTCGGCGACGTAGATGTCCGGCGGGCTGCCCGGACCAGGCGCTGACTTCAGAACGTTGGGATAGACAGGCAGGTTGCTTGTGATGAGGTATGTCTGCGAGGCGAAGCCGTTGTTCAGGATTGCGGTGCTCAGCAGCAGACCAGGAGTGCGGGAATAATACACGCCGTAACCGCCGCGAATCACGACGGCGTCTCCTTTGCCGGCGCGCCATGCAAAGCCGAAACGCGGGCCGAAATTGCGGTCCTCGGTCTGGATACGGTCCGTGAACAGACCGGCGGCCAGCAGTTGCGGATTGGGATTGCGGTAGGTGGGCTGACGGTAGCCGAACTTATCGAAGCGCAGACCGTAGTTCAGGGTGAGGCGGTCGGTGATTCGCCAGGCGTCCTGCGCGAACACGGCGTATTCGTTCACGTCGGGATGGCTGATGGGAAATGAAGTTCCCGCGCCGGGGAAAGCCTGACGGAAACTGGCCGGATTATTGTTCACAAAATCGGCATAGCTGTTATAGGTGTAACCGCCGGCGAAAAAGCCCGGAAAATAGTTTCCCTCGCGCACGAAATTGAAGTCGATGCCGGCTTTCAGGGTGTGGCGGTCGTGCACGTAAGTCCACGTCGCGACCGGCTGGTAAGAGGAGCCGTTGGTAAATCGCGGACTGAAGTTGTTGGCGCCGAAGGTAACTCCGTTAATGATGTTAACCTCCGGTCCCGTCGTGTTCGCGTAGCCCGGTTCCTTGTCCTGCAGATAATTGAAACGCGCCTCGATCAGACTGTTCGCGCCGACAGTGTGGGTCCACGACGCCGCGAGATTGTCCGTGTTCACTTCGTTGTTGCCGGAGTGCTCCTCCGCCACATTGGTGCCGAAAGATTCCTGATTGACGCCCGTGTAGCGGCTGAGATTGTAGCGCACGGAGATCCGGTCTTTTGCGGACGCGTTCCAGTCCGCTTTCACCAGTCCGACATTGTTATTGAGTCCGATCAGATAAGGCGTCAGATATTTTCCGAAGGTATTCAGCAGGCTGGCGGGCACCGGAGTATTCGGGGCGACGATCTGAGACTGCGCGTTTCTCTGTCCGTCATAGCTCAGGAAGAAGAAGAGTTTGTCTTTGACGACCGGCCCGCCAACGGTGCCGCCGAACTGATTAAAGTGATAGGGATTCCTTCTGGCGCCGGTCCGATTATTGATGAATGTGTTCGCGTTCAGGCCTTTATCGCGAAAGAACTCGAAAGCGGTGCCGTGCACCGCGTTGCTGCCGCTGCGGGTAACCACGTTGATGACGCCGCCGCTGGCGCGTCCGACTTCCGCCGGAAAGGAACTGGTGTTGACCTGAAATTCCAGCACGGCGTCTTCGCTGAAGGCGTAGGGGCGGAAGCCGGTGCGGCCGGTGGCCTGGCCATAAAACAGATTGTTGGCGTCGCCGCCGTCGACCAGGAGGGAGTTGTTGGTGCCGCGCTGCCCGCCGAAGGACAGGTCGCCGCCGCGGGTGGGATCGCGAACGACGCCTGGCGTCAGCACCGTAAAATCGATGAAGTTCCGGCCATTTACCGGGAGACCGACGATCGATTGTTCGTCCACCGTGCTCGCGGCGGTGGAGGTGCTGGTCTCGACCACCGGCGCGTCGCTGGTGACCGACAGGGTTTCGGACGCCACGCCGACTTCCAGTTTCAGGTCGATGGTTGCGGTGGAGCCGATCGTGAGCGTAATTCCCTTTTGCGTGAAGGTTTTGAACCCGGCAGCCTCGACCTTCAGTTCGTACTCTCCGACCGGAAGGCGATTGAAGCTGTACAGGCCGGCTGCGGTGGATTGCGCGACACGGGTGAAACCTGTAGCAGTGCCGCGAACGGTAATTTTGGCGGCGGGAACCGAACTGCCGCTCGGGTCGAGGATGGCGCCGTTCAGCGTGGCTCCGGCGTCGGATTGGGCGGGGAGGAGAGAGGAAAAGGCGAGCAGGAGGAGCGCGGCGAGGTATGAAGGCCGGAGACCAGTGAGCATGATGTCCAAAGGGTACGACAGGAACGTGAAACAAGGGTTACAGGCCGCTTTCGGTTTTGCGAAGCAACGTACCAGCGGGACGACGAAAGGGAGTGTACTAGAATAGAGTTTTGGTCCGAAAGGGCGCGTAGCTCAGCTGGTTAGAGCGCCTGCTTCACACGCAGGAGGTCCGGGGTTCGAGTCCCTGCGCGCCCACCATTGTTTTCAATAGTTTGCAGTTTTGAAGCAGACAAAAAGTTGTTCATTTATGTTCAGAATCCTTTGGGGTTTTGGTACAGTTTTCTTCCTCTGACATTTCCTCGTCAAACTCTTCCATCGATTCCTGCAGGCTATCAGACATCGTTTGGGTGTAGACATTCATGGTCGTCTGCGCATTCGTGTGGCGCATCTGCGCCTGCGCGTCCTTCACGGTACCGACCAGATGAAAGTGCGTGGCGAACGTCCGCCGCAGGCACTGGAACGTCACGCCTTTAACTCCGACGCTTAACGCCGCTGGGCGGAGCACGTCTCTCCGCAGGTAGTTGTGCCCGTCAATCGGCTTGTTGACCCTCGACGGGAAGATCAGATCATCTGGACTGGGCTTGCCGCATTCCTCGAACCAACGCTCCAGATCGACCGCCAGCGACTTTGGCATGGCGACAATCGCCACGCTGCCCCTAGTCTTCGGGTCTCCAAGCTTCCCCCGGTAGACCGCTTCCTCGATCATCAGCGTTCCGTGCTCGAAGGACCGCCAACGAAGAGCGAACAGTTCTCCCGGCCGGAGCGCACAAAGGACGAACATACGAAATATCAGCCGGTCCCGCCCTTCGAGCGCACCCAAAACCCGGTGATACTCGGATTTCGACAGGAAACGTTTGCACGTCGGCCGCGTTGGCGGCATTGCCAGCTTTCGGGCCGGGCTCTTCGTCAGGTATTCCTGTTCGACAGCTTCTTCCAGAATTGCTCGTGTCCATGTTCTCGCCTTGTCCACCAGTGATTTCGAATACTTTGCAGCCAGCCGGTTCAGATGTGTTTGCAGATCGAAGCGGCGCAGGTTCGCCAGGACTACGTCGCCGAACACGGGCAATACATGCTGGTCCATTGTGAACAAGACGGCAGCCCGCGTGGAATCCCGCCACCCCACTTGCAGAGGCAGGAACCGGTTCTCCCAGAACCAGCGCAGCGTGACATTTGAATCCGGTTTGTCGCTGGCCTTGCCCGTCTCGCGCTCGATGATCTCCCTGAGCTTTTTCTCCGCCTCCCACTTTCGAAGCTCCGACTTCAGGCCCAGCGTCGCGACTCGATGTTTTCGAACGCTGGTGCCCTCGCCCTCGCGGACGTAGACGAAGTAATGGCCTCGCCACTTCTTCGCCTTCTTTCCCGTTTCTTCAACCCAGCCTTGCTGATGACGCTCTCGTGCCATTTCAGTTTGGTATTCCTTCCGTGCAGGTTCGGAGGAAAGCCTCTACGTCCTCCGGCCGAAACCGAAGCAGCTTCCCCACTTTTACGGCCTTGAGCCGCGGTTCTTTCCTCGTGGCATGGTCCCGTACCCAGCCCGAGGACACGCCCAGCCACTTCGCCACGTCCGCCGGCCCCAGCAGACGCTGAATACTGGCCTTCTCCGCCGAAATCCGATGTTCCCGATCAAGTTGCATGAAAACTCTCCCTAATCTCTAAGAAGGCCTTTTTCGGAAAAAACCGACAAGAAATCTTCAGGGCATCGCGATTTTCCTCACCTGTTGAAAAGCCTGTTAGTCGGCGAAAGACTTCCTCGACCCTTTCGGGGCGCAGGCGCTTGCCGAAAACCCCGGATTCGCCCAATAATGTTGCCCTTCTCAATTCAAACGACCCTTCCGGGGCGCGGGCACGACCCTTTCGGGGCGGGCTGCCTTATTGACTCCCTGTAGTCTCTTTCCTGGGGAATACCTGTAGTCGCGGGTACCCTGGTGTGGAAAACGCAAAGGTCACAGCAGCGCGCCTTGGCGGCGCTGAGACTGCGGGTCAGTAAACATACAAACTTCGGGGACTTGTCAGAAACAGAACGCAGACCGAAAAAAAGTTTGTCGGTTTTTTCCGAAAAAGCCCTTCTTAGTAATTAGGGAGGGTTCGCGGCGTTCAGCGTTGTTTGCCCCGCCCATAAAGGTTTTGAAGCTTTAACCCGGATTATTCAGCCGTGCGAAACATAACTTCATTGCGATTCATCCTGGCGCTCTGCGTGGTTACACTCGCGGCGCCCGCCGTCAACGCCGATGAAACCGGCGGCCCGCCGCAACTTCTCCGGCACGCCTTCCAGCTCGCGGACCTGAACAACTGGACCGATGCAGAACCTGACTTCGTGGCCGCGGCGGCGACATTCCGCAGGAACGGAGACCGCCGCGGCCTCGCGTACGCCGAACTCGGTATCATTCGCGCCACCATCCAGCGCCGCAACCTTTCGCTTACCTCCAACGGACTCCAACACCGGCTTGAGTCCGATCCCCTCATGAAGGCGGATCGCGAACTCCGACTGTTCTGCCTGTCGATCAAGGGAGAGATTGACGGGGAGATGGAGGCGGCCGCCATGCGCAAGGATTGGGAGGAAGTGGCCCGGCTGGCAATGGAATCCAGCGACCCGCGGTGGAAGTATCGCGCGTCCGCCGAACTGGGACTGGCTGCTTTCTACCAAGGGGATCTTGAAACCGCCCGCAAGAACATCGGCGGCGCTCTCGTGGCCGCCACGCAGGCGCAGGATGTGGGCGGGCAGATTAAATATCTCTACGCGATCGGAACCGGACTCAACATGTCCCGAATGAACGCCGAGGCGGTTCCGTATCTCGACAAAGCCATCGCGCTCTCCCAAGCCACCCCCGGCGCGCCCTACCCCTTTTTGATCTACCTCGCGAAGGCCGAGTCTCTTGCCGCGCTCGGGCAGAATCAGGAATCGAGGAAAGTCATCACCGGGTTGCTGGAAAGCGCCAGGCAGCGAAAGACCGCGTTTTACGAGGCTCTGATTCTGGCGACAGTTGCCCAGATCGAGGCCGCGCAGGGAAACGCGGACGGCGCGGTTCAGGATTTGCAGCGAGCGATCCGGCTGTGCGAAGCCGGCGGATACACTCGCGCGCTGACCGAATCGCGGCTCGCGCTGGCGAACGTTTACAGCGCCAAAGGCGATCTGCGGCAAGCCGAGGCGCTTCTCGTCAGCGCAACAGCGACAACCCAAAGGAACGGAGAACTCTACATCCTCCCGAAGCGGCTCGAAATCCTTGCCGAAATACAGGCCCGCGAGGGAAAATTTGCCGAGGCGGACGCCACGTATGATCGGGCCGCCGCGTTCGTTGACGCCAGCATCGGTAGAGACTCCGCCGTTCTCGACAAGACCGCGTGGATCAAATCGGTCAGCGACATGTACGTGGCTCACTTCGCGCTGATCGCGGAGCATCTGAATAACCCGGCGAAGGCATATGAGGTCGTCGAGCAGGTGCGAGGTCGGATTCTGACCGACCTCCTGTTGGGAGGCTCTGAGGCGCCGGCAAGAGCGCAGCAGAACGAAAGCCAGATTTCGCGGCTGCGGATCGGCATGATGGCGGCGCGCTCGACGGGCGAGATTCAAAAGCTCCGTGATCAGATGTTTCTGCTGGAACAGGCCCGATGGGTCACGCCGGAAGTGAACATCCTGAAGGCAAAGAGCTACTCACACGTGCCCCTCCGCGACATCCAGCGGACGATGAGTACCGATGCCACGATTCTGGAGTACGTGCTGGCAGAGCCCGCGTCGTGGGTTCTCATAATTCGTCGTAACTCCGTGAACATAGTTCGATTGACGGGAAAGGGCCACGTCGATACCCTGGTGTCTGCGTACCTGCAAGCCGTAAAGCAGAAGCAGCCGGCAGACGCGGCAGCAGGGGAGCTTTACAGTGCGCTGCTGGGCCCGGTCAACGACTGGTATCCGAAAGGGGATCTGATGATCGTTCGCGACGGTCTGCTGAACATGCTGCCGTTCGATTCTCTCCGGGAGCCCTCAGGCAAGTATGTCGGAGAACGTTCCGTGATCTCCTATCTGCCGTCCGCGGGCGGCTTCTACCTGTTGGCGCGGCAAAGTCAGAGGCCCGACATGGCCACCAAAGTCTTTGCGATGGGCGCGGTTCCTTACGAGCATGAACGGAACTACTTCCGGAACCTGATCGAGACGCGCGGTTTCGGTCCCGCAGTGGCAGGCAATTTGCAGAATTCGCGCGAAGAGGCGATGACCGCGATGGCCGGAGCCAGCGAAGGCGACAAGCAACTCATCCTCGGTTCCGCGGCAACTGAAACGGCTTTCAAGAAAGCGGCTACCGAGAAATATCGGATCGTTCACCTCGCCGTCCATAGCGCCGTCGATCCAGGCCGTCCCGATCGGGCTGCATTGGTCGTCCTCGGCGACGCCGCCGCCGGTGAGGACGGCCTGCTCCAGGCGTCGGAAATCGCCCAACTGCGATTGAAGGCTAATCTGGTGGTCCTTTCGGCGTGCGATACAGCCGTAGGCCCCGTGCAGGGGCAAGAAGGTGTTGCGACTCTGGCACGCTCGTTTCTGCTGGCGGGCGCTCAGAACGTGATATCGACGCTCTGGTCAACCGACGACAATGCCTCGCTCGCGGTCGTACGGCAGTTCTACGCCCATCTTGCCGCCGGGGAGTCGGCTGCGAGTTCTCTCGCCGCGGCAAAGCGCGATTTTCTCGCAAAATTCGGAGCCAAATCAGTCCCTTACTACTGGGCGGCGTTCACGTTTGAGGGCGTCCCCAGGACAGCGACCATTTTCCATGAACAGAAACGAATCACAAACTACACCGCTCAGTCGCGAGGCGCGAGCGGGAATCGTAAAAGCGATTGAAGAACGCGTTCACAAGAGCTACGTCAACGTGGCGGGCGTGGATCTGGAAGCGTGGGCGAAGAATCTAAATCGCGCGAGTGCCGGCCTGACCGATGCAAGCGTTGAAAGCTTTGAAAACGGCATTCGCGAACAGCTCAAGCTCCTGAAGACCAGTCACACAGTCTTCTACCACGGATCTTTCGGTCGCTTCTTGCCCCAACATTCGATCAACGCGACGCTGAAGAGTATTGGTGCAAACGGAGACGCACTGTGGTTCTTCCTCGACGTTTTCCCCGAGGGCCCTGCCGATAAGGCCGGCATCCGGCCGGGCGAGATTCTTCGGGAAATCGATGGTGTTCCGACACAACCGCCGACACTGCCTGTGTTGAAGACCGGCGAGAAGTACACGCTGGCGCTCTCGTCTCCCAGTGCCCGGCGTGACGTCACGGTCGAGGTGCCCTTCAGGAAGGGCACGAAAGAGCGGCCGCCGATCGTCGAGCCCAAGGCAGTCACGCACCGGGTGCTGCCCGGGAATATCGGACTGCTGCGCATTCCGTACTTCTCCGGCTCGGCAGGCATGCGGTTCGGTGCCGCGCTTTCGACTGCGGTCGCAGAATTGAACGGGCAAGGGGTGGACCGCCTCATTGTCGATCTCCGGGGCAATATCGGGGGAAGCTTAGGGTTCTCTATGCTTGCCAGCTATCTGTGCCCGGACAAGAGGCCCATTGGCTACAGCATTACACCGAAGACTGTTCGCCATGGGTACGACAAGAACAAGCTGCCACGCGTGCCGATGCCCCGAACAAAGGCGGCCCTGCTCGCGACGCTCGCTGCGTTCGCCGTTCGGGATAAGTCAGTGGTGCTGCTGACCCAGGGTTTAGGCCCCCAACCGTTCCACGGACGCGTCGTATTCCTGGTTAATGAATGGACCAACAGCGCGGGAGAGATGGTGGCGAGCTTTGCGAAGGAGAACCGGTTGGCCACGGTCGTAGGCACGAAAACGGCTGGCAATGTCCTTGGCGCGACGAACTTCAAAGTCGGCGCCGGCTACTGGTTGCGGTTACCGATTTTCGGATGGATCACGTGGAATGGCGACTCCCTGGAGGGGACGGGGGTGGTGCCGGACGTGGAAGTTGAGGTTGATCCGGAATTGCTGTCAGAGGGTGTTGACCATCAAATGGACAGCGCCGTCGCTACCGCGACAGGTCTCTGACCTTGTGATCGCCACAATACTCTCTCGTCGAAAGCCGCCTTTGCTAGTGTCATGTACGAGAAATGGGTTGCAATAACGGACGTGACGTGAGAACCTGGGTCTGGATATATGGCCAGACCGATTTCAAGGCTCGAATTGAAGCCGGAAGAGCGCGCCGAACTGGAG
>Ga0073936_10010022_pt1 | contig 11664 bp, 6 predicted proteins | sample AliMusrvi5mmetaG_FD_87041 | JGI IMG/M metagenome (GOLD analysis project Ga0073936, IMG submission 87041) | Freshwater lake bacterial and archeal communities from Alinen Mustajarvi, Finland, to study Microbial Dark Matter (Phase II) - Alinen... | ecosystem: Environmental > Aquatic > Freshwater >... | reverse complement strand
GCTCTGCTCATATATAGTTCCGATATTCGACCGTCGCGGGATGTTGTCGATTGCCTCCGGAGTCCTGATTGCCCTTTCCTTCCCTTCCCCGGGATTCTCATTTCTGGCATGGATTGCATTGATTCCAATGCTGGTGGCATTGGAGGGAAGCACCCCCCGCACCGCCTTCCGTATCGGCATTACTTGCGGCGTCACCGCTTACGCCTTCATCCTGTACTGGCTCAATATTGTATTTACCCAATACGGTCATCTGCCTTGGGCAGTCAGTGTTCCGGCCTATCTCATGCTGGTTCTGTGGCTGGCAATGTTCTATGGTTTTAGCGCCACAATCGCCCGCCTGGGAGAGATGGTCGGAATCAAGGCCGCTTTTACCCTGCCGGTAGCCTGGGTCGCTTTTGATTTTATCCGCTCGTTCCTCTTTTCCGGCTTTGCATGGGCCATGCTGGGACATTCCCAATTCCGAACCCTGCCGCTTATCCAGATATCCGACCTCGTTGGTGTCTACGGTATCACCTTTCTGATTGTGCTGGCAAATGTCGTACTGTACCGCGCAGTCCGAGCGGTATCAGGAGCAGGTGTCCCCTATCCGGTTAAAAGTGCCCTGCTGCTATTAATTCTGCTCACAGGCACACTTTTTTACGGTTTCAGTCGTTTGAATGAACCGGCGACAAACAACTCAAAACCGTTGCGGGTAGCCCTGATACAGGGGAATATACCGCAGGATGTCAAATGGAGTCCTGAATTCAGGGAGAAGACCGTTGCCACTTACGAACGTCTGACGCGTGAAGCCGCCAAAGAGGGTGTAGACTTGATAGTCTGGCCGGAAAGCGCGGTACCGTTCTTCTTTCAGGATAATATATTTCAGGCGGAGCGAATCAGAAATCTGGCCAGGGAATTAAACTCATACCTGTTATTTGGAAGCCCGGCCCATGAACTCCGACGTGGAAAAACCACGTTTTTAAATAGCGCATTTATGTTGTCACCAACCGGCGAAACGACAGGACGTGCGGACAAGCTACATCTGGTTCCCTTTGGCGAATACGTGCCATTGGGAAAAATACTTTCTTTCATAAATAAAATTGTGGTAGGGATCGGTGACTTCGCCCCAGGCCAGCAGGCTGTAACGTTGAATGCGGGAGACACAAAGCTTGGAATACAGGTCTGTTACGAAGTAATCTTCCCGGAGTTGGCAAGAGAGTACGTCAAGGCTGGCGCACGAATTCTGGTGGCGATCACTAACGACGCCTGGTTCGGGCGTTCCTCCGCCCCCTACCAGCATCTTTCCATCGCGGTTTTCCGGGCGGTTGAGACCCGTACCCCACTTATCCGCGCCGCCAACACCGGAATCACCGCCATCATCGACCAAAATGGGCACATACGAAGCATGACAGGCCTTTTTATTGAGGGTTTCCGTACCGGAGAGGTCAAACCGGGTAGTGGAGAATCACTGTACCTCAAAATTGGAGACGCCCCAGCCCTGCTATGTCTGCTTCTGACAGTATGTGTGGTTCTGATTATCTGGTTTAATCGCAGAAAAATAGCCAACCTGCCTTGATAATCAGGATAAGTCCGTTAAAGACGTTATTTTCTGCCATCAAAACGCAGAAAATAACCTCCAACTTACTAAGGAGTGACTCATGTATCGTGAAGAAATAGCCATATTGCAGGATTGTGAAGAACGCATCGCCAAGCTTCGGGGGTCACTTTGACATAGATACCAAACGTGAGTCGATTCTGGAGATCGAATCGGTTATGGCAGTTTCCGGATTCTGGGAAGATGCAGGAAAATCCCGGGAGATCATAAAAGAGCGCACAACGCTGGAAAAAACCGTCCAGGCATGGGATGCCCTTGTGCGCCAGGCTGACGACGTTCGTATAATGATTGAGCTTGGGGAAGAGGCACAGGACTCCGACACTCTCGAAGAGACAGCGAGTATGGCAAGCCGGCTGGCGCAGGCGGTAGCCGCAACGGAATTCCAGCGCATGTTGTCAGGTCCCCATGATCGCAACTCCTGCTTCATAACCATCAACCCTGGCGCCGGTGGGACTGAATCTCAGGATTGGGCGGAGATGATTCTGCGCATGTACCTGCGCTATTGCGAGAAGAAGGGGTGGCAGACGACCATAACCGAGTTTCAGGCTGGTGATGAAGCCGGGCTGAAGTCCGCCACCATAAGCGTCAGTGGTGAATACGCCTACGGCTATCTCAAGGCCGAGGCTGGTATACACCGTCTGGTTCGTATCTCTCCATTTGACAGCAATGCCCGCCGTCATACCTCCTTTGCCTCTATGTACGCCTTCCCTGAGATTGAAGAAGATGATATCAATGTAAAAATCAGCGATGCCGACCTGCGAGTAGACACTTTCCGCTCCGGCGGCGCGGGTGGCCAGCATGTCAACACGACCGATTCGGCCGTCCGTATTACCCACATACCAACCGGCATCGTGGTGGCCTGCCAAAGCGAGCGCAGCCAGATATCAAACAGAGGCACAGCCATGAAGGTACTGCGGGCCAAATTGTGTGAGCGTGAAGTGGAAGAACGCAGCGCCAGGGCATCCGAGATTGCCGCAGAAAAAAAGGATATCGGCTGGGGAAGTCAGATCCGGTCATATGTATTGCATCCATACAAAATGGTCAAAGATCTGCGCACCGGCGTGGAGTCCGGAAATCCAGACGCCGTTCTGGATGGTTCTCTTGAGGAATTTGTTATTGCTTATCTGATGGGAGTTCGGCGCAAAATAGGAGACAATGAGTAATCCGTGCCGGCGAAGATATATTTTACATAAAACAGCTGATATGAAAGATTTTAGTTGAAACTAGAATAAAAGTTGCTAGAGTGCAAAGTATCGTTTTCAGAAATTTCATCACAACAAAGGAGGCAACATGAAAAAAGCGGATCTCGTAGCAAAAATGGCAGAAGCGGCAGGCATCACCAAGAAACAGGCTGAACTGGCACTGAACGGTTTCATCAGCTCGACAACTGAAGCCCTCAAAGCCGGCGACAAGGTTGCCCTGGTCGGTTTCGGCAGCTTCTCGGCTGTTACCCGCAAGGCGCGCACCGGCCGCAATCCCCAGACCGGCAAACCCCTGAAGATTGCAGCAAAAACCTCCGGCAAATTCAGCCCGGGCAAAAGCCTGAAAGACCTAAAAGCAAAAGTTGCCAAGAAAAAGAAATAAATTTTACATATCTTAAAGTCAAATAGGGGCTCCGGATTGATCCGTCGCCCCTTTTTTTCAGCCTGGGTTACCACCACTCGGACATATGCCTCGTTGCACCATCCTGGAGTCAACTACTTGTCAAAGGCCTTTAGATACTGCAGTAGCAGCTGCGGTGCGTCTGATTTGATAACCGCCACCCATAAAATCCACTCATTTACCCTGGAAATTAAAATTTATAAGTTACTGCAACGGCGAACAGGTGAGCATCACTTTTGAATGTTCCCGCCTCTTTTGGGTTTACGCCGGAAGCGACTGTGCGGTCGGCCCAGTGAACCCACATATACGCAAGGTCGATGGCGCCAAGATCGTTATGTAGGCCGGTCCCGATACTGAAGTTATGGCGGTCGGCATCGGGCAGTTCAGGACTCAGGGTGGAGTCCGGAGCAGGATTGGTATCGTAGGCATAACCGGCGCGAAGATCAATCCTGGGAGTCACGGCATACTGGGCGCCGAAGCGATAAGCCCAGACATCCTCCCAGTTTTTGGCGTCCGGCTTGTTGTTGAAGGCCGCCAGTGGTGCGCCAAATTTTAGTTCCAGATTATTGTAGGAACTCCATCCCGTACGCTCGGCATCGAATTCCAATGTCAATTTTTCGATCGGTTTCCATGCTACACCGAGCGTTAAGGCGTCAGGAAGTGTGATTTCAGTTGAGCCTGTCGTCTTGATTTTACTCGCCAATCCCAACAGAGGGTTACTCCCGGTTGCTGTCGTTGCAAGGTAATTCGCGTCGCCTTCCAGCCCAAGCTTGATCTCACTCCGATACGCGGCGCCGAATGTCAGGTTTGGGAGCGGTTTCCACTGGAGACCGAAGTTGTAGCCATATCCAACCGCAGTTGCATCAGCACCGATAGTGCCAAGCTCGGCATAGGTTCCGCCAAGCGTTGCCGGCAACTGGGTGTACGCCATTTTTTGCAATGAAACCTGTGCATAGGTGATGTCCACGCCTCCAGCGACCGCCAGTTTCAGGTTGTCAAAACGGTATGCTATGGTCGGTTGGAAATTTATCGGTTTGATGGATATTGACTGAATGCTGTCTCGAAATGCACTGCCGTCATCCCAACGCTTTGCCAATGGATGGAAAGAGTTGACGCCGAGGCCGAAAGAGAGTGGCAAGCTTTCCAGAGTAGTGGTTACATAAACGGTAGGTGCAATAAATATGTCACGGTTTGCCTCTTCAGCTACCACGGTAGCGCCGCTTAGTCTCGTCGTGCCGCTAAAATCCGTTTGCGGTACAAGGATGGTAGTGGTGCCGAGCTGTATTTGTGTTCCTTTCTGGAACGCAATACCCGCCGGGTTGTAGGCCAGCGCAGAAGCGTCATCCGCTTGTGCGGCAAAGGCGTTTGCCATAGCCATGGCCTTGGCACTCTGCTCGGAAATCTTGAAACCTGCTCCAAACGACATGGTTGCAATTCCCGTCAATGCTACTGCAACACACGATGCTGCAAGTTTGTTTTTCATTTGTAATACTCCTTCCGTATGTTTGTTCTGCTCTTGACTGCATGTATCTTTTTAAATAAATGCCGATTATCTTAAGACACTCATCCGCAACCTGTCTGCGCGGTCCCGAATCATCCCCCTAATTCATCGTTGCTGGCTTATGATGTCTCAAATGATGTTTCGAAGTGTTTTTTGCCATCAAACGGTTTTTTTGCATTATAGAACAGTATTTTCCGACAGGCTATTTTAACTTAACGCACATGTCAATAACAATATGTGCCATATTTAACATCAATTTCGATCAGAAATATAATAGAATAAAATTATACTTGAGATGAACGTCAAGTAGATGAATCAGACTCAAAAGTGATAGAAATCCTGCGGAGATACAAGTATGAACAGCCAAACATATCATTCTGTACCTGACATGCTGAGAAGCAATGCCGAAAAATACAACGACAGGCTTGCCCTCAAATATCGTAAACAGGGCGCCTTTGTTACGCTGACTTATGCCGCCTACTATGAACGGGCATTGATGGTTGCCAGAGGGCTCGGCAAGATGAATGTCAAACAGGGCGACCGGATTGCAATCCTCTCGGAAAATCGGGCCGGATGGGTTATCGCTGACATGGGGATTCTGTGTACCGGCGGTGTTTCCGTACCGATCTATCCGACCAACACACCCGAACAGATCGAGTACATGATCAACCACTCGGGAGCCAGGATAGTTTTTGTGTCCGGAAGGTTCCAATACTTCAAACTGCTCAAGGTGAGAGAATCAATTCCTGAATTGGAACTGGTTGTTTCATTCGAGCATTTTATCGGTGAGCCTTTACTGCCGGTCACCACCTTCTACCAACTCTCTGAGATTGATTCTCCCATCACCGCGGAAGAGAAGAAAGAGATCGAGGCAGGGATAGACCGGATTGAACCTGGAGACATACTGACGCTGGTCTATACATCCGGCACCACCGGCGTACCTAAAGGGGTCACGCTGTCACACAACAACATTCTGACCAATACACGCTATATGACCGAGCAGAGCGGGGAGATCGACAAAGATGATATCCTCTTGAGTTTTCTCCCCTTAAGTCACATTCTCGAAAGGACTGTCGGTTACTACATGACAATCTGCAATGGGGCATTGATGGCGTTTGCGGACAGCATTGAAAAAATTTCGGAAAATATGCTCGAAATTCGCCCGACCGTGATGGTCTGTGTACCCCGCCTTTTTGAAAAGATTTATCACAGGATTTTCGAGAATGCCCATCAAATGTCTGCTGTCAAAAAAGCCCTTTTCCACTGGGCGGTTGATGTCGGCAAAAAATATGTCGCAGCAACCTATATTCAGAAGCAGCCCTCGGCGGCGTTATTGAACCTAAAATACGCGGTTGCCGACCGGTTGATATTCAGTAAAATCAGAGCCAAATTCGGCGGCAATATGAAATTGTTCTGCTCAGGCGGGGCCCCACTTGACAAGACGATCAATGAATTTTTCTGGGTCTTAGGCATACCTATTTTCGAAGGGTATGGGCTTACTGAAACAAGCCCGGCACTATGTTTTAACAGCTTTGAGCATATCCACTTCGGGTCGGTCGGGGTCGCTCTGGAAGAGACGGAGTTTAAATTTGCCGAAGATGGAGAAATACTGGTCAAAGGGCCACAAATCATGCTTGGCTATTACAATGATCCGGACGCAACCGCCGAGGCTATCCAGGATGGCTGGTTCAAGACGGGTGATATCGGGCGTATCGAAGATGGCTTCGTGTTTATAACCGACCGTAAGAAAGAGTTGATTATTACTGCGGGGGGCAAAAACATCGCTCCTCAACCGATCGAGAGTGAGTTGAAAATGGACAAGTACATCTCCTCGGCTTTTGTATGCGGCGATCACAAACCGTTTCTGACTGCCCTGATCGTCCCGAATCTGGAGCGGCTGCTGGAGTTTGCGAAAGAGAAACGTATTCATTATTACGATCTGGATGATCTGGTCATGCACGAACCGGTTCAGAAGTTGTTTGAGCAGAGACTAGGCGAAATCAACAGCCATTTGGCCCCCTATGAAACCATCAAGAAGTTTATTCTGCTGGCCCATGATTTTTCCATCGAAAGGGGCGAATTGACCCCGACACTGAAGCTGAGACGCAAGATAATTTATGAAAAATACAAGCACAGGATAGAAGATCTGTACATCGAACACAGCAATTGATGCGTGGTATACTTGTTTTAACAAGGGGAAAATATAATGAAACAGATCAACAAGGTAGCAGTTCTGGGAGCGGGGGTGATGGGGGCCGCCATCGCCGCACACCTCGCCAATGCCGGCATATCGGTGCTTCTACTCGATATCGTACCACGGGAACCAAATGATGCTGAGAAGGCGTCCGGCCTTACAGCCACTGACAGCGTGATGCGCAACCGCATCGCTACCCACGGACGGGATGGGCTGATGAAGATGAAGCCTGCCCCTCTCTTCCTGCCAGACTATGCGGCCAACATAGAGATCGGAAATTTCGAAGATGACATATCGAAGCTCAAGGAATGCGACTGGGTTGTCGAGGTTATCATCGAGAACATGGCGATAAAGAAGCAGCTCTTCACCGAAAAAATAGTTTCAAATCTGAAGGAGGGAGCGATCCTCTCCACCAACACCAGCGGCCTGTCGGTCAACGAGATGGCTGAGTGTCTGCCGGAGAACGTCCGCAAGAACTTTCTGGTCACACATTTCTTCAACCCGCCGCGCTATATGCGCCTGCTGGAGATCGTGCCCTGCTTATACACCGCTCCGGAGGTGACCGCCTACATGGCTGATTTCATCTCCAAAAGACTCGGCAAGGGCATTGTCTACGCCAAGGACACCCCGAACTTTATCGCTAACCGCATCGGTGTCTTTGCAATATGTAACTGCATTCGCACGATGATGGAGATGGGGATGACCGTTGAGGAGGTGGACGTCATCACAGGTCCTGCTACCGCGCGTCCCAAAAGCGCGGCTTTCCGCACCGCCGACCTGGTCGGTATAGACACCCTCCAGCACGTCGCCGACAACTCTTACGAGCTGCTGGTCAATGACGAACAACGCGGCATCTTCAAATTCCCTGATTTCATACGCGAGATGGTGTCCAAGGGGCTGCTCGGCAACAAGAGCAAAGAAGGGTTCTTTAAAAAAGTTACTGGGGACAAGGGACATGAATTTTTCTATTACGATTACAAAACCGGTGAGTATGCGCCCTCACAGCGCCCCAAGTTCGCCTCGATCGAGGCCGCAAAATCTATTGATGATCCTGCTGCGCGTCTTCAGACTGTCGTTGCGGGGCTAGATAAGGCGGCCCGGTTCGCCTGGACTAATATGCGCGACACCCTGATCTATACCTTCAACCGGATACCGGAAATCGCTGACGACATCGTCAATATCGACAATGCCATGAAGTGGGGTTTCAACTGGGAGCTTGGCCCGTTCGAGATGCTGGACGCAATCGGAGTACCCCATTTCGTGGAGCGGTCCGAGAAGGATGGCTTGCAGGTTCCGGCCGGACTTAAGGGAATTGAACGCTTCTATAAGTTCGAAAACGGCAAAAATTACTTCTACAGCATTATTGATGACAAGTACCGAGAGGTGCCGCAGAAACCGGGGCAGATCAGCCTCTCTGTTCTCAAGAGAAACAACAGGGTGCTGGAGAAGAATAGCGGAGCCTCCGTGATTGATCTGGGTGACGGAGTATTCTGTCTGGAATTCCACACCAAGATGAACACAATCGGCGGTGAGATCCTCTCCATGGTTCATAAGGCTATCAAGCGCACTGAAGATGAGGGCGTCGGCCTGGTGATCGCCAACGAAGGGAGCATGTTCTCGGCCGGAGCCAACCTGATGCTTCTGGTGATGGCGATCGCAGAAGGGGAATTTGACGAGATTGCCATGACGGTCAAAGGTTTCCAGAAAGCGATGATGGCGATCAAATACTCAAAAATCCCGGTAGTTGCCGCTCCGCACAACCTGGTCCTGGGTGGAGGCTGTGAAACCTGCCTGCACGCCGATGCCATCATCCCCCACGCCGAAACCTACATGGGGCTGGTAGAACTCGGGGTCGGCCTGCTTCCGGCAGGCGGCGGCACCAAAGAGATGGCTATTCGCGCCATCAAGCTCGCCGAGGCATACGACATGGACGCCACCCCGTTCATCTTCAAGAATTACATGAATATTGCGATGGCCAAGGTCAGCATGTCGGCTGCCGAACTGGTGCCGATGGGCTTCATGCGCCAGGGGGATGCCATCACCATGGATATCGACAAACGCATCCATGACGCCAAATTAAAAGCGATCTCGCTGGCCACCAACTACCGCCCCGGACGGCCGCTGACCAACCTGAAGGCGCCCGGACGCAGCGTGGCCGCGAGTATCAAGTCACAGCTCTGGAATATGCAGCAGGGGGGCTTCATCTCCGAGTATGACCAGTATCTGGCCGGTATGGTTGCCGAAGTCATAACCGGCGGGGATGTTCCGGCCGGCACACTGATCACCGAGGAGTACCTGCTGGAGCTGGAGAGAGAGACTTTTGTACGGTTATGCGGACAGAAAAAGACCCTGGAGCGAATCCAGCATATGCTCAAGAAGGGTAAACCGCTGCGTAATTAATAAGGTGACTAGTGACTGGTGACTAGTGAAAAAACCTCGCATTTCCTGCTTTTTTCTTTCACCAGTCACTAATCACCAGTCACTAATCACTATTATTTTCGGAGGTCATACATGAGAAACGCATATATTCTGGCTGCCTACCGCACCCCCGGCTGCCGGGCAAAAAAAGGAAAACTGAAAGATGTCCGTCCGGACGATCTGGCGGCAGCGGCCATAAAGGGTCTATTGGACAGAACAGGCATAGACCCGTACGATGTCGAGGATATCATTATCGGATGTGCCTTCCCTGAAGGTGAACAGGGGATGAATTTCGCTCGAGTGGCTGCTTTGAAAGCCGGAGTGCCTGTCGAGGTTCCAGCCCAGACGGTCAACCGTTTCTGCTCCTCCGGATTGCAGACAATTGCCTCGGCGGCGGAACGGATCATGGCCGGCTTTGCCGACTGCATCATCGCGGGGGGTGCCGAAAGCATGAGCATGATTCCGATGGGTGGCGGCAGGTACAGTGCCAACCCCTCCCTTATGGCCAACCGGCCGGAATCGTTCGCCTCAATGGGGATTACCGCGGAACTGGTGGCGGACAAGTACAGCATTACCCGCGAAGAGCAGGACATCTTTGCCGCCGCCAGCCATGTCAAGGCCGCCGCTGCCATTGCAGCGGGTAAATTTAAAGATGAAATCATCCCTGTGGAAGTGGAAAACTGCAACCTGGTAAACGGGAAAATGAAACATACCAGGGAACTGGCCGATGCGGATGACGGTGTGCGGGGTGATACGACAGTCGTCGCACTGGCCAAGCTGAAGCCGGCATTCAAGGCGGCCGGTACAGTTACCGCAGGGAACAGCTCCCAGATGACCGACGGCGCCGCAGCTGTACTGGTTGTATCCGAGGAATACCTTAAGAAGATCGGCAAGAGTCCTCTGGCGCGCTTCATCGCCTTCGCGGTCAAGGGTGTACCGCCGGAGCTGATGGGAATAGGCCCGGTGGCCGCCATCCCTGCCGCGCTGAAACTTGCCGGCGTGACTCTGGACAACATCGGTCTGATCGAATTGAATGAGGCTTTCGCTGCGCAGTCGCTGGCCTGCGTCAAGGAGCTGAGAATCGATCCGGTCCGGGTCAACGTAAACGGCGGGGCGATCGCACTTGGACACCCGCTCGGATGCACCGGAGCTAAACTGACAGCCAGCATCCTTCATGAGATGCAGCGCACGGATACGCGCTACGGCATGGTATCGATGTGCATCGGCGGCGGTATGGGCGCAGCCGGGATTTTCGAGAAGGTGTAACAAAAATAAATATCTGCCACAGAGACACAGAGACACGGAGTTAAGAATTACGAAAAATTGGAACAAACAGGCTTTATTTATTCACCTTTATGGTTCAGGACTATTTTCAAAAAAAACTCTGTGATTTCCTTTGAGTCTCTGTGCCTCTGTGGCAAAAATAAAAATTATTTCAATCAATACGGGGTGAGAACATGGCTGCAAAACTATTCAAAGGTGCTGAATATCTTATTACCGATGCTGATAAAGACGACGTCTTCACACCGGAGGATTTCAGCGACGAGCAGCGACAGATAGGCGATACTACGGAGCTGTTCGTCCTGAACGAGGTTATCCCTCATCGCGAGGAGATCGAGCATCACAATCTTCCACTTACGGTGGAACTGATGAAAAAATGTGGTGATCTGGGGCTTTTAATGATTGATGCCCCCGAAGAGTACGGCGGTCTAGAGCTGGACAAGGCCACCAGTATGCTGGTGGCGGAAATACTGGCCCAGGCCGGTTCATTTTCCGTAACTTATTCCGCCCATACAGGTATCGGCACACTCCCGCTGGTCTATTACGGCACCAGAGAACAGAAAGAGAAATACCTTGGGAAAATAATCTCCGGGGAGTGGATTGCAGCCTACTGCCTGACAGAGCCAGGTTCCGGCAGCGATGCGCTGGGAGCGGCGGCGACCGCCATTCTCTCGGAAGATGGAAAACATTATATCCTGAACGGCACTAAACAGTTCATTACAAATGGCGGAATCGCAGACCTCTACACCGTATTTGCCAAGATCGACAAGCAGCTCTTCACCGGCTTTCTGGTTGAGCGGAATACTGTGGGACTGAGCGTCGGTCCTGAAGAAAACAAGATGGGGGTCAGAGGCTCATCCACCACCCAGATTATCCTGGAAGACGCCGAGGTACCGGTTGAAAACCTGCTGGGCGAGATCGGCAAGGGTCATAAAATCGCCTTCAACGTCCTGAGTGTCGGGCGTTTCAAACTGGGGGCGGGTGTCACCGGCGCTGCCAAGGTAGCACTTACTACAGGGATCAAATATTCCAACGAACGAAAAGCCTTTGGCGTGACAATCGGAACCTTCGGAG
>Ga0073936_10010019_pt1 | contig 11666 bp, 9 predicted proteins | sample AliMusrvi5mmetaG_FD_87041 | JGI IMG/M metagenome (GOLD analysis project Ga0073936, IMG submission 87041) | Freshwater lake bacterial and archeal communities from Alinen Mustajarvi, Finland, to study Microbial Dark Matter (Phase II) - Alinen... | ecosystem: Environmental > Aquatic > Freshwater >... | reverse complement strand
GTATAAAGGGTGGATTCACCCTTGCGCCGACCCAAACAAATGATACGATCCACGCGAACATAAACGCGGGCGCTCCCGCAAGGGGCTGTTGTTGCGCCGTTGCCGTTCAAATGGGCCGTTGCTGGCTGCAGGACAGGAAGATGAACTCAAGAGAACGAGTGCTTGCTGCGATCAACCGGCAACCGGTTGACCGGATTCCGACGGACATCTGGGCGACCGCAGAGGTCCTGGCAAAATTGCGCAACCACTTTGGCGAGCAGGCCGACGTGATGGCCGAACTGCACATCGACGGATTTAAAGGAGTCAGTCCGGAGTACGTCGGTCCGCAACTGCCGCTGATGCCGCCGGATGAGTCGGTTGACTATTGGGGCATGCGCAAACGGCGTGTGCCGCACGAAGGCGGCGCCTACGAAGAGCAGTACTACTATCCGCTGGCCGTCGCCCAGACCATTGATGACCTGAACCGGCACACCTGGCCGGATACCAGATGGTTTGACTACTCGAATATGAAGGCCAAAGCCCAAGAGGCCGCGAAAACAAAGGCCGTCACGTGCGGGTACATGGCTCCTTTCTACTATCACAACCTCCTGCGGGGACTTGAGCAGTCCTTGCTCGATCCGCTGCTTGAACCCGACTTCACCCACTTTCTGGTCGGGCGGATTTCCGACTTTTTCTATGATCATCACCGGCGGATGTTTGAGGCGTGCGAAGGACTTGTCGATGTTGCCCAGGTGACTGACGACCTCGGCAGTCAGACCGGCCCCCTGATCAGCCCGGAATTATACCGGGAGTTCTATGCCCCGCATCACAAACGCTTCATCGACCTGTGTCATGAGTTTGGCATCAAGGTGTTCCACCATGATGACGGCAGTTGCCGTCCGTTTCTGCCGTTGCTTGTGGAAATGGGGATCGACATCCTGAATCCGATTCAGTGGACCTGCCCGGGGATGGACATGGTGGAGTTGAAAACGGAGTTCGGCAGCCGGATCTGTTTTCATGGCGCGGTGGAGAACCAGAAAATCCTGCCATTCGGGACGCCGGAGGAAGTTCGGGCCGAGGTGCGTCACTGCATTGATTCGCTGGCCGTGGACGGCACCGGCTACATCCTTGCGCCGTGCCACAATCTCCAGGTCATTACCCCTGTGGAGAACATTATCGCCATGTATGATGAAGCATGGAAATATGGCCGGATATCGCGCCTACGCCCACCATCGCCTTTCTTGTGCCCGTGCTCGGTGCGCGCGGTGGCATTGCCATCACCGCCAGGCACAATGCCGCGCCATGGAACGCGCTGAAATTCATCGGCCGCGATGGCTGTTTTCTCGGGCGCCAGCGCGCAGACGAACTGTTCGACATCTACCACCATGGCCAGTTCGACATGGTGCCCGAGGAATATCTAAAGCCGGCCGAGGACATCCCCGAACCGACCGGTCCGCATTTTGCGAAGGTGCTGCGCTATGTGGATGCGGAGGCCATTCGCAGGCGCAAGTTCCGCGTCGCGGTGGACGCCTGCAATGGCGTCGGAGCGGTCCATACCCGGCGTTTTCTGGAGCAGCTGGGGTGCAGCGTGGTCCTTTGTCACGACATGCCCACCGGCATCTTTGAGCGCGAAGCCGAACCCCTGCCTGAAAACCTCGGTGCGCTGATGGCGCTGGTTTCCGCGCAGCGTTGCGACGTCGGTTTCGCGCAGGACCCGGACGGTGATCGGCTGGCGCTGGTGGACGAACAGGGGCATGCAATTGGCGAAGACCTGACCGTGGCCTTTGCCGTGCAGCAGGTGCTGGATTGGCATGCCAAGGGCCCGGTGGCGATTCATCTGTCCACCAGCCGCTGCGTGCAGGACGTCGCCGAACAGCGCGGCTGTGCCGTAACCCGCACGCGCATTGGCGAGATCAATGTCACCGAGGCCATGCGGGCCCTCGGTTCGCCTGTGGGGGGCGAGGGGAACGGCGGCGTGATCGTGCCGGCTGTGCATCCCGGGCGCGACAGTTATATCGCCATGGCGCTGACATTGGAGCGGATGGTCCGGGAAAACCGGACCATCTCACAATTGCGGCAAACCGTTCCGCGCTATGCCATGGTGAAGGAGAAAATCCGCATCCGGCCGGAGCAGATTCCGGATGCTCTGCGGCTGTTGCGCCGCACGTACGCCGGCGAGCGGATTAATCTGCTCGACGGGGTGTTCGTGGATTTCGCCGCCGCCTGGCTACACGTTCGCGCCTCCAACACCGAGCCGGTGATTCGCGTGAGCGCCGAGGCCTCTACTCGCGACGAAGCCGTGCGCCTGATTCGTGACGCCCGTGCCGCACTCGCGCCATTGCTGCGGGCGTAGCCGCACGCTGCGCCACCCGGAGAAACGCCACGGACGGAAGTTACGATGTGCTGCGCGCTAAAAAGGACCGTTTTGCAGCCGCGCAATACCTCTGAAAAAACGATGGGACGTGTGCCAGGTTATCCATGGGCTAATCGTAGGGTCTTCCCCGGCCAGTACTCATTGAAAGAACACCGATAGCAATTGTCAGCAGCATCCAAAGCACCAATTCCTTGTCTCCGCCTTTGAACAGTGTATCCTCTTCAAATAACACCTAGTAAGGGAGCGCCCATGCCCAACATCGCCAAAGTATTCAAAGATGAAATCATCCGGCTCGCTCGCAAGGAAGCCAAGACAGCCATCACCCCTGTCAGGAAGCCCTCCATTGCCGCCAGGAAGGCCCTTGCCGAGCTCAAGCGGCGGTTCTCAGCTCTGGAGAAGGCAACTAAGAGTCTGGCCGCCATTCTGGCCAGAATCCCCGTCCAGAAGGCTGTAGCGGAAGAGGGCAAGAAGGCCCGGATCACCGGCAAGGCATGCGGAGCCTACAGAAGCGCTTGCGTCTGTCAGGATCTGAGTTTGCCAAGCTCCTCGGTGTGACCGGCCAGGTCGTGTACAAGTGGGGTAAGACGAACGGCCCGTTGGGTATTCGGCCCGCCACCAAAGCCGCGATCCTGGCGATCCGGGACCTGACCGCGACGGAAGCCAAGGCGCGGCTGGCCCAGACGCCGGCCAAGAAGGTGAAGCCGGTTGCCAATCGTGGACGGCGCAAGGCCCGGAAGTAGCCCTGCGTGCAGCCGTTCGGGCGACCTTCTATGGTCGAACAAGCAGTAACGATCTACACCGACGGAGCCGCCTCCCCAAATCCCGGCCGTGGCGGCTATGGTGCCGTCGTCATCCGAGACGGGCACCGGCAGGAGCTTTCCGGCGGTTTCCGGAACACCACCAACAACCGCATGGAGCTCCTGTCCGTCATCGTAGCCCTTCGGCACATCCAGGAACCACAGGTCACGGCCACGGTCCACAGCGATTCCAAGTATGTGGTGGATAACCTGAACGGGGGGTATGTCGTAAGATGGCGGAGCAACCGGTGGCGGACCACGGCAACCAAGCAGCCTGCCAAGAATGCCGACCTCTGGCAGGAACTCCTGAAACTCACAGAAAGACACCAGATCACGTTCTGTTGGGTCAAGGGCCACAACGAACACCCGGAAAATAGCCGCTGCGACGAACTGGCGGTGCTGGCCAGGCAGGCTGTGGACTTGCCCGCGGATCAGGGGTTCGAGAACCTGCTGAACCAACCGGAACCACCTCGGCAGATGGACCTGTTCGCGGTGCTGCAATAGGTTCAGCCGATAATGTTTTCTGTCAGAAAGGGGCATAAGTGCCTATATCGATCTCGTTGCTGGTGGATGACGGCGCACCCGTCAACCCAATGTTCTTCCACGACCCACCGTATCCACATGACCTCTTGATCCCGAACACGCTGGCCAATGATTTTGCCGATCTGTGCGACCAGTATGGTGTGCGAGGAAAATTCAGCGTAGTGCCAATGCCGTGCTGTCTGGGATCTATCGACGAGCATCTCAACCACGTACCACAGCAGCACCTGACCGAATTCCTAAAGATTGTCAGGGACCGCATTGCCCCCCGATTCGATATCACCCCGGAGATCTTGACTCACCTCACGGCCTATCGCTTGAAAAGAGGCGGCTTTCATCACATCTATGAAGACGAATGGGTAGCGCAGGCTTCCGTAGACGAAATTGCCGACTATATTGCGCTGGCACTGGAAATCCTGCGTGACGTTGGACTACCTGCCAACGGCGTCACCAGCCCTTGGAAAGCGGGCGAACGCAACGAATCTGACTACGCCCAGGCGATCGGCAAAGCCCAGTGGCGTGTTCACCAACGTTCCCTAACCTGGTACTTCCTGCACTGCCTGGGCGACAAACCGCCCCGCAGTTCATCAATCACCCACCGCAACCGGGAGACCCATCAGGTGGTCGTCTCGATACCGGCGACAACCAACGATCCATTCTGGGACACCCAGCGGCCCATGTCTAATAACGGTCCCGCTGCCCGCACTGCCGCCATTTCCGGAGTGGATGCGCTCCTGTCCGCCGATGGGAAGAGCGGCAAGATCCCCGAGATCATCGCCCAGAACTGCCCGGTCACGATCCTCACGCACTGGCAGTCCCTCTATTCGGACGGCACCTGTGCCGGACTGTATGGGCTGGAGCAGCTACTTGGCCGCCTACGACAACTTCACGGGGACAATCTCGTGTGGGCTACCTGCAACGAACTGGCGCAACAGGCCAAAGACGCGGGTTAAGCTTGCACACCAAAGGCCTTGATCGAGTCTACAATCAGCGTATTTTTCTTGTCTCTAACCAACGGAAGCCCTGATGAACACATGGATGATCGTCATCGTGATCTACTGTGCTTCCGGCATGCGGAGTGCTCAGGCCACGAAGATTCTTGTGGCGGCCGGGTTCACGGTTATCACCAACGCGGGCCGTCTGAGCAAGCTGAACCAGTAAGCGCCAATGGACCCGAACCCCCTAGAGCTACCTGTTGATGGCATCCCGGACCTACACTCGTTTCGACCTAAGGACACGGGCGAACGTCTACACCGACCCTGAACTGCTGGACATCGCTGGTGCGGTGCGCTCGTTGCCTGAGTTGCCACTTGATGCGGACGCCCCGGAAAAAGAAGCCATCCTGTTGCAAGCTGAAGGCACAACCGGCAGCCTGGTCGACACCGTGACTTGCCTTTCATGGCTTGCACAAAAGCTTGCACCAGATTCCGGCAAGAGGGGGCCTTTCGTGGCATTTGCTGGCAAAAGCCACCTGAAAGGTGGTGGTGCAGGGGGCGCCGGAATATCCGCAGAAAAGGCCAATAGCCACTGATTTTGCAAGCCCTGGCAACGCAGGGCAGGCAGAAGACGTGGTGCGCCTGGCGGGGATTGAACCCACAACCTTCAGCTTCGGAGGCTGACGCTCTATCCAATTGAGCTACAGGCGCAAGAAGGGGGATATACTAAACACCGCAGGAGGAGAGTTCAAGCCGTTTGGCTGCCGCCCCGTGGTTCATGGTTATGCGGTTGTATGCATGCGATGAGGTGTGCCAAAATAATAACCAGCTCGTAACGCTTGGTTTTTGCCGGCATTCTCAATTCAGGAGGGGAAGAACGAGTATGAAGAAGCAGTTGTGCGTGATGGCGGGTTTCCTGCTGACAATAGGGGCTGGCTTGGCAATCGGCGCGGACAGCCCAGGCTCCGTGATCCTGCGGATGAATACGGCGATTTCGGGCCTCTACGGAAACTATCTGGAAGACGGCACCATCTGGCGATACTTCGAAACCTGGCATACAGAGGTTGTCCAGAAAGACGGTGGTAGCCGGGTCCGCGTGGATCCGGTTGATCCGTATAGCGCGTTCGACGCCAACAAAGCGTGGCAGGAGGATGGACGGGGCCGCGCGGGTCAGGCCGGTAACGCCAAGGCGCAGGAGATTGCGATCAAAGAGGCGGCCAAGATCAAGGGGTCAGACTTTCCCGCAACCGGATGGATGAATCCGGATTTTGACGACAGTGCCTGGCCGCGCACCATAACCCCTTCGCGCATGAGCTACCGCAGCCTGGCGCTGATTTGTCTGCGCGGCAAGTTCATGGTGAATAATCCGGCAGCCGTGACCGAACTCAATCTGGACCTTTCGATCCAGGGCGGCGCCGTAGTTTATTTGAACGGCAAAGAAGTCGGGCGTCTCGGCCTGCCGGCGGGAAAAATCGACAACGACACGCTTGCCGACGCCTATCCGGACGAGGCCTTTTTCACGTCAGCGGGATGTCCGATCAAATGCGATTTCTCGGGGGGGCAGGCCAACGCCGACACCATGCTCATGGGGGAGAAGGAGTTTGTCAGCAAGGAGAAGGACGCCGACCTTCAGGCCCGCTACGCGAAGCGGTTTCGCAAGAGCCACTTGAAGATTCCGGGAATCGCGTTGCGCAAGGGGGTCAATGTGCTCGCCATCGAGGCACATCGTGCGCCGGCGGCAGCCGGCATGTTCACGCGGCTGTTCCCCAAGGTGACCGGATATGACCTGACTGACCGCTACCTCATCATGTGGAATCGCGCCTCCATCGAGGAACTGACCCTGACCACACCGGCTGGATCCGGCGCGATCACCCCCAACACCAGCCGCCCGGCCGCGATTCAGTGCTGGAATCTTCCCGTCTCGGAAGAGGTTCACCCCTTCCTGTACGGCGATCCGAACGAGACCTGCGCGCCCATCAGGCTGTGCGGAGCAAGAAACGGCGCGTTCAGCGGGCAGGTGGTGGTGAGCGCCAAGGCGCCGATCAAGGGGTTGAAGGCGACCGTGACCGAGCTGAAGGGCGCTGCTGGCAGCATTCCCGCCTCGGCGATGCGTGTCCGGTATGCACGTTTTGTGGACAAGAACAACGGGATCGGCCTCTCCGCCTTCGGCTTCACGGCCCTGGAAGAGGCGCCGCCGGCCAGCGTTCCCCTGCTGGCGTATCGCATGGCGGCGGAGCGGCAGGCGGCGACCCAGCCAATCTGGCTGACGGTTCAGGTGCCCAAAGATGCCAAGGCGGGCGATTACACCGGCACGCTGACTGTTAGCGCCGAAGGCCTGCCGGCCACGGACGTGTCGGTGCAGCTGCGCGTGAGCAATTGGACGTTGCCGGACCCACAGGACTACCAGGCCTACATGGCGCTTGTCGAATCGCCGGATTCGCTGGCCATGCGCTACAACGTGCCGATGTGGTCGGAGGAGCACTGGAAACTGATCGACCAGTGCTTCCAGGTGCTGGGGCTGATCTCCACGAAGGACTTGACGATCCCGCTGACGCGGCGCACGCATTTCGGCAACGAGCAGTGCATGCTTTCGTTCGAGAAGCAGGCTGGCGGATCCTATAAGCCCAGGCTGGAGATTCTGGAGCGCTACATCGACACGGCCGTCAAGTATGTCGGGAAGATACCGACCCTCTGTTTCTTCATTGTGGAGCGCGACGCGAATGGCTGTCCGATGATCTCCGAGTATGATCCCGCCACCAAGACCCTGAAGGATGGCACAGCGCCCGCGTGGGGTACGCCGGATGCGCAAAAGTTCTGGCGGCCGGTCTTTGAGGGCATCCGCAAGATACTGGCCAAGCACGGCATGGAAAAGTCCATGGCGCTTGGCTACCACGAAAACGGGACGGACGGCCCGTGGGCCTCACCCGCCTGTCTCGCGGATGCCGTTGCCATGGTGCCGGAGGCCCGCTGGACCCGGCTTGGGCACATGTTTAATTGCCGGCCCATGGATCCCAGCCTGAGCCAGACCCTTGAAAAAGGTCCGGGCAACAACCCCTGGGGGCGCGTGGCGCTGGTGATCGGCGGTTCAGCCAGTATCCATTGGGATCCGGACACGGACCGGTCCTTCTTCGGCTGGCTGAACCCGTATCCGGTCATCGGGTATCCGCGCGAGCTTACGATCCGGCTGCGCGACTGGCGCATGGCGGCCGAGAAGATGCTGTTAGCCGGCCTGCCCAAGCCACAGGGTTCCTGGGGCATGTGCGACATCTGCGGGATGTTCGGACGCGACAAATTCCTCGGAACCAAGGGCCTGGGGCCCATGGGCGCGGACTTCTTTCCGGTTCTGGCCGGCGGAGCAGGCGCGGCCAAGCCGATCTGCGGGCGTTACGACGTCAAGGATTCAAGTCGACTCTGGTACACGGTGGGTCTTAACGGGAGCCTGACGCAGATCGTGGGCGAGGGGCAGAACGGTCCGGTGTCGAGCCCGGTGGTGGAGAACCTTCGCGAAGGGCTGGAGGAGCAGGAGGCTTTCATTTTTTGTGAAAACGCCATCCTGAAGAAGAAGCTGGGCGGCGATCTGGCAGCCCGGTGCAAAAAGGTGTGCGACGACCACATCCGCTTCCTGCGCTACCGGTGCGAGTTTAGCAACTTTGGCGTCGCCAAGGCCTCCGCCTGCGCGCACATCGTGTTCAACCCGGATGAGACCCGGGAGTATGCCCGGAAACTGTACGACATGGCGGTGGAAGTGAGCAAGGCCGCCGGCGGCCAATAAGGTAGGGATGCGGTGTATGGGAATGAATCTCCGTTTTCGCGCGCTGGTTGGGTTGGCATGCCTGGTCGGCGCGCCGCTGGCGTGGGGGTTGATCAACCCCCACTTCACTCCGGTGCATCTGGTCGGGCAGTCTGAGGAGATTCTGGTGCTGTGCGCCGGATCGAATCCGCCGCCGGGGAGGCTGATTTACCGCGTGGCGGAGGTCCTGAAAGGGAAGTCGGACAAGACCTCGGTGGAGGTGGACCTGACCACCACCGGTTTCAAGGACCACGCCGACAAGGCTGCTGGCGCGGAAGACAAGCTGGCGCTGATGTTTATGGCCTCCTGGTCGGAAAATCCCGGCGCGGCCGATCCGGCCGATGGCCAGAGAAAGAAAGCCTACCTGCATATTGATGATGCCTGGTATGTGCTGGAGCAGGACAAGGGTGTCTGGAAGTTCGACAAGGAGAGCCGTGAACTTCTCGCCACCTGGAACGGCGGCAGCGATATGCTGCTCCGCGCGGCGAAATGCATCCTCAATGATCCGGACGGTGCCGTGGTGCCGGTGAAGACCGGCACCTGCTGGTCCCATGCGATCAAGGGTGGCCAGGTCAAGGGGAAGGTGATTGCTGTTGCGCCCGTGGACCTGAAGCAGAACGGCGTTCCGCTGATCTTTGTCGCCTCAGATGCCGGCGACCGCCTGTTGGAATGCACGGACAAGGCGCTCACAGACGTGACCGCCCAACGCAAGCTGGCGTCAAAATCATTGGCCTTTGCCTGGTGTGACTTGGCTGGAAATGGCCGGCTGGATCTGGCCAGCTGGGACGGCCAACGCCTGACGATCCATACGCAGGGTACGGACGGCACATTCACGGCCTCGGTCGGCGCCAGGGAGTTGGCGGAATGTCTGGCCCTGGCTCCGCTCGATATCGGCACGCCGCCCCGGCCCGGGCTGCTGGTTTCGACCACCGGGGTGCCGCTGCTGCTGATTCCGGGCCCGGACGCCGTGGGGAAGAAAGTGGCGGAAGGTGCCGCCCTCGGCAGTGATCTCGGCAGGGCCGGCGCCTGCCTCATGGCCGATTTCAACGGCGACTCCCTGCCGGACATCATCCAGCCGTTCACCAAGGGGAGCCTGTTCTACAAGGGCATGGGTGGCGGCGTGTTTCAGGCTCCTGTGGCGTGTGCGGTGGCGCTGGGGTCAGATCCGGCTAGCGCCTGCATTGGCGACTGGAACAACGACGGCCTGCTGGATGTCTACTGCACGGCCAGCGACACAGGGCGCCTGTGGGAAAATCAGGGCAACGGCAGGTTTGTCGACCGCATGAAGCTGACGGGTGAGCTGCCCTACACAGGCGGCGAAAGCAGCGCCATTGCCGCCATGGCTTGTGACATCAACAACGACGGGTGGCAGGATCTGGTGCTCCTGCATGACAACGGCTATCCGCAGATCTATTTCAGCCGCGGGTTTCGGGCTTTCGGGCTTTCAGTCTCCATGGATCTGCAGCGCGTGCCGCTGCTACCGGAAGCCGAGAGCGGCGTCACGGCCGGCTGCGTGGCGGACTTCACGGGAGCTGGCGCGCAGGATCTAGCCATGGTGATGAAGGATGGCCAGTGCGTGGTGTTGATGCGGATGCCCACCGAAGCCGATCTCTGTGCGCGCGTACTGGTGCCGGCCAGCGCTGGCTATGCGGGGCCGGTCCGTGTCACGGCAACTGCCGGAAAGCGCCCTCTTGGGTCCTGGAATGTCACGGCAGGAGGGACTCCAGCCTTCATTGCCCGCCCGGATGCCGGTCCGTTGACCATCAAATGGCGGTTTCCCAGCCAGACGGAGCAATCGAAGACCATCGTGCTGGAGAGCAAGCCTGTGACAGTCATGCTCAATCCAGCGGCTTCCAGATAGGCAATGCAGGAAGGCGCCGGGAAGAAGCGGCCTTTCGGCGTGACACCCCTCGCGCAGGGAATTCATGGAGCGCTGTCCGGGCTATGAGTCCGGGTATGCTGGCCGCGGACCGGACAGGCTCCGGCTTCTGATCCGCAAAGCGGGCCACCCGGAATGGAGAAGTTCCCGGCAGCAACCGGACGACCGCACCTCCCATCAAGGGGTGGGATTGCGCGGATCAACAACGGGCGCCGACTTCTGCTCCTGCTGGAGAACCTGCTGCAGCGCCATCTGCATGAACATCTCCTGCAGGACGCCATGCCCCCGGGTCAGCCCCTCCTGAAGGCGCGCGACTTCGTTGGCCGAGACGCGGACAGTCAGGCAGAGTGTGCCGTCTGCCTCGCGCACGGTCGAGACAGCCAGGCCGTCGCCGGGCCGGGGGAGGGCGGCCAGTTGTTCCGGCTGCAGGCCGGGGAGCGCCTGGGCGATCTGGCGGAGCAGTTCGGTCGGCTGCAGCAGCACGACGCAGTCCGGCGTGGCGGCCAGTCCCGGCAGCAGTTTCCGGCAGCGGTTGGTGAGGGTGTTCGCGTCGGTTGGCAGATCGGCCAGGCGCAGGAGAACCTGCTCCATGGCGTTGGACGCGCCGAAGGTTACAACAAGCCGGTTTGTGGTCGCGGCCAGGGAGACGCCGCCGGCGCGCAGCATGAACGCAGCCATGTCTGCCGGATGTTGCGCGCCGTCGGCGGATGGCGACGCGAACCCGCGGCGTGTCAGGTTGAGCACCGGAGTTCCCCGGATCGTGCGCATGCCGTTGGTCACAAACGGGATCGACATCTCGAACGGGAGCAGAGCTTGCGGATCAGCCAGCGCGCGGTTCCAGGCAACGGTGCGGTCGGTGATGCCGAAGACCTCAGCATAAAAAAGATCGTTGGTGGCGGCGAGCCGGTCGACGAACAGGGTGCGGTCTCCGGTCAGGCAGTCACCCAGTACAGAGGCGGCGTTTCGCGCCTGACTGGCGTGGTTGGTGCCGTGCAATGCCGGGATCTGCCAGAACTCCATGCCGCCGTACGCGATGGACAGTGCGGAGCGATCAGGACAGATCTTCCAGAAATCCTCGGACGGTGGATGCATGCGCCGCAGCAGGCCGGCCAGTGGCGAGGGGCCCATGGGAGAGACGGACAGGCGGAAGGTCACGCCTTCCGTGGTGCTTTCCAGCGTCAAGGCGAGCGCGCGAATTTCGGGCAGCAGGCTTCGGGCCGTCTCCAGCAGTGGTATCTGGTCGAAAAGTTCAGCGTGCTCCTCCGCTGCCAGCGCGGCCAGCGCCGCCGGCTGAAAATCGAAGCGCACCTGTCCAGCCGCAGTGGACGCCTCGGCCGGCGGTGTGGGCAGGGGGCGGCCGATTGCCCAGAGG
>Ga0073936_10010014_pt1 | contig 11671 bp, 7 predicted proteins | sample AliMusrvi5mmetaG_FD_87041 | JGI IMG/M metagenome (GOLD analysis project Ga0073936, IMG submission 87041) | Freshwater lake bacterial and archeal communities from Alinen Mustajarvi, Finland, to study Microbial Dark Matter (Phase II) - Alinen... | ecosystem: Environmental > Aquatic > Freshwater >... | reverse complement strand
GCTAAGCCGTTTATCTTTAAAGTCACTGGCCGTTTTTTAATGGCTACGGTAGCTTGTTGTTAATTTTTTATTGACATCAAAAGTGTCAACTACTTTTAGGCCGCTATGAAGGATGCCGAATAATCTGAAGAATTTCTGAAGAGTCAGCAGGACGCAATAAAGTGGCTTTACCACTATAAGCCCTACCTAAAGTCAAAGCATGTTGCCTGACTAATATTTCTGTAGCAGCTTGCTCAAGATTAATATCGTATTTACCCAACAGCCCCGCACAGCGCCTAACTATCGCCCAGACATGCTGATCCCCGGCGCGTTCGTATAACTCATCCAGTAAATCCCCTACACTAGCCACTAGCCCTTCAGCATTAACCAAACCCGTTGAATAAGCTAAATTATATCGCCCACTCAAAAGGGTTAATACTTCAAGTTGCGCATACAAATTCACGCTGGATTTTAAGTGTTCAAGTAAAACATCATCAGTCGCAACCTCCCATTCATTTAACAAAACAGGCTCTAATGGGTGTGACGCTTCTGTACTAAAGGGTAGTACCTGAGAAAATGGTCGCTCAACGTCTTCCCAAGAGGCTTGTGAGAACTGAAAATCATGCAAATAATTTATCTTTTCATAACTGGATGTCTCAGCAAACTCCAACAAGGTTCCAAGTTGAACAGGAATCCCTTTCGTTTCACCCTGTTTTAATTCATTAATAAAATCAATCAAATTATCGCTGTGACGACTATCCAGCATATTATGCTTAATCGTCATGGCGACCAGCGGATTGCCTTCCCTATCCCAATGTTTATAGATATAAGATAACTCAACCCGGAGTCTTTTAATGAGTAAACGATTATCCAATGCCAGATAGAAGCCCTTTTGATTAAGGCATTGGGGCAAAAATAATAAGGGCTCACCTGCCAACGTATAGAGCTTTGAGGTGGCTAAGGTGCGTAATTGTCGCAAAGGCCTGCCGGTTAAGCCAATCCGGTCATTTCTACCGACATGCGTATAAGCTTGCGCTAACTCATTGGCTTCTCTTATTTGAATAGGCGCAACCTCTGCTAAGGTTTGTGCGGAGATGCCATGCTCAAGTAATCGAGCTTGAACCGCTTCATCCTGAGCCAATATCTGAATTTGTAAATGATAATCCTGCTTCTTTTTAACAACTTTATGTCGGCCCAACGGATCAATATCATCACAACTTAAAAGACCATCCTGAATCAGACAGCCCAACATATACAAACTTTGCGCCCATACTAAAGGCACGTTTTCATTGGGTATCCGCTCTTGACTATGGGGATTGGCTTTTTCGGCAGCTATCAGCTCTCTTGGAACTACATACAGTTCAGGTAACAAGCGCTGACCATTTTGTTCAACTAACAAGCCTTCTAGCTTTTTGCGATAATCCAAAGCGGCTTCAGTATTGCCCGAACATAAATTATTAAGTAGCAAATACGTAAAAAACAACGGCCATTCACATTCAATATGCATAAACTGTTTAAGTTCATGCGGATCATAGTGCAGTCGTTTACTGTCTTCGATGACGGTTTGATGACCATCTAACAAAAACCGTTTACACCCGTAGCGACCCTCTAACTTTTCACAAATAAGTGCTTCAGTTTTAGCTCTTATGGCTTGATTATCAATTGAAAAAGCAGGAAATCCAGTAATACTCAAAACGGCAGAGTCTACTTCTTTAGAAATGGATTCTCTGGGCAAGAGAGATTCCAGAGTAATCCGTGTACGGGCAATGTCATCACTGATGACATGTACAACAGAGGCTTGTCCACCCTCTTTGCCAAACAAATTAAATCCTGAAAGGGCTTCCAGTGCCGCTTTAGCCATGCCAATTGAACTGGCATTAAGTTCAGCAATCCCATGATTAATTTTATTGCCCCGCTCCCAGATACCATAGTCAGGTGTTCGGTAAGTGCGACTTATATAGTGCACCAGATTTTGTACAAAATTAACTTCGTCTATAGTAAAAACGATGCGTAAACCTGAAGCGGTCATTTGAGCCAGCATTAATAAAAACAAGGAGGTAGCATCCAGTTGCAAATGCCCCCATTCGCTGTCACCTACAACTACACCCCCCGATTTTGTATCATATTTAGCGTGTAAGGCATCCATTGGATTCTGGGATTGCTTAAACTTTTCAACCTTAGGTGCTTGCCGCATCATGGCTGTTAAAAGGCCACGCATTAATTTAACAACGCTTTGCTCAAGGACGTAAGTCCGACCCTGTTTATCCTCTACACGCCGATAAGCTAGAGCCAATCCCCAAGCAGCAAGTATGCTATAGACATTATCGCGAACCCAGGCATCGGTATAATTACCATGAACATTAACGGCAGTGCTTGCGGGCAGCAAGCCAGTGACCCAGTCCTGCCTCTTAAGTATGATGTCTTGAACCTGTTGGTAATAAGTGTCAAGTTTGGCTCTGGAGTTATTCAATTTCATGGTTTATAAGATGCCGATTTCAGGTGATAAACACTCTATTTGTAATAAGCTTAAGCACACAATATGCCATTAATAATATGATGAATTTTAACCCTTTTAAATCATTACTGTCTTAGTATCTACCTTTAACAAGCAGCGGATTATTTATTGATTTTTTAAGTAATTAAGCTTTCCATTCAAAAGAATGGTAACACAATATAATCTATATAAATCCGATAAGTATTCATTAATAACGCACCAAATTGGATATAACCTCTGTAATCGCACTGAAAACGTGCCCGTTTAATGAATGATTAAATGAATGATTAATCGCTTAGAAATTAAAAGAGTGCTTTTAGTCGATCATTCATTTACACTGACACCCTAATCAATTTCGAGTGTTAACAACAATCGTCAATAGTACACCTGATTTATCCTTAGTTACATCAATCTCATCTAGTAGACTTTATCCAATGAAACAACTTACGCCGGAAGGCCAACAAATAATCAACACTATTGCTCAACGTTATAATTTTAGTTCGGATGCGGTATTCAGCCTATTGCAATCTGTCATTAATGGCAATGGCTCAATGGCGCAGTTTAGTCATCCCGAATTTGGTGGCTCCGGTCAATGGATGCGCGGCGGCATGATTATGTTAGGCGATATGTTCAATAATGGCTTAAAAAATACCGTAGGTAATTTGTGTCAAGAGCTATCCAACTTAATTGCCAATCAACCGGGCTTAATTCAAACCGGTAGCTTTCAGTCCCAGAATCAAGGAACTCAACAACAAAGTCATTTTAACGATAACTTTACAGTTAATAATCAACAACAAAATGGCTTTGGACCTACCAGTCCAGTGAGTTTATTTGTACCTCCACCTGCAGGTAGCTCAGGAAACTGGTGGCCTGCAGGCTTGCAATTTCCAACCAGCACTGGCTCACAAAATAATATGCGCTATGCCTATTTTGCGAGTATCCAAAGACTCGCGATTGATGTCAATGGGCATGTATCACTTTATGACACCTTGGATCATCAGATTAGTGGCTTTTCGCAGCAACAATCCGGTGGCAGCTCAGTAACTTTTACAAGCCAATACGGTCTTATAGACATTAGCTCATTACCGTTAATTTCTATTGATAACGTACCCGTGCAACCTTCAGTTCAATTTCAATCCGCCGCACCCTATATTCCAGAAACACCAGACCCTAGTCAAGATACTGCCCAGGTAGCTGATATTTTCGAAGCGATTGAAAAATTAGCGACTCTTAAAGAAAAAGGTATTCTGACTGACAGTGAGTTTTCATCGAAGAAAGCGGAGCTTCTGTCCAGATTATAAGTCAGTCCCAAGCGACGACCCTATGGTAGGGTCATCTTAACTTTCAGCCATGCAAATGTTTTAATAATAGTTACAACATCTGTTGGTAATGAAAACAATGAATTTCATGTTGTCGATGCTCTAATGACAATATGCTTTATTGCATATTGTCATTAGAGCATCGACAACAACCTTTAGAATAAAAAGAGATAATCCAACCATCAAAACACTAACACGTATTTTAAAGGCTACGGGTTTAAAAATCGAAAGTACGCTAAAGACGCGACAGTGGCAAAAATAACGCCCATAAAAATAATTAACCGTTTATACTTCCGTTTAATAAATAGATAATAATTTCTTGTCTGACAATGAGGGCAAGAGAAATAAGTGCTATCACGTTTACATTCACCACACCTCAGCGGTTCTCTTCTAGACTTATCATAATAGAACTTGCCTGTTGTCTTACAGTCAGAACATTGTATTTCTTTTAATCTGATTTTACGCCTGCAACCCACACACACATAGAATTTAGGTACCAACCAATTCAACTCGTTGTCTCATTATTATATTGACCCAAGAATGCGGTTGATTCTAAAAGGCATCGAAATTGCCTAATAATATATAATGAAATAAAAATAGTCAATCACGGAATGGTTGATTTACCAATATGATCTAGATCTCGCAGGTATGTTTTATCCCCTAACTCATTATGAAAACAGCGCTCCCTGATCTTTCTTTAACTGAGGCACACTCTCTTTGGGCATATTAAACACGTTCTTAAAGATACGGTTCATCACTGAAATCAACTGCCTGAATTTATACGCATTATGATGAGAGTCGCCCACTTGCTCCGAAGTACTCCAACTCTCTTCATCCGATATGCGTAATTCCACCCCCAAAGTATGCTCTTGGGTCTTTTTATCCACCTCATTTCTACGCGCATAAATAGCTGTACCGGGAATCATGATTTTATGCGTCTTGGCTTCACGATGAATCGGTAAAGAATAACTGATTTTGCATTGAAATTTTCTATGTCCTAATGATGAATGTTGATTCTTCTCGGCATTCATACTCAAAGCTTCATAAAAGGTTTTAGCATTCGCAAGCACCGCCTGTTCAGTGCTTTCTTCTTCATGTCTGGCACTTTGTGACAAACTAAACATCAGTCGTCGCACCGCCTCAATCATGCTTTCGGGTGTATCAAACAAGGTTTGGGTAATGGACTGTGAGCGGGTATTTTCCTGAAGAATTACGCCTTTCTTCTGCAAGGCATGAAACAGTTTTAAAGTATCATTCTTTTCTCTTAAGATAAAAGTGATCGCCAAAATATCCCTAATATCATAAGCCTCACCTTCTAAATCCTTGCCCAGTTTGGTGACCATACTTTCAGGGCTTTTTAAACGGGCTTTGATTTCAACAATTTTTACCCGAACGCCATCACCGCTATCAAAGACAAACCAGTTATTTTGCGCATCAAAAGTGATTGATTCTTTTAACTTATGAAAGAATGAAGACACTTTAACAAACGCATTTTGGGCTGATTCGCTTTCAGGGATATGCTGTGGATTTTCCCAATCATAATTAAACAGGTCATCCAGACTCTGGTTCTCGTTTTCTAAAAACGTGCCTAATTGCGCATAATCATGAATATCCTGACTTTCTTCTTCAATAGACTTAATCAAATACCCCATTTTCAGCATAGAACACGCCGTTTGTTGCCATCCAACAGGCACCTCCATTTGTTGGCCTTGATAACCATGAAATACAGTGGAATATTTTCCTGAAGAGGCCAACAAAAACAGATGGCGCGGGTCTTGAGTGACTATCTTTTTAAACTCAGCATCATTCAGGATAGTTTCAACATGGGCAATGGATTGCAAGCCATTTTTATACAGCGTCACATTGACAGAATCCAGAGCAATTAATCCCGCTAATTGTGCTTTAACAAACGGAAAAAGCCAGTCAAAGAAATAACGATACGTTCGCTGAACATAATTGAGCGCTCTTTTCCGTTCACTTTCCTGCAACTCACCATTACCAACAATATCAAAGCCGCGATTACTCATCATTTTAGCGGCTTGTTTCAGTGCGGTTGGATAATCAGTTGCTGACAATAGCAAATACGGACTTAACTCTGCTCTATCGAGGATTGAGCCAAAAATTTCGTGATGAAGCTCTTGACTTGATGACTGTTTTTCCATATTTCAAGGCTCTATTTAAATAGCAGGAGTGCGATAGCTTCAGCTATTACCTGTAAAAACGTAAGGGGAGGTATCTAATAAAATCTCCCCTAGCCCCTCTTTTTAAAGAGGGGGATTGAGTACCTATGATTATAAAAGCTTTTGAACACTTTTAAGCTATTTTTTTACGCGCCACTAGCACACCATCTCTGATCGGATTAATAAATGAATCAAACTCGGGATCATTAAAAATCAGTTCATTATGCTTGCGAATAGCTTGAGTCCAGCCCGGAAAGACGTCGGCGGAATGTTGTGCGGCAACACGTCCCCGCCATAACACATTATCCGCGATATAAAGCCCTCCAGGGCGAATCCGATCTTTACACATTAACCAGATCTCTGGGTAATCACCTTTATCAACATCGTTATAACAAATATCAAACAAGCCTTGAGTCTCAGAAAAAATAGCCTGAGCCATGCCAACATTAAACTGAACCCGATCCCACAACGTAGCCGCCGTGAGAAAACATTCAGCTCTGTCTTTGTTAAGAAAATCGGCTTCGCTACAAAGCACTTTTCCCGTTGCTCCCACTGCTCTGGCAAACCAATAAGCCGAATAACCATAACCGCTGCCAAACTCAAATACTCGCTGGGCTTGAACCGACTTAGCCATAGTCTCTATAAATGACCCTGCCAAGCGCCCCACAATGGGAAAGTTATTTTTATCGGCAAATGACTCCATCTCTAGTAAAGCAGGGGAATCCAAATGGCTTAATAAATTCCCCAGATAACTTTCAATCTCTGGATTAACCAAGGGTACTGACTTTCTTTTTGTCAGTGTTTCTTTTTGTACCTCAGACACAATGGCTTCCTTGACGCTCAACGATGCACCCAGTCAGCCCCCAGCGTTCCCTGTAAACTCTCCAAATAGGCAGGGGTTGAAATAGATGCAAGTTTCTCATCAATCTGGATTAACTTATCAGTAAAAATCTGATTAAGTGAATCGGTCGCTTCAATTTCGCTCATGCGCTTCAGAACATAGTCACGATGCTGTTGCCAAAGCCGGTGATCTCTGTCCTGCTTTATTTTTAATCGCTCTAAATACCAGTCACTTTGTAACAAATACTCTCGGGTAAACATTGAACGAATGGCAAAGTCGGTAATGGTCTTATTCTCAAAGCTACCGAATGCCATAATATGTATCAACGCTTTTAACGGTGGACAAGCATCCTCAATTGACCCATCCTGAAGATAAATGTGTGCAACCCGTTGCTGAGCTTCATACACATTATTAACGCCGTCAACAAAACTTTCCATATCCTGGGTTTCAGGCTTCAACATCGCCTCATCAAATACAGCGGTTGGATAGTCAAATACTTTACCAAAATTGGTATGCACAAAACGTTCAGTAATACGATAACCCAAGCGGCTGGCATGAACCGTCTTACCTTGATGTTCAAAATCCTCCAGTTTTTCTAGCTGTCCCTGTTCAATCAAATAGTTGGGATCACGCTGATTAACGGGTAAACGAGACCATAGTTCAGGAATCAACAGACTAATATCATGATCTATCTTACGTTGTGCGCCTATATAACCCGCTGCGGTAGAATAACCATCATAGCCACACAAAATAAAAGATGCTAAGGCCGTATTTAAATCAGCTGTCGTTGACAACGCATTAAACGGCCCCTTGGTGAGCGCCCCTTCTGAACCCGCTCCCGTAGTCGATGGTGATTTACCCGTCAAACTACAGATAAAATCCATAAACAGCTCGGGCAGTTCCTGATAATGAATCGGATTGTATATGGCTAAAGGTCTGATACCGGCGGCAATATCCCGTGGATTATTACGTCGGCCTGTTAGCACTGCATTCACTGGAAAATACACAGGCTGATCGATCTTCAGCCCCCGCGCCAAGCGGGTAGATAGCTCTGATAAATACCGTGTTTCAGGGTTCACCAAGTCCGGCCTCATTTGCAAATAACGCACATTTAAACTGGGCTTGCCATCAACTAATCGGGGATGAGCAGAGGACACAAAATACTCACCTTCGTGACTTTGAGCCGCTCGGGTAATAATATCTCGCATGGGCTGACTAAATTCATCAAAATGAATGACGTCTTCCATAATTTCTTGCGCATCTTTTGCAGTTAAGGGTTCAAAATTAGAGATAAAGTTATGGGTACCTGAGAAATCCAGTTCTGTTTGTAAGTCCTTACCGCGATTCACCGCATCATCAGGTCGTTGAAAAAAACTGAGCTCACAGTTGTCAACCAGCTTTACACTGGGATTCAGATAATCTGAGTTAAGCCCGTTGAGCAATCTAACCGGAACCACCACTGACGCAGTAATATCGTCTTCTAATTGAACCTTGGTTGAGGGCATAAAGTCTTGCCTTAATTTAAAGACCCGCCAAGCCCCGTTCGTATCAAAGCCGACTCTTAAATAACTGGCGATTAATTTACGGCCATGAAACTTTAATTCATTACCGGGAAAGCCATTAACCAAATCAACAGAAAAATGCTCTCGCCAGGCTGTGCCCCACTCTTCCTTGTAAAAGCGCTTTATCATCAACACAAGCGCCAATACGTGCTGAGGAATTCTCTTTAACCAATGGTTGTATTCAGGTGAATATTCCGTAATTGAAGGCGTTAATAACTTGATGACCGATCCCAAGGTACGCTTATTACTTAATAACGGACGATGGTCTTTACCATTGCGGGCAGAGTCCAGGAAACGGTTAGAATAATCATAACCAAAAATGTCCCCCACCATTTCCATATCTTTATCAAAATCATCAACAAAGACGGCACCCGAAATAACCGCTCCCGCAATTGATTTTGATATTTCTGACTTACCACCGCCCGATACTGTGCTGGGCTTATGGCAAAAAGTCCCTTCTGGATAAGTACCCACTAAACGCCAACTGGGCGCATTCGGATGCCGCTCCATGTTAACCCTAAAGCCATCGGGATAAACATAAGTTTCATTGATTAACAGTTTTTTGGTTTGTTCTACGCCCTCAGAGAGCCAACTGATCTTTAGCTTCTGTATATTGATTTGTGCATCATCTGGAATAAAGATAATGCCGGGATGCGTTTTGTCAATCGCATAACCTTCACTTTTATAATCAATGGTCGACCCCAAAAATTGGCACAACCGGTTAAAGGAGTGAGATTGATTATGTTCAGTCTTCTTGGGTAAATAGATTTCACCTAAAATAGCTCTGGGAAAAGCTAAAGCGCCGCCTGAATGTTCTTCTTCACAGCCCCCGAACAAGTTTGCAGAATAACTGATCTGGGACTTAATTTCTTTTTTACTGTAGCCAAAGTAATTGTCTGCAATGATGGTTACGATAACACCTTGCATATCCCGACACACCAGCTTAAACGGCTTACCTTCGTTATAAAGCTCATCTTCAGTTTGCCAGCACATCCCCTCTTTACGCTGCCGTTCTGTCGCATCGTCATAATGGGGTAAACCCAAAGCCTGTTTTTTACTGGACACTAAATGGGGTGCCAAAATAATGCAACCTGTGTGCCCCGTCCAGTGATTAATATCCAATGCTGCATCATTCTCAGGGAGAAAAGGATCGCCGGCATTCCCAAAAATGGATTCGACAAAGTCCAGATTAGAGACTAGACCACCGGGTGCAAAGAAACGGGTTTCCATGACTTTCTGAGAGCTTAATCCGGGCACTTCTGGCACGACAATCGGATTAAGTAATAACGACAGCCAAAGCTTTGCAGGATTTTCTTGTTGACTGGTAAAAGGTAACGCTAATAGATCATCGGGTGGCGTTAAGGCCATTTGCAACAGCTTGACATAAGCAGTAACTGGCACTTCATTTTTATCAGCAGGAACAGGAAGTCCACCCGCAGCGATATGAAAAACACCTTTAGTCGTGCGTCGATCATTTTGTGGGTTATGCAAAACCCCCTGTTTCATCCGATACGAATCAACATAAGCCGAGTGAAACTCATTACGCTGAAACGGTAAAGACAATTCTCTAGCCAACCCGTTGCGTTCTAATACAAAGGTTTCTCTGGGTAAATAAACGTCTAAATCTAAACCATTTCTTTGAAAGTAAACACTAAAAAAATCTTGAATGCGTTGATCCGCTGGACATCGGTACTTAGCCAATAATCGACGTTGCTGTGAATAATTCTTCAGTAAACTATCTGCAACATTAAGATAGTGTTTATCCCCCTCTACATCACAGGTGGGTTGACCCAACGCAGCTAATTGCAAATTGATATATTGCAAATTTTCTAATGCTCGCTGACTGGTAGAGTCAAACTCAGTTGCAACAGTAGATACTTTCATAAAGAGACTCCAACGTCTATTGATTAATATCGATGAGTAGGTCTTGACTTAAATAATGTGTACATTTTTGAATCAAAGATACCCGGCTAGATGCAATCATAAACTGATTAACCCCCTTTCTCCAAGTTAAGACTGATAAGCGAGCGATAATTTTTTTAAACAATAGCCCTACTGACCACAACACGAAGACTCAACTGAGCCATTTAACAAAATAACTTCAATTTCTTCTGTGATTTCTTCTTGCCGATACACCTGTGATTTTCTTTGCAGCTTTAGAACATCATCATTGATGTGCTTGAGAGCACCTTCCAAATGTTGTAAGCGCTTTTGATTTTCTACCGCCAGGGAACTGTAAAAAATGTCATGCAAGGCGACTAATAAATAGTGCTCCAGCAAATCAGCATAAAAATCACTGGGCGATAAATTAAGTATCGGTGGTGTTCCGAAAGGAATCAGCTCGGGATTCTCTAACGAAAACGAGGGCAGTAACTGCTTTTTCCTGATTTGATTAGTCACACTATCATGATAAACCAGCGTTAAAGCCAATGTCGATAGCGCCCATTGATGACTGTGAGTGTCCAGCAATGATCTTATCGTCTCAAGCAAATAATTAATAATCTCAGGCACTTCTTCGGCGACATTCGCACCACCTATTTTAGAGTAAACCTCAATGTCGGTATTATCCAGGTGATTACACAACCGATGACCGATAGCGATCAGTGTATTAAACGTCTGACCGACTGTCTCCTGAACTAACCGCTCATTAAAATCACCACAAAAGCCTCTCTCAGCGCCTAACATCACGCCCAGATGTAATGATGAATTCGGATGCGTTGCGAATTCTGGATAATGATACAAAAAGTCCAGTGCGACACTTTCAACATGTGCAACAACATGACTCTGCATACTTTTAACGCGCTTTAACTTATGCACTTCCATCAGTGCCAGGTTTTTCATGGCCTTTAGGATACCGTGTATCTCGCGCAGTTGATTAATGTGCAATTGCAGGGTGTGACTCAAGCTCATACAGCCTCTTTTGCCTCTTCAATAATGGGGCAACACTCAATGGGTCGCGGCAAACTCAATCCGTAAGCCTTACTTTTGCTCTCCGTATCAAGCAGGATAAGATTTTGTTCCTTCAGGTTTTTAATGATAGCTAGACTCATAGTAACGTTAAATCTAAGTTTACTAAGTATATCACGGACGGCGCTCCGTTGAGTCCTTGACACATAAGCCATGATGATTAACTTTTATGTTATGATGAGCCTGGTCTTTAACCCCTTCCTTCACTATTTATGATCAGTAAATACTTCAATCCTTACACGGACTTCGGCTTTAAAAAACTCTTTGGTGAAGAAGCCAGTAAGGATTTGTTAATTGATTTTCTAAACCAGTTACTACCGCCACAGCAT
>Ga0073936_10010012_pt1 | contig 11673 bp, 5 predicted proteins | sample AliMusrvi5mmetaG_FD_87041 | JGI IMG/M metagenome (GOLD analysis project Ga0073936, IMG submission 87041) | Freshwater lake bacterial and archeal communities from Alinen Mustajarvi, Finland, to study Microbial Dark Matter (Phase II) - Alinen... | ecosystem: Environmental > Aquatic > Freshwater >... | reverse complement strand
GGATTGGGGATTGCCATGCCTACCGGCAGGTAGGGGGATTGGAGGAACGGGGACGGGGGACGGGGGCACCCGACTGGCTCCTCGTTTTCGCCTGGACGGCCTGCCTGGCAACGCTGTTGTTGATCTCCATTGGCGGGCTGGTGACCGGTTTTCGCGCCGGGATGGCCGTGCCGGACTGGCCAAATACCTATGGTTCCAACATGTTCTTTTATCCATTCGCCAAGATGACCGGCGGGATTTTTTACGAGCATGCCCACCGTTTACTCGGCTCGCTCGTTGGGCTGACAACGCTCACACTGGCGATCTTGCTTTCGATCCGGCGCCGATCGATCGCGGCACTGGTTTTGATCTGGATCGTCGGCGTCTGCATCTTGCTGCAAGGCGTCATGGGCGGGTTCCGCGTGACCGACAACAGCACGCACCTGGCCGTCATCCACGGTTTCTTCGCCCACGTGATCCTAGCCGGGATAATCGGCGTGGCCGTGTTGCTTGCCCCTCGGTACTCATCGCGCTCGGCCGTGATGCAAAACATCGCATCGAAGCGCGATGAGGACGCTTGGCCCAACGAAACCGATGGGTTCCTTGCGACGCTGCTCGCACTGGCCATCCTTGGGCAGACGCTTTTGGGAACCCTCGTGCGGCAGATGGACGTGGGCCTCATGCCCCATATCTCCGCGGCGATGCTGGTGGCCGTGTTGGCGATCTTGGTGGGAGTGCGGTTGTGGGGTCTTTATCCGCAGATTAACGTCTTTGCCCGTGGGGGCGTGGCCTTGATGGGAGTGGTCATTTTACAACTCCTCCTGGGCGGAATTTCGCTGGTGTTTCGCACGCCGCCAGCCACGGCTTCACCTACCGCCGAGCAGTTGCAAGTCCAAGTCAATGCCTTGCGTCCCGCGGTCCATGCAATCCTGACGACGGCCCATCAGACGACAGCCGCCGTGTTGTTGGCGATTGCCACGCTGTTGGCGTTTTGGGCATGGCGGTTGGCAGTGATGCGCTACCCTCTCGCTCGCCTGTTGATTATATCGATCTTACTGCTTGCTCTGCCGCTCGCCCGCGCCGACGCCGCCCCGCCGTGTGACTATGCGGTCGTCGTTTCCAAGCAGACCCATGACGATCCTCAATGGAAGAAAGTCGTGGAGGCGCTGGTCAAGAAACATACTGAGAAGTACCATGCCCAAGTGATCGAGTACGCCGCCGACGTCAACGGGTCGCTCGATCCGTTGCGGAAGTCGTTTCCCCGCTATGCCTGCTTCGTCGCCCAGCCTGAAGAGGCGGGCCGGGAGTTCGTGGTCAAGGTCCATCGTCTCACGCGGAAGCTGGACGACGACCCCTACACCGACGTCGTCTGGGGTATCCTCACCGGCTACAGCGCGGCCGACGCCTTGCGGATCGCGAGCAACAGCCAACCGCTGGAAATCCGTTGCGCCGCTGCCGGCACGGGCATCAACCTGGATCTCTTCGATGAGGGTTTTTGGTTCAATGAGGGTTCGGATGACCAGTACACCGAAAAGCCCAAGGGCGGCAAAGCGGAGACCAAGCATGGCTTCGCCGATGCTGCTAAACCGATCGTCGATTTCTTCGAGCAGTACAAGCCACAACTCTTCCTCACTTCCGGCCATGCCACCTGGCGCGATTGGCAGATTGGCTTTCCGCCGCACCGTCGAGGGCAGTTCCGCTGCAAGGACGGCGTGCTCTACGGTATCGATCGGTCGGGCAAAGGGTATCCCCTGCGTTCGCCCAATCCCAAGGTATATCTCCCCGCGGGCAATTGCCTGATGGGCTTGATCCACGACAAGCAGTCGATGGCCCTGGCGTGGCTCGGTTCCGGCGGTGCCGACCAGATGATCGGCTACGTCGTTTCCACATGGTATGGACGCGGCGGTTGGGGCACGCGCGACTATTTCTTCAGCGAGCCGGGCCGCTACACGCTCAGCGAGGCGTTTTACTTCAATAACCAGTCGATCGTGCATCAGTTGCAAACCCGCTTTCCCAAAACGGTCGACGTCGACTTCAATCAGTGGAACCTTGAAAGCGACCCCCTGCTCATGGGCCGCCTGGCGGCGCAGCTTGGCTATACCAAGGACGAACCGGACCTGAAAGACAACCTGGGACTGCACTGGGATCGCGACACCGTGGCTTTTTATGGCGACCCGGCTTGGGAGGCGCGTCTGTCGCCGCATCCGGCCCACTTCACCCAGAAACTCTCCGTCGATGGCGACCGTTACACGTTCGCCTTAACGGCCGACGACGATTGCTCGCCCGGCCGCCCCCCAGCCATGTTGCTGCCGCATCGCGTCAAGGATATCCAAATCGTCAAGGGACAGGAGTTGAAGCCGCTGGTCACCAGCAAGTTCATCATCGTCATGGAGCCGGGGAAACTCCTCAAAGGCAAAACCTGCGAGGTTGTTTTCACGGCAAAAGAAGTCGACCGCAATCTTGCCGCCGACTCGCTATCGGCAGCCGTCGATGACCTCGATCCGTCACTGAAACTCGTGCCTGACAAATACCGCGATGCCGTCGCGGAGCAACTCAACGCCGCTGGCGCAAATCGCAATCAACTCATCGAGGCCCTCAAAACCGTCCCGGAGAACCAGCGCAAAGGGCTTACGTTCCTGATCGCCAATATGCCGCTGAAGGATCTCGAATTGCTCACCAAGGATTTCCTGCTCACCAACTTGCGGCTTGCCTATCAGGCTCGCGCGGAGGTTCCCTGGGGCGCCGAGTTGCCCGATGAGCTTTTTCTCAACGACGTGCTCCCCTACACCAGCATCAACGAACGCCGCGACGACTGGCGGAAAGACTTCCACGACCGCTTCCTGCCCATCGCCAAAAAGTGCAAAACGCCGGGCGAAGCTGCCCTGCTCCTTAACAAGGAGGTATTCCGCCAACTCGATGTCCGTTATAGCGCGACCAAACGCCCCAAGCCCGATCAAAGTCCTTACGAGTCCACAAAGGCCAAGTTTGCTTCCTGCACGGGCCTTTCGGTGTTGGTGGTCGACGCCTTGCGGGCGGTGGCCATTCCGGCGCGGCTTGTCGGCACGCCACTCTGGGCCGACAGCAGCGGCAACCACACATGGGCCGAAGTCTGGGATGGAAGTTGGCACGTCATCGGCGCATCGGAGTCAACGCAACTCGACCAGACCTGGTTCAACGGCAAGGCCGCCCAAGCCGATCCCTCCCAGCCTCTGAATCGCATCTATGCCACATCCTTTGCGCGAACGGGAATCCCCTTTCCGCTGGTCTGGGATCTATCGATCCGCTCCGTGCCCGCCATCGATGTCACTGAGTGCTACAAGTCGCGTCGAAGCGTGAGCTTTCAAGTCGTCGATGTCCAAGGCAAGCCGGCCACGGCGATTGTAGTGATTCGGTTGAACGGCCATATCGTGGCCGCCGGCAGCGGAAAGTCGGCCTATGAGTTCATTCTTGCCGGCGGACTGACCTACGAGGCCCAACTTCAATCGGTCGGCAGCCTGCCGCACATCCAGAAGATCGAATTACCGAAGGAAGGGAAAGAACCGATCGAGTTGCGGTTGTAAAACCTCTCTCACGTGTCACAAATCCCCACCGCCTGTTCCAGGCTTTTGAGAGCGTCCTTCCGCTTGGGAATGAACTCCTGGGCCACGTAACCCTGGAAATTCGTATCAGCAATGGCCTTGAGAATCTTGGTGTAATCGAGTGTCTGCGTATCGTCGATTTCGTTGCGACCGGGTACGCCGCCGGTATGGTAGTGGCCCCAGCAGTCGTGATGTTCCTTGATATCGGCAAGGATGTCTTCCTTCATCATGCCGGCGTGATAGATGTCGTAAAGCACCTTGACCCGCGGCGAGCCGACGCCCTGCACCAAGCCAACGCACCACTTCGTCGAGTCGGCCATGTAGTCCCCGTGATTGTGCGAGTTGAGGAACTCCAGGCAGATGGTCACCTTCTTCTTCTCGGCGTAACCAGCCACCTTTTTCAGTCCGGCAATGCTGTTGGCCAGACCTTGCTGGTCGTCCATGCCGGCCCGGTTGCCGGAGAAGCAGATCACGTTGGGATATCCGGCGGCCGCCGAATCTTCGATACCTTTCTTGACCTTATCAATGCACTCCTCGTGATTTTCAATGCGATTGAAGCCCTTGGTGATCGAGTGGCTGGAGGTCATCGCACAGATCAGGTTATGTTTTTTCAGGGTCGGCCACTGGTCGGGCGTGGTCAGTTCGATCGACTTCAGTCCCAGCTTGGCACAAGCCTCGGCAAACTGGTCGAGGTTCATCTTCGCCTGCGCGAGAAAACCGCCATAACACCAGAGACAGACCGAGTGGTTGATCTTCCCTTTCAGTCCGGCAGCCCACGATTGCGAAAGTAATGGCCCGGCGACGGTGAGGGCCGCCGCGCCAGCAACCGTTTGCAACACCTGGCGGCGAGTTTGAAGGAATGGTCCGAATCCGTTGGAATCAGGCGTCGAGGTCATGGCTTAGCTCCTGCTATCGGTCGAAAGAAATAGATCCGGCACCATGGTAAGCCGTTGCAGCAGGAATTACAACCGGCCCACGCAATTCTCTTGGCCCACACAATTCTCTATTCCCCGCCTCAAGCCGCCATTCTCTGCGGCCGCAGCGACTCAAAGAGACTGATCGTCGCCAGCATCCGCCCCTCATCATCATAGAACTGCACAAGTCCCACCGGAACCAGCCACATCGCCATGTAACCCTCCATGCGATAGCTCCGCGCCACGTACTGCCCCTGATCGATCAAGATGGTCTCGTCGATCTCCGGCAAGACCGGGTCGATATCCTCTTCCTCCGGCCAGTATAAACGGGGAAACTTCCCCGCGAAACCCCGCTCGGCACATCGCCTGCCAGCGATCGACTTCCGCTCTTCAAAACGTAGGCGTCCTGAAAGCAAATCCCCATGTGAGGGGCAGGAAGCACTTTCCTGCGTCCTGCGCTTTTGAAAATAGCCTGAAAAAACACGTTCCACAATGCCGCGAACTTCGTCTGCGCGAGGATCCGTCCTCATGATCTATCACCTCCTTGTGAAGTTTTAGCCCATCTTAGGCCAATGAACAGGACTAAGTTTACAATCTACCGCATTGCGGCCAAAGGCCAATTTTTTTACTTGTACGTCAGGGCACCGCGTGCTCGACGATGAATTTGACCACGGGTGCCGGATCATCCACGCCGTGGGGGTGGTGCCCTACACCCGGCTTGTGGATGACTTGGATCTCTCCGCCCAGCTTGCGGTAGCGCTCTTCGATGAGTGCCGTGTTCTCGGCCGGTGGCACGACGTCATCGGCATCACCGACAACGTGGATCAGGGCGATTTTTGCTTTGGCCAACGGTTCCAGGACATCGACCGGATTGCCGCGATAGGCGAGCGCCTCCCCTTCGCTGGCAAAGCCGTAATGTTTCAGCAGGGCATTCCAATCACCGCGGCTACCCCTCCCCTTGCCCTTGCCGCCGGGCCAGCTCTTGAAGTCGCAAACCGGGGCATCGCCATAAATTACGGAAACCTTGTCCGGGTTCTCCGATGCCCAGCGGTAGGCATACAGCCCTCCACGGCTGATGCCGATCAGCACGGCCTTCTTCGCCAGCCCACGAGCCTGTAAGGCGTCGTGGAAAGCGTTGAAATGCTTGACCGCGGCCGGGCAGCCAAACGTGTTGCCGACAGCAATATGGGCATGATAAAAACCTTGCTTCAAAAGGGCCGGCGCTGCGCAGCGATCGGTAAACGCATCGGGAAATTCCATGCACCAGGACCACGGTTTGCCGGGCAAGGGAGTCTTCGGCTCGACAAGCCATGCCTGGCAGCCGTCGACCACGAAGTGGTGTCGCGTGAACCCGTGCCAAGTATCGGTTTTGTCGGCCGGCTCGGCCGCACGGATCGCAGTGAACGAAAACAAGGGGGACATCAGGGTAAGCAGGCAGATCGATGAGCAAAAGAACGATTTCATCTAAACCTCGGTGTTTGGGAAAACGGTGTCGGGAAAACGGAGAATAGTCTACCACGGCCAGCCGCGCGAAGCCATAGGCCGAGCCACACCAGAGTGAAATCATGCCACCCACCACTTGCCGCTTGCGAATTGCCGGCTGGCGAACAATAATACACCATCCCCAAGATGCCAAAGCTTTCGTAGGTCAGGCTTTCCAGCCTGACAATACACCGGGCAAGGTCAGGCTGGAAAGCCTACTTGATGCATCAATACATCGAATTCCAACTTGAAAGGCTGACGCATGAATTTCACAAGAACCTCCGCGCTGGGCTGTTTGACACTTCTCCTGGCCGCTTGCTGCCTACCAACAACTACCGTGGCAGGCGACCGCGCAACCATCAACTTCGACCGCGATTGGCGGTTTCACCTGGGCAAGATCGAGAACGGCCAGAACACCGACATCGACGACACATCGTGGCGGCAACTCGATGTGCCGCACGACTGGAGCATTGAAGGTCCCTTCGATCCGCACTCCCCTGCAGGCGACGGCGGCGGATATCTCAATGGCGGCATTGGCTGGTATCGCAAAACTTTTGCCACGCCCCCGGAAGTGAAAGACCGTCGTGTCTGGATCGAGTTCGACGGCGTCTACATGGACAGCGACGTCTGGCTCAACGGCAAGCATCTCGGCCGGCATCCCTACGGATACACGAGCTTCCACTACGATCTGACCGACGCGCTCAATCCCCAAGGCCAGAACATCCTGGCCGTGAGACTCAATGTTGCGCAGCGCTGTAGCCGCTGGTATTCCGGGGCGGGTATTTTTCGCCACGTGCGGCTCCAAGTACTCGATCCGGTCCACATAGCCCACTGGGGAACCTCTGTCACCACGCCGACGGTTACACCCGATGCGGCTGAAGTCAAGATTGCCACTCGCATCGAAAATCAAGGGGCCGCGGCAGTCGAACTACTCCTCTGGACCGAGATCATCGGCCCCGACGGCAAAGTCCTTCGCGCCAGCGTCGAGCCGCCAAAGCGGGTCGTTGCGGCCAGCGATGAAACGACCTTTGTGCAAACAGTTTCCATCGGTCAGCCGAAGCTCTGGTCACCCGACTCACCGCAGTTGTATTGCGCCACTTCACACGTGACGGTCGGCGGCGAGACGGCCGATTTTGTCACCACGAATTTTGGCATCCGCACGGTCGAGTTCACCAAGGATCGCGGCATGTTGATCAACGGCCGGCGCGTACCCGTCAATGGTGTCTGCAATCATCACGATTTGGGTTGTCTCGGCTCGGCCGTACACACCCGCGGCATTCAACGGCAACTGCAAATCCTCAAGGGAATGGGCTGCAACGCCATTCGCACAAGCCACAACCCGCCCGATCCGGCCTTGTTAGGCCTCTGCGACACAATGGGCTTCGTGGTCATGGACGAGGCGTTTGACGAATGGAAGTCTGGCAAGACGCCGCTGGGCTACGGCCGATTTTTCGACGAATGGAGCGAGCGCGATCTGGTGAGCATGTTGCATCGCGATCGCAATCATCCCTGCATCGTGCTCTGGAGCATCGGCAATGAAATCAACGAGCAGGGCGCGAAAAATGGTTATGCAATGTCTAAACGGCTCTGCGATATCTGCCAACGCGAAGATCCAACGCGGCTTACGGTTTCGGCCTGCAATAACCCCGGCGGCGCCAATCAAACGGGCTTTGCCAGGCCCTTGGGCGTTTTCGGCATCAATTACAGTATCGGTGCTTACCGGCAGTTCAAGGACAAATACAACCTCATCGCATCCGAGACCTCCTCGGCCCTGAGTACGCGCGATGAGTACGGACTGAAACTTGGCAAAGACGGAAAGATACAGATCCAGCGACAGTTCGATCACCAGGTGACTTCGTACGATCTGGTCGGCCCGGAATGGGGTAACACCGCCGAGACCGGCCTGCTCGCCATGCAGCACTCACCGTGGGTGGCAGGCGAGTTTGTCTGGACCGGCTTTGACTACATCGGCGAGCCGACGCCCTATGGCTGGCCGTCGAGAAGCTCCTACTTCGGCATCGTCGATCTGGCGGGCTTTCCCAAGGATCGCTACTACTTCTATCGTAGCGTTTGGCGGCCGGAGCCGTTGGTGCATCTCCTGCCCCACTGGACTTGGCCGGGACTGGAAGGGAAGGAGATTCCGGTCTGGGCGGTCACCAATTGCGACAGCGTCGAACTATTCCTCGACGGCAAGTCGCTGGGAGAAAAGAAGCTCGACCGCGACAAGTCGTTGCACGTCGCCTGGTCCGTGCCCTACGCGGCCGGAACTCTGCGTGCCGTGGCCAAAAAGGATGGCAAGGAGACGGCCAGCGACGAAGTCCGCACCACGGGCAAGCCAAAGCGGCTCTTGCTGCGGCCCGACCGAGAGAAGTTCCTTGCCGACAGCGAGGATCTTTCCTTCGTTGAAGTCTGCGTTGTCGACGACCAGGGCATCGTTTGCCCCGGCGCGAGCAACCTCGTGCGTTTCCATCTTTCCGGTCCGGCAACAATCGCGGGCGTGGATAACGGCGACCCCATCAACCATGAATCTTTCAAGGCCGATAAGCATACGGTGTTTCATGGCCGGGGATTGGTGGTGGTCCACTCGGGCCGTACTCCCGGAAAGATTACGCTCCGAGCCGAGGCCGACGGGTTGGAAACTGCCGAAGCTTCGCTGGAAACCGCCGAACCACCCAAAGCAGCACGGTAAACCAGGCTGAGTTTGCCGATTATTCCTAATGTTCCGGCTGCCGCCGCGCCGATTCTCTTGGAATGTAGGATCGTGTCCTGGTTCTTAGGATCCGTTCAGGAACAACTCCATCTTTTTGAGGTGCGGCCGTCCCGGCTGCACGGTGCAGGCGGGACGCCCGCACCACAGGTTGTTCTTGGACAGGTTAGATCCTGCCTTTTCGAGGCGAATCGCGTGTGCAACAATAAAATCCGTGCTGTGGTCGCTTGCCTATCCGGCTGCCTTATAACCGTTGGGTTATCGGGCTGCATACACCAACGGTGTTGCCGCGGGGCTGTTGCAAAGGAAGCAGGGCCGGCAGCCGCTTCACCCCAGCCGGTTCCGGGCGCATTGGAATATCCCCGCTTTCATCCGGTGCCGACGCGGCCCGTTTTTATGCCACAGGGACTGGAGCCGCCACCTACCGCGCTACAGCCGGTGCCGACCGAGCAACCATCGTTGACCGCCGTGCCAAGCGACGGTTGGCGGCCGATCGGCAAATAGGGCCACGATACATCCCCATTCTGGCAACCTGGGTGGTTTGTTCCGGTGGTATGGAAGCCGATCAAGGCCCCGCTTCTGCTTGTCCGATCTAGCAAAGGTGTTACGGCACTCACGCGAGAGCAAGAGTGCCTAAGGTCACACCTACCGCGACAGGACAACCATGCTCGACCGATCGGCTCGAAAAATATCACAGACAGCCGGGTGGCGATTGGCGTTGCTGGGTTGTGCCGGAATCCTTTGCACGGGATCCGGGTTTGCCGCAGCCTCGGACCAACGCTTGACGCCGATCGTCAAAGCCGCCCAAAAGGCCAAGCCTTCAGTGGTCAGCATCCGCGGCGAAAAGATGGTTCTGCCCGGACCGCAAAGCGGCGGCATCGAGGCCCCACGGCGCGTCAACGGCATGGGAACCGGGATCGTGATCGACCCGCGAGGATACATCCTCACGAATTATCATGTGGTCGACGGTGTTCACGAAATCCAAGTCACCACGGCCGACAGCAAAAAGTACATTGGCAACATCGTTGCCCGCGATACCGAAACCGACCTGGCCGTGATCAAGATCAGTCCCACGGAGAAGATGGAAGTCATCACGCTGGGCACATCTTCGGATCTCATGCAGGGCGAAACGGTGGTTGCCGTCGGCAATGCCTTCGGCTACGACTTCTCGGTCACACGTGGCATCGTCAGCGCCTTGCATCGGGCCGTGCAGATCAACGACGCTCAGTATTACGATGATTTGATCCAGACCGATGCGCCCATCAATCCGGGCAATTCGGGCGGACCATTGTTGAACATCGACGGAGAGATGATCGGAGTCAATGTGGCGGTGCGGGCCGGCGCGCAGGGAATCGGTTTTGCCATCCCGGTCGATAAAGCCATGAATATCGCGGCAACGCTTCTGGCGTCCAGCGGCGCGAAGTCATGGCACGGGCTGGTGGCTGCTCCCGACGCCCCCGCATCGCTCTCGGGAATGAAACTCGCCGCCATCGAGAAGAAGAGTCCCGCGGCGGAGGCCGGCCTGAAGATAGGTGACGTGATCACCGTGGTGGATGAAGTGGAGATCCATCGGTCCGTCGATTTCCAACGCGAAATGCTCGATCGCAAGGCGGGCGACAAGGTGGATGTCACCGTCCGGCGCGACGGCAAGTCGCTGAACATCAGTCTTGTGCTCGGCGAGATTCCCGATTCCTCGCGAGTCGCAAATACCGGCGTCTGGGAAGTCCTCGGCCTAGAGTTGCGAGCCATGCCTGCAGACGACTTCAAGCAGAAGTTCCACACTCGCTACCGCGGCGGCTTGGCCGTGGTCGATGTTCGCCGCAACAGCCCGGCCTCCGAGCAAGGCATTCGTTCCGGTGATGTGCTGGTGGGGATGCATATCTGGGAAACCGTTTCGCTGGACAACGTGGCCTATATCCTCAAACGGCCCGACTTCAACAGCATCGCGCCGATGAAGTTCTTCATTCTCCGCGGCAACGAGACCCTTTTCGGTTTCATGCCCGTCAGCCTGAAGGTTGCCCGGCAGCCGTAACGTAGCAGGCACAGTCCCTATGCAGTCCGCCCTGCGGCCCTAGCCGTAGGTTGTTTTCGGAATATGGAACAGCAATTCATCGCCTGGCTCCGCGAACGTCTCCCGGCCCACCCGTTGTTGCGTTTAGGCCCCGGTGATGACGCGGCCGTGTTGCGGATGGCCGGTATCGATGAATGCGTGATCACGGTCGATCTGCTTACCGACCAGGTTGACTTTCTCCTAGCCGATGTCGATCCGCGCCGCGTCGGCCGAAAGGCATTAGCGGTGAACCTTAGCGATCTGGCGGCAATGGCCGCCCGACCCCTGGCAGCCGTGTTGGCCGTCGCCCTGCCGCGTCAAGGGGGGCGCGAGTTGGCCGTGCAGCTTTACGAAGGCATCCTGCCCTTGGCTGAAAAATACCATCTGGCCATTGCCGGCGGCGACACCAACAGTTGGGACGGCCCACTGGTCATCGCGGCCACCTTGCTCGGCCAGGTCACCGCTCGTGGGCCGCTCTGTCGCAAAGGCGCGGTGGCCGGCGACCGGATCATCGTCACCGGTGCTTTGGGTGGCAGCATCCTGGGAAGGCAGTTCGACTTTGAACCGCGAGTTAACGAGGCACTGCTCCTCAACGATCGCTACGAATTGCACGCCGGCATGGACATCAGCGATGGGTTGGCAATCGATCTCTCGCGGTTGGTTCGCGAAAGCGGTACGGGCGCGATTGTCGAGACGGATCGCATCCCAATTCACGGAGATGCCCGGCAACTGACGAAGCAGCGCAACGACGGCCGCACGCCGCTCGATCATGCCCTGGGCGACGGCGAAGATTTTGAGTTGCTGCTGGCCGTTCCGCCCAACGAGGCTCTGCGAATGCTCGCCGAGCAGCCGCTGGATGTGCCACTGACCGACATCGGCATCTATACCTCCGAACCAGGCCTTTGGCAGCGCGCGGCGGGTGGACCCATCCAGCCATTGGCGCCGTCGGGCTGGGAGCATAGC